>Ga0209794_1001971_pt1 | contig 12443 bp, 8 predicted proteins | sample EBPBio232013_DNA_FD_185869 | JGI IMG/M metagenome (GOLD analysis project Ga0209794, IMG submission 185869) | Wastewater treatment Type I Accumulibacter community from EBPR Bioreactor in Madison, WI, USA - Reactor 1_5/23/2013_ DNA (SPAdes)... | ecosystem: Engineered > Bioreactor > EBPR >... | reverse complement strand
CCTGTCGATCTCTTTCACGAGCCCGAACGCTCAGCCGAAAAGCGGCACGACCCGGAGCCTTCTCCCACGGCCACCGTAGCGACCACCACCTGCAACCAGGAGGCCCTCTAAGTCATACAAGCCGGTTTAGTCGATGCCCCAGCGATGGGGTGACCGGTCGGAACGTTGGCGAAAGCGGCGGTGGGTGTGTCCCGACGCACGCTGTCTGGTCGAGTCGTTTGTGCAGCGAGACGCGCGAGTCGCAGCTCCGCGGTCGTCGTTGACGAGGCGGGCGTGCCGGTGGGCGATGGAGCAGTCCCGCTGCGAGCAGGCTTCGGTGAACCGGATCCGGCGCCAGCTGGGTACCGACTGGCGCCGCTGCTGGAGCCGATCAAGTCGATCCTTGCTGCCGCAGACGCCGACTCGTCCCGGATCGAAGGGGTGGCCATCCTCGGGTTGATGAACACGTGTGGGACCACGTGTCGACTAACCCCATCGGAAGTTGCGGGCGCGGTCCGAAACTAGCTCCCGACTCGTGCCACCGGGGTGTGTCAGTTTGGTCCGATGGCGAGGGAGTCATGGCTCTCGGTCGCAGGGTCGTGTCGGAGGTCTGGGTCAGGGATGGGCGCATGACCGGTGGCAAGGATGGGTTTCTGGAGCTCCTCGAGCGCAGTTCGGCGCAGCTGCATGCCGACCACTCCAATCTGATGGATAGCGGGGATCTGATCCCCACGCCGAACGAGATCCACGAGGCCGATGTCGCCCTTTTCGATGAGGGCCTGAACGCGGGGCTGATCACCGTGCTGCGCGGCGGCCGATTCAACACGCTTGACCGGCCGACTCCCACCGGGCACTGGGGTCTGCTGTCTCGATCACGCCAGGGAGGTTGGTACAACGCGGAGTATCTGCCGCAGATCGCCGCCTACGTCGATGCGATCGTGCACTTGGGTTACCCGGCCGGGCGGGTCTTATTCGAACTGCCCGGCTCGGCGCTCCAGCTGGACCTAGCGATTCTTGACGACGATGGCCGAGTGGCGGTGCTCGGCGAGGCCAAGCGCGACACAGCCATGCTCGAGACCTTGCGGTGTGCCGTTGACCGCAGGTACGCGCTCGCGGCCCCCGACATGACCGCCACGAAGGACGAGGCTCGTCAGCTCGCGTGGCGACTGTGGACGGTCGCGCCGGACTTCACCTGGCTCATTGGACCGGACCACCGTGCAGCGTTCACGACGACAACCTCACCACTGCGGCTCGAGCCGACCGTTGGCGGACGACTTCCGGCGGCGTCCGACCTAAGACTGGCCCGGCCGCCCAGCGTCGCGATGATGCCGCCGCCCATGCTGCTCTGATGCCGCCGCCGTCTGGCCCGGAGACCTCCGCTCGACACCTCGAACCCCGACCGTACCGGCCGGTGGGGTGTGTCAACGAGCCCGCCCGCAGCAGCCTGACCAGCACAGACACGAGATCGAACCCAAGATCTTGGTCAAGTGGCTCGAGTCAGGTCGGAAGTTGCGGGCGCGGACCGAAACTCGCTGCCGGAATCGTCGACCTGACCCGAGATCTGGATGACCGTAGCGAGGGTCGCCTGCTGGACCCGGCTCCCCGGACGCTCCGTGCAGGCCTACATGACTTGGCTGACCCAGCGCGTATAGGTGTTCCGCGACAGGGCTGAGATCGCCGCTTTGCTCCTCTTCCGTCGACAACAAAGCCATCGACAACAAGCTCGGCGGCCCGCCGATCAGGACGGGCCACCGCCAGCACCCGTGGGCGCACCACGCTGACAGGGTCAGCCCTTCGGCTCCCGCCGGGTCGCGTGCGGAGGCAGCGGCGGGGGGGCCTTAGGTGAGGTCGGGGGAGGCGTGCTAGACACGACAGTCTGGCCTAAGGGAGCGCCCAAGTCGTCGTCCGTGGCCTGCTCGACAGGCAATTGCCCTCTGGTCCCCGGATCGTCTGACATATGCCCCCTTCGAGGCCTGATCTGGGGGCACCCGGTCAGGGCTGACCGTGATCGGCCCCTGGGTGACCCGCTATGGACAGTGCGTTAGTTCCCACACTACTCTGCGGTGCATTCGCCGGCTCACTAGTGCGGGGGGCACATGCCTACAACTGTTGTCGGCCTGTTCTTTGTCGTAGCTTTCGCTCTCCCCGGGTATCTTTATCACAAGCTTGCTCTGCGCAGGCGGCCGGAGCGGGTGGACACTACCCTGCAGGAACTGCTCTCTATAGTGTTCGCCGGAGTCGCTATCAACCTCCTGGCGGTCGCCACCCTGGCGAGTTTCGCTGTCATCGCCGAGCCACCAACGCCGAGCCTATCCAGTGTCGTGCTAGACCCAGCGAAGTACAGCGCCGGGCATCTGGCTCTAGTCACATGGTGGCTGTTGGCTCAGCTCGCCCTCGCCCTTGCCCTCGCTGTGCTTTTCGGGCTTGTGCCATGGGAGAAGATGCTTCCGGCGCGCTGGCAGGGGCGCCAGGCCGAGCGCACACGGCGTGTCAGGGATCAGCAGTCAGCCTGGTGGCTCTTGTTCCATGAGCATCCAGAGTCGACGATCCACGTGGGATGCGCTCTTGAAGATGGCAGCTATGTCGCCGGGCGGTTGCATAGCTATAGCAAGGCTGCGGTGGAGAACGGGGATCGCGAACTAACCATGGTTGGGGAGATCTTCTATAGAGCGCCGGGGGAGTTGGACGGACTAGTGCTTCCGTCCGTGAATGCGGTGTCGCTCAGCGCTGGCCGTATCGTTCTGCTCACGGTCACGTATGTCACGCCCGGCGCGGCGCGTTCCGGCGCGCCGGTGGAAACATGACGGCTGTCGTTCCTGACTCTTGGGGCGGCCACCAAGTGACGCACGTGGTGGCCGCTGCCCTAGCGGATGCGCGCGCGCGTGCATCCGAACGCGGTGCGGCTTCCCCTCATGTCTCGGAGGTGGCAGTCGCCGTCCTGTCTGCGTCAGGGGGCCTGGCCAACGCAGCTCTTACAGCTGTGGGGATCGCCCCAATGGACCTGCTCGCCCGGTGGCCCGCGTTGGGTGACCCGGTGCCCGAGTCCGGCGACGACATGATGGCCGCTCTTCTCGCCCGCGCTGACGAGGAACGGCAACAGAGCAATGACAGCGCCATCGGCACCGTGCACCTTGTGGCCGCGCTTGCGGCACTTCCTTGTTCCCATTTGGCCCCGATCAACGCCGCCGGTATCGACCTGGCTCTTCTGCGTACTGGGGCCGCGCGGTCCACTGCCGACGTATCAAAGGGTGACCGGTCGTTCGCACGGCAGCCCCCGCCTCCGGTGTTGGTCACGCCAGAGTCGCCCGATATCGCAGATCTGATGACCAGAACACCTAGGAGCCGATCAGCGGCTCTCAAACAGCTATTCGACAGCCTGATGCCCACCGGGGCCCAGACGATGTCACCGTACGGCTTAGAGCGGGTGCGCCGCTATGCGCGGCTCTCCATGGCGCGCCAGGCTTTGATGATTGTGACCCTGCTGATCGCACTGGGCTCCGAGATGCCTTGGTGGCTCTACTTGATCTTGGTGCCCGCGCTCAGTACACCCACTTTCGTGCCAATGACGGTGTGGCTGGCCTTCGTCGCTGGCGGGGCCTTACTGTGCCCTTGGCCCGTGCCCATCACGCTTCTTCTGACCACTGCCTTGGGTCTTGTGGAATCTTGGTACGAGCTTTGGATGAAACGGATCGACCTTGCCGAGCCTAATACGAGCATTCGCGACCTCCGCCGCGCCACCCAAAACACCGCGCAGAGACTGATGTTGCGCAAGCTCGGGCTAGATGATGACAACTGAGTTAGGGACCAAGATCCCCACGACAAGCGCAGAGGCCACGGATTGGCTCCGCAATTACGCTGCGCGGGCACGTGAACTGTACGAGATGTCCACTCCACTCGATGTTGTGCTCGTTGCGCGCTCAATTGGCTTTGCGGCCGCGATCGAAACGGCGTGGGCGGCATTTGGCGCGCGCCGCAAGATCCGGGAAGCACGCACCAATCGGCGTCATATCGGCTGGTACCAGTGCGATATGATCCGTCCAAACCTCAGATCCCTGGTGTCTCCTTTCCTTTTTCGCATCGTCGACGTGCTGAGCGTCTCGTTCGCCCTGGTCCTGTTGCTTTGGCCGATCGACGAGTCTTCGTGGGTCCAACTGACAGTCCTTGCGGTGGCCCTGTTACTTGTCAGACGGCGGAACGTGACGTCAATCGCGCTCCTCGTCGTCAGTTTGATCGCCGCGGTGCTCGTCAACCCCGGCGGGTGGTGGTATTGCCTGCTTGCGGCGTGGCTCGCCTGGGGGCTCGCTGCGTACCGTGAACTCGGCGTGCTACTGCAGAGACCGTGGTCTGCGCGCGGGCCGATCCTAGGAATGGTGCCCCGGCACACCCGAATTCGACTGCTGCTCACAGGACGCGCAGTCCGGCTGGCCAACGCAGTGGACCTCGCCTCGTCCGCACGAGCCGAAGTTGCAGCGCCCTTTGTCGCTCTTTGCGATGACCTCCCCGACTCGGTTCAGCCCATGGTGGAGATCTGCCGAGCGCAGCTGGCGTTCGATCGGGGCGAGATCGATCGAGCTCTGGCAATGGCTGCGCAGGCTACTGCACGGGATCGCCCCATGCCGGACACGGTGCGTGGGTGGTGCCTCGCTCAACTGGCAGACCTCTTGGCCGCCACCGGCAACGCCGAGGCGCCCCGGTGGCGGCGCGAGGCTATCGAGTTGCTGACGTCACGCTCCTGCCGGCGGTACGCCCGGACCCTAGGTCTGGCCGACGCGCAGCAGCACGTCTTGGGTGGGCCGTTCGAGGGCGCTCTCCGCATCGTGCATCGCTACAGGTTGGTATCCGTCCGAAGTCGCGATTTTCAACTATTGCACCTCACGGAGATGTGGTTGGCGCGGCTGATGATTGCACACGGTCTCCTCGAGGAGGCCGCCGTGACCCTGGAGAATGTGGTGGGGGGCGGGGACGGACGCACCGCCATGTTCAGCGACCGCGACGCGACGGCGAGTGACCTGCTCTTGCGCGCCAGCGTGCAACTGGACCGTCGCGACCGCGCCAGCGTGGATCCCCTGCGGGATGTGATGGTGGCGCTTGCGATGCTCGACGCTGACAACCGACCGCTCCCTTCGGCGACCGGTCGGTTGCTGCTCGCCAAACTGCATGAGGCCGACGGGGACAGTGCTGCGGCCCTGGGCCAAGCGGGGTCGGCGCTCATTGCTGCCCAACACGGAAGGTACATGCTGCCGTCGGCCGCTTGGCGCGAGTCGTGGAGCCGCACGCAACTCGACGCTCATGCAACCGCGCTTTCGTTGGCGAGCAAGCATGGTGACAGCGAGTTGGTTGCGGAGATCATCGAAATCACCCGGGGCGAGGTTCTACCCGCAGTGACGGATGCGCGAACCCTAGTGGCCCTAGCGGCGCTGGACGCCACTGAGGACACCACGGTTGCAGTGGGTGGAGCGGATAGCACTCCGATAGCCGAAGGTGCCGCACTCGTCGCTAGTCTCCAAGGCCTGACTCCGGTGAAGCAGCCACCACGCGTCCGGATCGGATCCGGTCTCCGCTTACCCGGGCTCGATCCCGACCTTGCGGAGATCTCCCTTGACCGGGAGCTCGACGCAATTGGGCCACAGACGTGGTATTGGAGCGCGGCAACAGTGCTGGACCACTGCTACTGGGCGGTCCGCGACCCGGCCGGGCATTGGAGCCATGGCCGCATCCCACTTTCCTCCGGCACACCGGCTGCAACCGCGTACGTTGATCTGCTCGACGCGCTGCCCTTCGCCCGCCCTGGCGAGGACGCCGAGCATGTTCGCGCTCGGGTCGTTGCCGGTCCTCTGGGCAGGGCCGCCGGAGCGGATGCGGAGCGTAGCCTGCTCGCCCGGGTTGCTGCCGCCTTCCTCCCCGCTCCGCTGTCCGAGGGGCTGAGGGCCTTAACGGGCGAGGCAACCTTGGTGGTCTCGCTCCCTGCGGCCCTTGGTCACTTGCCCGTCGCGGGCTTGCCGTTGGGGCCGCACTCCGACTTGCGCGTGATCGAGCGTGCCGCGGTCATGCATATGCCTTCGTGGGGTGTCATTCATGCGGCGGGGCCGGCTCGCCAGAGACCACCGGAGGGTGCTTGGCCTGCGCGACTCGGGATCGTCGCCCCGCACGGGGAAGCTGACATGGAGGTGCTCGAGCGGCCATCGGGCGTTGAGCGCGTCGTGTGTGGCACCCTGACCAAGCGCCAGCTCCGAGACCTTATGCATGCAGTGAACGTCGACCGTCCGTGGCTGCTCCTCCTCGTTGGGCACGTCGACACGGTGCCGGGCAACCCCGCGGCGGCTGGCCTGCGCCTAGCCGGCAAGGTCGATTCGGTTGAGCGGCTAACTATGAACGATCTCGTTGTCACTGATGGCGTTCATCCGAAGTTCGCTATGCCGGAGCGTGTCGTCTTGATTGGTTGCGGAAGCATCGGCCTCGGGTCGCCGCCCAGCCTGATTGCGGGGCAAACGCCGGCCAGCGAGTGGCTCGGCTTGGCTTCAGCAATCGTGCTCGCCGGTGCAGAGCACGTGTACTGCACCCTCTACACCGTGTACGCAAGTGGACACCTCAAACGCATGACGGACGCGCTTGTCGCTGGTATGTCTTCTGGCGCGGCCCCGACAGCGGAGCTTCGCAGGGTCCAATTGGCTGAACTTGCCCGCTGGCGCGACGGGCAGCAAACGTTCCCGGTGCTGTGGCTATCCTTGGCTTACGTGGGGACGGGGTGGGACTCGCCGTGATCGTGGTCCTGAACGTGTTGCGTTTGGCCCCGCTCTTGCTCCTCGGCGCTGTATCTCTCCAGGAGCTGGGCTGGTGGCGCGCTGGTGTGGTGCTGCTGGTGTATCGAGAACTGCCGCGGGCTTGGTACTTGGGTCTTCCACTTGCCCTCGCCGGCCACATTTGGCTGGACATCCCATACCGCTACCTCTTCTGGGCCGTCACCTTGCGGTTGGTGTGGGATCTCGGGCTCGGGGCCGTTGGGCGCCGGATCCGCGCTCGCGGCAACCGCATCCAGTTGCCGCCGGTGGAGCCTCGACTCCGGTGCAAGCACGGCTTGGGGCCACGGATCGAGACTGCCGCTGGGCTGTCCCGCCGCGGGCTTGACGACGCGGCCGTCGACGCCTATCTCGAGATCCTCGCCGACCATCCCGAACAGGTGACTTGTCGCCGGCTACTTCTGCTCCGGACGGCCGAGGCCAGTCGCAGTGCGGGTGATCACGATCTTGCTGTTGAGCTAAGCGCCGCGGCAGAGCGGGGTCTCCCTCAGGATCCGATTGGGAAGGACGCCACTCTTGCCGTGCGCGCCGAGGCCACAAGGGCTGGAGCCCTCGCTCGGCAAGGCGATCATGTCGAGGCCGCGCGCGCCATACGCACGGCACAAAGGCTTACCCAAGGGAGCAGGGCGACCGAGCGCTACCTGCGATGGGCGGCAGCCGAGGTGCGTCTCTCGACGCGCGAGGTGTGCACCTCGGTTGATTTCGCTGGGGAGATCGCAGCGGCACTGACAGAGCAACACCTATCGCTTCGGATGACCTCAGAGCTAACGGAGCTGAAGATCGCGATGGCGTGGCGGCTGCTCGCCGCCGGCGAGGCTCAGGGCGCAGCAAGTGCCTTCACCTCTGTGCTCCAGGATCTTGACTTGGATCCAGTGGCGGCTGGCGTCCGTGGTCCCGACGGGAGCGTCCAAGTCCCTGTCAAATGGCAGTCCACGTGGCGCTTGTTTACCCTTGCCGTCGCCGGGGTTCTTGCCGCGGACGCCGCCAGAGGAGAAGGCCTCTCAGCTGACGCGCTCGCAAACGCCGAACTCGCCGTGGACTTGGCGCCCTATTTTGGCCAGAATCTCACTGGCGCGCGGATGCTCCTGAACTGGGCGCTCGCGGACTCCCACCGCGGTCACGCCAAGGACGCCATTGCTAAGCTGCGGCGGGCACAGGGTTGCGCGGACCGCTACCTTCATACTTTCGCCGACCGGCGGCGACAGCTTGAGTGGGTGCGCCTGCGCCAGGATATTGCTGACGCGCTTCAGTCCGTCTCTGGGGTCGTCGAAGCGCTGATTTCGTCGCCGTGGCCCGTCGTCGGCGAGGGCCGCGAGCAGGCTGAGCGCGCCCGAGCGAAGGCCGACGATCTATTCGAGCGGTTAGCCGCCACTGACCCGGCGTTTGGGGCGGCCCGCTCGCGAGTGCCGGCCCGCTTGGATGCAGGGTGGGCACATGGTCCCGGGGGGTCATTGCTGGGACCGCCCCTCGACCACGCGATTGGCCCCCGCGACAACCCACCAGCGAGGCTGAAGGCGCAGTCAAGCCTGCCCCCACGAATGCCAGACCGTGCGGCGTCACTTCCGACGGATCCGGACTGGCTGGAGCCGTTGATGGCAGCCACGGGCAGCCGCTGCTGGACCCTCATGCTCGCTGTAGATCAAGCCCGTGCCCTTGGCCACGGTCACGTTGGCCCCGAACATCTCCTGCTCGCGGTGTCGCGGGACGGTGGATGCGCCGCGATCCTCGATGGTCTCGGGGTGCCAGCAGATGATCTCCGGGTAGTGGTCAGTTCTTGGTACTCCCGGACGAGCCCGGCCGTGCCGGTGCTGGACCCTAAGCTGCCCGCCCTAGCGCGCGACGCCGCGACGATCGCGGCATCGCTTGGCGAGAGCCGCGTGCTCGCTGGGCACCTTCTAGTGGCGCTGCTCGCGGACCCTCGCGGCGCAGGCGGCGCGGTCTTGCGTGCATGTGGCGGGGATCTCGAGGAGGCTCGGTTACGGGTCGACGCCGCTATCGCCGGGCCGGCACTGAAGGCGAGGGCGGGAGCGCTCTTCTCCGCGGGAGGAGTCGTTCAGCTCCAGCGGCTCACCCTTCCGGCGTGGCTCGCGATCGGCTGGGCCTTGGACTTCGCGGCCCTCGAGCCGGGCCGCATCCTTGGTCTTGAGCACCTTGAGGCCGGCATAGAGGCCTACGGAGCCAAAGCCATGCCCCCGTTTGCGGCGAATGATCGCGCGACAGTACGCATCCATTCCCATATCCGCGAAGTTCTGAAAGCCGCGCGGCACTCAGCGTCTGCTGATGGTGAGTGGGGCATCGATCTGCATCACTTAGGACGGGCCATCCGGCGAGAGGAGTCTGAAGGAAATCACAGGGGCAAGGTCAGCACGAAGAATGCGTGCGCCAGGGCAGCTCGACGCGGGTCGCTCTTCGTCACACCCGAGGACATTCGCGAGGCCTTGTTGAATGACCCAGTTGGGCAGGTCTTTCCACCTGTGCCGGTCCTCACCCCCGCTGCCCGGCGGGCTTGGGGCCACGTACGAAGCAGCTCATGAGGCGTTGCCGGCACGGGGGTGAAGCCCTGAGGCGCGCACGCGCTCTCCGTGCAAAGGGGCAGTTCGCCGCTGCGCTGGACTACTACCTTGAGGTCGTGGCCGACCATCCGGTCGAGACGACAAACTGCCGTCGGCCAATTCTCATGGAGGCAGCCTGCCTCGCGTATTCCCTGGACTGTGGAATGCTCGCTTATGCTCTTGCAAACGCCGCATATAGTGAGGCTGTCCTCGGCCGCACAGAGGCTCCTGCGCTTCTTATCATGGCGCTGGTGGCCGCCCGGAGGGGAGCGGGGGAGCAGGCCGACCTACACCTCGCGAAAGCCCGGGCCAGTGCGCGATGGACGCGTTCGCTGCGCCGTCAGGTCCATCTCGCTGAGCGGGTAGTTGACATTCTGGCGGACTCTCCCGACCGGCTGTTTGACAGCAGTGTCCCTCTCAGGGGCAAAGGACTCGAACGTGCTCTCGCTCGCCTCGCGTACGCCAGCGCGCTGCAGCAGAAATTGCGAAACGATGAGGCTGCGGAGCAGTTTGCCAAAGCCAACGACGAGTTTGAGCGTCTTGCCCCAATCCGCCGCCTGCGCCGACACGGAGTGGTGGTCTCTGACGGGTTTCAGGCCGGCCTTGCTGAGCTGGGATGGGCCCTCACAGTCGCCGAGCTCACACCCATAGCCCCCGACGCGAGGCTGGCAGCGATGACACTGGTTGCGAGAGGGGCAACGTATCGGGCCATGCGTCTATCTAAGGACCTGTCGGCCGAGGATCGACGCAACCCGAGTCTGTGCTGGTACGTCGACCTAGAGTTCGTTAGGGGCTGGAGTGAATTGCTTGAAGGCGATTCAGGTCGTGGTTGGCTGACAGGGGAGGATGCTGAGCACCTGGTGTCGCGGCTCGTGGATGTCTTTGGGCGGCTCCACGCAACGGACCCCGCCTGTTTTCCTGAAGCTGACCGGTTAGCGGCGCGCACCCTGGCCATGTACGGGGACAGAATTGGGTCCCCATCGCTTGCGCTCGATGCATCCCGCGCGGAGTTGCAGATCGCTCGTTCGCGAGTGGGCACGGAGCACGAGCTCGACTGGAAGCAGATGGCCTGGGTCTTGCGGCGACAAGCGGTGTGCATGGCAGATGCCGGGCTTGTCGACGGCCGAATCTCACTCCTGGCCGAGGCCTCGGAACTGTATCGCGAGAACAGCACCAGCGAAGACAGCAGAGACGAGGTACGGCAACTCGGCGACCAGATCGTGGGCATTTGCGTTGATGAAAATGACTGGACAGCTGCCATTGCCGCCACGGTCCGTGCCCAGCGCCAGGTCGCCGCCATGGCCGGTGAGGACTCACTTCCATCGATAGCGTCGGCGCTTGGCTTTCTGTACCTTCGCTCGCTCCACGACGCACCTGCTGACGTCTCGCGGAGGATTGTCACGGAACGGACCGAGATATTGCGGATACTCGCCGGGAGGGACCCGGGCATGTTCGCCTTTGATTACGGCAACCACCTACTGAAGGAGATGCGGAAGCAACCGCCGGATGAGGGAGCGGCGCATGAGGCAATCGCCGTCGCTCGCGGCCTAGTGGTCGATCTTCGCGATCAACATGCCCTTCTGGGGGTTCAGCTCTTCCATCAAGCAGCCATTAACCGACTGCCCGACGGGGCAGAAGCAGCCCTCGCCATGCTTGACGAGGCGATCGCGTCGCTCCGCGTGTCAACTTACGGCGTCGCAGAGGCCCACCGGGTGAGGGCCGAATGCCTTCGACTGCGGGGCCGTGAGGCCGAGCACTTGGACGCTCTGCAACTTGAGGCAAATACGAGACTCGCGTACCCCGAAAGCGACGGTTGGTTCGCGCGGTTGCTCGCCATTGAGGGCAGGCTGTGGAATGCGGGTCGCATCGAGGCCTCGATCGCGCTCCTTGACCGCGCAATCGAGATTGCGGGAGATGGCGGATATGGAGGTGGCACGCTTCGGCTGCGCCGGGCAGGCAGAGCCTCAAGGTTGATGCGGGAGAGGGATGCCTTGAAGGACCTTGCCGCGATAGCTGAGGGCCCCCCTTTGGTAGCTTCGCAGTGCGGCGCCAGTTACGCTCTGGTGCACTGGCGGGCTCAGCGACGCGAAGAGGCGATCCTGGCCCTTGACGAGGCGATCGCCGCGCCTGAACATTCGCTGGCGCCAAGCGCTGAGCAGCACTACGCGCTTTACTTGCGCGGCGTCCTTCGAACGAAGCTTAACCACATCCGCCCAGCCCTGGACGACTTGCTCGCCGCCGCCAAACTTCGGCCCGAAGAGTGGGCCACGCGTGCGGTGCTCTCCGAAACGTATCTGCTCCTAGGAGAAAACGACGCGGCCGTCCGCGAAGGCCACCTCGCTGTGGACCTCCAACCAGATGAGCCTCACTGTCACGCGGCGTTCGGCCTGGCGCTGCTCGCGAGCGGCTACCGTGCCGAGGCATTCAATGAGTTGGACCGTGCGGTATCGGGGTTCCGCGCCGAGCCAAATCAGGTTGCGCGCCAGGGGGCCCTGCTAAGTGTTCCGCGGCTGCTGGTCGCACGCGGCGATGTGCCCGCCGCCTTCCGGGCTATGCGCGAAGCGATCGCGGTCGAGCCACCGCCCTACTTGGTTTGGGAGACGTCCACTGACCTGCTGCAACTGTCCAGGGCAGTACCGGAGATCGCTGAAGGATGCACCTCTGTCAGGGACGTGCTCGGTGTCTCTCCGAAGTGACTACTCCGCCCTTCGGATCGCGTCCACGAGGGAGAGCAGTTCGCTGAGCGTCAGCACCTCCGGTTCCCGAGCAACCTTGGTGCGTCCGCCGCCCTTGACCCGGCAGGGCGTGCGCACAATCAGCTCGTCATCCACCGCGCGAGCCATGACCGCAGTCAGGACCGCATAGGCGTGGGCACGCGCGGTAGGGGTGCGGTTGCCGCACGAGAGCAATGATCAGAACCTGTGGATGGCCTTCGGCGGGATGGCGTGAGGGAGCGCACCTTCCCGAGGAAGATCTGAAGTCCTAGTAGCTCTGATCAGGACCGGCGTTGGCGCGCTGGTTCGGGAAGGTGCGCTCATGCTCACCGTAGTTGACCAAGACCCGCGATCCAACCAGCACGCTCCGGTAGCGGTTGGCGGGGACATGCTGGACGAGC
>Ga0209794_1001967_pt1 | contig 12459 bp, 10 predicted proteins | sample EBPBio232013_DNA_FD_185869 | JGI IMG/M metagenome (GOLD analysis project Ga0209794, IMG submission 185869) | Wastewater treatment Type I Accumulibacter community from EBPR Bioreactor in Madison, WI, USA - Reactor 1_5/23/2013_ DNA (SPAdes)... | ecosystem: Engineered > Bioreactor > EBPR >... | reverse complement strand
GACGACCAGGCTAGGACAAGCCAGCCGGGTGTCGTAGAGCCAGCGGGCGATGCTGCCTTCGTCGCGCTGACGGAAACCGGCTTCGGCAAAGCGCTCCGGATCGGCCGGCGCCACCAGCAAGGCGCCAGCCACGCGCTCCGGGCGGATCGACGCAGCAATCACACCGGCGAGGCAACCGAAACTGTGTGCGACCAGCCAGACCGGGCCGTCGGCCCGGTCGATGGCATCCCCGATGCGACCGGCCCAGCGCCCGAGTTGCGGCGCCTGCCAGGCTATGCCTTCGACCCGCCGGGCTTCCGGCAATTGGCGCTCAAGCCAGCTTTGCCAGTGGGCAGGACCGCTGCCGAGATAGCCCGGCAGGATCAGGACGGGCTGCTTCATGATTCAGCGGCCGTAGATCTGGTCGAAGCTGCCGCCATCGCTGAAATGCTTGTGCTGCGCCGCCTGCCAGCCACCGAGATCGTCGATGCGGATGAAATTGACCTTGGGAAAACGCGCCACATCGCGGGCATCGGCGAGTTCCGGCTTGATCGGACGGTAGTAGTGACGGGCCGCAAGTTTCTGCCCGACCGGCGAATACAGGTATTCGAGGTAGGCCCGGGCGACGGTCTCGGTCCCGCGTTTGCGCGCCACCGCGTCGACCACCGCCACCGGCGGTTCGGCCAGGATGGAGACGGAGGGCACGACGATCTCGAACTTGTCCGGCCCCAGTTCGTTGATCGACAGGAAGGCCTCGTTCTCCCAGGCCAGCAGCACATCGCCCAGCCCGCGCTGGACGAAGGTGTTGGTCGCGCCGCGGGCGGCCGGATCGAGGACCGGCACGTTCTTCAGCAAGCGGCTGACGTAATCGCGTGCCGCCGCCTCGCTGCCGCCCTTCTTCAGAGCATAGCCCCAAGCCGCCAGGTAGTTCCAGCGGGCGCCGCCGGAAGTCTTGGGATTGGGCGTGATCACCTGCACACCGGGCTTGACCAGGTCGTCCCAGTCCTTGATCCCCTTGGGGTTGCCCTTGCGCACCAGGAAGACAATCGTCGACGCGTAGGGCGAGGCGTTGTGCGGCAGGCGCTTCTGCCAGTCGGCCGGGAGCTTGCCCGATTTCTCGGCAATCGCATCGATGTCGTAGGCCAGCGCCAGCGTCACCACATCGGCATCGAGCCCGTCGATGACCGACCGCGCCTGCTTGCCGGAACCGCCGTGCGACTGCCTGACGGTGACCGACTGGCCGGTTTTCTCCTTCCAGTAACGCGAAAATTCGGGGTTGAAGGCCTGGTAGAGTTCGCGCGTCGGATCGTAGGAGACGTTGAGCAGGCTCAGTTCATTGCTCTGGGCAAACGACAGGGGCGCGAAGGCGGCCAGGAGCAAGGCCAGCAACTGGCGACGGCTTGATTTGAAGATCATGGTTTTTTCCTCGGTTTGATTGGGGTCGAGGAAATGTACCCAGCGCCGCAGTCGCCACGAAGCGAGAAAAAATGCTGAGCTTATGAAGCACCCGGACAATCAGGTTGCCAGACACATATTAGCGACTTAATATATAAGCACACATCAATAACCAAAGGCAGAACAGCATGTACAGCACCATCGTCGACAGCACTCCGCTGATCAAAGTCAGCACCGGCAAGCACGAAGCCACCTTCGCCGTGAACGGCTCACAGATGAATCCGCTCGAAGGCTTCTACGCCACCCTGGCCGCCTGTGCTGCCGTTTACGCCAAGAAGGCGTGCAAGGAACTCGGTATTTCGGCCGAAGGCATCGCCATCGACTGCAAGCCCTTCGCCGGCCCCAAGGGCCCGCTGACCCTGGCCAAGTTCAAGACCGACGTGCGTTTCCCCGAGCACTTCAGTGCCGAGCAGAAAGCCGCCATCCTCGACAGCATCGGTCATTGCGCGGTCAAGGAAGTGGTCAAAGACGGCCTGAATATCGATTTCCAGGTCGCCGAAGTTTGATTCCGGCAAACCTGGAATGACAAAGCCCGCCGATCGGCGGGCTTTTTGCTGGGTGAGGCGAAAACTCAGTGCTTGGCGATGTCGGCCAGCAGCGGCTGCAGTTCGCCGGACTGGTACATTTCCTTGACGATGTCGCAGCCGCCGATGAATTCGCCCTTGATGTAGAGCTGCGGTATGGTCGGCCAGTTGGCATATTCCTTGACGCCCTGGCGGATTTCCTCGTCGGCGAGGACGTTGACCGTGACGAAGTCGTTCACGCCGCACAGCTTGAGCACCTGAACGACCGCGGCCGAGAAGCCGCACTGCGGGAAGCGCGCGTCGCCCTTCATGTAGAGGACGACCGGGTTGGTGGTGACGGTTTCGTGAATGCGTTGCTGAACGTCGGACATGCTGGCTCCAGAGATTTACAGTTGGCCGCCGGACACGCGATCGGTGCCGGCGAGGTCGGGATGGGTGAATGCGGCTTTGAACCCGGCAGCGGTCAATAAGTTCCGGCTGGCTTCGCCCTGGTCGTAACCGTGCTCGAACAAGAGCCAGCCACCGGGGTTGAGGAAGGCGGGCGCGGCGGCGACGATGCGGCGGATGCAGGCCAGGCCGTTACCGCCCGGTTCGAGATCGCTCAGGGCCATCTGCGGCTCGAAGGGGAGGCCGTCCCGGCGCAGGTGCGGATCGCCGTCGGCGACGTAGGGCGGGTTGGAAACGATCAGGTCGAAGCGCTCACCGGCCAGCGGCGCCAGCCAGTCACCCTCGCGGAAGTCGACACGGGCGCCGAGCCGGCCGGCGTTGTTGCGGGCAACGGCCAGCGCCCCGGGCGAGAGGTCGACGGCAAACACCTGCGCCTGCGGACATTCCAGCGCCAGCGAGATGGCGACGATGCCGGAACCGGTGCCGAGATCGACGACACGGGCGGCTTTCTGCGTTTTCAGGCGGTCGACCGCCAGCTCGATCAGGACCTCGGTTTCCGGTCTCGGGATCAGCACCTCGGGCGAGACCTGGAAGACCCGGCCGCGGAATTCGGCCTCGCCGACCAGGTAGGCCAGCGGCTCGCCAGCGGCGCGCCGCTCGACCCACTCGGCGAACTGCGCATACGCCGGCGCGATCACCGGAGTTTCCGGGCGCGCCAGCAGGTCGGCGTGGCTGCAGCCGGTGGCGTATTCGAGCAGCAGGCGGGCGTCGAGCCGGTCGATCTTGTGCCGCGCCGCGGCCAGCGCCTCGCCCAGCGTCATTGCTGCTCGGCCAGTTCGGCCAGCAGGTCGGCCTGGTGTTCCGCGGCCAGCGCGCCAAGCAGTTCGTCCATGTCGCCGTCCATGATCGCGGCGATCTTGTACAGCGTCAGGTTGATGCGGTGATCGGTGATCCGCCCCTGCGGGAAGTTGTAGGTGCGGATGCGCTCGGAACGGTCGCCGGAGCCGATCAGGTTCTTGCGCGTGCTGGCGATGTGACTCTGCTGGGCGCGCACCTGCACGTCCTTGATCCGTGCCGCCAGCACCTTCATCGCCGATGCCTTGTTGGCGTGCTGCGAGCGGCCGTCCTGGCATTCGGCGACGATGCCGGTGGGAATGTGGGTGATGCGCACCGCCGAGTCGGTCTTGTTGATGTGCTGGCCGCCGGCGCCGGACGCGCGGAAGGTGTCGATGCGCAGGTCGGCCGGATTGAGGTTGACGTCCTCGACCTCGTCGGCTTCCGGCATGATCGCCACGGTACAGGCCGAGGTATGAATGCGGCCCTGGGTTTCGGTTTCCGGCACGCGCTGGACGCGGTGGCCGCCGGATTCGAACTTCAGGCGCGAATACGCGCCGTAGCCGGCGATGCGGCAGATGATTTCGCGGTAGCCGCCGAGCTCCGACTCGCTCGCCGACAGCACCTCGACCTGCCAGCGCTGGCGCTCGGCGTAGCGCGAATACATGCGGAAGAGGTCGCCGGCGAACAGCGCCGACTCGTCGCCGCCGGTGCCAGCGCGGATTTCCAGCAGCACGCTGCGCTCGTCGTTGGGGTCTTTCGGCAGCAGCAGTTTCTGCAGTTCGATTTCGAGCTCGGGCAGGCGTGCCTTGGCGGCAGCAATCTCTTCCTCGGCGAAGTCACGCATTTCCGGGTCGTCGCGCATCGCCTCGGCCTCGGCGAGATCCTGTTCGGCCTGGCGGAAGGCATTGAAGTGAACGATCACCGGCTCGACTTCGGCGCGCTCACGCGAAAGCTTGCGGAACTGTTCCATGTCGCCGGCGGTTTCCGGCGCCGACAGCATGCGGTCGATCTCGTCGAGACGATCGACCAGCAGGTCCAGTTTTTGGCGAATGCTCGGTTTCATGGCGATGCCGGCGTGAATGGAAGGGGCGTAATGGTAACCGAGTTCCATAGCCCCGGTAATCCGCCGAGATTGCCACAGGCTCGTTCCACCAGCATAATTGTTCGATTAACTGTCCGACGCGATGCTCAACTTTCCTAATTCCATCCTTGCTCTGGCCTCCGCCCTCGAACGCGGCTGGGAAAGTTATCGCCAGCAGGGCGAGTTCGACCTCTTCGTCGAGTTCACCCTGTCGCTGAACGGGCTGACCGAGCAGTTGCACCGGCAGCACCTGCCGGGTCTGGTGCGCGCCTGCCAGGAACTGGAAAACACCGCGCTGACCTTTTTCGCCGACCGCAATTCGCACCCCATCCCGCTCGACCAGGCTGTCGCCATCGAGCGCAACCTGCAGATCATCCTCGGTGAACTGCGCCGTCACGAAACTCCGGCCGTCATGGCCCGGCGCACCCAGGATAAGCCGACCAAGCACAGCAGCGAATCTCCCGACCCGCCACGACGGGTCCTGATCATCGCCAACGAGTCGCACCCCTGGTCGGTATCGCTCGCCGAACAACTGTCCTTTTTCGGTTTCACCCCCGTACGCCTCGACTGGGAGGCGCAGCCGCAGGACGACGAGCCACCGCTCGCCATCGCCTTCGTCCCCGATGTCGAGGGACGCGCCTATCCGCCCGCGGCCATCAACGCGATCATCGATCTGCGTACCCGTTTCCCGACCAGCTACTTCTACTGCCTGTCGGTTCCTGCCAGCCTGCAAAGCATCGTGCTCCTGCAACGCGCCGGCGCCGACGCCTGCATCCCGGTCGGCAACAAGGTCAGCGACGTGCTCTCACGCATCCTCGAACAGGTGGAGCTGCGCGAACAGGACATGCATCGGGTGCTGATCGTCGAGGATTCGGCCACCGCCATCGCCCACATCCGCCGTTCCTTGTCGCAGCACGGCATCCACAGCAAGGCGATCAGCGACCCGCGGCTGCTCTTCGAAGTTGCCAACGAATACCGCCCCGACGCCATCCTGATGGACATGTACATGCCCTTCTGCACCGGTGTCGAAGTCACCAGCGCCCTGCGCCAGATACCGGAATACCAGGCGTTGCCGGTGATCTACCTGTCGAGCGAGAACGACATCGTGCAACAGGTCGAGGCCCTGCGCCTGGGCGGCGACCAGTTCCTGACCAAGCCGGTTAACCCGATCATCCTGGCCTCGGTGGTCAAGACCAAGATCGAGCGCTACCGGGAAATGCTTTATTCCACCCAGCACGACAGCCTGACCGGGCTGGTCAATCACTCGACCTCCAAGGGCCAGGTCGAGCGCATGCTGCAGGCCGCCCAGCCGGACGGCAATCTGGTGGTGGCGATGATCGACATCGACCGCTTCAAGACGATCAACGATACCTACGGGCACCCGGTCGGCGACCAGGTCATCCGCAGCATCGCCTGGCTGCTGCGCGGTCGCCTGCGCGGCACCGACCTGGTCGGCCGCTACGGCGGCGAGGAATTCATTGTCGCCCTGCCCGATATCGAGCCACTGCATGCAATCGGCCTGCTCGAACAGATTCGCGAGGATTTTTCACAACTGCCGCACGCCCACGCCCAGGGAACGCTCCGGGCAACGCTCAGTTGCGGTGTCGCCGCCTTGCCGGATTACCTGACCACCTCGACCCTGATCGGCGCCGCCGACGACGCCCTGCTCGAAGCCAAGCGCAGCGGTCGCAACCGCGTCGTACTCAGCCGCGGCACCTATACCTGAAGCGGCGCCAGCCGTCAGTCGCCGCTGCGCAGGTGGAACAGGCGCTCCACCGCCGCATGCAGGAATACCCGGTCCTCGCCTTCGGCAGCATTGAGGGTGCTGGTTGGCGCATGCAGGAATTTGTTGTTCAGCCGCTGAGCCAGTTGCTCGACCACCTTTTCCGGCGCCTCGCCGCGGGCCAACGACTTCAGGGCATGCTCGACCTCGTGGCGACGGATGCGCTCGGCCGAGTCGCGCAGCGCCCGGATCACCGGCACGGTATCCCGGGCCTGCAGCCAGTTGCTGAAATCCTGGACGCGCTGGGCAATGATTTCTTCTGCCTCGATCACCGCCGCCTGCCGCGACTCCATGCCACTTTCTACGATCTGGGCCAGGTCATCAACGGTATACAGGAAGATGTCGTCGAGTTCGCCGACCTCTTCCTCGACATCCCGCGGCACTGCCAGGTCGACAATGAACATCGGTCGGTGCCGGCGCGCCTTGATCGCGCGCTCGGCCATGCCCAGGCCGATGATCGGCAGGGGGCTGGCAGTGCAGGAGACGACGATGTCGTGCTGGGGCAGGGCATCGGCCAGCTCATCGAGGCGAATGGCCTTGCCGCCGTAACGCTCGGCCAGCTCACGACCGCGCTCGACGGTACGGTTGGCGACCGTCACCTGTTTCGGTTTTTCGGCACAGAAATGAGCGGCGCACAGCTCGATCATCTCGCCGGCACCGATGAACAGCACGCGCTGGCCGCTGACCGAGTCGAAGATGCGTTCGGCCAGATGCACGCCAGCCGCCGCCATGGACACGATGTTGGCGCCGATGGCGGTGGTGCTGCGCACTTCCTTGGCCACCGAGAAAGCGCGCTGGAACAGCTTGTGCAGCTGCGTGCCGAGCGTGCCGATCTCTTCCGCCACGCGCACGGCGTCCTTCACCTGACCGAGAATCTGCGGCTCACCAATGACCATCGAATCCAGCCCGCAGGCAACGCGGAAGGCGTGGCGGATCGCGGCTGGTTGATCGTGCACGTAGAGGAAAGGCGACAGCTCGTCGTGCGTCACCCGGTGGTAGGCGCTCAACCAGTCGATCACTTGCTGCGGCGAGTCACCGGCGCAGTAGATTTCCGTCCGGTTGCAGGTCGACAGAATCGCCACCTCGCGCACCACCCTGGCCTGCCCCAACTCAGCCAGGGCATGCGGCAATTTGTCGGCACCGAAGGCGACGCGCTCGCGGATCGACAGTGGTGCTGAATGATGATTGATGCCGAGGGTGAAGATCACTGGGAAGCGCCAGGTGCAAATTTGGTGGGCGATTATATCACTGCGCCGCACACCGGATTTGAGCAGCGGCACAATGCCAACTGGCCGGAATCCGGGAGAGCGGATATGATTCCTCCTTTCCCGGATGCCATACGACCATGCGTAGCCTAATTGTCCTTCTGATTGCCTCTTTGCTGGGTGCGTGCGCCACCAGCGAAGACCCCTCCCGCGTGCGCCAGGTTGCCCAGAGCGGCAATCTCCGGGTGCATCCCGGCCTGCTCGGCCAACCGGTACCCGCCGAATTGCAGGTGCCGCAGACGGCCGCCGCCAAGGCCATCGACGAGGCCCCAATCCGCATGGACGAAGAAGGGCTACGCACCCAGCGCAGCGTTTACTTCGACCTCGACAAGGCTGACATGAAAGCCGACTACGACCCGGTCATCGCCGCCCACGCCCGTTACCTGGCGCGCAACCCGAGCGCCCGCGTGCGCATCGAAGGCCACGCCGACGAGCGTGGCAGCGCCACCTACAACCAGCGCCTGGGCCTGAAGCGGGCACAGACGGTGAAGGCGACCCTGGTTGGCAACGGCGCCGGTAACAACCAGATCAACGTCAAGAGCTGGGGCAAGGCCAAGCCCAAGCTGCTCGGCCGCAATGAGGAAGCCTGGGCGGAGAACCGTCGCGCCGACATCATCTACGAGCTCGAGAAATAACCGAGCGCCTCTGAGTGCCCGAAGCCCGCCGCCCGGCGGGCTTTTTTTTTGCCGGCTACCGCAAGACACATTGCTAGGGAATGATGACATTCAACAAAAACTATTACTTACGTTATATATTCCTACGTTGCGCGCATTAATGGGCAGCAAGCAGAAACGGAAACCCCATGAAAAACAACCAGCCAGTCACCCAGCACGAAGTTCACTTCCCGCACGACGCCTTCCTGGTTTCGCGGACCGACCTCAAAGGCGTCATCACCTACGCCAACGACGCCTTCGTCCGGGTCAGTGGTTATTCCCGCGACGAGCTCATCGGCAGCAATCACAACCTGGTACGCCACCCGGACATGCCGGAGGCAGCATTCCGGGATTTGTGGACCACGGTCAATCAGGGCCTGCCCTGGCGTGGGATCGTCAAGAATCGCTGCAAAAATGGGGACTTTTACTGGGTTGACGCCCTGATCGTTCCGACCAAGAAAAACGGGCAGATCACCGGCTACATCTCGGTGCGCACCCCGCCCAGCGAAGCCCGCCGGTCCGCCGCCCAAGCCGCCTATGCGGCGGCAGGGCAGCACGGCCGCCTACCGACCAGCGGCCGCAAATCGGTGTCGCTACGTGCCCGCATCTGGGCCACCATGGCCGCACTGATCGTGATCATGAGCGTCATCGGGGTCGTCGGCCTCACCAGCCTGAAGAGCACCGACCAGGAACTGAACGCGATCTACACAGAAAACCTGGTGCCGTCCAACCTCATCAACCGGATGATGTTCCTGCTCTCGGACAATCGTTCGCAAATCATGCTCGGCCTGCAGCACGACCCGGAGAGCCAGTTTGCCAAGCTGCACGACCACCCGATCGACCTGCACATCAACAACACGCTGAACAACCGCAAGGAGATCAACGAGCTGCTCGATCGACTCAAGGCCATCCCCCTGGATGACAAGGCAAAATCCCTGCTCGACAAATTCAGCGACACTCGCGAACGCTACTCGCGCGAAGGCATCAACCCGGCTCGCGACCTGCTGCGTCAGGGCAATTTCATGGATGCCAACGTACTCCTGTTGCGCACCATCAACCCCTTGTACGGCGAAATGCAGCGCGACGGACTGGCCCTGATCGACGCCATCGCCGAAAACGCCAATGCCCGCTATCTGGCCGCCGACGCGCACTATCACTGGATTCGCAACCTCAGCATCGGCCTGCTCGTGGCTGGCCTGCTGCTGGCGACACTTGGCGCGGCGTTCCTGGTCAAGGGTATCGTCGGCCCGATCCGCAAGGCCATTGCCCAGTTCGACCGGATTGCCGAGGGCAAGCTGACTGACGACATCGACATCGACGGTCGCGACGAGGCCGGCCTGCTGCTGTGCAACCTCGGCATCATGCAAGGCACCTTGAGAGCCATGCTCGACGAGATCAACGCCGCTTCGCGGACCATCGACGCGCGCAGCAAGTTGCTGGAAACCCAGATGACCCAGGTGACCTCGCAATCCGAACAACAACAGGCGAGTGTCGAAGGGGTTGCCGCAGCCACCGAGGAGTTCAGCCAGTCGGTCCAGGAAGTTGCCGCCAACGCCCAGGACACCGCCAGCGCGGCGCGCGAGTCGCAGGCTCAGGTCAACCAGAGCAACGCCAACATCAGCCAGAGCATGGACGCCACCAACCGGGTGGTCGATGCCGTCAATGCGTCGAGCAGCACCATCGACCAGTTGAACCGCTCGATTGCCAAGATTGGCGACATTACCCGGGTGATCGCCGACATCGCCAGCCAGACCAACCTGCTCGCCCTCAACGCCGCCATCGAGGCCGCCCGCGCCGGCGAGCAGGGCCGCGGTTTCGCCGTGGTCGCCGACGAGGTGCGCAAGCTGGCCGAGCGGACGACGACTTCGACTGCCGACATCAACGCGACTGTCAGCGAAATCCAGACCGTGACTGCCCAGGCGGTCGCCAGCATGGATGTCGCCTCGCAGGAAGTCGAAACCGGAATCGGCAAGCTGCGCGAGAGCGTCGCCGGCCTGGCTGGCATCACCCAGTCGTCCAGCCAGGTATCGCAAATGGCCGGGCAGATTTCCGATGCCGCCCGCCAACAGGGCATCGCCAGCGAGGAAGTGGCCGTCAGCATGCAGCAGATCACCGACCTGATCGAGCAGAACACCAACGCCGCCCGTCAGGCCCGCCAAGCCTCCGCCGAGTTGCTGCAGACGTCGAAGTCACTGGCCGAGCTGATTTCGGGATTCGATCTCTACAAACGCTGAGGGCAGCGAACCGGCGACGTAGAATGGGGGCTCCGAGCCCCCGTTTTTTTGCCCATGAGTTTCCGCACCTTGCTGTTTGTCCTGTCGATCAACGCCCTGTTCGGCATTCTGCCGGTCGCCGCCCAGTTACCGCTGACCGTGGAGAAGGCCCTGCTGGCAGGAAAAATCCCGCGCGAACAGGTCGCCATCGTCGTCCAGGCGGTGAACGACGACCGGCCGATCCTGGTCCACAACGCCGACACGCCGATGAACCCGGCCTCGGTGATGAAGCTGCTCACCACCTACGCGGCTCTTGACCTGCTCGGCCCCGCCCACGTCTGGCAAACCGACGCCCTGATCGAACGCGAACCGGCCGCCGGCGTCCTTCCCGGCAATCTCTACCTGCGCGGCAGCGGCGATCCCAAACTGAGCAGCGAACAACTGTGGTTCCTGTTGCGCAAGTTGCGGGTCCGTGGCATCGAACGCATCGCCGGTGACATCATCCTCGACCGCAGCGCCTTCGCGCCGGCCGATTTCGACCCGGCCGCCTTCGACAACAAGCCGCAACGCGCTTACAACGTCGGCCCCGACGCGCTGCTGCTCGATTTCCAGGCGTTGCGCTTCACCCTGCAACCTGACGTCGCCCAACCGCGCATCCTGCTCGAATCGCCGAGTGCCGATCTGGTCGTCGACAATGGCCTGCGCAGCAGCAACGGCCCTTGCCCGGCCGACTGGCGCGACCGTATCCAGCTCGCCGTCAAGCCGGAAGCCGACAGGCGCCGGCTGGAGGTGCGCGGCAGCTATGCCAGCCGCTGCGGCGAACGCGCCTTGAATCTCGCCCCGCTCTCCGCCGACGCCCACGCCGACGGCCTCTTGCGCGCGCTGTGGCGGGAACTCGGCGGCCGCCTCGATGGCCGCGTCCGCAACGGCCGCACGCCGGCCGGTGCGATCCCGCTGGCCCGCCAGGAATCGCCACCGCTGGCCGACCTGGTGCGCGACATCAACAAGTACAGCAACAATGTGATGGCCCGCCAGGTCTTCCTCAGCCTCGGCAACGATGGCACCGCTGCCAATGCCGAACAGGCGCGGCGCCGGGTCAGCGCCTGGCTGGCAGGACGCGGCCTCGACTTCCCCGAGCTGTTCATCGACAACGGCTCCGGCCTGTCGCGCCGGGAGCGGATCAGCGCCGGCCAGCTCAACCAGTTGTTGCTCGACGCCTGGCGCAGCCCGCTGATGCCCGAGTTCATCGCCAGCCTGCCGCTGGCCGGTGTCGACGGGACGATGAAGAAGCGCCTCAACGGCAGTCCGGTGGCCGGCCGCGCCCACATCAAGACCGGCACCCTCGATGGCGTGCGCAGCGCCGCCGGCTACGCGCTCGATGCCGCCGGCCGGCGCTACACGCTGACTTTCCTGATCAACGACCCGCAGGCGCAGGAAGGCGGTGCTGCAATCGACGCTTTGCTCGACTGGATCGCTGCCCGGCCATAAGCAGACTGTGCTCGAAAAGTACCCGGCGATGGGCTAGAGTGTAAGCAAGGGTGACGGGATCGAGAAACAAAACACCCAACCAATGCAGCATAGGGAGATTGGTCATGAAACGCCGACAATTCACACTGTGCGCCCTGGGCCTCAGTATCGCTCCGCAGCTCTTTGCCGCCAGCAGAAATCGCCGCAAGGCGGTCGTCGCTTTCGCCCAGGACACCATGGCCAACGACTGGCGCTCCGCTCAGGTCCGCGACCTGCGCGAGGCGCTCGCCACCCGCCCTGAGATCGAATTCCTGTTCAGCGACGCCGGCGGCGACACCGCCCGCCAGGTGCAGGACATCGAGAATTTCGCCGCGCGCGGTGTCGACGTCCTGATCACCAGCCCGCGCGACGCCGAACTGATGCGTGAGCCGATTGCCCGCGTCCATCGTCGCGGGATCCCGGTGATCCTGCTGTCGCGGCGGGTCAACGGCGAGGAGTTCACCCACTTCGTCACCGCCGACAATCGGGCCATTGCCCGCAATGCGGCGCAACACCTGGCGCGCCGGCTGAAAGGCAGGGGCCGCATCCTGATCCTTCAGCACATCCCGACCACCACCCCAGGGCAATTACGCACCGAGGGTTTTCTCGAAGAATTGAAAAACCACCCCGGCCTGCAGGTCGCCGCCATCAAGCGGGCTGATTCGCAGCGGGCACTGGCCATCCTCAAGGTTGAGGAAGCACTGGCCGAGAAGCTGCCCTTCGACGCCATCTACGCCCAGTCGGACAGTATGGCACTGGGCGCGATCATGGCCTTG
>Ga0209794_1001961_pt1 | contig 12502 bp, 8 predicted proteins | sample EBPBio232013_DNA_FD_185869 | JGI IMG/M metagenome (GOLD analysis project Ga0209794, IMG submission 185869) | Wastewater treatment Type I Accumulibacter community from EBPR Bioreactor in Madison, WI, USA - Reactor 1_5/23/2013_ DNA (SPAdes)... | ecosystem: Engineered > Bioreactor > EBPR >... | reverse complement strand
ACGAACATGCGGCCGCGATCCTGCAGCTTCCACAGCGCGTAAGCCACCGCATCCCCGTTCTCCTGCGAGATCAGCACGCCATTGCGTCGATCGGCGACACCGCCTTCCTTGACCGGCGCATAGTCATCGAAAACGTGGCTCATCAGGCCGGTGCCACGGGTCAGGTTCATGAATTCGCCCTGGAAACCGATCAGGCCACGTGCCGGAATGCGGTACTCGATGCGCACGCGGCCGCGGCCGTCCGGCACCATGTCCTGCAAATCGCCACGGCGCAGGCCGAGCGATTCCATGACGCCGCCCTGATGCCCTTCCTCGACGTCGACGGACAGTTGCTCGTAGGGCTCACACTGCACGCCGTTGATTTCCTTCATCACCACGCGCGGGCGCCCCACCGCCAGCTCGTAACCTTCGCGGCGCATGTTTTCGATAAGAATCGACAAGTGCAGCTCGCCGCGCCCGGAGACGTCGAAAATCTCGGAATCCTTGGTGTCATGCACGCGCAGCGCCATGTTGGTCAGCAGTTCCTTGTGCAGGCGGTCGCGGATCTGACGGCTGGTCACGAACTTGCCTTCGGTACCGGCCAGCGGCGAGGTATTGACCATGAACTGCATGGACAGGGTCGGCTCGTCGATCTTCAGCAACGGCAGGGCTTCTGGCTGGTCGATGTCGGCCACCGTGGCGCCCAGCACCAGATCGTCGATGCCGGTGATCTGGACGATGTCGCCGGCCTGGCCTTCATCGAGTTCCACCTTGTTCAGCCCCTGAAAGCCGAAAACCTGGTTGATCTTGGCCTTGATCGGCGTGCGTTCGTGTTCGGCCATTTCCTCATCGGTACCGAAAAGCACCATGACCTGCTGCCCGGTCTTGATCCGCCCGCGCTTGATGCGACCCACGCCGATGCGGCCAACGTAGCTGGAATAATCCAGGGCCGAAATCTGCAATTGCAGCGGCTGGTCGACATCCGCATCGGGAGCCGGCACATGCGCAAGCACGGTCTCGAACAGCGGACGCATGTTCTCGCGCGGCGCATCCAGGCTCATCGCCGCCCAGCCGTTCAGGCCGGAAGCATAGACGATGGGGAAATCGAGCTGTTCATCGGTCGCACCCAACTTGTCAAACAGATCGAAAGTCAGGTTGATGGCGTTGTCTGGATCGGCACCATCACGATCGACCTTATTCACCACCACGATGGGCTTCAACCCTAGCGCCAGCGCCTTTTTGGTCACGAAGCGGGTTTGCGGCATCGGTCCCTCAACTGCATCGACCAGCAACAGCACGCCATCGACCATGCCCAGCACACGCTCGACCTCACCGCCGAAATCGGCGTGTCCCGGCGTATCGACGATGTTGATGTGAATGCCTTCGTAATCGACCGCGGTATTCTTGGCCAGAATGGTGATGCCGCGTTCCTTTTCCAGATCGTTGGAATCCATGACGCGCTCGGTAACCTGCTGGTGCGCGGCAAAGGTGCCGGATTGGCGGAGAAGCTGGTCAACCAGCGTGGTTTTGCCATGGTCGACGTGGGCGATGATGGCGATATTGCGGATGGGGCGAAGCGACATAAATTGGGCAGACGGGGAAAAATTCGGAGGGATGCTGCGCTGCAGCATGACAACCCGGCATGTTAACACATCCAGCCCCCGATCGCCGGCGAGATCGAGAAAACTGCCTTACCAGCGTGCGGTCAAAGCGCACGCTGACACGGCCCGACAGCTTGCCGGGCCGTGTTTTCGACAATCAGCCCAGCCGTTCCAGACGGCGGCAGGCTTCGACCACATCCTCACGGTGACCGAAAGCGGAGAAGCGCACGAAACTCTCGCCCGCCGGACCGAAACCGGAACCGGGCGTGGTGACGACGTGGCAGGTATCGAGAATCTGTGCGAAGACGTCCCAGCTCGTACGGCCGGGGAAGCGCGCCCAGATGTAGGGGGCGTTATCGCCACCGATACAGCTGATACCCAGCTTTTCCAGCGTGGCGCGGATCAGCTTGGCGTTTTCCAGATAGAAATCGGTCAAGCCACGCATTTCCTTTAGGCCTTCCGGTTCCAGCGAAGCCAGACCGCCGTATTGGGCGATATTCGACGCACCGTTGAAAATGGTGGTGCAGACGCGGTTCCAGTCGGCAATGACGGCCGAACCATCGGCGTAGCGCAGTTCCTTGGGCACGATCACCCAGCCCAGACGAACGCCGGTGAAGCCGATCGGCTTGGAGAAGGAATTGACCTCGATGGCACATTCGCGCGCCCTGTCGATTTCGAAAATCGACTTGGGCAGGCTCGGGTCGCGGATGAATTCGGCGTAAGCCGCGTCGAAAATGATGACTGACCCAGCCTGCTTGGCGGCTGCAACCAAGGCCGCCAGCTGCTCGCGGGTAGCGACGGCGCCGGTGGGGTTGTTCGGCGAGCAGAAATAGATCAGGCCGTTTTTCGGCAAATCGCTCAGATCCGGGAAATAGCCGTTCTCGGCCGTGCATGGCAGGTAGCGAATGCCGGCGTAGCCGGGGCGGCCGCTGGTCTTGCCGTCATCGTAGGCACCGGCGGCGCCGACCATGACCGAGCCATCGACATAGACCGGATAGGAAGGATCCTGCACGGCGACTTCGACCTTGCTGCCGAAAAGGACTTGCAGGCGGCCGATATCGCACTTGGCGCCATCGGAAACGAAAACTTCTTCCGCGGCAACCTTGCCGCCGTAGAACACCGCCGCGATCTTTTCGCGCAGCGCGGTCAGGCCCTGCTCGTCGCCGTAGCCGGAATAGCCTTCCATGGTGGCGAGGCGCTTGGCGGCATCGATCAGGCCGGCATCGATGTGCGGGGTCAGCGGTTCGGTGGTGTTGCCGATGCCCAGGCTGATGAGTTTGGCGTCCGGGTGAGCCGCCATGTATTCGCGACGACGACGGGCAATTTCCGGGAACAGGTAGCCAGCGGTCAGATTCGCCAAGCCGGGATTACGAGCAATCATGTTTTTTCCTTATCGAGAAGCGGACGAAAAATCCGCCAGAGCATTGAAATCGAGGGTGGCAAAGTAATCTTCCATGGTCTCGCGGCGGCGGATCTCGATGACCGAACCGTCCGGACGCAGCAGCAGTTCACCAGCGCGAAGCTTGCCGTTGTAATTGAAACCCATGGCGCGACCATGCGCGCCGGCATCGTGGATGATCACGAAATCGCCGATATCGATTTTGGGCAATTGCCGCTGCACGGCAAACTTGTCGTTGTTTTCGCACAGGCTGCCGACGACATCGTAGGTTTCGGTCGGTGGCGCGTCTTCCTTGCCGGCCACGCTGACATGGTGATAGGCCTCGTACATGCCGGGGCGCATCAGGTCGGCCATGCAGGCATCGAGCCCGATGTACTCGCGGTAGATGCTTTTGGTATGCACTGCCCTGGCCACCAGCCAGCCATACGGGCCGGTGATGATGCGCCCCCATTCCAGATGCAGCCCCAGCGGGTCGAGGCCGGCGGGGACGATGATCTCGTCGTAGGCTTTGCGTACGCCGGTGGCGATGGCTTCGATGTCGAGCGGGTTTTGTCCCGGACGGTAAGGAATGCCGGCACCGCCACCCATATTGATGAATTCGAGGCGAATGCCCAGCTTTTGCTTCAGTTCCACCGCCAGCTCATAAAGAATCCGCGCAGTTTCAACGTGGTAATCGCTGCACAGCTCGTTGGAAGCCACCATGGTATGCAGGCCGAAGCGCTGGACGCCGAGGTCGCGCAGCCTGGCGTAGCCTTCAAACAGCTGCTCGCGGGTGAAGCCGTATTTGGCCTCCTCCGGCTTGCCGATGATGACGTTGCCTTCCTTCAACGGGCCGGGGTTGTAGCGGCATGAAACCAGCTCGGGCAGGCCGCATGTCTTGTGCAGGAAATCGATATGGGTGATGTCGTCCAGATTGATCACCGCGCCGCTTTCCTTGGCGACGCGGTACTCTTCGGCCGGGGTCTGGTTCGAGGTGTACATCAGCGATTCGCCATGCATCCCCACCTTTTCGGAAAGCACGATTTCGGGAACGCTGGCGCAATCGGCGCCAAAACCCTCTTCCGCCAGAATTTTGAGGATGAAGGGATTGGGCAGCGCCTTGACCGCGAAATGTTCCTTGAAATCAGGAAAAATCGAAAAGGCCTCGGTAATCCGGCGCGCATTGGCGCGGATAGCGGCCTCATCGTAAATGTAGAAGGGGGTTGGAAAACGCTCCGCGAGTTCGCCGAGCCGCTGTTTGGAAAGCGGAAAATTTTTCTGACTCATTATGCCGATGTATTGATTGCTGATGTTTTGAGAAATTCCGTATTGAGATGATCCTGCGACCGTCCGCATTGGAAGTATCGACTCAACGGAAGTTCAAAAACTGCATGATCGAATTCGACCGACGCAGAACACGCTGACGAGTTTTCTTCCGAAATACCCAATCGTTCAACCGACCGACCGCACCCGTCTCGTCAGCACCAATTTTACCGTAGACAGCATGCAGATCGGCGTTCCCGTCAGGGTTCTCATTCACCGTACGGCAATTACATCCTATACTGTGCCGTCATGTAAGAATCTTCGAAGCGCAAGCGCGGCAACGTGCTGCGTCATCGAAAATGAATCTCTGGCGACCGGAGTCGCCGCGACATGCAAGCAAGGGCAAAACGAGGGGGCCAGGCCAATGATTCTCGACAAACTGTTTCAACTGATGTCCGAAAAGCAGGCTTCGGATATTTTCATCACCGCTGGCGCACCGATTCACATCAAGATCCAGGGCAACACCATTCCGGTCAATCAGCAGGTCATGCTGCCGGACATGATCGACAAGATCGCCTTCGAGTTGATGTCGGAAGAGCAGATCAAGATTTTCGACCAGACCATGGAGATGAACCTCTCCTTCGGCGTGCCGAATATCGGCAACTTCCGGGTCAATATCTTCCGCCAGCGCAACTCGATCGCCATCGTCGTGCGCTTCATTCTCGGCAACATTCCCGAACTGGGAACCCTCGGCCTACCGCCCGTGCTCAACGACCTGATCATGGAAAAACGCGGCCTGATCCTGATCGTCGGCGCCACCGGTTCGGGCAAATCGACCACCATCGCCTCGATGCTCGACCACCGCAACGCCAATCGCTCCGGCCACATCCTGACGGTCGAAGACCCGATCGAATTTCTGTTCAAACACAAAAAATCGGTGGTCAACCAGCGCGAAATCGGCATGGACACCAAGGACTGGCAGGCGGCGCTGAAGAACGCCATGCGTCAGGCACCGGATTGCATCCTGATCGGCGAAATCCGCGACAAGGAAACCATGCAGGCGGCCATCGCCTACGCCCAGACCGGCCACCTCTGCCTGGCAACGCTACACGCCAACAACTCTTACCATGCGCTCAACCGCATCATCAGCTTCTTCCCGCTGGAAAACCGCCCGGCCCTGTTCCTTGATCTGTCGGTCGCCTTGCGCGCCATCGTCTCGCAGCGTCTGGTCAAGAAACCGGATGGCAAGCGCATCCCGACCGCCGAAGTGCTGCTCAACACCCGCCATATCGCCGAATTGATCGAAAAAGGCGAAGTGCAAACGATCAAGGAAGCAATGGAACAATCGCTGTCGCCGGGATCGCAGACTTTCGAGCAGGATCTCTTCCGCCTCTATCACGAGAAAGTGATTACCCTGGAAGAAGCATTGGCCAACGCCGATTCGCCGACCAACCTCTCCTGGCTGATCAACAATTCGGAAGTCGCATCCCCAACTGCCAAGGAAGAGAAGAAGGCTCCCAATTCCATCGAGTTCGATTCCACCAACGAAGGCGGCGCCTCGTTCAAGGAATTCACCATCAGCCTCGACGACGACACCGAATCCCCGCAGACGTGAGTTCCGACCCCACGCTCGCCCTGGCCGGGCAATTGCTCGCCAGGAAATCGCTCACCCCGGAAGATGCCGGCTGCCTTGACCTGATCGCCGAGCGCCTCAAACCGCTCGGCTTCATCTGCGAACGCATTGACCGCAAGGGCGTCAGCAACCTGTGGGCCCGCCGCGGCACCGCGCGCCCCCTCTTCTGCTTTGCCGGCCACACCGACGTGGTCCCGGCCGGCCCGGTCGAACGTTGGAGTTCCGATCCTTTCGTGCCCACCACCCGTGATGGCAAGCTCTACGGGCGCGGCGCGGCCGACATGAAATCCTCAGTCGCCGCCTTCGTTACCGCCAGCGAGGCCTTTGTCGCGGCGCACCCCAAGCACCCGGGCTCGATCGCCTTGCTGCTGACTTCGGACGAAGAAGGCAACGCCACCGATGGCACCGTCGCGGTGACCGACACACTCAAGGCGCGCGGCGAAGCTATCGATTACTGCATCGTCGGCGAACCGACCGCGGTCAATACGCTGGGCGACTGCATCAAAAACGGCCGGCGCGGCTCGCTCTCCGGCAAGCTCATCGTCAAGGGCATTCAGGGCCATATCGCTTATCCGCACCTGACCAGAAACCCCATCCACCTTGCCGCCCCGGCCATCGCCGAACTGGCCGCCACCACTTGGGATTGCGGCAATGCGCATTTCCCGCCGACTACCTGGCAGATTTCCAACATCCATGGCGGCACCGGCGCCGGCAACGTCGTCCCCGGCAGTGTCGAAATCCTCTTCAATTTCCGCTTTGCCGCCAGCACGGTCGAATCGCTGCAACAGCGCCTCGAAACCATCCTGCAACAACACGGCCTCGATTACGAACTCACCTGGACATTGGGCGCGAAGCCCTTCCTGACCGGGTGTGGCGAACTGGTCGATGCCGCTGTCGCCGCCATCCGCGCCGAATGCGGGGTTGAAGCCGAACTATCGACCAGCGGCGGCACCTCGGATGGCCGTTTCATCGCCGAACTCTGCCCGCAACTGCTCGAAATCGGGCCGGTCAACGCCAGCATTCACCAGATCGACGAACATATCGTCGTCGACGCTTTGCCCAAGCTTTCCAATCTCTATCGCCATTTGCTCGAACAGATCCTGCTCCCATGAACGAACTCGTCACCCTCCGCGACTGGCTGCGCTACGCCGTCAGCCGCTTCAACGCCGCCCAGCTCTCTTTTGGCCATGGCTCGGACAACGCCTGGGACGAAGCGGTCTATCTCGTCCTGCACACGCTGAACCTGCCGCTCGACCGCCTGGAACCCTTTCTCGACGCCCGCCTGCTGCCGGATGAACGTAACAGGCTGCAAGCCATCATCGAGCGCCGCGCCGGCGAACGCATCCCGGCCGCCTACCTGACCCACGAAGCCTGGCTGGGCGAACACCGCTTCTATGTAGATGAACGGGTCATCGTGCCGCGCTCCTTCATCGCCGAGCTGCTGCAGGAACAACTGGCGCCATGGATCGACGACCCCTGGCAGATCCAGAGCGCACTCGATCTATGTACCGGCTCCGGCTGCCTGGCCATCCTCGCCGCGCTCTATTTCCCCGAGGCGCGGGTCGATGCGGTCGATCTCTCGCCCGAAGCACTGGAAGTCGCCCGCCGCAACGTCGACGATTACCAGCTCGCCGAACGTGTGCGGCTGGTGCATTCCAATCTCTTCGCCGGCGTTGCCCGCCAGCGCTACGATCTGATCGTCTCCAATCCGCCCTACGTCAATGCCGAATCGGTCGCCGCCCTGCCCGCCGAATACCGGCATGAGCCGGCCATGGCCCTCGGCTCCGGCGAGGACGGCCTCGACGCCACCCGAATCATCCTTGCCGAAGCCAAGGCGCACCTCAACCCTGGCGGCCTGCTGGTGGTCGAAATCGGTCACAACCGCGACGCGCTCGAAGCGGCCTATCCCGACCTGCCCTTCACCTGGCTGGAAACCAGCGGCGGCGACCAGTTCGTCTTCCTGCTGCGCGCCGAAGAGTTGCCCTGATGCTCGAATCGGTCGCCCCGGTCCTCAATCTGCTGGCCAGCGCCTCCAAGGCGATGCTGTGGTTTGCCGACCTGCGCAAGAAAACCAGGGGCGATGTCCGCGCCCTGGTCGAGGAACTGAAGGAAAACTCGCGCCTGTGCTTTCGCGTCATCGAAGACGGCGTTGCGCCGGAAGAAGTCATCCCCAAATTTTCCACCAGCGTGTATGACCGCCTGAATGAAAGCGGCTTCGATTTCAACGCCGTCCGGCGCAGCGACATCCCGGCCTTTGTCGGCATGGACAAGACCGATCTCGCCACCTGGGCCAGCAAACCGACGCAGGCGCTGATCGTCAGCATCTACGACAAGATCAAGGACCTGCGCTCGCTGCACGCCCTCGGCGTCCAGGCGCAGCGCCGGCCCGGCCCACGCATCATCAACATCCACAAACGCATCCTGCTCCTGCTGCGCCACACACAACACTGATTTTTTGCGCTTGGCCAATCCGGGGTGGCAATTTGGGCCCGGCGCAAATATACTGTACACACATACAGTATATTGATCTGCCGCCATGCCCGCTCTTGCCGAACTCCTGCAACGCACCGATATCTGGCGCGGCGATGCCCTCGCCACAGCACCGCTGCCCGGCATTCCCACCGGCTTTGCCGAACTCGATGCCGAACTGCCCGGCGGCGGCTGGCCACGCAGCGGGTTGATGGAAATCCTGGTCGACCGCACCGGCATCGGCGAACTCTCCCTGCTGCTGCCCATGCTCGCCCGTCTTTCCGGCGAAGAACTCGCCTGGCTGATTTTCGTCGCCCCGCCACATCTGCTCTACGCGCCGGCGCTGGCCGATGGCGGGGTTGCACTCTCCCGCCTGCTGATCGTCGCCGCAGCAGGGCGCAACGCCGCCTGGGCCTGCGAACGCGCCCTGGAGACCGACGGTGTCGGCGCACTCGTCGCCTGGCTGCCGGAAACCCGCCCCACCGAACTGCGCCGCCTGCAAATGGCTGCTGAAGCCAGCCGCACACTGACCTGCGTCTTTCGTCCGGGCGTCGCAGCCAACACCGCATCACCCGCGCCGCTACGCCTGGCACTGGAAAGCAACGAGCGGCACCTGCGCGTGCGCCTGCTCAAGCGGCGCGGCAACCCGCTGACCCGGCCGCTCGACCTGGCCATTCCCCGCCCCCCTCTTGCCGACCCGTCACGCCATGCTCTGGCTTGCCCTCTCCCTGCCGCAACTGCCGCTCGAAGCCCTGGCCAGCCGGCCTGACGCCACCCTCCCTGCCGCCATTGTCTGGCACGACCGCATCGTGGTCGGCAACGAGGCAGCCACCGCCGCAGGCATCGTTGCCGGCCTGAAGCTGGCCGCCGCCTGGGCGCGCCTGCCCGCACTCGCCATCCATGAGCGCAACCCCGCCGCCGAGGCCTCCGCACTGCAGCGGCTGGCCTGCTGGGCCGGTGAATACACTTCCGAAATCAGCCTGCGCCCGCCGCAGACCCTGTTGCTCGAAATCGGCGCTTCGCTGCGCCTCTTCGGCGGCGCCGAGGCTCTGTACGCCCGCATCGTCAGCGCCTGCGCCGGGCAGGGTTTCCAATCACAGACTGCCATTGCGCCCACCCCGCTTGCCGCCGAATGGCTGGCCAGCGCTGCCAACGGTGCGCTCTGTCTCGACGGCAAAACCTTGCCTGCCCTGCTGGCGCCGCTGCCGCTGCAAGTCCTCGCGCTTTCCCCGGCCGAAGAAGCCCGCCTCGCCTCTTTCGGTGCCAGAACGCTGGGCGACGTGCTGCGCCTGCCGCGGGCCGGTCTGGCCAAACGCTTCGGTGCCGGATTCGCCACCCGGCTGGCGCAGGCGCTGGGCGAACTGCCCGATCCACGCCCGCGTTTCGTTTTTCCGCAACGCTTTGCCGAACGCCTGGAACTGCCGGCACCGGTCGAGCACGCCCCGGCACTGCTCTTCGCCGCCCGGCGGCTGATCGCCGCGCTGTGCGGCTGGCTGGCGACCCGGCAATCCGGCGTACTGCATTGCCGGCTGGAACTGGAACACCAACGCGGCCACCCCGCCACGCCGCTCGATCTCGCTTTTGCCGCCGCCACGCGCGACGGGGAACGCATGCTGCGCATTCTTGGCGAGCGCCTGCATAGCCTCCAGCTAAACAGTGCGACTTCGGCGCTCCGCTTGCTGGCCGATTCCCCACAGCCGTTGCCCGGCCGCGATGCCGCGTTGTTCGCCGATGGTCACGGCAACCCGGCGCAGGAAAGCCTGGCTGCACTGGTCGAACGCCTGCAGGCCCGCCTCGGTGCCGACGGCATTCATGCCCTTTGCCGGGTCGACGAACATCGCCCGGAACTGGCATCGCGCCCGATGGCGCCGTGGAGCGCAGCCCCCCGCACCCCGGCCGCCGCCCACGGCCCGCGCCCGCTCTGGCTGCTGCCACAGCCACAAGCCCTGCGCGAACGCGACGGGCAACCGCAGCATGGCGGGCCGCTACGCTTACTGGTCGGGCCCGAACGCATCGAAAGCGGCTGGTGGGATGCCGGCGAACCCGGCGCCACCGGCGATCTGCGCCGCGACTATTTCATCGCCCTCTCGCCGCACGCCGAGTGGCTATGGGTATTCCGCAGCGCCGAAGGCTGGTTCTTGCACGGATTGTTCGCATGACGCTCCCCGACTACGCCGAACTGCACTGCTGCTCCAATTTTTCCTTCCTGCGCGGCGCCTCGCACCCCGGCGAACTGGTGGTGCAAGCCAAAACGCTTGGTTACCGGGCGTTGGCCATCACCGATGAATGCTCGCTGGCCGGCGTGGTGCGCGCCCATCTCGCCGCAAAAGATGCCGGGTTGCCGCTGATCGTCGGCGCCGAATTCCGGCTGCACGGTGACCCTGCCTGCAAACTGGTTCTGTTGGCGCAGAACCGCGCCGGTTACGGCAATCTCTCGGCCCTGATCACCCTGGCCCGCCGCCGTGCCGGCAAGGGGGAATACCGGCTGACGGCTGGCGATCTCGAAGGCTTCGACGATTTTGGCAGCGGCGCCGTGCCAGACTGCCTGGCGTTGTGGGTTGCCGACGAGAGCGACATTCCCGAAACCGGGCGCTGGCTGGCCGGGCGTTTCCCCGGCCGGAGCTGGCTGGCAGTCGAACTGCACGCCGGGCCGGACGACCGGACACGCCTCGCCCGCCTGCTGGCGCTGGCCAAGGCCAGCGGCTTGCCTGCCGTGGCGACAGGCGACGTGCATATGCATACCCGCTCGCGCCGGCCGCTGCAGGACGTGCTCACCGCCTTGCGCCTGCAGACCACGCTCTTTGCTGCCGGCCGCGCCCTGTTCGCCAATGGCGAGCGCCACCTGCGTACCCGACTGCGACTGGCGCGTCTTTACCCGCCAGAACTGCTGGCCGAAACACTGAACATCGCCGGGCGATGCGCCTTTTCGCTCGACGAACTGCGCTACGAATACCCGGACGAAGATATCCCTGCGGGTGCCACCCCGGCATCGTATCTGCGCGCGGAAGTGGAACACGGGCTCGGCCGGCGCTATCCATGCGCCACCCCGGATGGTGTTCGCGAACGCATCGAACACGAACTGGCGCTGATTGCCGAGCTCGGCTACGAACCTTATTTCCTCACCGTGCATGACATCGTGCGCTTTGCCCGAACGCAGGGCATCCTCTGCCAGGGTCGCGGATCGGCGGCCAATTCGGCGGTGTGCTACGCGCTCGGCATCACCGAAGTCGATCCCGCCCGCTCGACCCTGCTGTTCGAGCGCTTCATTTCCAGGGAGCGCGGCGAACCGCCGGATATCGATGTCGATTTCGAGCACGAACGGCGTGAGGAAGTCATCCAGTACATCTACCGCAAATACGGCCGCGAACGCGCGGCACTGGCGGCGGCACTGATCACCTACCGCACCCGCAGTGCGCTGCGCGACGTCGGTCGGGCACTCGGTTTTGGCACCGCCCAGATCGACGCACTGACCGGCTCTCTGGCCTGGTGGGACCAACGTGAGCAACTGCCGCAACGCCTCGCCGCCGTCGGTCTCGATCCGGAATCGCCGCGCGTGGCCAAATGGTTGGCACTGGCCGGCGAATTGCGCGGCTTTCCGCGCCATCTGACCCAGCACGTTGGCGGCTTCGTCATTGCGCGCGGGCCGCTGGCACGGCTGGTACCGATCGAAAATGCCGCCATGCCGGAACGCACCGTCATCCAGTGGGACAAGGACGATCTCGATGCGCTCGGCCTGCTGAAAATCGACGTGCTGGCGCTGGGCATGCTCTCGGCCATCCGCCGCGCCCTGACGCTGATCGGCAAGCGGCTGCAAGACATTCCACCGGAAGACCCGGCTGTCTACAAAATGATTTCGGCGGCCGATACCGTCGGCGTCTTCCAGATCGAATCGCGCGCCCAGATGGCCATGTTGCCGCGCCTGAAGCCGCGAAATTTCTACGATCTGGTCATCGAAGTGGCGCTGGTGCGTCCCGGCCCGATCCAGGGCGACATGGTGCATCCTTACCTGCGCCGCCGCGCCGGCCGCGAAGCCATCGAAACAATGACGCCGGAAGTCGAAGGCGTGCTCGGCCGCACGCTGGGTATCCCGATCTTTCAGGAGCAAGTCATGCAACTCGCGGTCGTGGCTGCCGGTTTCACCCCCGGCGAAGCCGACCGGCTGCGTCGCGCCATGGCGGC
>Ga0209794_1001960_pt1 | contig 12504 bp, 11 predicted proteins | sample EBPBio232013_DNA_FD_185869 | JGI IMG/M metagenome (GOLD analysis project Ga0209794, IMG submission 185869) | Wastewater treatment Type I Accumulibacter community from EBPR Bioreactor in Madison, WI, USA - Reactor 1_5/23/2013_ DNA (SPAdes)... | ecosystem: Engineered > Bioreactor > EBPR >... | reverse complement strand
GCGATGAAGACCGTGGCTGCGGAACGACGACGGTTTGGCTATCCCCTCGGCCGGCAGGTGATTGCTTGCAATCACCGCTAGGCGCCGGATCCACGTCATGCTGGACCGGCAGGGCATCGTGATGAACCAGAAGCAGCTGCGACGCCTCTACCGGGAAGAGAAGCTACAGGTGCGCCGGCGCGGTGGCCGCAAGCGGGCTCTGGGCACGCGGCGGCCCATGCTCGTGCCCGATCGTGCCAATGCCCGCTGGAGTCTCGACTTCGTCTCCGACACCTTCACCGACGGCCGGCGCTTCCGGGTGCTGGCCGTGGTCGACGACCATACGCGGGAGTGCCTGGCGCTCATCGCGGACACCTCGCTCTCAGGCGCGAGGGTCGTTCGCGAACTGGATGCCGTCATCCGCCTGCGCGGCCGGCCCGACACGATCGTCTCCGACAACGGCACGGAGTTGACCTCGATGGCGGTGCTGCGCTGGTGCCAGCAGACCGGCGTGGAATGGCACTACATCGCTCCAGGCAAGCCCATGCAGAATGCCTTCGTCGAAAGCTTCAACGGCCGCTTCCGGGACGAGTGCCTAAACGACACGCTGTTCTCGACGCTCACTGAAGCCCGAAGCGCCATCGCCTCATGGAAGGAGGACTACAACCATCACCGACCACACTCGGCGCTCGGCAACATGCCGCCGGCCGAGTTCGCAATGAAAGCTACGCTGGAAAGACAGGCCGCCTAAGGCCAGAAGCGAAACTCAGGACTCTCCCTCAAACCGGAGGAGAAGAGGGTCTCAGGTCACTTGCGACGAACTCACCGCGTCGATCCTAAGCGCTCATATTGGTTCAGCCAAACCTAACGTTATTCCCTCCTGCGAGGCTGGACCCCATCAATTTGACTTCAGGTTTGCCCTCAAGGTGCGTCCGGCTAATGCAGCCAAAGTCATGATCGACAAGAGTTTTCCACAAGGCGCCGTGGGCAACTATGATAGGTTTTTGGTGCACAAGAAACCGTTCCACAAGCGCCTCATGACGCGTCAAGAGACTTTGTTTTATATAGGATTTTTGAGGTTGGTTGGTCTTCCCCCTAGCTCCACCGTCCCGCCGGACGGGCCCTCAATCGAGCGTGAATGCATCACAATCTAGAAGGCCTACAACGGCGCGGCAGCATTTAGTGGCTAGCGGCCCACCAGCCTTTCGTCGTCGAGTGCGACGATGACGGCGGAACGGGCGGGCGTTTTCGGCGGCTGTCGTCAGGGGCAAGAGGAGATGCGGAAGGACAATAGCTGCCGATTTGACGGCGGCGCGGCAGAGTAGGTGTAGACGAAGCTCGCGCCGCTCTCCACGGCCGATTTCATGCTCGACGCGCAAACCTTCGCGCGGACACCCCGCTCAAAGGCCGCAAAATTTTGCAGCTCATACCCTGCGCCAATGAGGTAGCGATATTCTGCTGTCGTCCCATCCACGTGGATCTCCGTGAACGTTGTCGCATCGTCGAGCTTCTGCGGAAGTAAGCGCCGCTGCTGTGCCGCACCTTCCATCAACCCTCGATTGATCATCGCCGCCCGGTCCGCCGGTCCAGGTGTCATGACGCCTCGCACGACAGTCTTCGCGATCAATCCAGCGATGATCGCCGCCACAACGGCTACCGCTATCGAAACCGCCTTCTTGATCTTCGACTGCGACGCTTGAAGCTGCGCTTGTTCGGTCATTCGTCCCCCCGAGGTCGTCGCTCGTAATCAAGCGGCAGGTTCCCCTCTGACGCAAGCGCCGCTGGCTCAGCTCTCCCGACATCACGACGACCTGCAACGGATGATCTGGGCGCGCGCAGGTTCAACGGCTAGACCGCGTGGCACCGCCGTTGTCTCTGGTCCATGTCTCCGCCACCATCCAGCTTCGGCCCAGCCCATTGCGCGCACAAAAATACTCCACAACGCTACACGTTATTCAATGTAAATCATTGAAATATATAATAGTAATTAGTTGTGGTGGGTTTCCTGCCGGGCCCACCATTCATCCCACCATCCGCTGAGCGTGGCGGCCTTTTGTCCGGCGGCTGTCAGCCCATCATGTCCGCGAGTGCGCGCAAACGCGGTAGTGCTGCCGCGGAAACGCTTGCGTGCAGTTGCTCGGGAAAGCCCGAGGGGAGCATCGCCTCGACGCGCTCGAAGGCGTGTGCGCCGCGCTCCACCACATGAGCAATGGCGGCGCGCGCGGTGCTGTCGGGGACTTTCGCCGCAGCGGCTGTCTGAAGGAAGTGGCGGGGATGAATCCCGTCGATGCGGTAGTGGCGTTCGTTGCCAACCGACATGGCGAGCTTCATCTGTTTCCGGGTGATCTCGTGGCGGTCGAGGCTCGGCTGCGCCGTGAGCACGTCGTAGAGCGGGGTCATGCGATAGCTGCCGCCGGGGGTCAGGAACACGCTGAAATTCTTGGCGTGCCCGTCGGTCGCGCCGATGATCCAGAACAGGATCTGCGCGGCGAGGAAGGTCTGCTGGTCGCTCGCGGGGGTGTCGCTGCCTTTCAGGAGGTCAAGGATCTTCGTCATGCCGGGCCCGCCATCGGCCTGATATTTGAGGGTCGGCGGAAAGGACAGGGCCTGGCAGCAGTCCTCCTGCGGCAGGCGGATCAACCGGCCGCTCTCCGTCCAGCGGCGGTCGAACCGCTCGATGACAAGGGCCCTGGTCCTGCCGAAGGTCAGCATTTCCACCTTGTTGACGGGCAGGCCGAATGCCTCTGCCAGAGCCAGGCAGTAGAATTCGTTCTCGACGCTGTCCTTCAGGTCGATGCCGTTCGGCAGCGTGCCGATCTGCGTTTTGAGGATATGTGTGGTCGGCGTCGTGCCGTGCGGCTTGAGCCATCGCCCTTCGTGGCGGAGCAGCGCCGTTTTCTCCTGCGCGCCGGCCACCGAGATGCGGAAGTCGTCGTCGCGGTTGAGGCCCAGCGGGGCCTGCGCCAGATTCCTGAGCAGCGCCTCGATCTGTTCGTCGTCGACGGGTTCGCCGCTGATGCCCTCGTCCGGTGCGATATCGTCATCGCCCGCGATGAATTGCAGGGCGCCGACGCAATCGCGCCCGATCTTCGCCAGCAGGCTGTAGGCGTCGGTGCCGCGTGCGCCGACCTTTTCCGCCACGCGGCTGCGCAGGGCAGGAGAATCGGGCAGCAGATTCTCGAAGACGGCACTGACCGGCTCGCCCCGGTAGGCATCCTCGCGCAAGGGCAGGGAGAGGGAGACCGGTATGGCGCTTGATCGGCCCAGCCAGCCTGCATCGTATCGGAAGGTGGTCGCGCCGCTTGGTTCCCGGGTCAGGTGCCCGACGAGGCGGTTGTTGAGATAGACCCGCAAGGGGACATGCCGGGGCCGGCGTCCCATCAGTCGAGCCAGTCACCGATATCGGACGAGGATTGCTTCGTCCGTGGCGCAACCTGGAATTCGAGATCCAGCGCCGCCAGCAATGCCAGCACCGTGTCGATGCGCGCGGCCGGATTGCCCGTCTCGATCAGCGACACGGTCGCTTGCCGAAGTCCGGAACGCTGGCCCAATTCGGCTTGATTGAGGCCAAGCTGCTTCCGGGCACGACGGATGGCATTGCCGATCTGCTGCGGTGTGCGGGCAAGCGTGGTCATGCGCATTTTATGCGCTGAATCTGGTATTTTGTCAATATACGCTGATCAAGATACGGTATCTTTATGCGTCAACTTGAATATCTATTCCTTATCTCAATGGGCGTATAGGAACATCCAGGCCGTCACTGCAGCGTCGGGTCGAGACGGTCGCGCAGCCAGTCGCCGAGCAGCGAGACCGAAAGGGTCGTCAGGACGATGACGCTGGCGGGCGCCAGCATGATCCACGGAGCGCGGGTGATGTACTCGCGACCGAAGCCGACCATGTTGCCGAGGCTTGTCATTGGCGGCTGCACGCCGAGGCCGAGAAAGGACAGGCCGCTTTCGAGCAGGATGACCTCAGGAAAGACCAGCGTCATCGAGACGATCAGGGTGGAGGCGATGTTCGGCAGGATGTGGCGCAGATAGACCTGCGTCGGCGGGGCGCCGAGCTGGGTGACGGCCGAGGCATAGCCCTGCGCGCCGGCGGAGATGGCGAGACCCCGCGCGATGCGGGCATAGCGCTCCCAGCCGAACAGGCCCATCAGGCCGACCAGCAGCACCAGCGAGCTGCCGAAGAAGGCGAGCACCGCAAGGGCGAGGATCAGGAAGGGCATGCTGGCCTGGAAGTCGGCGAGCATCAGCACGGCCTGCTCGACCAGCCCGCGGAAATAGGCCGCGAGGAAGCCGAGCGCGGTTCCGAAGCAGGCCGAGATGACGGTCGCGCCGAAGGCGATCAATAGCGAGATGCGGATGGAGACGATGAGGCGCGAGAGCACGTCGCGGCCGAGCTCGTCTGTACCGAGCCAGTGCAAGGCATGGCCGGGCGCGACCAGCCGGTTGCGCAGGTTCGGCGCGGTGTAGGAATAGGGCGCCACCAGATCGGCGAAGATCGCGACGAACAGCACCGCTGCAAGCCAGAGGATCGCCACCCAGACGAGCGGCGGTATCGCCTTGAGCGCGGCGAGATGGCCTGGACGCGCTGGGGCGTTGTCGAGGGCGCGGTCGGTCATGGCTTGCCCTTCAGACGCCGGCTTTGCCGCCGGCATGGCGCAGCCGCGGATCGAGGAAGCCGTAGAGGAAATCGACGATCAGGTTGGAGGCGACCATGGTGGCCGCCACCAGCAGCAGGATGCACTGGACGACCGCGAGATCGCGGTTGGAGACGGCGACGACCAGCAGTCGGCCGACGCCCGGCCACGAGAACACGCTCTCGACCACTACCGCGCCGGCGATCAGCGATCCGACCATGAACCCGACAATGGTCACGGTCGGGATCGCGGCATTGGGCAGGGCGTGACCCGTGACCACCAGCCGCCACGGCACGCCCTTGGCGCTGGCGGTGCGGATATAGGGCTGGCCCAGCACTTCCAGCATGGCGCTGCGGGTGAAGCGGGCGAGCACGGCCGCGCCGCCGATGCCGAGCGTCAGGATCGGCAGGATCGCGTGCCGCCAGCTGTCCTGGCCGCCGGAGGGCAGCCAGCCGAGTTGCACCGCGAAGACGAGGACAAGGACGAGACCGAGCACGAAGCTTGGAACCGTGAAGCCGGCGACCGAGAGCAGCATGATGGCGCGGTCGGCGAAGCGGCCGCGATTCAGCGCGGCGAAGATGCCGGCGGGAATGCCGATGGCGAGCTTCAGGAACAGCGCGGGAAGCGTCAGCGCCAGCGTCGCCGGAATGCGCTCGGCGACGAGTTCGATGGCCGCGCGCCCGTCGCGCATGGAGCGGCCGAGCTCGCCCTGCGCGATGGCGCCGAAATACTGGAAGTATTGCTGCCACAGCGGCGCATCGAGGCCCCAGGACTTGCGGAAGGCCCGGATCGCCTCGGGGTCCGCCTCCGGACCGAGGATGATCTGGGCGGGGTCGCCGGACATGCGCAGCACGATGAAGGCGAAGGTGACCACCAGCGCGATGGTCAGGGCCGCCCGGAGCAGCCGCAGCGTGACGAAGCGGGCCATCAGGCGGCCTTCCTTGCGAGATGGGCCGGGTCTTCCGCGAGATGGCAGGCGACGCGGCGCCCGCCCTCGACCGTGCGCATGGCGGGCGCTTCCGCGCGGCAGCGTGATGTCGCGAGCGGACAGCGCGGATGGAAGGCACAGCCGGACGGGCGCTCCGCCGGGTTCGGCGGCTCGCCGGTCAGCGTGATGCGCTTCTGCCGCGCGCCCGGGGTCGGGGCGGCGGAAACCAGTGCCTGCGTATAGGGGTGCCTCGGATCGGCGAAGAGGTCGTCGGCGTCGCCCTCCTCGACGAAACGGCCGAGATACATCACCGCGACGCGCCGGCTGACCTGCCGGACGACCCTGAGATCGTGGCTGATGAACAGCATGGCGAGCCGCATTTCCTCCTGCAGATCGACGAGCAGGTTTACCACCTGTGCCTGGATCGAGACGTCGAGCGCGGAGACGGGTTCGTCGCAGACGAGCAGCGCCGGCTCGGTCATCAGGGCGCGTGCGAGGACGACGCGCTGGCGCTGGCCGCCGGAAAGCTCGTGCGGATAGCGGGCGGCGAGATGGCGCGAGAGGCCGACGCGCGCGAGCATGGCAAGCGCCTTGTCGGTGCGCTCGGCGGGTTCATGGCGGCGATGGATGTCGAGCGGCTCGCGGACCTGGTCGAGGATCGCGAGACGGCGGTCCAGCGCGCCGAGCGGGTCCTGGAAGATCATCTGCATGCGCGCGCGGGCGCGCCGCCATTCCACCGTCCCGAACTTCGGCATGTCGGCGCCGTCGAAGCGGACAGCGCCTTCGTCCGGGGCTTCGAGGCCGAGCACCATGCGGCCGAGCGTCGACTTGCCCGAACCGGATTCACCGACGATGCCCAGCGTCTCGCCGGCCGAGACCCGCAGGCTGACGCCGTCGACCGCGCGCACGGCGACCGATCGGCCGAACAGGCCGCGGCGCTGCGCATAGCTACGCGCGAGGCCTTTGGCCTCCACCAGCGAGGGAATCATGCGCCGAGGGCCTCGGTTTGCAGGGCAGGGGCGGCCGCAGCGGGAATGCCGGCTTCTGCCAAAGGTTCGTCGGCGGCGTCCTGTTCGTCCGCCCGGAAACAGGCCGCAAGCCGCTCTCCGGCAAGGGAAGCCAGAGCTGGGATAGAACTGGTGCAGCGCGCCTCGGCCATGGCGCAGCGGGGCGCGAAGGCGCAGCCCGCCGGCATGGCGCGCGGGTCGGGGACGATGCCCGGAATGGAGGTCAGCCGGCGGCGCGGCCCCGCCAGCGGTGGCAGCGAGCCGACGAGGCCGCGCGCATAGGGGTGGCGTGCGCCGTCGAACAGGGCAGCGGCGGACGCCTGCTCGACGATGCGGCCGGCATACATGACGACGACGCGGTCGCAGGTTTCCGCGATGACGCCGAGGTCGTGGCTGATCAGCACAAGCGCCATGCCGAACTCGCGGCGAACCGCATTCAGCAGGTCGAGAATCTGCGCCTGGATCGTCACGTCCAGCGCCGTCGTAGGCTCGTCGGCGATCAGGAGGTCGGGCTTGCCGGCCAGCGCCATGGCGATCATGACGCGCTGGTTCTGGCCGCCGGAGAATTCATGCGGGTAGGCGTCGATGCGCCGGCCGGCATCGGGGATGCCGACGAGATCCAGCAGGCGCTTCGCCTCGGCGCGCAGGCTGCCGCCGGAGAGGTCCGTGTGGAGCGCCAGCGCCTCGGTGATCTGGCGGCCGACGCTGAGCACCGGGTTCAGCGCGCTGGCGGGGTCCTGGAAGATCATGGCCGCGCGCCCGCCGCGCAAGCTGTCGAGGACGGCGCCGGGGGCGCCGACCAGTTCCTGTCCGTCGATGATCGCGCTGCCGGTCACTTTGGCCTTGGCCGGCAGCAGACCGAGCGCGGCAAGCCAGGTGACCGACTTGCCGGAGCCGGATTCACCGACCATGCCGACCGCCTCGCCCCGCGCTACCGCGAGGTCGATGCCGTGAAGGACGCGGACGCCGTCGAAGGCGCCCCCAAGACCGGAGAGGCGGACCAGCATGCCGGGCTCAGGCATAGTTGCCGGGCCGGAAATCCATGGCGAAGGCCGGAGCCGTCTTCCAGCGGATCGACTTGGCCTTGGCGGTGAAGGTCGCGTTCTGGTGGAGCACCGTGTAGGCGGGGTCTTCGTGCTCGCAGATTTCCAGCATCCGGCGGAACGAGCGGCGGCGCAGCGCGCGGTCGGTGGAGGTCTCCAGCACTTCGCAGAGCTGGTTCATCTCGGCATTGCTCCATTCGCCGATCTGCTGCTGCTGGCCGTTCGGGCCGTGCTGGTTGACCAGCGAGGAGACGGGGTCGTTGAACGGCGCCGAGTTCGACCAGTCGCGCACCGCGCGCTGGGGGCCGCGGGCCATGATCTGGCTCCAGTTCTCCACCGTGCTCATCTGCACGTTGATGCCGACCGAGCGCCACATCTCGACGAGAATCTGCGCCGTGGCGTTCTGGTTGGTGTAGTAGTTGTTGAGGACGCGGTAGGTGATCGCGTCGCCCTTGTAGCCGGCCTGTTTCAGCAGGTCGCGGGCGAGGGTCGGGTTGAACTCGGGAACCTTCCAGTCGGCGTGGAACATGTCGCCGTAATAGTCCCACTGGAGACCCGCCGGCACCTTGGTGCGGCCGGCCCAGAGCGAGTCGACGATGGCCTGCCGGTCGATGGCGTGGGTGAAGGCGCGGCGCACCAGCGGATTGGCGAGCTGGGCGTTGTTCTTGTCGAAGCAGGTCAGGCGATGGTTGAGGATCGTGCCGCCCTGCACCTCGAAGGCGGCGTTCTTCTCGACTTCGCTGATCTGGTCCGGCGGGATGTCGCAGGCGAACTGGTACTGGCCGGACAAAAGGCCGGCGACGCGGCTCGCGACCTCCGGCACCTCGACGAAGCGGATCGATTTCAGCGGCGGCGTGCCGCCCCAGTACTCGTCATGGGCCTCGAGGGTGAGCGAATTGTCCGGGCGGAACTCGACGACCTTGTACGGGCCGGTGGTGATCGGCTTGCGCGCCCAGTCGAGGTAGCTCGCGGCCTCTTCCCAGCCGCGGCGGCTCATGATGTCCGAGCCGTAGCGGGCGAGGCGGCCTTCCAGCGTCACGTCCGGCGAGCCGTTGTGGAAGCGCACGGTGTAGCGGTCGACGGCCTCGACGCGGACGAGGTCCGGCCAGGCTCTGCGGGCGACGGCGGGAATCTCCGCCGGCAGTTCCTTGGTGACGCGCGAGGTCGGGATGTTCTCGCTGGTGCGGAGCGTCGCGCGGTTCTTCGGCTGGGTATCGCCGAACATGCGCTCGCGGGAGAAGGTGAAGACCACGTCCTCGGCGGTCATCTCGTCGCCGTTGTGGAACTTGACGCCGCGGCGCAGCTGCAGCTCGACCGTCTGGTCGTCGAGCCGCTTCCAGCCGGTGGCGAGGCCCGGCTGCGGCATCAGGTTGCCGAGCCAGTCGCGGCTGATCAGCGCCTCCCAGAGCGAGGTGAAGAACACCCGCTCGCCGACATTCGACTGTTCGCGCAGGACGTCGAGCGTGTTGGAATTGACGATCTTCTGGACCGCGATGGTGATGCGCGGCCGGTTGTCGGTCTGCGCGATGGCGAAGCGGGGGACGAAGGGCGCGGCGACGGCCGCGCCACCCATCCATAGAACCGAACGACGGGAGGTTTCGCGCATGGTGGTCACCGTGTGTCGAGGATCAGGATGTCCGGCGGCCGCCTCTCCAGGCCGCCTTCCGTGACTGCGGTCTGGCTACCGGGACCGGATAACGCGGGCATGACCGGCGCATGTCGCCGCCGTGACAGCGGCGCGCGCCGGGCGCTCGGGCTGTGGACTATTCGGCGAGGCCGAGCCCGATCAGATGATCGGCGCCGGCGCGCAGCCCTTCCTTGTTGCGGACCTCGAGGATCAGCCGGGGGTTGCTGGTGATCGATCCGAGAGCCCGGAACAATTGCGGCCACTGGATGTTGCCCTCGCCGGGGTTCCAGTGCCGGTCGGCATAGCCGTCGGAGTCCTGCAGGTGGACGTGGTGGAGCATGTCGCCGGCGGCCACGGCGTAATAGTCGACAGGCGGCGCGCCCGAGGAGCAATGCGCGTAATTGGCGTGGCCGGTGTCGATGGAGACGCGCACGGCGGGGCTGTCGAACGAGCGGGCGAGGGCGACGCGCTCGTGAGGGTCCTTGTCCTCGATGTTCTCGATGACCAGCACCAGCCCCATGGCCTCGGCGCGGCGCACGGTGGCGCCAAGCGCGTCATGCATGCGCTCGGCGATCTTCGCCCGCGAGCCCGGATTGTAGTCGAGGTTGTTATAGTCCCAGGTCGTGTAGGGCGAATGGATCACCATCTGGGTGGCGCCGACCGCCTCGCAGACGTCGAGCCCCTGCATCATCCGCTTCTGCACGACAGCGCGGATGTCGGGATCCTGGCTCGCGAGGTTGAAGCCCCAGAAGGGGCCGTGCACGCCGAGGCGGCCGCGATAGCCGTCGAGTTCAGTCCTGATGGCGTCGGCGACCGAGCGCCAGTCGCCGTTGAGCACCTCCGCCCAGAAGAAGTCCTGCAGTTCGAGGTCGCGCTGGCGCTCGAAGATCCAGTCGCGATGGAGCCGCAGGCCATCGAGCGGCAGGGCCGCGCCGAGAAGAGGGAGGGGTTTCGCTGATGTCATGGGAAAGTCCGATCGAGGGCCGCGTTGAAAAGCGCGTGCCGTCATCGGACCGTTGCGCGACAGCGCGGTGACATCAGCATCAAGGAATTATGGCGGCGTGTTCGTCGCGCGGTCGAGCGCGAAACAGCCTGCGCCATCATCGGCGCGGCGCAGTGTGGCTGTCTCGATCATGACAAGCTGGTCGCCATAGGATCGGCCGCCGGCAGCACGGCCATGGCGTTCCGCAACGGCGCCTTCGCGACGAACATCAACGAACCGAGCGCGGCGACCTGACGACGCTGTTCGCGAGAGGGCGGCTGCTGACAGGCGCGCCGGGAAAGCAGGGCAGCCGCGCGGGCGACGAGGCCTTCCGCCATTGCTGCCGAGGTCGCGCATCCCGTATCTTGGAACCTGGATCACCTATAGGAGAAATTCCGCGGCCATGGATGTCTGGCATGTCGTTGCGGCTCTCGTCAGCGCCGCCCTCCATGCCGGATGGAATGCCGCGCTCAAGGCACAGGCGCGCCCGGCCGAGGTGATGACCTCCCAGATGCTGATCGGCGCGGCCGTGGCGGCTCCTGTCATGCTCTGGACCGGTCTGCCGGCTCAGTCGTCGTGGCCGTGGCTGGCGGGGTCGACCATCTGCAACATGGTGACGGTGGTGGCCTTGCTCCGGGCCTATGAACTCGTCGGTTTCGGCATGGCCTATCCGGTGATCCGGGCGCTTGCCGTCCTGCTGGTGGTGCCGGCGGCATCGGCGCTCTCCGGCGAGCAACTGAGTCTTGCCGGTCTCGCGGGCATCGGCCTGATGATCGCCTCGCTGGCGGCTCTGGCTGCCGATCACGCCCGCGGCCCTGCCGTCGGCCGGCAGGCGCTTGGCTGGATCGCCGTCGCCGGCGTTGGAACGGCCGCCTATGTGCTGTGCGACGCCCAGGGCGTCAGGGCGGCCGGCGCGCCGCTCGCCTATGGCGTGCTCGCAGCCATCTCCAATGCCGTCGCAATGACCGCGATGCAGCGCGCCAGGTTCGGCGGCTGGCGGGTGTCGCGCGAGAGCCTCGCCGCCGCCATCCCCATCGCGCTGGCGTCGATGGCGTCCTACCTGCTGATCCTCTGGGTCTGGACAGGCGCGCCGATCGCGCCGGCGGCGGCGCTCCGCGACACCAGCGCCGTCTTCGCCATCCTGATCGCGGTGGTCTGGCTGAAAGAGCCCTTCACGCCGTTCCGGCTGGGGGCGGTGGCGCTGTCGGCCGCCGCCGTGCCGCTGCTGCGATTCGCCTGAAGGTCAGACGATCCGCACCTTGCGGTCGCCCCAGTATTTGTCGCGCAGCGACTTCTTGTAGAGCTTGCCCGTCGGCAGGCGCGGCAACTGGTCCATGAAGTCGATGGAACGCGGACATTTCTGGATCGACAGGCTCGCCTTGCAGAAGGCGAGGAGTTCCTCTTCCAGCTCCCGTCCGGCGGTGTTGCCGGGCATCGGCTGGATGACCGCCTTCACCTCCTCGCCGAGATCGTCGTTCGGCACGCCGAAAACGGCGGCGTCCGCCACCTTCGGGTGGGTGATCAGCAGGTTCTCGGCCTCCTGCGGGTAGATGTTCACGCCGCCCGAGATGATCATGAAGGTGGAGCGGTCGGTGAGGTAGAGGAAGCCGTCGTCGTCGACATAACCGACATCGCCGACCGTCGACATGCTGCCGTCGGCGGAGCGCGACTGGGCCGTACGCTCGGGATCGTTGAAATAGACGAAGGGATTGGCGGTCTTGAACCAGATCTCGCCGGGTTCGAGCTTTGGGGCAGGCTGCATGTTGGCGTCGAGAATGTGCAGGTCGCCCATCAGCACCTTGCCGACCGTGCCGCGATGGCTGAGCCATTGCTCGGAATCGCAGGCGGTGAAGCCCATGGCCTCGGTCGCCCCGTAATATTCGTGGATGATCGGCCCCCACCAGGCGATCATCTCCTCCTTGACCTGCGGCGGGCAGGGGGCCGCGGCATGGACGACGACCTCCAGCGAGGACAGGTCGTAGCGCCCGCGCACTTCAAGGGGCAGCTTGAGCAGGCGCGAGAACATGGTCGGCACCAGCTGGCTGTGCGTGACCTTGTATTTCTCGACCAGCGCCAGATAGGCCTCCGGGTCGAAATGCTCCATCACGATCACCGTGCCGCCGGCACGGATCGCAAGCCCCACCGCCGCCTGCGGCGCGGAATGGTAGAGCGGGGCCGGCGACAGATAGGTCATGTCCTCACGATAGCGCCAGAGCTGGTGCAGGAACTTGTAGAGCGGCAGCGGCTCTTCCGGCGGATTGTCGGGAAGCGGGCGCAGGATCCCCTTCGGCCGCCC
>Ga0209794_1001958_pt1 | contig 12553 bp, 15 predicted proteins | sample EBPBio232013_DNA_FD_185869 | JGI IMG/M metagenome (GOLD analysis project Ga0209794, IMG submission 185869) | Wastewater treatment Type I Accumulibacter community from EBPR Bioreactor in Madison, WI, USA - Reactor 1_5/23/2013_ DNA (SPAdes)... | ecosystem: Engineered > Bioreactor > EBPR >... | reverse complement strand
CAGCCTGCCTATCAATATTATTTACGGATAAATCCTAATACAGCGTTCCGCCCATTCAGCGCATCCCTCAAGGGTTGAACGAACCCGAAGGAAGTTGAACGTGTCCGACCTCGCCCCAGCACAAAAGAAGGCCGCCATGTTGATCGCAGGCGGAGCTACGCAACGCGCCGCCGCGAAGGCGTGTAGCGTGTCCCCTCAAACGATGTGCGCATGGATGAAGTTAGACGCCTTCCGAGCCGAGCTAGACGGCATCCTGGCCGCAACAGAAGGCGATGCGCTGCGCCTCCTACGATCACAGAAGATTCGTGCTGTAGAAGCGCTGGCCGCGTCCCTCGATTCCAAGTCACCGGGAGTGTCCGAATTTTTGTGTTCGAGGCGGGTTGTTGAAAGCGTCTTCGCTTGAAGTTCTTTGAATAATAGGCCCCTGCCAGGGCGCCGGAGGCGCCCCGGTTGGGCCATGTATTTCATGGCTCAACCCAGGTACGAGGCGTCTGCGTAAATCGCTCCTCGTAGAGTATCGCGAACTGATTCATCGCCTCCTTCCAGTTGTGCGTTGCGCGGCCCCAATCGGCCGTGATGTTGCGCAGCGCCAGCCAGATCAGCTTGGTGGCCGCGTCGTCATTCGGGAAGTGCCCTCGCGACTTGATGATCTTGCGCAGCCGCGCGTTGATGCTCTCTATCGCGTTGGTCGTGTAGATCACGCGACGCACCGCCGGCGGGAATGCAAAGAATGGGATCACCCGGTCCCAGGCGCGGCGCCACGCGGCCACGACGGTGGGAAATTTACGGCCCCAGGTGCCTTGCTCGAAGGCATCCAGTTCGGCTTGCGCGGCCTCGGCGCTCGGGGCCGTGTAGATCGGCTTGATCGCTGCGGCCAACAGCTTACGGTCCTTCCAACTCGCGTAGTCCAGGCTGTTCCTGATCAGGTGGACGATACAGGTCTGCAGCGTCGTGGACGGAAACACCGCGCTCAGCGCCTCGGGCATGCCCTTCAAGCCATCGGTAACGGCGATCAGGATATCGGCCACACCGCGCGTCTTCAGGTCGTTGAACACCTTCATCCAGAACTTGGCCCCTTCGGTGCCCTCGATCCACAGCCCCAGGATGTCGCGCGTGCCGTCGGGCAGAACGCCAAGAGCCAGGTAGATCGCCTTGTTGCGCACCACCGCGTCTTCGCGAATCCTGACCCACAGCGCGTCGAAGAAGACCACCGGGTACATCGGCTCCAGGGCACGGGCCTGTCAGGCACCGACCTCGGCCATCACGGCGTCGGTGACGCTGCTGATGAACTCCGGCGACACTTCCACGCCGTACTGCTCAGCCAGGAAGCCTTGTACCTCGCGCACGGTCATGCCGCGGGCATACATGGCGATGATCTTGTCGTCGAAGCCGGTGAAGCGCCGCTCGTGTTTGGGGATGAGCAGTGGCTCGAAGCTCGCATCACGATCCCGCGGCACCTCGATGCGCAGCGGCCCGTCCTCGGTCAGCACGGTCTTGCCGCTGCTGCCGTTGCGCTGGTTGTTACCGGCATCAGGCTTGGCCGTACCGCTCTGGTAGCCCAGGTGGTGACCGAGCTCGGCGCCCAGCGCCCGCTCGATCAGCGCCTTCTTGAACGCCATCGACGCGGAGTTGACCGCCTCGCCGGTCATCGGTCCGCTCACGAACTGGTCAAGCAGTTCCTTGGGAATCTTGGGCAGTGCCGCGGACTTGGCCGCGATCGCCGCGTTCTTCATCTTCGTCTTGCTGATTGGCATACATGCTCCTGATCGTCATGCTATGCCTCGCACACAAAATTCCGGACAGGCTCAGGCGCACCACAGCAGGGTAAACCCCATTGAAACGGTTTCGGTCTATAAACAATACTATCCAGAACGTATGTATTTAATCCTTTGATGACATCCACGCCACCATCCAAGCGCAGGACGAAGCAACAGCAGCGAGATGACAGCACTGCGCTGCTGTTGGCCGCGGCAGAGGAACTCTTCATCACCAAGGGGTTTCACGCGACTAAGACGGAAGAAATCGGAGCGCGCGCGGGCCTGACCAAAGGTGCGGTCTATTTTTACTTCGGTGAAAAAATGGCTGTCTTGCTTGCTCTGCTCCGGCGTGTCCAGACCCGTGTCATCGACCCCTTGGTGGAGCGGCTGCAAGGAGGCGAAGGCTCGCCGTCGGTCCGCATTCGAGACTTTCTCCATCAGCAGGCCCGATTAGCCAACGAAGAGCCGGCAATGTTGCTATTGCCCATCATGGCCTCTATTGAGTTCTCGGGAACGGGTGAGTTACCAGAAAAAAGGGTGCGTTGGGGCTACCAGCGCACAGCGGAACTGCTGACGCAAGTACTAGCCGAAGGACAAGCCGACGGCACTTTTCGCACAGACATCCCAGCACGGCAGCAAGCGTCGTTGATATTGGCCTTGAACGACGGAGTGATGCTGGAGTGGTGGCGCAGCGAACCTCGCGTCGTCGGTGGTGACGTGGTGAATTCTCTGTACGCGGTGCTGATGTCCGGCATACACACAGTAAGCGTCAACCCCGACTTGATGGAGCTTGCGCCAGCTCGTTCGATAGAAAAAAAGTTAGAGGAGCAGTAAATGCAGCGCACACATCCCATGGACTTGAGCGGCAAGGTTGCCGTGGTCACGGGCGGCAATAGCGGAATAGGTTTTGGCATCACCCAAGGTTTGGCCTCCGCAGGATGCAACGTGGCCATTTGGGCCCGCGACCCCGAAAAGAATTCGGCGGCAGTCAAACAACTTGAAGGGCTGGCGGGAACGGTGAGCGCATTCGCTTGCGATGTCACGCAACGAGAGCAGGTGCAGGCTGCTGCAATCGCCACGGTACAGCAGTTCGGGGCCATTGACGGTCTGTTCGCCAACGCGGGTATTGGCGGCGGCGGGCGGAACTCCTTCTTGAGTCGACAGCGTTCCGATTGGGAGCAAATGATCGAGGTCAACCTGTATGGCGCCTTTTACGCATGCCAAGCTGCGCTGGAGCACATGAAAACCCAGTTCGAACAGGGTCGTTCCATGGGCCGTGTCGTACTAGTTTCCAGCATCGCCGACCGCTTTGGCACCGCGTCCAACGAGCACTATGCCCTCACGAAATCCGCGCTGAGTTCATTCGCCCGATCAATCGCTGTGGAGTTCGCCCGCTACGGCGTCACGGCGAACTCGCTCCTACCAGGATACACGGCCACGGCAATGACCAAAGATCTGCTCGAGAACGACAAATTTACCCAAGCTGTGCTGCCACGAACACCTATGCGCCGGTTTGGCAAGAGCCAGGATTTCGCAGGTATCGCTATCTATTTGATGAGTGACCTTTCCTCGTACCACACGGGTGACTCGCTCACGATCGATGGCGGCTACTCCGTCACCTGACTGTAAAAAATAATACTGACTGGAAAGTTAGTTTTGTGTCAAGGCCACGACATTTCATTCTGGAGAATTGGTTATGACTCAGAAAACATTGGCGGCTAACGCGCCGTCCACTGCTATAAAAGATGAGGCTCACGAACGCTCTCTGCAGCTTCGACTGCGAGCTGGGCATCAGGTCGAGTCTGAAGAAGAGATGACGCCCAGGTACCGCGAGGTTCTGGTGCAGACGATGTTGATCGCTGCAGATCTCGAATTAATGACGCTCCCGTCGTACTACGGCGCCCTGTGCACTGCGCCCAACCTGGACCACAAGATCTCGGTGGCCTCGTCCATTCAAGACGAAATGGGTCATGCGCAAGTGATGTATCGCATGCTTGAAGACTTCGGGTACGACGCGCAGGAACTTATCCTGAGCCGCAAGCCCGACGAGTTCAAGTCGTTCGAACTTATCGAGCAGGACGTGGGGGACTACATCACCTGCGTCGTGATGATGTCCTTAGGTGACCGCGCGGGTTACACCACGACACGAGACCTTGAGGCTAGTTGCTCGTTTGCGCCCTACGCGCGCTCGCTGCGCAAGGTGAACTACGAGGAGCGTTTCCACGTGGCCCACGGTGAACGCTGGGTGCGCCACTTCTGGAACCACTCGCCGGAATCGAGGCGGCGCGTGCAGGCTGCCGTAGACCTGCTGTTTCCCATGTCGGCTTCGTGGTTTGGTACGCCCGACCAAATGAAAAAGCGAACTGATCAGCTCACTTACCGAATTCGTGGACTCAGCAACGACGAATTGCGCCAGCAATGGCTCAATGAAGTGGTGCCCTTCTGCGAATCCGTCGGTATTAAGGTGCCTGCGCACTTCGACAACGAACAGGGGCGCTATGCGCTGAGCTACGAAGAACCAATCGCTTGGGACGAGTCACGCAAGCAATGGAACTACGACGATCAGATCACCTGGCCTGAAAAATTCGCGCACTGGAAAAGGGGCGGCCCCATTAAACGGCCGGGGCTGGAGCGGATACAGAAAGAATGCTGGGGCGAGGCGTTGTGGTGAACGCAGCCGAACTGCGCCAACTGGTGGGAGCTGTGAGAGACCCTCACCTGCCCTTTGGACTGGCCGAGCTCGGCATGCTGGAGCGGTTAGACGTCTCTGCTTGCGGCACGGTAGACGTGGTGGTGAACGTGCCATGCCACCACTGCCCCGGCTTGCAAATGCTGGACGATGACATTCGGGAGGTGCTTCGCCGCGCAGGGGTGAAGGCCGAGGTGTCGATTTCCTTTCAAGGCCAGGCTGACTGGACGCCGGCCGCCATCTCGCCGCATGTGCGCATGGCCATACGCCACATGGGCATTCAAATGGTTGCGACCGCCCCGACCGGGCATGGAGGAACTCTATGAAAACCAGAATCTCCGAGACGTTCTTCGAGGTGTTTGCACGCAAGAACTCGTCCGATGCCTTGCAACACGTGGGCAGCGTCAAGGCGCCGAACGCGGAAGTGGCCATTGCACGTGCCTGGTGTGTGTACGACGAACACGCATGGCTGGAGATGTGTCTCGTTCCCCTCGCGGCAGTTATTCCAGTCACTGAGCAGCACAGGCGCGTAAAGATCAAGCAGATATGAAATTCCTTCCGGCTTCGAAATTGAAAGGCCCCAACGAGATGAGCAACACTTCCAGCACGGCGCAAGTCGTCCTGTGCGTCGCAGACACCAAACTTGTTCTAGGCAACGTTTGCGTTGCCACCGTATTCAACGGCCGCTCGCTCGGCGATTTCGCCACGTTGCTGGCGATAGCAGGGACATCCTTTGGCACGACTCGCTCCCTCTACCGCTGGCTGGAGAGCCACGGCGAGGACTATGTCCGACTCGAGCGGGGCCGTGACAGACACGAGATTGCTTCCATGGACTTATTGGACGCGCCGCCAGCTTCCTGGGTGGACCTGATGGTAACCATCTTTGTGGCCGAAACGGCCACCGCCACCGTCGCGCAGACCACAGCAAAACAAGGTGGTGCGTTCCTAGCCAATCAGGTGCGCATGCTGCAGCGCGACAGTGCCTTCCACGTGGCCTACAGCCGCGGCTGGCTGAAGGTGTTGCATGCGGGCGAACAGATGGCGCTACAGAGCGCGGTACGCCACCGATTGCCGCTTGCGCTTCGCTGGGTCGAGAGCAGAGACCCTGGAAGCGTCGAGGCTTTCGCGTTGGCCTGCGCGCCGCTGCTCGAACTCAGTGCAGTTGACCTCCCAGATGCCACACCAAATGAGATCGGCTGGGACGCGGCGCGCGCGCGCGCCCGAGCGCTGCCCGAACGGTTGTGGAACATCGTGCGCTTCAAAGACACCGCGCTGGTCGCATGAAGCGACTACATCGGTTGCCAGACGTCACGGATTTCGAGGTGGAGGTAGGGGGCGTTCCCTGCCCCTTCTGCGAATCGACAAATGTGGCATTCGCTTCGATGACAGGTGGTGCGGCTAATGAACTGTTGATGCGTTGTAGCAGTTGCAAATCCTTCTTCTTCACACTGAAGGACCTCGCCTTCCTGGAGATCGGAACCTTCCCGCGCTCTGAATCCGGCAGACACGATGGCTGACGGTCTGAATTATTCCGTGAATCTAGATTGAAAAGGAGACAACGATGGTACGCAAAATCTTGACGCTCAGCTTCTTGCTTGTCACTGCGTTCGGCGTCGCAACTCAGGCCCAGACTTTCCCTAGCAAGCCCGTCCGCCTGATCGTTCCGTGGCCTGCTGGTGGAGGCGCGGACTTTGTCGCGCGCACGTACGGCAAAGAGCTGTCTGAACTCTGGAAACAGCCTGTATTGGTAGAGAACATCAGCGGCGCAGGCTCCAGCGTTGGGGCTGAACGCGCTGCTCGTGCCGCGCCGGATGGCTACACCCTGATGGTCACGATCAATGGAACTGTCACCAGTAACCGATTCCTCTACAAGAGCCTGCCGTACGACCCGGATCGCAGCTTTGCACCTATCTCGCTCATGGTCCAGAGTGGGCAGTTGATTCTAGCGAGCAGTACGGTGCAAGCTACCAACCTCAAGGAATTGGTGAATGAGGCACGCCGCAAACCAGGCTCCCTAGCCTACGCATCCTATGGCAGAGGGACACAGCCGCACCTGCTATTCGAACTACTGAAGAAGCGGGAGAAAGTCGATCTGCTGCACGTGCCTTACAAAGGGCTGGCGCCAGCCCTGACGTCACTGATGAGCAGCGAGGCGCAACTGACGATCGTCAGCCCCAGTAGTGCAACAGCCGCCATGGCCTCGGGCCGAACCAAACCGCTTGCTATCGGTTCGTTGAAACGCTCACCCATGCTTCCCAACGTCCCGACGGCAGTCGAGGCTGGGTTTCCTTATCTCAGCTCCTCAATCTGGTTCGGAATTTTTGCGCCCGCTGGCACGCCCGCTGCAGTAATCGAGAAAGTCCAGCGTGACCTCGTCCAGGTGTCGCAAGAGGCCGAGTTCTCCAAGTCGCTAAGCGAACGCGGCTTTGAGGTTGTGGCCAGCACACCCGCACAGTTTATGAAAGTGATCCATGACGAAATCGCCCAGACGGCCGAGATGGTTGAAGCCGCCAACGTGAAACCAGAGTGACACCAGCTATGTCTTCGCACAGTCCACTAGGCAATGGCCTCATGAATCCTTCTTCTCTTATTCCATTTTTTCGTCCCAGAAGCATTGCCGTCGTCGGCGCTTCAGGCGACTTGGGGAAGATGTCGTCCCGCCCGATTGTTTACCTGACCAAGCATCGCTATCAAGGCGATGTCTATGCGGTCAATCCGAAGTACCAGGAACTGGGCGGCGTGCCTTGCGTGCCCGACATCGAATCGCTCCCCGAAGGGGTGGATCTGGCGCTGATCTCCTTGCCCGCCGCGCAGATTGCTGACGCGGTGCGTCGCTGCGGCGCGAGGGGCATTCGCGCGGTGACGGTTTTGTCAGGCGGTTTCAGCGAGATCGGTACCGATGAGGGACGCGCTGTCGAGGCTGAGCTTCGCGACGCAGTAAAAGACACGGGCATCCGCCTGTGCGGCCCGAATTGCCAGGGTGGCGTTAACTTGTTCGACAAAACGGCGGCCACTTATTCTGGAGCGCTCTCGGGGGAAACCTTGCTCCCGGGGCCCATTGCGCTGGTAACCCAGAGCGGCGTGTTCGGTGGACTGGTATTCGCCGCAGCGCAGGAAGAAGGCATTGGCGTTGGCTTGTGGACCAGCACAGGCAACGAGATGGACATGACATTCGGCGACTTCCTTGACTATGCCGTGCAAGATGAGCGCGTGCGCGTGATAGGTGGCTATCTGGAGAGCGTGAAGGACAATGGTGAACGATTCGTCCATGCCTTGCAGAACGCCCGTCGAGCGGGAAAGCCCGTGGTGCTGCTGAAAACCGGGCGCACGGAAGCGGGCCGGGCCGCCGCAGCGTCGCACACCGCCGCGCTTGCCGGTGCGGACGAGGGCTATACAGCAGCCATTCGACGCGGCGGAGCCGTTCGTGTTGCGTCTGCAGAAGCTTTTCGCGACGTCATCGCGGCATTTTCGACAGGGCGCATCCCGCGAGGTCGCCGCGTCGCGATGCTATCTATATCCGGTGGTGCGGCAACCCTCATGGCGGACGAATGCAGCGAAAGGGGCCTTGAAATCGTTACATTCTCCGAGGCGTTACGCAATCGGCTTTCGGGCATCGTACCGACCTTCGGCAGCGTGTCGAATCCGGTCGATCTCACCGGTCAGTTGGTGGCAGACGCGTCTTTGCTAGAGAGATCAGCCGAAGCGATTCTCCAGAGCAACGAAGCCGATGTGCTCAGCATCTTCATCGGCATGTGCGATGGTAACAAGGACGAGTTGGTGGATGTCATCGGCCGCCTGGCAAAGGCACATTCCAAGCCCATCTTCGTCACCTGGGTCGCGGCGGCCGATCGTGACATCTATCCGCGAATCCGCCAGCACGGTGTGCCGGTGTTTCGAGATCCCACCGCGTGCATCGCGACGGTGGCGAGCATGGTGGAGTGGGTGGATCAGCCTGTGGAGGTCAGCGGCTCTCAGGTGCTGGACGCGGACGGCAAGCGCTTTCTGGAGGCTCTACGCGGCGGCCCCACTGGCGTACTCTCCGAGGCCACGATCAAGGCACATCTCTCGGCCGCAAACATGCCGGTGCCCAAAGGCTTCCTCGTGCGCCATGCTCAGGATGCTGTCCGCGCAGTCAAGGAACTCGGTGGCGACGCCGTCATGAAACTGCAAGCCGTCTCGGTTCCTCATAAGTCCGATATTGGCGGCGTTCGTGTCGGGGTCTCGGTAGCGCAAGCACAAGAAGCGTTCCACGCCCTGCAGCGCCTTTTTCCCGAGGATGCGGAGGGCGTGCTGGTCGAAGCCCGCGTGCGTGATGCGGTCGAGTGTTTTATCGGCGTCAAGCGGCACCCCATCTTCGGTCCCATGGTCGCCGTGGGTCTGGGTGGCGTGTTCATCGAGGTCCTCCACGACGTCGCCTTGCGCCTGGCTCCAGTCAGCCACGCGGATGCCCTGGACATGATCCGCAGCCTCAAGGGCTATCCCATTCTGCAAGGTGCGCGTGGACAAGAACCTCGCGACATCGAAGCGCTGGCTGCTCTTGTGCAGAAGGTTTCGGCCATCGCAGCAGAGGGCGGAGACAGCCTCCAGGAGATGGACCTGAATCCCGTGTTCGTGCAAATCCAGGGCGCGGGTGTCGTGATCGGCGATGCACTGCTCGTCCGCCAGTAACACGTTGTCCCAACCCGCGCCAGCCTCAACCTGTTTCAACAATCATTTAGAGGAAGACATAATGGAAGACCTGATCACGCGCATCGAGAACAAGGTTGCCTACGTCGCTTTCAATCGTCCCAAGGTGTTGAACTCATTTACACCCGATTTCCTGGGGCAGCTCATCGCGCTGATACAAAAGCTTGACAACGACAGGGGCGTTCGCGTGATCGTCCTAACCGGCGTGGGCGAAGCCTTCTCGTCGGGCGGCGATAAGGCGTTTCTGGATCAGCTGACCAAGATGACGCCGATCGAGATCCGGTCCACGGTCTACGCCTTCTTTGGCGGTGCCGCGAAGGCTATTAAGCAGTGCAGCAAGCCGACGATTGCCGCAGTCAACGGGCCTGCGGTTGGTGCCGGCTGCGAGATCGCGATAGCGTGCGATTTCCGGATCGTTGCACGCAAGGCCTTCTTCTGCGAATCCTGGATCGATCTGGGCATCATCCCCCCACTGGGTGGTATGTTCCTGTTGCCCCGACTGATTGGGCTGGGCCGGGCCAATGACATGGTGATGCGCGGCACTCGCGTGTACGGAGAAGAAGCCGTCACCATCGGCCTGGCCAACCAGGTGGTCGACCGGGAGCAAATGGATGAAGCTGCCCGCGAGTTCGCGGAAGATCTGGCGCGCAAGGCGCCTCTAGCCCTCTCCGTGGCCAAGGACGGCTTGCGGCGGGGGCTGGAGTCAACCATGGATGGGGAGGCCGGCTTCAACATCTATGCGCAGAGCATGCTGCTCAACGGCCCTGACTTTGGAGAGGCCGTTCTGGCCATGCGAGAAAAGCGGCGGCCCGAGTTCTGAGGGACCAGCCGTGCATATACCGCATATCGATTTCGGTGGTACTGCGGGCTGCGTGGCCGTGATAGCTACCAGCAATCCGCCGGTGAATAGCCTCAGTCATGGGACGCGCGCGTCCCTGGCTGACGCCATTCGATCCCTGTTCGCCATAGACAACATCGGAGCCGTTGTCCTCTAGGGCGCGGGCAAGATGTTCTGTGCCTGTGCCTGTGCCGAGTGCCGGAGTTAAATACCTCCAGGTGGCCCAATCCCCTGACCTCGGCCAGGTGATTGCCCTGATCGAGATAGGTCCCAAGCCAGTGGTGGCGATGATCCATTGGGTGGCAATGCGCGGGAGCTTCGAGCTGGCGCTCTTCTGCCATGCCCGCGTCGCCACGCGCTCTGCTGTGCTGGCGTTACCGGAGGTCAAGCTGGGCCTCATGCCTAGATCGCATGGCACGCAACGCTTGCCTTGCTTGGTGAGTCTGGCGCGCGCCATCGATATGACCCGCGGTGGCAAAACCCAGAACGCAGAGATCTGGCGGAGCACAGTCCTGCTGGACCAGATCGTTGATGACGAGCAAGCCATACTGGACGTGGCCGTTACCCCGGCGCAGGAAATAGCTCGAACCGGGCGGTGGCAGCCCACGCGCGTTCTGGTGGCGCCCAAGGTTGAGGCCGACACCTTGCTCGATGCGGCTCGCGCGAAAGCTGCGCGGTCGGCCCCGCATGTTATGGCGCGGCACCGTTGCTTTGACGCATGGGAAACTAGCGTGAAACTGCCCTTCGTGGACGGTCTGATACAGGAGTGGAGCTACTTCCTCGAGCTGTCGGCGACCGCGCCGGCCCGTGTTCTGCGACACCTGCTTGTAAGGGAAAGGTCGGCATCGTCCATTGTCGACCTGCCCAAGGGCACACAGGGCCGTACCATCCACACCTCGGCCGTCATGGGCACCGGCATCGCGCAATGCCTGACGAGCATGGGCATCCCCGTGAGCCTGATGAACCGCGACCAAGCCTCGTTCGACCGGGGCGTCGCCGAGATAACCGCTCAGCTCGCACGTGGCAAGGGGCGAGCTGAGGCACAACAGATGGGAACCGCGCTTGGCCTGTTGACGCCCGTGGCCGACTACCGTGCACTGGACGAGGCAGACATCGTCATTAAGGTGGTCTTTGAACGCATGGACGTGAAGATGAAGGTGTTTCGTTCGCTGGACGCGGCAATAAAGCCGGGTGTGATCCTCGAAACCAATACCTCCATGCTCGACATCAACCGACTGGTCGCCAGCATCGGGCGCCCGCAGGACGTGGAGGGTATGCGGTTCTTCAGTCCGGCGCACACTATGCGTCTGCTAGAGGTGGTGCGTGGCGAGTACACCAGCCTGGAGGTGCTCGTGCCTGCTTCGAGAGTCACCACCAGATTCATAGCTCGCGGGTGCTTGGCCCGGGTCGCGAGCTATGTGGCTCTAACGTTCAGTGAGGCGAGTGCGAAATGCAGTTTGAAGACTTGCGCGCCTTCATTCATATAGCGCGATGCGGAAGCTTTTCCCGCGCAGCAGCGACTATGTGCGTCGCTCAGTCCGCGCTGAGCCGGAGAATGCAACGCTTGGAGCACAGCTTGGGCATTCGCCTGTTAGAACGAAAATTCGATGGCGTGGAGTTAACGCCACACGCTCAGGACTTTTATCTTAAGGCGCAGCGGCTGGTGGAAGACCTAGAAGCCTTGAAGCGCAATGCGACGATGGGCCTCGAAAACCCATCCGGCGAAGTCAGAATCGCTTTCGCCGGGCGCACCGGGCGAATGTTGGCGCCCCCTCTCGTGACTCGTTGTAACCGTGAAACACCATTGCTGCGACTTCAACTCATGGAAGGTCGTGTTTCTGAAGTTCATGCTTGGTTAATGAGTGGTGCGGCGGACGTTGGTCTGACCTACAACAACGAGCTCGCGGTCGACTTCAAAGTGGTGCCTTTGTTTAGCGAGCCACTGTTCATGTTTCTCTCGGTTTCACTGGCTCATGAACTTTTCGGGGGGAATGCACCCTCGACGTTCGACATCGAATCTTTGAGGACTATTCCTCTCATTGTTTCTACCAAACCCGACTACATTCGCATGCTTATTGACCGCCTGACGGCCCGAAGTAGCGTACGACCGAACATCAAGTACGAGGTAGACGGTCTGTACTCACTGCGTGGAATGGTAGAGCAGGGAATGGGCGGCACCATCTTCAGCCTGAGTGAGACGTGGTTGGAGTCGGTGGCAAGAGGCCAATTGTGCGCAACTCCCTTCACTACACCTCTAATAAACTGGAAACTTTACTTGGCCTATCAGCAATCGGCGAACCCTGGTGTGGCGCGCGTCGCCAGGATCATTGACGAAGAAGTCGAGAAGCTCCTCGCGGCCAACACGTGGCCCAATGCCCGCAAGACACTTGAATAGTCGGAGTGAGCCATCAATTACCCGGCTCGGCCGGCTCCGACGGACAAATTACTCAACACCTGGCGGTCTCAACTCTGAAGTGCAACACCCTCACCGAGGGTAAGTTGCCGAGATGGAATCACGATACACGCACTTGCAGCCAGAAGAGCGCATCACGCTGGCATCGCTGCACCAGCAGGGTTTGAGTC
>Ga0209794_1001957_pt1 | contig 12556 bp, 3 predicted proteins | sample EBPBio232013_DNA_FD_185869 | JGI IMG/M metagenome (GOLD analysis project Ga0209794, IMG submission 185869) | Wastewater treatment Type I Accumulibacter community from EBPR Bioreactor in Madison, WI, USA - Reactor 1_5/23/2013_ DNA (SPAdes)... | ecosystem: Engineered > Bioreactor > EBPR >... | reverse complement strand
CTCGACGACCTCATCGAATGGGGCCTCGGCCACGAGAGCAAGCCGGACTCGCGCCTCACGGCGCTCACGACGTTCCTCGACGCCGTGTGCCGCCCGGACGGCACGTGGGGCAACGAGCGCGTCGTCGTCTTCACCGAGTACGCCGCGACGCTGGAGTGGATTCGCCGCTGCCTGGAACAGCGCGGATATGACCGGGACCGCCTCGGCGTCATCCAGGGCTCCACCAAAGCCGAGGACCGCGAGCTCGTCCGCGCCAGGTTCACCGCCGACCCGACGACTCAGAAGGTCCGTGTCCTCCTCGCCACCGACTCCGCAGGCGAGGGGATCGATCTGCAGACCCACTGCCACCGGCTGGTCAACTTCGACATCCCGTTCAACCCCTCGCGGCTGGAGCAGCGGATCGGCCGGATCGACCGCTACGGCCAGCCCTTCGCCCCCGAGATCTTCCACTTCGCCCCCGCGACGGGCACGAGCACGTACGCCGAGGACATGCGCTTCCTCCGCGGCATCGCGGAGAAGGTCAGCACCGTCGAACAGGAGCTCGGCTCGGTCAACCAGCTCGTGGACGCCCAGATCCAGCGGCGCTTCTCGACGACGGCACGCGAGGCGACGCGACGACCTGCCACGCCCGACGCCGGGACCCAGGAGATCAACCGCACCCTCCGGGGCGAGCGCGAGCTGAGCCGCGAGCTCACCGATCTCGCCCGGACGTACGACGAGCGCAAGGCCGAACTCCACCTGCTGCCGCACAACTCCCGCCGCGTCGTCGACACGGCGTTGTCGCTGAGCCACCAGCCGCCGTTGCACGTGGTCGGTGACGACCTCTCCGATGCCGACGTCTTCGCCGTGCCGGAGCTCGGACCCGGGTGGCAGCCGGCGCTCGCCGGGCTGAGCGACCGGCTCCACCCCGGCGTACGCCGCCCCATCACCTTCGACGACGCGGCCCTCGTCGACGAAGACGGCAGGCCGCGCACCGACCTCGTCCACGTCCACCTCGGCCACGCGCTGATGCAGAAATCCTCCCGGATCCTGCGCAGCTCGCTCTACGGCGCCGAGGCCGGCCTCAACCGCGTCACCGCCGTCGTCACGCCCACGCTTCCCGGCACAGCCGTTGCGGCCGTCGCCCGCCTCGTCCTCGTCGGACGCGGCGGCCTCCGCCTGCACGAGGAGGTCTTCCTCACCGGAGTCCGCCTGCACCAGGGCGGCACCGGTATGGCCGAGGAGAAGGTCGACGAGCTGCTCGACCGCGTCCTCGACGACGACACGCTCGTCCTCGCCGACGAGGCGGTGCGCCGCCATCTGATCGAGGCGTGGAACGCCGACGGCTCCAGGCTTCGCGAGCGCCTCGACGCGGCGATGCACCAGCGGGCGGAGGGCCGGCAGCGCGCCGTCGAGGGCGAGCTCGCCAAGCGAGAGGGGGCGGACGTCGAGCGCGCCCAGGCGATCTTCGGCCGCTTCCGGACCAACCTCGAGGAGTCGCTGCGGCGCCTGGAGGACCAGGACCGCGACGCCGGCGCGCAGTTCGCGCTCTTCGACGACCAGCGGCGCCAGCGGCAGCGTGACATCGCCCGGATGGGCGAGCGTCTCGCGCAGCTCGACGACGACGAACGCCGCGAGGTCGCGGGACTGCGCGCCCGCTATGAGGACGTCCGGCCCTATGTCACGGCCGCCGCCCTCGTCTTCGCCGTGTCCGAACAGGACGCGGCCGCCTGGGGAGGCCGGCGATGAGCCCCGCGAAGACCGGCACCCGGCGTGCCCCGTCGGGGCGTGGGTCCGCCAGGGGCGCCGTCGCTCCCCCGTCGCGGAGCGCCGCCGAGCAGCACCGCGCCTGGCTGCGGCTCGTTGACACCGACGGCCCGTTCCTCGCCGTGCCGCCCCTCAAGCGCCGGTGGTCGACGGGCGTTCCGCCGCTGGATCGGGAGCGGATCGACGCGTTGCGGGCCGCCAAGCCCGCGTTCGACCGCGCGTACGACGCCGTCGTCGCCGCTCTCGGCGCGGGCGAGGCGTCCGAGGTCGCCGCGGCCGCGTACCGCCCGGCCCGCGACGCCTGGGTCGAGACCCTGCTGCGCGAGGTCTTCGGCTGGGGCGACTTCCTGCACCTCGACGGCGATCCGGCGGCGTCCCCGAGGCTCGCGATGGTGCTCGACCGGGCGGCGATCACCTCCGGCGACCGGTCCGTCACGCGCCGTCCCACCGGGGCACTGCTCCATGACGACTCGGTCGGAGCGCTCGTGTGGGTCGTCGACCCCGTCGAGGACCTGCGCCGGCTCTTCGCGGACGGTTGGGCGCAGACGCCGATCGACGCGATGACGGAGATGCTTCGCGCCGCGGAGGTGCCGATCGGGCTCGTCACCGACGGCCGCTGGTGGGGCCTGGTCAGCGTGCCGCGACCGAACACGCCGACCGCCGCGAAACCCTCGGGCGATGACACCGCCACCCTCCCGAGCTCCGGCGTCGTCGACGCCCTCACGTTCGTCGAGGAGACCGACGTCCGGGACGCCATCGCCGTCCTCCTCGACCCGGTGCAACTCGTCGCAGGCCGTGCGATCGACCGGACGACCGCGCTCTTCGTCGAGTCGGTCGCCGCGGCCGAGGACATCACCCTCTCTCTCGGCGTGCAGGTGCGTCGGGCCGTCGAGCTCCTCATCCAGGCCTTCGCGGAGAGCGCCGCCGATGCCCGACGGCGTGGAATGCGCCAGCCGCTGCCGATCGACGCCAACGGCACGGCGGACGAGGTCTACCAGGCCGCCGTGACGGTCATGATGCGGGTCGTCTTCCTCCTCTTCGCCCAGGAACGCCACCTCCTCCCGGACGATCACGTCTTCACCGAGGGCTACGGGCTCGTCGGCGTGCTCGACGACCTCGACCGGCGGCTGCGCGACGAGGGCGAGGAGAGCCTCGACGACACGCGCCTCGTGTGGCACCGGCTCCTCGCGACGAGCAACGCCCTCTACGCGGGGGTCAGCTCGGAGACGATGCGGATCCCCGCGTACGGCGGGTCGCTCTTCGATCCCGCGGGGTTCGGCTTCCTCACGGCCACCGATGCCTCCGGGCAGCTCGTCGTCACCGTGTCGGACCTCGTCATGCGGCACGTCCTCGACGCCGTCCAGGTGGCGGTCGTCAAGGGAGAGGCCAGGCGGGTGTCGTTCCGGGAGATCGACGTCGAGCAGATCGGCTACATCTACGAGCAGCTCCTCGGCTACACGGCCCGACGCGTCGAGACGATCCAGATCGGCCTCCCCGGCCCGACGGGCCAGGAGGCGGAGATCCCCATCGACGTCCTCGACGAGCTGTTCGAGGCCAACGGCACCGACGCCGCGACCGCGGCCGGCATCCTCGCGTGGGCGAAGACCCACCAGCCCGGCGCCAAGCTCCCGAGCGCCACGCGGCTCGCCAAAGACATGGCCGCCGCCGACACCGCCTCCGACGCCACCGAACGGGCGCTGCGGTCCGTCACGACCGACCCCGCGATCCGCGAGCGCCTCGCGCCGTGGATCGGGCTCGTGCGCCCCGACCTGCGCAATCGGCCGACGGTCTTCCTCCCCGGCGGGCTCATCGTCGTCGAGACGCCGTCGCGGAGCAGCGCCGGCGCGCACTACACGCCACGCATCCTCGCCGAGGAGGTCGTCGAGCACGCGCTCGCCCCGCTCGTCTATTCCCCCGGGTCGCACCAGACCGGCGACCGGCAGGCGTGGCGGCCGGTGAGCTCGGAGGACATCCTCGGGCTCAAGGTCGCCGACATCGCGTGCGGCTCGGGCGCGTTCCTCGTCGCCGCGGCCCGCTATCTCGCCCGGCGGCTCGTCGAGGCCTGGGAGGCGCAGGGCGACGCTCGGGGTCACGCCCGCGAGCTGCTGGAACTGGAGGCGAAGCGCGAGGTCGTCGCCCGGTGCCTCTACGGCGCGGACATCAACCCGATGGCCGTCGAGATGTGCAAGCTCTCGCTGTGGCTCGTCTCGCTCGATCCGAAGCTGCCGTTCTCCTTCGTCGACGACAAGCTGTTCGTCGGCAACTCCCTCCTTGGCCTCACGGACGTCCGGCAGATCGAGGAGCTGCACCTCTACCCCGAGACCGGGCACCGGCAGGAGTCGTGGCAGCTCACGCTCGACAACACGCTGCTGCAGCTCGACGTGCGGGACGCCCTGGCCCGAGCGGCGCGGCGGCGGGAGGCGCTCGCGAGCGAGGTGCAGGACGACGACCCGCAGCGGTCGGCGCGGGCGAAGGCGCGCCAGCTCGACCGGGTCCACGCCGACACCGCCGACGTCCGGCTCGTCGCGAACGCCGTCGTCGCGACGGGCCTTCCGCTCGGGGGCAAGCCGGGCACCAAGCTCGACGACGCGTACGACGCGCTCCGCTCGGCGGTCGCGACCGCCTTCCCGCCCACCGGGTCGGGCGACCGCGCCGAGGTGGAGCGGATCGTCGCCACCGGGCTTGAACCGACGGTCGACACGGACTACGTGCGCTGGCGGCCGCTGCACTGGGTCGTCGAGGTACCCGACGTCATGGAGCGGGGCGGGTTCGACGCCGTCATCGGCAACCCACCCTTCCTCGGCGGCAAGAAGATTTCGGGAGCGAGCGGCACCGACGTGCGCGAATGGCTCGTCAATGCCATCGCCGACGGCACGAAGGGCAATGCCGACCTCGTGGCCTACTTCTTCCTTCGCGCCGCTACCCTTCTCAACCCGCGCGGCACCATTGGGCTCATCGCGACAAATACAGTGGCGCAGGGCGACACTCGCGAGGTCGGCCTCGACCGGATGGTCGGGCGCGGTTTCACGATCACTCGCGCGATCCAGAGTCGAAAGTGGCCCGCCGCGAGCGCCAACCTCGAGTACGCCGCCGTCTGGGGAACGATCGGCGCTGTGGCCGAGGACTCGCCGCGCACAGCGGACGACATCGTTGTCCGACGCGTATCTTCACTTCTGGAGCCCGCCGGGCGGGTCGAGGGACTGCCGAAGCGACTCAAGGAGAATTCGGGCATCGCCTTCCAGGGGTGCATCGTCCTCGGCATGGGCTTCATCATCGAGGACCGGCAGGCACGAGCTTGGATCGCCGAGGATCCGCGTAACGCAGACGTGCTCTTCCCCTATCTGAATGGCGAAGACCTCAACTCCCGCTCCGACGCGTCGGCCTCCCGCTGGGTGATCGACTTCGCCGAACGCACCGAAACCGAAGCACGCACCTTCACCGGTCCTTGGGTTCATGTTGAGCGAACGGTGCGACCGGAGCGCATCACGAAGAACGCCGACAAATACCCCCGCATGGTCCATGAGTGGTGGAAATTCTGGAATGGTCGGCCAGCTATGCGGCGAGCTATTCGCGATCTCACTGAGTACCTGGTGCTCACCCGGGTCAGTCGGACGGTGATGCCGCTGCGCGTTCCGGCCGGATCAGTACCCAGTGACGCCACGGTGGTCTTTGCGACGGCTGATCCCAGAGTGCAGGGGCTGCTGTCGTCTTCGATTCATCAATCTTGGGCGGTCGCCTATAGCTCGGGGATGCGAAGTGACCCCCGCTACGCACCCTCGGATGTCTTCGACACCCTGCCCCGCCCTGCGTTGACGACGCGACTTGCCGAAGCGGGGCGTTCGTTGGACACGCAACGGCTAGCGATCATGCTGCGACGTCAGCTCGGGCTGACGAAGCTGTACAACCTCGTCAACGATCGCGAGTGCCAGGGCGACCCGGATATCGACCGGCTGCGGGAGATCCACGTCGAGATCGACGAGGCGGTGATGGCGGCGTACGGCTGGACCGACGTGCCGCTCCACCACGGCTTCCACACGTACCGGCAGATGCGCCGGTGGACGATCTGCCCCGAGGCGCGGGTCGAGGTCCTCGACCGCCTGCTCGAAGAAAATCACCGTCGCGCCGCAGCCCAGGGCGACGCCCCGGAGGTCGCGACCGGCGACACCGAGGGCGACGCGGACGACGCCGAGGTCGACGGCCCCGAGAGCGAGGGGCACCAGGGATGACCGCCACCGCGAGGCGGCCGAGCGGGCCGCCGCCCCCGCCGTACGAGCTCGCGCATCAGCCAGACGGCACCTCCTGGACCGCGCGGGAGAACCTCGCCGACATCCTGCGCCGCGAGATGCTGGGCCCGCGGTACGGCGCCGACGAGGTCATCCAGGAGGCGCCGGAGAACTTCTACCTCCTCGGCCGCGTCGCCCCCGCCAAGCTCCGCCCGCTCGACGCCGACCCGGCCCCCGCCGGGGGTTCGGACGCGCAGGGCGAGGCCCCGACGGTCGACGTCGGCGACGACCTCGACGCCTCGCTCGTTGACGGCGTACCGCTCACGTCCGTCGACGACGACTCCGCCTCGGCCGACGAGGACACCGGCGGCGGCCAGGACGAGGCGCAGAAGCGGGGCCTCATGATTCCCGCTTCCATGGGGTTGCGCTTCCAGGTGCCGCTCGACGTCCCCGAGGTCGTCGTCGTCGCGAGTTGGGGCAGTTACGAGCCATTCAACACCGGCGAGGTCACCGCGTCGGGACGGCCGATCCGCCACTTCCGCCGTACCCCGGTCGAACCTCCCCCCACCACGATCCGCCTCGCCGACCTCGCACCGCGGGTCACCAAGCCTTACCCGCTCCTCAACGACGAAGTGACGCTGCGGGTCGACCGCCACGACGACCCCGCGCGGGGCTGCGCGATCATCGAGATCGCCCTGTGCAACGACCGGCACTCACCGCGCTCCATCCCGACACCGGTGTGGCTCTTTCAGACCCGGCTGGAGGTGGTCGCCCCCGACGGCGCCCCCCGCAAAGACCTCTTCCTCCCCGTCAACGACGTCATGGATCCCGCCTGGGAGGCGCCCGACGACCCCACCGGCGAGCAGCAGCGCCTTGCGCTGCAATATCGGGACCGGCTGGAGTTCGCGATGGGGCGCACGTGCTCCGCGAACTGGGACGTCGAGGCGGGTGCACGGCGCGCGACCGCCGTGCGGACCACGTGGCTCCCGGTCGTCGAGACCCCCCAGGTCGCCGCCATCGACGTCGCCGCATTGCTGGACATGCGGGCGCTCGACACCGAGGACGTCACGCAGCTGAAAGACGGGCTTTCCCCGCTCGTCACGGCGTACGGCGCGTGGCTCGACGACCAGGAAACGAGGGCCGCCGGGCTTCCCACGCATCTGCGACCCATCGCCGCGGAGGCACTCCACGAGGCGCGCCAGGTGCAGGCTCAGCTCGTCGAGGGTCTCGCCTATCTCCTTGACCCGGCCCACGCCGAGGCGCGGCGCTGCTTCGCGTTCATGAACCGCGTCATGGCCGAGCAGCGCATCGCGACGCAGGTCGCCGATCGCCGCGCCAAGGACCCGCGGCTGTCCATCGCCGACGCGAAGCACGCCGTCGTCACGCTCCCGCCCGGCGGCGACCCCGACCAGCACAAGCCGCACCACTGGCGCGCCTTCCAGCTCGCGTTCGTCCTCATGCAGCTGCCGTCGCTCTGCGAGCCGGGGCACAGGCGCCGATCGAGCGACGTTGCCAAGGTCGAGCTGCTCTTCTTCCCAACCGGTGGCGGCAAGACGGAGGCATACCTCGGTCTGGCGGCGTTCGTCTTCGCGATCCGCCGGCGCGACGCCGCGCTTGGCCTGCTGCAGCCCCCCGACGGGCCGCTCGACAGTTCCGATGGCGTCGCGGTGCTCATGCGCTACACGCTGCGCCTCCTCACCGCGCAGCAGTTCCAGCGCGCCACTGCCCTCATCTGCGCCGCCGAACTGGCCCGGCGCGCCGACCCGACAACGTGGGGATCGACTCCCTTCCGGATCGGCCTGTGGGTGGGCAGCGACGTCTCCCCGAAGAAGGTCAAGGACGCCGCCGCGCAACTCAGGGACATCAGCGAGGGCAAGGCCTTCCGACTCACCGCGCTGCAGTTCAAGCGGTGCCCGTGGTGCGGCCAGGCGATCGGCCCGGCCAACGTGCGCCATGTGCCCGAGACCGACCGCATCCTCGTGAGCTGCGCCAACGCCCTGGGCAACTGCCCCTTCGCGATCGGTAACGGCCCCGAAGGATGCGACGAAGGCCTGCCCGTGCTCACCGTCGATGAGGAGATCTATCGCCTCACCCCGGCCTTCGTCATCGCGACCGTCGACAAGTTCGCCCGGCTCGCGCGCGAGGGAGAGGCCGCTGCGCTCTTCGGTCGCGTCGATCGGTTCTGCCCCCGGCACGGTTTCGCCCACCCGGACGGCCCCTGCGGAAAGGTCTCCTCCCACCAGGCCACGGACACGCTCCCGGGCGTCCAGCTGCGCCCCGCCACCCGGCTCCGGCCGCCGGACCTCATCATCCAGGACGAGCTGCACCTCATCACAGGCGCGCTCGGCACGACCGTCGGCCTCTTCGAGGTCGCCGTCGACCTCCTCAGCCAATGGACCGCGCCGGACGGCCGTCCCGTCAAGGCGCTCGTCGTCGCCTCCTCCGCGACCGTCCGCAACGCCCAGGAGCAGGTGCGCAACCTTTACGGCCGCGGGCTCACGATCTTCCCGCCGCAGGTTCTCGACGCCTCCGAGACCTTCTTCTCCACCGAGGTCGCGATCGACCGCGAGCATCCAGGCCGCCGCTACCTCGGGCTCTCGACGACCGGCGTCAAGCTCACCACCGGGGAGATCCGCCTCGCCGAGGCGCTCATGGGCGGTGGCCAGCTCCTCCTCGACAAGGAGTACGCCGCGGCGCACCCGACGTACGCCCCCGCCCCGAAGGGGCAACCCGAGCAGCCCTCGCCGGTCGACCCCTATCTCACCCTCGTCGGGTATTTTTCCAGCACCCGCGAGCTCGCCGGCATGACCCGCTATCTCGACGACGACATCCAGGAGCTGCTGCGGCTCGGGCGGCGCGGCGTCGCCATCCCGAGGCGCTACGGCACCCAGTTCGGACTGCGCACCGCCGAGCTCACCAGCCGCGTCTCCAACAGCGACATCACCGCCACGCTGGATGCGATGGCGGTGCCGTTCACGGCGTACGACACCACCATTGCCGACCTCTGGCGCCGCAGTGAGACCAAGAAGGGGACCAAGCCCAACTACCGCACGAATCACCCATACGACGCCGTGCTCGCCACCTCGATGCTCCAGGTCGGAGTGGACGTCTCGCGGCTCGGGCTGATGATGATCGTCGGCCAGCCGAAGAACACCGCCGAATACATCCAGGCCTCCTCCCGCGTCGGCCGCTCGGCCGACCGTCCTGGGCTCGTCGTGACGATCAGCAACTGGGCCCGGCCGCGAGACCTCGCCCACTTCGAACAGTTCCGGCACTACCACGAGACGTTCTACGCCAATGTCGAGCCGCTCTCGGTGACGCCCTTCTCCCCGACCTCCCTCGAACGAGGTCTCGACGGCGTGCTCGTCAGCCTCGCCCGGGTCGCCGACGCGGGCCGCGGCACCGAGGGCCTCTCCCCGGAGCAGAACGCGTGGCGCGTCACGGAGGAGCAGGTCTTCCTCGCCTCGCTCGTCGACCGGATGACCGCGCGCATCCTCGCGGCGTCGGACGAGGACTCGCGCCACTTCGCCCTCGCCCGGCTCACGGAACGCGTCGAGCGGTGGGCCCAGCGTCGCGCCGAGGTCGCGGCCGAGAGCAAGACGCTGGTCTACGAGCGGACGCGCGGCAAGGACAAGGGCGCCCTCATCACCTCAGCGGAGAACGCCGACGACCTGACCGGAGCGCACGAGAAGGCGCCCTTCGTCGTCGCCAACTCGATGCGCGAGGTGCAGCCCGAGATCAACCTCCTGGTCTCCCCGGACCCGGACAAGCTGCTGATGAAGCCGGTCGGCGCGCGCGACTGGCAGCTTCCCCCCGTGGCGGAGGACTGATGAGTGACGCCGTCGAACCCGATGTCACCGACGCGGGCGGACTGCCGCGGCTGACCGCGATGTCGCGGGACGCGCTGGCGCCTCTCGATGACGCGGAGGCGCTCGAGGAGCGGAACGCGCGCAAGAACTTCGCGAAGGTGGGGTCGCAGCGGCCGTCGTCGCTGCTCTACACGAACGGCCCCGGTGCGATCGTCGACCTGCCGCACTTCACGGTGATGCCGAGCGGGTACGACGCGTGGGAGCGGATCTGGCGCCGCCGCGAAGGAAATGCGCCGACGCTCCACGCCCCGCGGCTGCTCGCGACGGCACGGACATTCCTCGGGCCCCAGGTCAAGGAGCTGCGTCCCTACCCGCGGCAGGCGCGCAAGGACTTCCTCTCCCGGGGGGGCGACGACCTCGGTGTCCCGGCGCGCGTCTTCCCCCAGATGATGCGCTGCACTGGCTGCGACCTGCTGCGGCCGCTGACGCACTTCGACTACGAGAACACGAGGTTCTTCCGGCCGGACGAGGCCCGGTTCGAGCATCGAGGCTGCACGCGGCGCCGATACACGCCCGACGGCCAGGCCGTGCCGCCGAAACGCGAGGAGGGCGGCGCTGGGACCGCGACGTCGACGAGGAAGTCCTCCCGCTCGCCCGCCATCCCCGCCCGCTACCTCCTGGTCTGCCCCAACGGACACGTCGACGAGTTCCCCTATGAGCTATGGGTCCACCGGGGCGCGCCGTGCCCGTCCGGTGCGGAGAACCCCGACCTGCGGATGCGGGTCGGCTCCGGAGGCAAGGGCGCGAACGCCACGATCCACTGCACCTCCTGCAAGCAGACCCGGGGGATGGGTGAGGCGCAGGGGATGGCCGCCCAGGCGAAGCTGCCGCACTGCCGCGGCAGACACCCACACCTGGAGGGCTTCGAGGAGCTGCCCTGCCCGGCGCAGACACGGCTCATGCTCGTCGGCGCCTCGAACTTCTGGTTCCCCGTCACCCAGTCGGTCATCGTCATGCCGCTGTCCGACCCCGAGCTGGAAGACCACCGCGTCGCAGTTATCCGACAGACGCTCGGCGCGAAGCTGCGCAAGCACGCCGACGACTTCGTCGGCCTCAAGATCCGGTTGGAGGACGTGCAGGAGCTGGAGGGAGTCGGGGATGGGGAGCTGCAGGGATTGATCGCTGCGGCGCTCAAGCCGGCGGAGAGCGAGGAGCAGCGGCAGGAGCGCGCCGCTGACTGGGACCCTGTCGAACTCCTCGCGCCCGAATGGGAATACCTGCGTCGATTCGTGGCGGAGGGCAACCCGGCGCCGTACCAGAAGCACACGGGCACCGGCCTCATCACGTCCATCAAACCCGTGCCGCCCTCGATCACGCCCGAGATCTCGGCCGTCGTCGCCATCGACAAGCTGCGAAAGGTCAACGCCTTCCTCGGATTCACGCGCATCGACGAACTCGATCGCGTGGCCGACACCCTGGGGCGGCTCGTCCGCCTGACCGAACGGCGGCCCGAATGGGTCGTCGCTACGGAGGACCGCGGCGAGGGCGTCTTCCTCAGCCTCGACGAGACCGCCGTGGCGACCTGGGAGGACCGCGTCCTCGCGACGGACGCCGTCGTGTGGCCGGCGCATCGCGAGGCCCACGTGCGCAACTACCGGAATCGGCTCTCGGACACCGCGGACGCCGACGACATCCGCGCGGCCGCGGAGCGCCGGCTGCCCCCGCCGCGGTACTGGATGATCCACGCCCTTGCCCACGTGTTGATCCGCGAGATGGCGCTGCACGCCGGGTACGGCGCGGCCAGCCTCACCGAGCGCATCTACGCCTATCGTGCGGCCGAGGGGCGCCGCCCGGCTGCCGGCGTCCTCATCGCGACGACCGCGTCGGACAGCGATGGCACGCTCGGCGGCCTCGTGCGGCTGAGCGAACCGGACCTCTTGGCGGTCCTCCTCATCCGTGCGTTGCGCCGCGCGAGGCGCTGCTCGTCGGACCCCATGTGCGGCGTGCGACTCCCCCACGACCCCGAGGACTTCCTCCACGTCGCCGCCTGCCACGCCTGCCTCATGGCCTCGGAGACGTCCTGCGAGCGGGCGAACCGCTTCCTCGACCGGCGATTCCTCGTGCCGCTGCCGGGGACCGATGAGTCCCTGGCGTTCTTCGGCGACCTACTTGGCCGGGCCGGATAGGCGCCCGTCGTGGCCGGCTCGGACGTCGCCGCCCTCGCGGCGTACCTCACCGCGACGGAGGCGAAGTGCGTCGCGGACCGTCTCGAGAACGGCGACAGTCTGACGGCGGCGATGGCCGCGGTCGGGGCCGTACGGCGCAAGGAGGCCGCGGCCCTTTTCGGTCAGTCGGGGTTGGGGTTGCACGACGTGGCGGGAGCCGTTGCGGTGCTCCGCGCCGTCGAGGGAGCCAAGAGCGCGCCCACCCTGGCCATGCCCGTGTGGACCCTACCGGGCAACCTCAGCAAGGCCGGACACCTGACGTCGCAGGTCGCCCACCTCGTCCGCGGGGCTCGGGAGTCGGTCACGTGCGCGACGTACAACTTCGCACCAAGTTCGGCCTTGTGGGACGCGTTCGCCGAGTTCAGCTCGCGGCCGGGGACTCACCTGCGGCTGTACGTCGACACGGCGGCCGCCGACGGGAAATCGTCATTCGGAGGCTTCTCCGTCCCGTCAACCATCGAAATCGCCGCTCAACTCCCCGCGGCGACCGTGCTGCGAACGAAGAAGCGCGAGGGAAAGCTCGTGCGCAGCCACGCCAAGTTTCTCGCCATCG
>Ga0209794_1001956_pt1 | contig 12570 bp, 9 predicted proteins | sample EBPBio232013_DNA_FD_185869 | JGI IMG/M metagenome (GOLD analysis project Ga0209794, IMG submission 185869) | Wastewater treatment Type I Accumulibacter community from EBPR Bioreactor in Madison, WI, USA - Reactor 1_5/23/2013_ DNA (SPAdes)... | ecosystem: Engineered > Bioreactor > EBPR >... | reverse complement strand
GGAACGAAGCCCACGATCGGCAATTGCCCGCCGCGCAGGGCCTGGGCGACGCGGTTGCCGCGATAGCCCAGCCGGGCCGCGGTTTCGATCACCCGCTCGGCCGCCGCCTCGCCGACATAACCATATCCATTGAGCGCCCGCGCCGCCGTCGCGCGCGAGACATTCGCGGCGGCGGCAACATCCTTGATCGTCACGGACTTTCTGGGGGCCATCGCCGCTTCTTCCGGTGGTGCAAACGCTGCCGGGCAGCTGCCGGTCCAGCTAGCAGAGCCGGGGCGGAAATATCAAGCACAGAGCGGGCGGCGGACCCGGCATCACCGCCCGAGGGCGCCGCGCGGCCGGTTTGACCGGCACGGAACGCCCGAACGGACCAAGGCGCCCGGTGCCTGACACCGGACGCCCGAGACTTGCGCGATCCGCGCAGGTTTACTTCAGCACGACATCCTCGACCGTGATCCCCGACTGGAAGGTCAGGAAGCCCGGCAGGTTCTTGAAGCCCTCGACCGTGTCGCGGACCGCAAAGCTCTGGTCGCGCCACATCAGGAAGACGAAGGGCGAGGTTTCCAGCGCCCGTTGCACGAAGCGGTCATAGACCTCGGCGCGCTTCGCGGGGTCGAGCGTGGTCCGCCCCTCGTCAAGCAGCGCGTTGATCTCGGCATCGTTGAACCAGGCCGAGTTGTTGAGTCGCACCAAGGTCTCGCCGCCATAGAAGAAGTTCGACAGCCAGTCCGGGTCGGTGATATCGCCCGCGGTCCCCGCCACAAGGACGTCGTAATCCCCGGCGGTGTTCTTCGCCATCCGCCCCGCCCAGTCGGGCAGATCGAGGGTCAGCTTGATGCCGATCTTGGCTAGTTCCGCCTGCACCGCAATCGCGGTGTTCTGGTGGAAGCCATATTGCGCGGTGGACAGCAAACGCGCCTCGAAGCCATCGGGATACCCCGCCTCGGCCAGCAGGGCCTTGGCTTTGTCGGGGTCATGGCTGAAGTGGTTGGCGGCCGCCTCGGACCAGCCCATCGTGCCCTCCGGCACCGCGATCCCCCAAAGCGGTGTGCCGCGACCGTTGAAGGCGGTGTTGATGATCGCCGAACGTTCAATCGCATAGGAGACCGCCTGACGCACGCGGGGATCGGCGAAGGGGCCCTCCTTGGTGTTGAACTGCAGCATCATGAACGGCCCGCCGACGCTGTCGAGGGTGATCGCCGGGTCCTGCTCGAGGGCCGCCGCGTCCTTCCACGGCACATAGTCGATGATGTCCACATCACCCGACCTGATCGCATTCACCCGGGTATTCTCGTCGCCGTAGAAGACATAGTGGATCTCGTCCACCGCGGGTTTCCCGGGTTTGTAATAGCCGTCGAATTTCTCCACGACCACCTCGCGCCCGCGCTCCCAGGTGACGAAGCGGAACGGGCCCGCGCCGATCGGGGCGGCGTCGGGGGTCTCGGCATTGGCCGCGATCCAGCTGGCCGGCAGGATCGCCGATTCCGGCAGCGCCAGATAATGCGGGAAGGGCACGAAGGGGTTCTTGAGGGTGATCTCCACGGTCCGCTCATCGGGCGTGGCGATGGTGTCGATCACCGACAGCTCTGCCTTGTAGGTCGCCGTGCTCGCCTCGGCGGTCAGATAGTCGAGCGTGGCCTTGACATCGGCGGCGGTGACCGGCGTGCCGTCGTGGAATTTCGCCTCGCGCAGACGAAAGGTATAGCTGAGCGCATCGGCCGAAACCTCGAAGCTCTCGGCCAGTTCGGGGGACAGCTCGCCCGTGGTGCCATAGTTCAGCAACCCGCGGTGGATCGCCAGACGGATGGTGCGCGCCGGCGCCCCGGCATTGACCTTGGTATCAAGGGTGCGCGGCTCGCCCGACAGGCCGAAATAGAGCGACCCCTCGGCCAGCGCCGCCGACCCGAGCAGGGCCGACAACGCCGCCGTCGCGCAAAGTGACAATAGGTTCATCATTTTCTTCTCCCTGTTGTGGATTTCAGACCTGACGCAGCCGCGGATCGAGATGATCGCGCAAGGCATCGCCGATGATGTTGATGGCCAGAACCGTCAGCGCGAGGCAGGCCGAGGGCCACAGCACATAAAGCGGGTTCTGCCCCAGATAGCCGCGCGCGGTGCCGATCATCTGGCCCCAGGACGGCTCGGGCGGGACGATCCCCAGCCCCAGAAAGCTCAGCCCGCTTTCCAGCAGGATCGCCGCCGCCAGCGTCAGCGTCGCCTGAACGACCAGCGGCGACAGGATATTGGGCAGGATCCCGGTCGCCACCACGCGCCGATAGGGGGCGCCCATGGAATGCTCGGCCTCGATGAATTCCTGCCGCACGACCTGCAGCGTGGCGGCCTGCGCGACGCGGGCGAAATGCGGGATATAAAGGATGCCGATCACGATGATCAGGCTGGAGACCCCGCTCTTCCAGAAGCCGACCGCCAGCAGCGCCAGCAGGATGGGCGGGAAGGACAGCATCACATCGACCCCGCGCATGATCGTCGTGCCCAGCCAGTTCGGGCCATAGGCTGCGAAGATGCCCAGCGTCGTGCCCCCCGCCGCGGCAATCGCGGTGGCGCCAAGGGCGACCAGCATCGTCGGGCGGATGCCGATCAGCAGGCGGCTGAGCAGGTCGCGCCCGAATTCGTCAGTGCCCAGCGGATGCGCGGCCGAGGGCCCCTGCAGCACCGCCAGCGGGTTGATCGCGAAGGCATCCTGCGGGGCCATCAGCGGCCCGAACAGCGCCACCAGCACGATCAGTGCCAGAACCCCCATCCACAGCCGGATGGCCGGACGGCTGCGCGCCAGATCGCGCAGGGTGTGGACGATCCCTCTCATCGGTCGCGTCATTGGCGCCTCCGGCGGATGCGGGGGTCAAGCAGGCTGTAGATCAGCTCGACCGCCAGGTTGATCAGGATGAAAGCCGCGGCGATGGTCAGGATGGCGCCCTGCACCATCGGATAGTCCCGGTCGCCCACCGCCTTGACCAGCATCGTCGCAAGGCCGGGCCAGTTGAACAGCGCCTCGACCAGCACCGTGCCGCCCAGCAGGTTGCCCAGCTGCAACCCGACGATGGTGACGATCGGGATCGCGGCAGAGCGCAGGACGTGCTGCCAGATGATCTGGGTCTCGCCCATGCCCTTGGCGCGCAGCGTACGCACGAAATCGCGCCCGAGGATCTCCAGCATGGAGGCCCGCGTCATTCGCGCGATCGAGGCGGCAAGCCCCAGCCCCAGCGTCACCGCAGGCAGCACCAGCTTGCGGAAATGCTCCAGCGCATTGCGCGACAGATCGGTATAGCCCGAGGCGGGCAGCCAGTTCAGCCCCTGTGCGAAGATCAGGATCAACAGCGCCCCGAGGATATAGACCGGCACCGAAATCCCAAGCGTCGTGGCCGAGGTCAGCAGGCTGTCGGCCAGCGTTCCGCGCCGCAGCGCCGCCGCGATCCCGACCGGCAGGCCGATCACCACCGCCACAAGGATCGCCGCCACCGCCAGTTCCAGCGTCCGCGGCAGGGTCTGGGCGATGTATTGCGCAACCGGATAGTCATTGGCCAGCGAGCGTCCAAAATCCCCGCGCAGCACGCCCCCCAGCCAGTCGAGGTATTGCACCGCGATCGGCCGGTCGAGCCCCAGCTTCTCGCGCAGCGCCGCCACCGCCTCGGGGGTCGGGTTGCTGTCCTGACCCAGCAGGATCATCACCGGATCGCCCGGCAACAGGAACAGCATCGCAAAGACCAGCGTCGCCACCGCCAGCAGCTGCAACAGCGCCGTTCCCAGCCGGCGCAAGACGACCGGCACGAGCGCAATCAAGGGGCTCATCGCGCTGTCTCCTCTGAGCGGGCGCTCTGGCCCGGGATGCGGGGCACGGCCGACAACAGCGCGCGCGTATAGGGATCGCGGGGCGCGGCGAAAATCGCCTCGGCCGGTCCGGTTTCGACGATGCGGCCCTTCTGCATGACGGCGATGCGGTCGCTGACATGCTCGACCACCGACAGGTCGTGGCTGATGAACAGATAGGCCAGATCATGCTCGGCCTGCAGATCGGCCAGCAGGTTCAGCACCTGTGCCTGCACCGACAGGTCGAGCGCCGAGACGGCCTCGTCACAGATCACCAGCCGCGGGTTCAGCGCCAGTGCCCGCGCGATCACGATGCGCTGCCGCTGTCCGCCCGAAAACTCGTGCGGATAGCGCGAGAGCGCGGCGCGGGGCAGGCCGACATGCTCGACCAGCCGCGCCACCCGGGCCTGACGGCTGGCGGCATCGCCCTCGCCGTGAATGATCAGCGGTGCCCCGACCAGCTCCTCGACCGTCTGGCGCGGGTTGAGCGAGCCATAGGGGTTCTGGAACACCATCGAAATCTCGCGCCGCAGCGGCACCATGGCCTTGGGCGACAGATGGGTGATGTCGCGGCCCGCAAACAGCATCTGCCCGCTGTCCGGCTCCGAAAGCCGCATGATCAGCCGCGACAGCGTGGTCTTGCCGCAGCCCGACTCGCCCACAAGGCCAAGCGTCTCGCGCGGCCAGATCGACAAGGAAACGCCATCGACCGCGCGCACCGTCCGCGCCCCGGGCACCAGCCCGCCGGGCACGCGATAGCTCTTGTCCAGATCGCGGATCTCAAGGAGCGGCGGCGCACTCGGATCGGGCGGGGTGCGCAGCGCGATCGCGCGCGTCGTCCCCGCCGCCGCCGCGGCCACGGTCGTCAAGCCCTGACCCGGCGCCTGCCGCCCCTGCGGCATCGCCCCGATCAGGCCGCGGGTGTAGGGTTGCTGCGGTCGGGCGAAGAGATCGGCGGTCCGGGCCTCTTCGACCATCCGCCCCTGATACATCACCGCCACCCGGTCGGCCGTCTGCGCGATCACCCCGAGGTCATGGGTGATCAGCAGGATCGCCGCGCCGACCTCGCGGTTAAGCTCGCGCAGCAGGTCCAGCACCTGCCGCTGCACGGTCACGTCCAGCGCCGTCGTCGGCTCGTCGGCAATGATGATCCGCGGGCGGCAGACGATGGCCATCGCGATCATCACCCGCTGGCATTGCCCGCCCGACAGCTCGTGCGGATAGGCCCGCATCGCGCGCGCCGGATCGGGCAGCCTGACCCGTTCGAACAGCTCGAGCGCCCGCGCCCGCGCCGCGCGCCGTCCGATCGGCTCGTGCAGCAAGATCGCCTCGATCACCTGATCGCCGCAGCGATAGAGCGGATCGAGCGAGGCGATCGGGTCCTGAAAGATCATCGAGATTTCCGCCCCGCGGCGGCGGCGCAGGGCCTCGGGCGGCAGGCCCAGAAGATCGGTGCCCTGATCAAGCACCCGCCCCGCCGTCACCACCGCATTGGGAGGCAGGAGGCCCATGACCGCAAGCGACATCAGCGTCTTGCCGCTGCCCGATTCCCCGACCAGCCCGAGGATCTCGCCCGGGGCGATCTCGAAGGACATGTCGGTGACCGCGGGCCGAAGCCCCTCGGCCGTGCGAAATGCGATGGACAGCCCCTCGATCTTCAGCACGGCGCAAACCCCTCGGGCAAAGGCGCACCATGGCCAAAGGCGCCTTCCAGACCGCAGATCTCGGCGGCGAAGGGCGCAGCCTCGGCCAGAGCCTCGGCCAGGGCCTGATCGCCGGGCGGCGCCGCACGTTGCCAACCCCGGGCCACAAGCCCCAGAAGCGTCGCCGTCAGGAAGGCATCCCCCGCCCCCAACGTATCGACCACCCGCGCCGGCGCCGGGGCCTGCGCAACGAGGCGCCCCCCGGCCGAGGCCAACGCCCCCTCGGCCCCCATGGTCGCCAGCACGACGCCGATCCCGGTGGCATGGGCGCGCGCGATCATGGCCTTGGCCAGATCCATCCCGCCCTCGCCCACCGACAGCGCCGCCAGATCGACATGGGGCCCGATGCGCTCCAGCAGGTCGCTGTCGCGCCAAGTCCAGGAACAATCGTAAGACACCAGCCGCGAGGCCGCCGAAATCGCCGCAAGCGACGGATCGAGATAGGAAAAGCAGCTCGTATGAACGATGTCGAAACGGCCCAGATAGGCGAGCACCGCCGCATCCGGCACAAAGGGGTCAAGCCGCGCGACTCCTCCCTTGTTCGAGCCGCAGAACGTCCGGTTGGCGCCGTCCAGACGGACCTGCGCGCGACCGTTCTCGCCCGCGACCCGGCGGCAATGCGCGGTGGCAATGCCAAGCCGCGCCAGCACCGCGCGCACGTGATCGCCCGCGGCATCGCTGCCGAAGGTGCCAAGATAGGCGGCCCGTGCCCCGCGCCGCGCGGCATAGACCGCCGCGTTCAGCGCATTGCCACCGGGATACATGAGCCCGCGATCCAGATAGCAATCGACGACATTGTCGCCAAACCCGAGCAGCGCGATACCAGTTTCGGCCATGCCAGCCATCCTTGCGTCCATGCGGTCACGTCACATCGAATGCGGGGGGGACCCGCCCCGGTCGCGCCGGGGCGGGCGGTTGCGGTCTCAGTAGTCGATCTTCCACATGTAGCGGCGCACCGAGAGCGGATGCTCGCGCAGCACCGACAGCGTGTGCGCAAACCAGTACCACGTCACCCCGATCACGAAGGGCGAGAGCAGCGCCGAAACCTGCGGATATTTACCGGCGTCGAAGCAGATCACCTTGTCGGTCACGCGGCGCGTGAAATCCAGGGCGCGCTGGTCGATGCGGCGGTTCTCGCCCGCATCCATCAGGAAGACATAGGCCTGATCGGGATCGGCAACCTCGAAGGGGCCGTGGCGGAACTCGCCGGTGTGGATATCGGACGCATCGATCCAGAGCATCTCGTTGAAGATGCAGATCGAATACTGATAGTTCAGCGCCGAGAGAATACCCGACGACATCACGTAATAGATCTCTTCGTCCTTGTAGCGCCGCGCCAGTTCCATCCCGCGCTCGCGCTCGGCATCCTTGATCTGGTGCAGCTGCGCGGGCATCGCCTTCAGCCCCTCGATCAGCTCGCGGCCCTGCGGCGCACCGATCCGCCGCAGGAAATGCGCCGCGAAAAGATAGGCCAGCATCGTCTTGGGCATGCCCGGCAGTTCTTTGCTGTAGGGCAGCAGATAGTCGCAGGTCTTGGCAAGGCTGCTGTCCTCGCCCGAGGTCAGCGCCACGGTGACCGCCCCGGCCGCCGCCGCCCACCGCGCCGCGGTCACGGTATCTTCGGTCTCGCCATTATGCGAGGTCAGCAGGACCACCGCTGAGCCATCGACGGGCTTGGGACGGCGGGTTTCGAATTCGGTCGAGTTGATCCGCTCGATCCGCAGGTCGCAGAACCGGTCGAGGATGTATTTCACCGGCTCGATATAGCTGTTCGAGCCGCCCGCGCCGACCAGATAGATCGACTTGATCTCGCGGCCGGTGAAGACCTTCTCGACGATCGCCTCGGCCAGCGGGTTGCCCGCCTCGAAGGTGCGCTCGAGCACGCCCTTGAGATAGTCGCCCTCCAGATAGTTCGGATTGGGCGCGGCCTTGATCTCGGCAAGGCTGGGGGTGTGGTTTTCCAGAGTCATCTGTCTTTCCCGTTCAATGGTTCAGGAGGCAGGGCCGAAGCCGCCACCGCCGGGGGTCTGGAGCGACAGAGCGTCACCCCGGTTGAGGACCACGTTGGTGATCGAAATGTCATGCTCGGTCTCGGGGCCGCCCGCCGGGCAGAGCTTGAGATGGGCGACCTCGCCCGCGCCGCCGCCGAAGACACCCTCGGCCGGGGTGCGCAGCCCCTCGCACGAGGCATTGGCGCGTATGCCGTCGGTCATCGCGACGACCTCGCGGATGATGCCCATGCCGCCCGGCTGCGCGCCCGCGCCGCCCGAACCGGATGCCAGCGCATAGCGGCGCACCATCAGCGGGTATTCGATCTCCAGCGCCTCGGTCGGCAGGTTCGAGGTATTGGTGATATGGACCTGAATCCCGTTCATCCCGGGATGCGCCTGCGATGCCCCCGCCCCGCCGCCCACGGTTTCGAGATAGACGAAATTGCCCGCGCGGGTCTTGTGCGGCCCGAAGAAGATCATCGTGGCGTTCATGTCCGCCGAAGAGGCGAAGACCTTTTGCGCGGGCAGCACCCCGGCGAAGGCCTGAAACACCGCCCGCACCACGCGCTGACAGCTGGTCGAGCGGATGCCCACCGCCGCCGGAAAGGCCGGGCGCACGAGCGTGCCTTCCTCGGCGATGATCCGCACCGGGCGGGTCATCCCGTCATTGGGCGGCAGGGTCGGATCGAGCAGCGCCTTGATGCAGTAATAGACCGTCGCGTCGAGTGCGGTGCGCGGGATGTTGACCGCGCCGCGCGCCTGCGGCGCCGTGCCGGTGAAATCGAAGGTCAGCGTCTCGCCCGCGACGGTCACGGCGACCGCGATGCGGCAGGGCTCGTGCCCGACGCCATCGCCATCGATCCAGGCCTCGCCCGAGAAGGTGCCATCGGGCAGCTCGGCAATGCGCTTGCGCAGCCGCGCCTCGGAATAGGCGATCAGATCGCCCACCGCGCGTTCGACCACCCCAAGGCCGAAGGTCTCGCACAGCCCCTCGAGCTTGCGCCGCCCGATCTCGTTGGTGGCGATCTGCACCTTGAGATCCAGCACCCGCTCCAGCGGGTCGCGGCTGTTGGTGGCGACAAGCTGCACGATCTGATCGTCAAGCACGCCTTCGCGCACGATCTTCAGCGCCGGGATCCGCAGCCCCTCCTGAAAGATCGAGGTCTGCGAGGGATCGCAGGACCCCGGCACCCCGCCGCCGACGTCGGAATGGTGCCCGAGGTTGGCCGCGAAGAAGGCCAGCCGCCCCTCGATGAACACCGGGGTCAGGATCGAGATGTCGGGCGTGTGCGAGCCACCCGCCAGATAGGGGTCATTGCAGATGAAGGCATCGCCCGGGCGGATCTGGTCGGGCGCAAAGGTTTCCAGCACCGCCTGCACCCCGCCCTGCAAGGAGCCCAGATGCACCGGAATGTGGCTGGCCTGCACGATCAGGCGGCCCTGCCCGTCGAACAGCCCGACCGAGCAGTCCTTGCGCTCCTTGATGTTGGTCGAGAACGAGGACCGCACCAGCGACAGGCCCATCTCGTCGGTGATCGACATGAAGCGGTTGGAGTAGACCTCCATCTCGATCACGTCGAAATCGCGACCGGCGGCCGGGGCGGAGGCGGAAGCGGCTTGGGGAGTTGCAGACATCAGCGCGGCTCCGTGGTGAGAATGATGTTGCCATAGCCATCGACGCGGCCGACCTGACCGGGCAGCACGAAGGCCGTCGAGGTGGGTTCTTCGATGATCGCGGGGCCATGGAAGGCGACCCCGGCGGGCAGCAGGCTGCGGCGCCAGACCGGGATGTCCTGCCAGCCGCGCACCGGATCGAGATAGACGCGGCGGGTCTCGATCCGCGCGGCGTCAAGCGTGCCCTGCACCGGCGGGACCGGGGCCAGCGCCTGCCCGGCGCGACCGACCGCCTGCACGCGCAGGTTCACGATCTCGATCGGCTGGCCTTCGGGGGCGTGGCCATAGACCGTGCGATGCGCCTCGGCGAGGGCGTCGGCAAAGGCCTCGGGGGTGCTCAGCTGCCCCTCGACGCGGATCTCGTGGTTCTGGCCGGCATAGCGGGCCTCGGCGACATGCAGCAGCGCGCGCGCGGCCAGCGGGATCTGTTCCTGCTCCAGCCAGTCGGCGGCCTCCGCCTCGAGCCGCGCGATCGCCGCGCGGATCTGCGGCCAGCCGTCGGCGTCGATCCGCGCCAGCTGGGTCGAGACGAAATCGCGCGTCACATCCGACAGCAGCACACCGCGGGCGCACATCGTGCCGGGGCTTTCGGGGATGATCACCGTGGTGATCCCGGTTTCCTCCGCCACCAGCGAGGAATGCAGCGGCCCGGCCCCGCCGAAGGACATCAGCGCGAAGGATTTCAGGTCATGGCCCTTGTCCATCGACACCGCGCGGATCGCCCGCGCCATGTTCGCCACGGCTATGCGGATGATGCCCCAGGCGGTTTCCTCAAGCCCCCGTCCGATGGTCTCGGCCAGCGCGCCCACGACCCTGATCGCCGCCGCCTCGTCGACCGGCATGGTGCCGTCGAGCAGCGCCACCGGGTTGAGCCGGTGCAGCACGATATTGGCATCGGTGATCGTCGCCTCGACCCCGCCCCGGCCATAGGCCGCAGGCCCGGGGACAGCGGCGGCGCTTTGCGGACCGACCTTCAGCGCGCCCGCATCATCGAGCCAGGCGATCGAGCCGCCGCCCGCGCCGATCACGCTGACATCGACCATCGGGCAGCGGATCGCATAGCCCGCAACGTCGCGATCCGAGGAATAGGCCGGGCGCCCGCCGCTGATCAGCGCGACATCGGTCGAGGTGCCGCCCACGTCGAAGGTGATCACATCGGGAAAGCCTGCCGCCGTGCCGACGATGGCCGAGCCCACGACCCCCGCCGCCGGCCCCGACAGGCAGGTGCGCACCGGAAAGGCGCGGGCGGTGGTGGTGGACATCAGCCCGCCGTTCGAGTGGATTGTCCACGGATGGCTGCCCAGCCCGGCGCCGCGCGCGCGCTCCATGAACCGGTTGAGGTAACTGTCCATCCGCGGCATCAGGAAGGCATTCATCACCGTGGTCGAGAAGCGCTCGTATTCCCGGAACTCGGGCAGCACGTCGCTGGACAGGCTGATGAAGACCCCCGGCAGCGCCTCGGCCATCAGGGTCGCGGCACGCCGCTCATGCGCGGGGTTGCGGTAGCTGTGCAGAAAGCCGATGGCGACCGCCTCGACGCCCGCCGCCTTGAAGGCCGCGGCGGCAGCAAGGACATCGGCCTCGTTCAGCGGCTCGATCTCTTCGCCCTGCGGGCCAAGACGGCCGCGCGCCTCAAGCCGCAGCGCCCGGCTCACCAGCGGATCGGGCTTGCGCGCCGTCATGTCGAACAGGTCGGGCCGGGTCTGGCGGCCGATATCCAGCACATCGGCAAAGCCCGCGGTGGTCAGCAGCCCGGTCTTGCCGCCGCGCCGCTCGATCACCATGTTCGTCGCGACCGTGGTGCCATGGCCGAAATGCACCACTTCGGCCGGCGCGAAGCCCCGCTCGGCAAGCCCGCCCAGACCGTTTCCGATCGCCTCGGAGGGGTCATGCGGTGTCGAGGACACCTTGAAATGGGTCATCTCGCCCGTTGTGTCGTCCAGCACCGTGAAATCCGTGAACGTGCCGCCCACATCGATTCCAACCCTGAGTTTTGCCATAGTCCTGGCCCTTTTCGTTCCGCTTGGCAGGACCATGCCGGGGGGTTGCGCATATGTAAAATTCAATTAAACGCGGTGAATATTCCAAAATGGCATGGGGTGAATCATGCGCAAACTGAAGCTTCGCCATATCGACACGCTGACCGCCTTCATGAAGACCGGCTCGGTGACAGAGGCCGCGCAGGTCATGCACACGACCCAACCGAACGCCTCCAAGTCATTGAAACAGCTTGAGGATTTCGCAGGCATCCCGCTGTTTCAGCGGATCGCCGGACGGCTGCGCCCGACGCCCGAGGCAGAGATCCTCTATGAACATGCCCGCCGCCTGATCGACGAGCTGAACCGATTCGAGACGCTGTCCTCGGATCTGACGCAGATGAAAACGGGGACGGTAAACATCGGCACGCTTGCCGCCTTCTCGACCGCGGTCCTGCCCATGGCGATCGAGGCCTTCAGCCGCAGGTATCCCAATGTAGAGGTGCGGGTGGACCTGCTCGACGGCGACAAGATCCACAACTCGGTCAGCCGCAGCAATTATGATTTCGGGCTGGTCCACCACCCCGAGCACGAGCCCGACCTGATGGCGCAGCCGCTGGCCAGTTCGGAGATGGTCTGCCTGATGCCGCCCGATCACCCGATGGCCGAGTTCACCGTGGTCATGGCCGCCGATCTGCGCGGCAAGCCGCTGATCACCTATCCGCGCAGCCTGCCCTTTGGCGCGGCGATCTTCCAGACGCTGTCGGATGCGGGGGTGCGGCCCTCGGGGATGTTCGTCTCAAACCAGAGCCAGATGATCCGGCGGCTGGTGGAGCGCGGACTGGGCCTTGCGCTGGTGGATCGGTTCTCGGTGTGGGATGCCAACGAGACCGACCGGATCGCGGTGCGCACCTTCGAACCGACGATTCCGGTGTCGATCGGGATGATCCTGCCCAAGCGGCGCCCGTTGTCGATCGTCGCGCATCATTTCATCGCGACGCTGCGGCGCACACTTGAAACGCCGCCCGATCCCGCCCTGTCGCCGGTTGCGCCCGCCCGGCCGGATCCCGGCCAGCCCGCGCCCAGTCCGTCCGAGCGGGAGTGACGCGGCGGGGCGGCCAGAGCGGCCCCGCCACGCCCGCGGTCAGCGGATCGCCGAAACGACGACCTCGATCAGCACCTTCTCGCCCAGCTCGGCCACGCGCACGGATCATCGGGATCGATGATTGGAGTTGGCGAAAGTCGCAGAACTACGGGACGATCATCATCGACCTCGAGCATCGCGCCGTCATCGATGTTCTCGAAGATCGTGATGTCGTCACATGCACCGACTGGCTAAGGCGTCATCCTGAGGTGGAAGTCATAAGCCGGGATCGCTGCGGTCTCTACGCCCAAGCCGCC
>Ga0209794_1001955_pt1 | contig 12582 bp, 9 predicted proteins | sample EBPBio232013_DNA_FD_185869 | JGI IMG/M metagenome (GOLD analysis project Ga0209794, IMG submission 185869) | Wastewater treatment Type I Accumulibacter community from EBPR Bioreactor in Madison, WI, USA - Reactor 1_5/23/2013_ DNA (SPAdes)... | ecosystem: Engineered > Bioreactor > EBPR >... | reverse complement strand
GGCCTTGAAGACGATCGAGGAAACACAGGAAACGCCGGCGGCACGTTCGTTCTGGTGGGTATCGCAAGGTTTCCTTGATGCGCTTGCCGATCGTGGCGTGGCTGTAGAACAGGATGCCAAGCAGTTATGTGCGCGGATCGATTTGCAAATCCGACGCCTGTTGGAAGGCTCGCGCAACGTTGCTGAGCGGCTGATGCGCGATGCGCTTTACTACGTCGGTCAGGCGCGCGCTGAGGGAGAGGGGCTGGCCGGAGAAATCAGCCGCAAGTTCCAGCTTGAGGGACTGATTCCGCAAGAAGAACAAGCTGCTTTGGGAATCCCCGAAGAATCTGCTTTGCGTCGTCTGCGCGAAGTCATTGTGGCTGCCGAGGAATTCTGGGGCAAATTCTGTGCTGGCAGTGCCGCGGCGCTGACTGGCTTTGCCGAACAGGCGAAGAACTGCGCGCAGATTACCGCCGGGATCGGACATACCGATCTCAAACGCCTGGGGCAGGGCTTGGCAGCGATTGCCAGTTGGCTGACCGACGACCCGCGTCGCCAGTCAGAGAGCGTGTCGATGGAGGTTGCAACCGCGATTCTCCTGCTGATGAACGCACAGGAAAATTTCAAACGTCTGGGCACCGATTTCGCCCAGCAGGTCGACCTGATGGTCGCGCGTCTGCATGGCTGCATATCCGGTATGCCGGCCGCCGGCGACGAGGACATCCCGCTGCTCGACGAAATGTCGCGGCGCGCCCAGGAAAAGCTGCTGATCACCCAAGTTGCGCGCGAAATCCAGACCAACCTCGCGCTGATCGAACAGGCACTGGACGCCTTCTTCCGCGAGCCAGCGCAGGGTCTCGATGCGGCCGCGCTGGAAGGACCGATCAAGCAGATTGGCGGTGCGCTGGCCATCCTTGGCCACGATACGGCGATGCTGACGCTGAACGCCTGCGGGCAGGAAATCCGTCGCTTCGGCGCCAAGGATTACGTGCCGTCGCAGGAAGATTTCGAGCAGGTCGCGCAGCAGCTTTCCACGCTGGGATTCTTTGTCGACGCGCTCCAGACCGGAACCACCGATTACGACCGCTTCGTGCGCAAACTGCGTGGCGAAGAAGAATCCGTGGAGACCGAAGAGCCGATCGAGGCAGAGGCCGCGCAATCGACCGTTGAAGCCGAGCTAGAGGAAAAGAAGGAAAGCACGCAAGCGCTGATTGCAGCGCTCAATGAAACACCGGAAAACGAGCAACTCAAGAACGAGCTCAAGCAGAATCTGCAGGCATTGCAGGCCGACGCCGATCTGGTGGCCGATCATGCACTGGGCGAAACCGCCAAGGCGGCCCTCTCAGCGCTGGAAGGTGGTGGGGCATCGTCGGAAGAACTGGCGGCCACCCTGACCACGCTCAAGCCGCAGGTCTCCGAAGCGCCCCAGCCCTCGGCGGAAACACTGAAGTTGGCGCAGGCCTCGCATGAGGAAATCGACGCCGAGTTGCTGGAAATTTTCCTTGAAGAAGCCCACGAAGTTCTGGCGAATATCAGCGAGGAACTGGAAAAGCTGCGGGCACAACCGCATGATGTCGATACCCTGACCAACATCCGCCGCGGCACGCACACCCTCAAGGGTAGCGGCCGGATGGTCGGGCTCAAGGACTTCGGTGAAGTCGCCTGGGAAGTCGAGCAAACATTGAATATCTGGTTGCGCCAGGAAGTAGACGTCAATGAAGATGTGCTCAAGCTGATTGCCCTGGCGCATTCGGTATTTGGGGTCTGGGTCGACGAACTCGCTGCCAACACCGGCAATGCGCCGGATGCCAGCGAGGTCGTGGCGATGGCGACGGCGCTGCGCGGCTCCGGCGAACCGCCGTTGCCGGCGATTACGTCGGAAGCGGTGCCACAGGTTGGGCTGGCGACATCGAAAGCAACCCCCGATTCCGACGAGGATATGCCCGCACATCTGGCGGCGACGGTGGTCGGTATCGGTCCCATGTTCGATCAGCCCGCAGATGAAGACGCGCAGGCCTCCGCAGCACCGGCTGAGGAGATGTCGCTGGATATCGAGTTTTCCCTGGATATTCCGACATCGCAGGATGAGCCCTCCGAACCGCCGGTAGAGGTGATAGAGGAACCCGAAGCGGTCGCCGAGGAGGCTATTCCCGAGCTTGAGGCGGAAGCTGTCGCGGCGATCGAAGAGGTCGAATTTGCCGCGCTGGAAGTGATGCCCGAAGCTGAAGCGCCTGCTGAGGAAGCGCAGCTGGTGGCTGAGGAACTCGTGCAGCCCGCCACCGAGTTTGACTCGCCGGAGTTTCCGGAGACGGTCGAAGCGGTTGAGATTTCGTCTCTGGAAGAAGTTGGTGAAACCTCCCAGGCAGGTGAGGTCGAATTCAGTTTCGACCTTGGGGAATTGTCCACCGCCGCAGAGCAGCCGCAAGAGCCGTCGGAAAACATCGTCCCGTCGGCTTCGGGCGTGGAAATTGTAGAACTGCCGATGCCGAGCGAAGACGAGCCGGCGCCATCGCTCAGTATTGAAATCGAAGCCCCGGCGGCGGAAGCTCTGCCGGTGGAGGAGCTGTCGCTCCCTGAGCCATTAGCGGCCGAGCTGACGCCATCTGACGAAGTGTCGCCGGCGGAAGAACCAGTGGTGGATTCCCTGGATTTGTCGACGACGGAAGAAGTTGAATTGCCCGCTGCCCCGGACGCCGACTTCGCCGAGGCAGAGCCTGCCGGGTTGGCCGTCGAGCCTGCGTTGCAGGCGGAATCCCCGGTTGCCGAGGCGGCCGTTTCGCTGACGCTTTACGATATCTTTCTTGAAGAAGCGCGCCAGCATCTCGATACCCTGCAAGCCAGTTACGACGAACTGAACGCCAATCCGGCGGCGCCGACCACTTTCGCGATGACGCGGGCGGCGCATACCCTGGGTGGAATTGCCGCCACGGTCGGGCTGATGCCGATCAACAAGCTGGCGATCGGTCTCGAACATGCCCTGCTGCGCCGGGATAACAGCGCCCAGCCGGACAGCATCGCCGGCCTGGAAATCGTCCGGCAAACCATACTCGCGCTGGAGGACATGTTTGCCGGTCTGGGGCAGCAGATTGCCCCGGAAGAGCAGCCCGTCCTGCAGGATGCGCTGGAAGAGATTTTCCAGCTGGCGGCGCCCGAGATCGTGGAAGGTTTGCCGCTGGGAGAGGAGCCGCAGGCTTCTTCCGAGACGGCGGCGCAGGTCGAGGCAGAGCAGGCAGCCCCGTTGCTCGATGCACAGGTCGAAACCGTTGCGCTGACCGCGACCCGCCTCAGCGATATGCCGCAGTTGCAGGACGAGCTGGACGACCAGTTGCTGCCGATTTTCCTGGAAGAGGCACAGGATCTGGTTCAGGGCTTTGCCCAGGAACTGGATAACTGGCGACAGAATCCGGCCGACCAGAATCCGCCGCGTGCGCTTGCCCGTCTGCTGCACACCTTCAAGGGTGGCGCACGCATGGCCGGGGCGATGAATCTTGGCGAACTCACCCACACGCTGGAAACCAGTCTGGAAGACGCGCTGCGTACCGGAAGTCTCTCGCTGCCGCTGCTCGAGCATATCGAAAGCGGTTGCGATACGCTGACCCAGTTTATCGAGCGGCTGCAGGCCGGAGAGTTGCCGAGCCTGCCGCAGTTCCAGGAGGTGCAGCAGCAACTTGAGCCGGAAGTCGTGGCGGTTCCGCTCGAATCGCTGGATCGGGTCGTCGATGCGGTGGCCGAGCCCGCAGCAGCGCCGGTGGAAGCTCAGGCTGCCCAGCCTGTCGCCGCCGGCGAGACCGAGACTGCGGCGCAGCGCGCCATGCTGCGCGTGCGCGCCGATCTGGTCGATCGGCTGGTTAACGAGGCCGGCGAACTCTCTATCGCCCGGGCGCGTATCGAAGGCGAAATGTTGAGCCTGAAGAGTTCGCTGCTTGACCTGACCGAAAACGTGATCCGCCTGCGTCGCCAGTTGCGCGAAATCGAAATTCAGGCGGAAGGCCAGATTCAGGCGCGGGTGGCCCAATCGCACGAAGGAAAGGGCGAGTTCGACCCGCTCGAACTCGACCGCTTCACGCGCTTCCAGGAACTGACCCGCTTCATGGCCGAATCGGTCAATGACGTGGCCACGGTCCAGCAGAACCTGCTGAAAAACCTCGACGACGCCAATGCGGCGCTGATCGCCCAATCGCGGATGAACCGCTCGCTGCAACAGGACCTGATGGGCATCCGCATGGAGCCGTTCGGTAACCAGGGGCAGCGTCTTTACCGTATTGCGCGCCAGACCGCCAAGGAAGTCGGCAAGCGGGTCGATCTCGACATCCGCGGCGGGCAGGTGGAATTCGACCGCTCGGTGCTCGACAAGATCATGGCGCCGATCGAACACATGCTGCGCAATGCCATCAGCCACGGCATCGAGGAGCGCGATGCCCGGCAAGCGGCCGGGAAATCGGAAATCGGCGAAGTGGTGTTGTCCTTGTCGCAGGAAGGCAATGAAATTGTGGTCGCGATGAGCGACGACGGCCGCGGTCTGGATGTGACCAAGATTCGCGCCCGTGCTGAAAAAATGGGGCTGCTGGCTCCAGGCGAAGAAGCTGATCAGGCGCGACTGTACGATTTCATTTTCCAGCCGGGCTTCTCCACCGCCGTCGAAGTGACGCAGATCTCCGGCCGCGGGATCGGCATGGATGTGGTCAAGTCGGAAATCACCAGTTTGGGCGGGCGGATCGAAATCATCTCGACCGCAGGCAAGGGAACGACCTTCCGCCTGTATCTGCCGCTGACGCTCGCGGTGACGCAGACCTTGCTGGTGCGTGCCGCCGGAGTGGTTTACGCCGTTCCTTCGACGATGATCGAACAGGTGCTCGAGCTCAAGGAAAGCGCGCTGGCCGACATTCGCAATCGCGGAGAAGCGGTGTGGCTGGAACACCGATACCCCTTCAGCTTCTTGCCGCATCTGCTGGGCGATCTCAAGGCACTGCCGGAAACCCGTCGCCGTTACTGGGTTCTGCTGCTGCGCTCCGGTACCCAACGGGTGTCGGTGCTGGTCGATGAACTGGCGGGCAATCGCGAAGTGGTGGTCAAGAACATCGGCGCGCAACTCTCGCGCGTGGTTGGCATCGCCGGCGCAACCGTGCTCGGCGATGGCAGCGTGGTACTGATCCTCAATCCGGTGGCGCTGGCCAGTCGACAGCCGACGGTCAGTGTTCAGGCCTTGGTGTCGGAGGGGGCGGAAATTGGCGCGGAAGTGCCGGCCGAGCCGGTGGCCTTGCCGGCGACCACCCTGCCGACCGTCATGGTGGTCGACGATTCGCTGACCGTGCGCAAGATCACCGGCCGTCTGCTGGCGCGCGAGGGTTATCAGGTCATTACCGCCAAGGACGGGGTCGATGCACTCGAGCATCTGGTCGAGACGATTCCCGACGTCATGCTCTCCGATATCGAAATGCCGCGCATGGATGGTTTCGATCTGGTCCGCAACGTGCGTGCCGACGAACGCCTGAAGAACCTGCCGATCATCATGATCACCTCGCGGACAGCGGACAAACACCGCAACTACGCCCTGGAAATCGGTGCCAACGAATATCTCGGCAAACCGTACGACGAAGACACGCTGCTGGGGCTGATCTTCGGATTCGTCAAGTCCAAGCGGGGTCGCTGAAGTTCCGGACAGGGCGATGCCATAACGGCCTCGCCCTGTTTTCCGGGGTAAACGCTTCAATGGCAGGTGAAGAGATTCGTATCGGAGAGTCTGCGCCTGCTAAAATCGCCGCATGGATAACGTCAACCTGACCGACCACTTCCTGATCGCCATGCCGGCGATGAGCGATCCGTATTTCTCGGGAACGCTGGTCTACATTTGCGAACACAGCGAGAACGGCGCGATGGGCGTCATCGTCAATCGCCCAATCGACATGACGCTGAGTGTGCTCTACGAAAAAATCGATCTGTCGCTGGAAATCCCGGAGCTCGCCGATCTGCCGGTCTACTTTGGCGGCCCGGTTCAGCTTGACCGCGGCTTTGTGCTGCATCGCCCAGCAGGGAACTGGCAATCGACGCTGCCGGTGCTCGGCAAGGACGTCGGTCTGACCAGTTCACGCGACGTACTGACCGCGCTGGGAAAAGACGGCGAGCCGCGTGACGTGATTGTGACCCTGGGCTACGCGGGCTGGGGGGCGGGGCAACTCGAGGACGAAATGGGCCAGAATGCCTGGCTGAGCCTGCCGGCCAAACACGACATCCTTTTCTCGATGTTGCCGGAGGAGCGCCTGCCCGCGGCGATGCAGGATCTCGGGATCAGTTTCTCGCAACTGTCGGAAGTCGCCGGGCATGCCTGACGGGACGGTGCTGGCATTCGACTATGGCGAAAAGCGCATTGGCGTTGCCATCGGCGAAACCCTGCTTGGACAGGCACACCCGCTAATGGTGCTGAGTACCGCCGATCGGGCCGCGCTGGCGCGTTTGATCGAAGAATGGCGCCCGGTCAGGCTGGTGGTTGGATTACCGACGCACGCCGACGGCACGCCGCATGGCATGACCGGGCGTTGTCGGCGATTTGCCGAAGAACTGGCCCGCCAATTCGCCCTGCCGGTCGATCTGGCCGACGAACGCCTGACCTCGCGCGATGCCGAATCCCGTTTGCGGGAAACCGGGCGCGATGCCAAGACCATGAAGCCGCTGCTCGATGCGGTGGCTGCCCAACTCATTCTGCAAACCTGGTTCGATAGCCATGCCACCTCTCTCCACGCCCCTGCCTGATGCCGAAGCCCAATGTCGGCAACTGGCCGAACTGATTCGGCCCAATCTCACTCCCCAAACTGCCCTGGTGGGCGTACACACCGGCGGCGTCTGGCTTGCCGAGCGCTTGCGCGAACTGCTCGGCCTGGGCGAAATCGGCCAGGTCGATGTTTCCTTCTATCGCGATGATTTCGCCGAGAAGGGATTGCACCCCCAGTTGAAACCGACCACCATCGGTTTCGAAGTGGAGGGCTGCCACCTCATCCTGGTTGACGATGTCTTGTACACCGGCCGCACCACGCGGGCGGCGATCAACGAGTTGTTCGATTACGGCCGGCCGGCCAAGATCGAACTGGCAGTACTGGCCGATCGCGGCGGACGCGAGCTGCCAATCGCTGCGCAGTACGCCGTCTGGCAGCCGCAGCTGGAAGAGAACGAGGGGTTGGTGCTCACCCGCACTGCCGATCAACGACTGGTCTGGAGCCTCGAATATGCATAACCCGCAACTCAATGCCCACGGCGAACTGACCCACTTGCTCTCGGTGGAGGGGCTGCCGCGCGACGTACTGACCCATATCCTCGATACCGCGGCCTCGTTCATCGAAGTCTCCGATCGCGATGTCAAAAAAGTGCCGCTGCTGCGTGGCAAAAGCGTGTTCAATCTGTTCTTCGAAAACTCGACGCGCACCCGCACCACCTTCGAAATCGCTGCCAAGCGCCTCTCGGCCGACGTCATCAACCTCGACATCGGCCGTTCATCGACCGCCAAAGGCGAAACCCTGCTCGACACCATCGACAATCTCTGCGCCATGCACGCCGACATGTTCGTCGTGCGGCATGCCTCGTCGGGCGCTCCCTATCTGATCGCCGAGCACCTGCGCCGCCTTGGTAACCACGATATCCACGTAGTCAATGCCGGCGACGGGCGTCATGCCCACCCGACGCAAGGTTTGCTCGACATGTATACCGTGCGCCACTACAAGAAAACTTTCGAGAATCTCACCGTGGCGGTGGTTGGCGACATCCTTCATTCGCGGGTGGCGCGCTCCAATATTCACGCCCTGACCACGCTCGGCGTACCCGAGGTGCGCGTTATCGGGCCGCAAACCCTGCTGCCGCGACATATCGAAAAAATGGGAGTGCGCGTTTTCCACGACATGAGCGAAGGTTTGCGCGGCTGCGACGTGGTGATCATGCTGCGCCTGCAGAACGAACGGATGAACGGCGCGCTGCTGCCTTCGGCCGGCGAATTCTACAAATGCTACGGGCTGACTCCGGAAAAGCTGGCGCTGGCCAAGCCGGATGCCATCGTGATGCATCCCGGCCCGATGAACCGCGGGGTGGAAATCGACTCGTCGGTGGCCGACGGGCCGCAATCGGTCATCTTGAATCAGGTGACCTTTGGTATCGCCGTGCGTATGGCGGTCATGAGTATCGTTGCGGGGAATTGAGATGAAAATCGCCATCGTGAATGGTCGTGTGGTCGACCCGAAAAGCGGCTTCGATCAGGCGGCGGGGCTATTCCTTGCCGAAGGAAAAATTGTCGGGATCGGCGCGGCGCCGGCCGGCTTTGTTGCCGAACGGACGCTGGATGCGGCCGGGTGTGTGATCTGTCCGGGGCTGGTCGATCTGGCCGCCCGCCTGAAAGGCATCGATTCGGAACTGCAGGCCGCGGTGGCCGGTGGGGTGACCACCCTGGTTTCGCCGCCGGACGTCAACCCGGTGCTTGACGAACCCGAACTGGTGGAGCGCCTGGTACGCCGCGCTGCCGAATGCGGGCTGGCCAAGGTGCTGCCCCTGGGGGCGCTGACACAGGGCCTGGGCGGCGAACGGCTGGCAGAACTCGCCGGCTTGAAAAAGGCGGGGTGCATTGCCTTTTCGCAAGGCAAGAAAGCCGTAACCGATACCTACGCCCTGCTGCGCGCACTGGAATACGCAGCCACTTTCGGATTCGCGGTCTGGTTGCAACCGGAAGACTACTGGCTGGCGCGCAATGGCGTTGCCCACGACGGCGAGGTCGCCAGTCGTCTCGGCTTGACCGGGATTCCGGTGGCCGCGGAGACCATCGCCATCGCCACCATGGTGCAATTGGCTGCGGAAACCGGTGTGCGCATGCACTTGCGCCAGCTTTCCTCAGCCGCCGGCATGCTGATGGTTGAACATGCGCGTCAATCCGGCCTGGCGATCAGTTGCGATGTCAGCGTTCACCATCTGCATCTCACGGAAATGGATATCGGCTATTTCGATAGCCGCGCCCGTTTCGATCCACCGTTGCGCGATCAGCAGGATCGCGCCGGCTTGCGCTCCGGCGCCCTGCGGGGGATTGCCGCCATTTGTTCCGACCACACACCGACCGACGAAGACGACAAGCAACTGCCCTTCGCAGAGGCCAAACCGGGTGCAACCGGGCTGGAATTACTACTGCCGCTGACCCTGAAATGGGCCGAGGAAGACAAGGTGCCGCTGGCCACCGCTTTGGCCCGGATCACGTCCGATCCGGCAGCGATTTGTGGCAACCAGGCCGGCCAGTTGGCGGTGGGGGCGCCGGCGGATGTCTGTGTTTTTGCGCCGAATGAAGAGTGGCAACTCAGCGCCGGAACGTTGAAGAGCCGGGGGAAAAACACGCCCTATCTCGGGCATCGTCTGAGCGGGCGCGTTCGCTGGACGCTGGTGGACGGCGAACTCGTGTACACCGCCGATTGCTGATGATTCAGGCCGGGTGAATCATCCGGCCTGACGCAGCGCCCGCTCAAGGACCGCGCTGCCGCCCTGGATCTGCTTGAAATGGATGCCCATGCGCCACAGGCCATGAGCGGCGGAAAAAGCCGTGTATTGGACCTTGGCGCGGATTTCCACAACCTCCATCGGTTTGCCCTGCTGCTTCGGCGGAATCTGGATAAACAGATCGATATCGTTGCCGCTGACAATGTTGCAGTCCGCCAGAACGCAAGCCCCGGCCAGCGAAACATCCAGGGTTTCGCCGTAGAGCAGCGGTTGACCGTTGCGGCGTAGCGCAACGCGCCAGTGAATCCGCAAACGGGTTTGTGCGCGTTTTTCGTCCATGAGCCACGGATGCTTGGGAAAACAATTGCAATCCTCAGTGAAGCACCGTCGGTCTGTCAATTGCGGACCAGACGGGCAGTGTGGCCATGGCCATGCTTTTGTCTTGCGACTTGCGCGCTTCTGGCGTAATTTTGCGGAAAAGGAGACTGCAGGGTATGGAAGCGCTGGATAATGAAGAAATGCGGTTGCTGTTGCAGCAGTCGCTGAGCAAAAAACGCGTATTGATTGTCGATCGTCACCCACCAGCGCGCGATTCGCTGCGCCTGATGCTTTCGGCACTCGATGTGACCGCGGTGCATGGCGCCGGCAATTCGGCCGAGGTGTTGCGGCAGGTGAAAGGCAACCGCTTCGACATCGTTCTTTCCGACTTCATCCTCGACGATGGCCGGGACGGGCAGCAGTTGCTGGAAGAACTGCGCCACGCGCACCTCATCCCGCTGGAAACGGTGTATATGATCATTACCGGCGAGCGGGCGTACAACAACGTGGTTTCGCTGGCCGAACTGGCGCCGGACGATTACCTGATCAAGCCCTTTACCGCCGACCAATTGCAGGCCCGGCTGATCCGGGCGATCTACAAAAAGCACATCCTGCACCGCATCTACCAGCAGATCGACCGTGGCGACCTCCGCGAAGCGATCGCTGCCTGTGATCGGGTGATCCAGCAGCATCCGAACTACATGTTCGACGCGCTGCGTTTCAAGGGCGAACTCTTGCAGACGCTTGGCCTGCATGCCGAGGCCGAAGAAGTCTATCGGCGGGTGCTGGAAGCCAAGGTGGTTCCCTGGGCGCGCATGGGCCTGGCGGTTTCGCTCAAAGAGCGCGGGGAACTGGACGAAGCTGAAAAATTGGCCAGCCAGGTCACCGACGAAAATCCGGAATTCCTTTCGGCCTACGATTTCCTCGCCTCCGTGTACGAAGCCAAAGGCAAGCTCGAATCGGCGCAGCACTGCCTGCAACGCGCCGCCGACATTTCGCCGAACAATACGGTCCGGCAACGTCTGGTGGGTGACATTGCCGCCCGCAACCGCGATCTGCTGACGGCGGAAAAAGCCTACGGCAAGGTGCTCGAGCGCCACCGCGGTTCATCGCTGAAAACCGTCGACGATTTCACCAACCTTTCGCGCGTGCTGGTCGAGCGTGGCGATACCACGGCGTCGCGCAAGATCGTTACCGAAATGAAACGCGACTGGCGGGGTGACAAGCAGGCCGAAATGGCGGGAATGGTCATGGAGAGCCTGTGCCTGCAAAAGGAAGGGCAGCCGGAAAAAGCGCAACAACTGGTCGATCAGGCGCTGGATTTGCACCAGCAAATTGCGGTGGCCGCGGGAGAAAGCGGGAGGCAGACCTCGCAGCGTCTGGCGGTCGATCTGGCGCACGCCTGTCTGGCCACCGGCAAGGACGAATCGGCCAGTAAAATCCTGCGTCAGGTCGCGGCAGAGAACAATGAGGATCCACACCTGCTCGATCTGATCGCCGATGTATATAAAAAGACCGGCAACGAAGAAGCCGGAAAGACCATGCTCGATCAGGTGGGCGCCGAGATTGTCGAACTCAATAACCGCGGGGTGATGGCCGCCCGTGCCGGCGATCTGGAAGGATCGGTGCAATTGCTGATCCAGGCGGTGGAACAGGTGCCGAATCTGCAGTTCCTGGTCAATGCCGCCAAGGCGATTTTCACCCTGCTCGAACGCAAGGGCTGGGATCCCGAGATGGCCGAACGCGGGCTGCAGTACCTCCAGCGGGCGCAGCAAAAAGACCGTCGCAGCCCCAAGGTGGCCTCGGCGCGGGAACTCTATACTGCGGTAGCCAAAAAATGCGGTATGGCGGTGGAAGAGCTCCCGGAACCCCGGCAGTAAGGGGCTAGACCGCGCCGCCGATTCCGGCGGCCAAGCGCCGGCTGGCGGTGTCGAGGTCGATGCCGGCAACGGCCAGTACCTTGCGCCGGGTGCTCTGACCGCTCTTGAGTTCGACCCGGTTCCTGGCGACCTCCAGGCAATCGGCGATGAATTCGAGCAAGGCCGCGTTGGCCTTGCCATCGACCGGCGGCGCGGCCAGACGAACCTTCAGCGCGTCGCCATGCAAGCCGACGATTTCGCTGCTTTTGGCCCCCGGCTGGATATGTAGACTCAGAGTGACCCCGTCGCCGGAGGCGCGCAGCCAGGAGGTCATAACAACAGCAGCACCGCCTGCGCCAGCACAATTGCGACCAGCGGAGAAAGGTCGATTCCGCCAATCGGCGGCAGAATGCGCCGGATCGGGGAGAGAAAGGGCCGGGTGAACTGGTTGGCCGGGCCGGCCAGCGGCGAATAGGGGCTAACCCAGGAAAGCACTGCCTGCAGGATCAGCGCGCCGATCAGGATGTGGATGGACAGGCGCAGCAGCCCCAGCAGCGTTGACCAGGCCAATAGCAGGGCCAGCTCGCCTTCGCCCAGCGGGCGAATCGGGGAAAGCGCCAGGGCGATACTGACCAGGCCGAGTTGCACCAGGGCGGCACAAAGCAGGCTGGCCAGATCCAGTCCGAACAGGCCGGGGATCACCCGGCGCAGCGGCAGCACTGCCCAACTGGTCAGGCTGGCGACGAACTGTCCCAACGGCCCGGAAAACGAAACCCGTAGTAGCTGCATGTAAAAACGCAGCAAAAACAGCACGGTGAAAAAACCAAACAGCGCATCGGCCAAAAACAGCAGGACGCGTTCCATCAACCTTCTCCCAACAATTTTCCGAGTTCGGCGCCGCGCGCGCAGGCCGCATGGACGCCGGCAACAATGCCCTCCTTGACCCCGTGTTCCTGCATGACCCGCAGCGCCG
>Ga0209794_1001954_pt1 | contig 12584 bp, 14 predicted proteins | sample EBPBio232013_DNA_FD_185869 | JGI IMG/M metagenome (GOLD analysis project Ga0209794, IMG submission 185869) | Wastewater treatment Type I Accumulibacter community from EBPR Bioreactor in Madison, WI, USA - Reactor 1_5/23/2013_ DNA (SPAdes)... | ecosystem: Engineered > Bioreactor > EBPR >... | reverse complement strand
GTCCGCACCTGCACCGGCGAGGTGTGGGTGCGCAGCAGCTTGCGCTCGCCCTTCTCATCGGGGTTGAAGAAGAAGGTGTCGTGCATCTCGCGCGCGGGGTGCCCCACGGGGAAATTCAGCTTGGTGAAGTTGTAGTCGTCGCTCTCGACATCCGGCCCTTCGGCAATGGCAAAGCCGAGGTCCGCGAAGATGGCGGTGAGTTCATCCATCACTTGGCTGATGGGGTGGATGCGCCCGCCTTCCAAGCCGGTTTCGCGCAAGGGCAACGTGACATCCACGCGCTCGGCCGCAAGACGCGCCTCAAGGGCGGCCTCCTTGAGCACGGATTTGCGGGCGCCCAGCGCCTCGGACACGCGATCCTTGAGCTTGTTGACCTCTGCGCCAAAGCTCTTGCGCTCTTCCGGGGCCATGGAACCGAGCTGCGCCAGCAGCGCAGAGACCGAGCCCTTTTTGCCGAGCGCCGAAACACGAACAGCCTCAATGGCCTCTTCCGACCCCGCCCCGGCGATCTGAGCCAGCAGCGAAGTTTCGAGCGATGCGAGATCCGACATGAAACCCTCTTGATGCGCCGACGGCCCCGCATGAGCCTCCGGCAAAAACCCGCGCGTCACGCCCGCAGGATCCTGTGCCTTCGCTTGTCACGCCATGCGCGCATGCGTCAAGCGAGGACACGAAAAAAGCCGCCCGGTGGGGCGGCTTTGATCTTGATGCAGGCCTTGGTGGAGGCCGCCGACCCTTCAGATTAGAAGGTGTAGGCGAGCTTCAGGCGAGCCTGGTTGACCGGGAACACGGCGGTACCAAGCTTGCGGCCCGGGCCGGTCTTGTCGGTACCGGCAATCTGGGTCCGGAAGGTGCCGTTGAGGGTCCACTTGTCGTTGATCGCCCACAGGAAGGTCGGGCCGACATAGGCAGCCGAGGCGCGGAAACGGCCATCAGCCCACATGCCGGTCTTGGCGATCTGGACGTTGGCTTCGGCACCCACGAACAGGGCGTCGGTGGCAGCGTAGGTCAGCGCGCCGCGAACGTTGAACTGCGAGAGGTTGCGGAAGCCCGGACGGGTGTTGTCATAGGCCGACTGGAACAGTTCGATGTTCAGAGCGCCGTAGAGCTTGTCCTTGACCAGCTCGGCATCGACGAGCATGCGGTAGGAGTTGCTGAAGACCGAGCTGTGGCCGCCGTAGATGGTGAAGCCGTTGTAGGCACCGAAGTTCGGCGAGACCGCGAGGGTCATGCCAACGCCGTGGGTGGCGCGACCGAACACCTTGTACTTCATTTCCACACCGCCGCCGAGGACAGTGCCCTTGGTCTCGGCGCCGCCGAACGGCTTGAAGCCGGCGAGCGAGTAGTAGAGGTACGGGCCGACTTCAAGGCACGGGAAGAACGAGGTCGAAACCTGGGCAACGCCGGTGTAGCCATAGGCCTTGCCGCCGCGACCGCCAGCCACATAGGTGTTGTCAACGGCACCAGCCCAGGCACCCAGATCCATCACGTCCGAGCCGGTGGCGAAGCCGAAGGCATCCGCCGGAAGCGCCTTCTTTTCCTTGCACATGGCCGAGGTCGCGGCGACAGGCGCCGGCTTCTTGTAGCCGAGGTCGGCGGCGAAGGCCGAAACGGAAACCAGCGCGGCGCCAGCAATAACGAGGGAACGGAACATCTCTAAAAACCCCTTCAGGTGTGAAACTCGTGGTTTTAATTTGCCGCCTCGCCCCGCTGAGTCAAAGCCAGATTTGCCTCTTTTGCGCCGCAATGTCGGCGCGTTACAAAATTGCAACAAACCCCTTGATTGCGCTGTATATTTTTTAGGCAAGCTGGCGATTTTATCTGCTTTTACCGCCATTCGATGCGCAGGCTGCCCTTGGTTCAGGCGTGACCTTACTGATCCGTTAACGCGACACCCGAACACACTCAGGGGTTGAGCCTCTTGTTCACAGGCTTTGGAGTCGAATCAAACAAAAAAGGCGGCGCTTTTCAGCACCGCCTTTCGAAGAGATAACCGCTTGCGGGATCAGGCCGCCGGCAGGGCCGCCTTGGCCTGCATCACGATGGCCTTGAAGGCCTCCGGCTGCGAGATGGCAAGCTCCGAGAGAACCTTGCGGTCCACCGAGATATTGGCGCGGGCCAGACCATCAATGAAGCGCGAATAGGTGAGACCGAAATCGCGGACAGCGGCGTTGATGCGCTGGATCCACAGCGCACGGAAGGTGCGCTTCTTCAGGCGACGGTGCTCCGTCGCGTATTGCATCGCGCGATCAACGGCGGCCTTGGCGGTACGGATGGTGTTCTTGCGGCGGCCATAAAAGCCCTTGGCGGCTTTGAAGACCTTCTTGTGCTTGGCGTGCGAAGTGACGCCCCTTTTCACACGAGACATTGTTTAACTCCTGAATTCCAAATCGCCATCAAAGGCGAGAGCGCTCCGCGCTCGAAAAAATTGCGATCGAGCGAAGGATTTAGCCGTTGGGCAGGAAATACTTCTTGATGTTGTCGCCGTCGGTCTTGAACAGCACGCGCATGCCGCGGTGATCGCGGATCTGCTTGTTGGTGCGCTTGATCATGCCGTGGCGCTTGCCCGACTGGGCGTGCTTCACCTTGCCAGTGCCGGTGAGCTTGAAGCGCTTCTTGGCGCCCGATTTGGTCTTCAGCTTGGGCATTTGCCTCTCCATTCAAGGAAAGCCCCTTTTGGGGGCGGAGCACCTTCAAATTTCAGGGAAATCATCAGGCGCGAAAGAACAGCCACGGCAGCCCTTATCAGCCGGGCGGTTCAACGGAAGGGGCGCTCTTAAATGAAAACGGGCGGGAGTTCAAGCGAATTTGATCCTTGGACACGTCGCTGCTTTTCCCGTTTCATGCCAGCTTGGCGAGCAACAAGAAACAATGGGAGGGACAGATGTATTGGATAAGCGTCAGAGGTGTATCCGGCGACACTTTCACCAATGATCCAAGTGATCTTGGAAAAACCAGATATCTTGTCGTTCCGCATGGACAGACGCCGCGCCCCGGACATGCGATCAAACCATCGGCGTGGCTCAAGGCCGTGATGGCGCATTTTCCGCCCGACAAGAACGGCAAGCGCTGGGGCGACATCGTCTTCTTTGTTCATGGCTATAACAACACAGTCGAGAATGTCGCCCTTCGCCAGAAACTCCTCGCTGAGGGGCTGGAGAGCGCTGGCTTTGACTCTCTGGTGATCAGCTTCGACTGGCCTTCTGGCGACACCGCGCTCGGCTATCTTGATGACCGGCACGATGCGACCATTACCGCATTCCGCCTCGTGGATGATGCTATTCGCCTATTCTTGAACGTCCGGGACGAAAACTGCTTCATCAACATCCACGTCGTAGCGCATTCCATGGGCGCCTTTCTCGTACGCGAAGCCTTCCGGGATGCCGACAATACGAGCGCCTCAGTCGCATGGACCGCCAATCAGGTCGTCTTCGTCGCGGGGGATGTGTCCTCAAGTTCACTTGCAACCGGCAACACCATCAGCGATGGGCTCTACAACCATAGTCAACGCCTAACCAATTACTTCAGCTACATGGATCAACCACTCCAAACCTCCAACCTCAAGCGCCTTGGCCTTGCGCCGCGCGTGGGGCGTGTCGGTTTGCCGGAGAATACGCCGGCTTCGGCGCTAGATGTGAACTGCACTGCGCGTTTTCGGGTTCTGGGGCAAGATGTGCTTGACGCCGTTACCGGTGACCCGACGCACTCGTGGTATTTCCATGATCCGCAGTGGCTGCAGGATCTCGCCTTCACGTTGGCGGGCAAAATCGACCGCAACGCGATCCCGACACGGGAAAGAGCCAGTTCGGTTGAGAACGACTTCTCGCTGAGCGCATGAAAAACAAAAGAGGCGAGCCGAAGCTCGCCCCAACATTCGACTGTCCGGCAACGTAGAAGCTTATCCTAGGCCCGGGCCTTACTTGGGCGCGAGCACCATGACGACCTGACGCCCTTCGAAGGACGGCTCGTTCTCGACCTTGGCGATCTCGGCGGTGTCCTGCTTGACGCGGTCCAGCACCTTCATGCCGATATCCTGATGCGCCATTTCGCGGCCACGGAAGCGCAGGGTGATCTTCACCTTGTTGCCTTCCTCGAAGAAGCCCTTCATCGCCTTCATCTTGACGCCATAGTCATGGTCATCGATGGCGGGGCGGAGCTTCACTTCCTTGATTTCAATGGTCTTCTGCTTCTTGCGGGCTTCGGCGGCCTTTTTCTGCTCGGCGAATTTGAAGCGACCATAATCCATGATCTTGCAGACCGGGGGCGTCGCGTTCGGCGACACCTCGACCAGATCGAGACCCTGCTCCTCCGCCAGCTGAATGGCATCGAAGGTGGACAAGACACCCTTGTTCGAACCATCGGCGTCGATGACCTGCACTTCACGAATGCGAATGTCGCGGTTGACGCGCGGACCGCCCTTCTCGGGAAGGGGGGCATTTCTCATGGGCCTGCGAATGGTCGTTCTCCGTAGCTGTTAAAGCGATGACGCTTGAGTGCCACGAATCCGTTTTCGCAGCATTCAGGCTGGTGTTGCAATATATGCGCAAAAGCATTCCCGCAAGGGTTGGCGCGCTTGATTCGGCTCAAACCCGGGTCAAACCAAGGTTTATCCTGCCTGCCGCAAGACCGTTCTTCACCGGGGAACGCCGCCTTCCAGCAGCGCCTGATAGCAATCGAGCGTATCGGCGCACATCTTGTCGAGCGAAAAGGCGCTCTCGACATGCGTCCGGGCGCGCCGTGCCATGGCATCGCGGGCGGAAGCGCCCATGTCGAGCGCTGTGGCAATCGCTTCGGCCAGAGCATCGGCATCATCGGGGGGCACGCGCCAGCCGGTACGCTGCTCCGGGCGCGATTGGGGCGGGGCCAGCACCGTTTCCGGCACCGCGCCCAGATCAGAGACCACCACCGGCACGCCCATCGCCTGCGCCTCCACCGCTACGCGGCCAAAGGCTTCCGGCTCGGTCGAGGGAACGGTCACCATGGCCGCCGCCGCCAAGGCCGCCGGCATATCGGTGACATGCCCCACGCGGCGCACGACGCCGCCCAGATTGTGCTCGTTGATCAGGGCATCGAGTTCCTGCACATAGGCGTCACGCCCCTGCGGATCGCCCGCGAGCACGAAAACCACGTCCTGATAGCCCTTGGCGCGCAGCTTCGCCGCCGCGCGGATCAGCACGCGCTGGCCCTTCCACGGCGTCAGGCGCGCGGCCAGCAGCACAATACGATCATCCGGCGAGGCCAGCCACGCGCGGCGCATCTTCTCCACCCGGTCCGGGCCGATGCGATCGGGCGTAAAGGCCTCCAGATTCGTGCCGCGCGGGATCACCCGCAGCTTGTTGGGCGGAATGCGGTGCGCGCGCTGAATCAGGTCCGCCGTGAAATGCGAATTGGCGATGACAACATCGCCGCGCGCCATCACGGAATTGTACAGAATTTTCGGGGCGGATTTGCCGGAATAAGCCCCGTGATAGGTGGTCACAAAGCCGCGCTTGGTCAGGCGCGTTGCAGCAAAGGCGACCCAGGCGGGAGCGCGCGAGCGTGCATGCACCAGATCGACGTGCTCATCGATGATGAGACGGCGCAGCGTGCCGATATTGGCGAGCATCGAGAGCGGGTTTTTGGTCGCCGCCGGAAACGGCACCCAGATACCGCCCTTGGCCTGCAACTCGCCCACCAGACGCCCGCCCGTGGTTGCCACCAGCGCGCGCGCGCCGGCATGGGCAAGCGCTTCGGCGATATCGACGGTCGTGCGCTCTGCACCGCCCGCGTTCAGATCGGGGATGATCTGGAGGATGGTGCGCCCCTGAAGCGGTTTGGATGCGAATGTGGAATAGGCCATCGCGGTTCCTGCGCTCCAAGACGGGCGGGCCCATTTTCAACGAAATGCGCCCCGGCCCTGCTGTTCTCGATCAAAGCGGCCTCTTGCATTGCAAAAGCGGTTTCCCCTTTTGCGCGGCTTGCTTTATCGACCTGACGGAATCGGTTGCGATCAACCGATGTTCGAGCCGAGACATAAAGACATGACGGACACGACGCAATTGCTTGCGCTGGATGCCGACGCCCGGTTCGGCGCGCGCCAGCTCGCCTTTGTGAAAACGCCGGGCACCGCGCCCGCGATCATCTGGATGGGCGGGTTTCGCTCGGACATGACCTCGACCAAGGCGATGGCACTGGAAGCCGCGGCACGCGCCGAAGGGCGCGCTGCCCTGCGCTTCGATTATTCCGCCCATGGGGAAAGCTCCGGCGATTTTGCCAAAGCCACGCTCAGCCAATGGCTCGATGATGCCTTGCAGATGATCCGCGCCCATGGCGGCGAGCGCCCCATTCTCGTCGGCTCCTCCATGGGGGGATGGCTCGCGCTGGAGGCCACACTGATTCTCAAGGCGGAGGGACGCGCGCCCGGCGGCCTGGTGCTGATCGCGCCGGCGGTCGATTTTACCGAAAAGCTGATGTGGGCGGCCTTCCCGGAGGCGATCAAGCGCCAGATCATGGAGGAAGGCGTGTGGTATCGCCCCTCCGAATATTCGCCCGAGCCCTACCCCATCACCCGCGCGCTGATTGAAGACGGGCGGCAGCATCTGCTCTTCGGCAAGAACCATCATTACGGCGTGCCGATCCATATCCTGCAAGGTGGGCAGGACCCCGATGTGCCGCTGGCGCATGTTCAAGCCTATGTCGCGGAACTCGCGCAGGATGACGTGCGTATGAGCATCATTCCCGACGGAAACCATCGCCTTTCGCGCGATGAGGATATTGCCGCGTTGACGCGCATCACGCTCGCGCTGGCCAAGGAAGTGGAGACGACACGATGAGCCCGGACCTGAGCGATGTGAGCAAGATCACCGATATGGCGGGCGTGCGGGCCGGGATTGACGCCATCGACGAGCAGCTTGTTGCGCTGCTGGGGGCGCGCCTTGCGCATATCCGTCGCGCCTCGGAGATCAAATCTACCGTGTCCCAGGCGCGCGTGCCGTGGCGCGTGGAAGATGTGGTCACGAAGGTGAAGGCAGCGGCCGAAAAGAACGGCTTTGATGCCGATCTTGCCGAGGAGATCTGGCGGCACATGATCGAGTGCTGCATCGCCTTCGAGGAGCGCAAGCTCGCCGCGCGGGCGGACGGCCTCAACGACGGCGGTTGAAGGTTTTTCAGTTTGACGCGTTTGCTTCACGCGAGCCGGTGCCCACCTCGCTTGCAAACGCTATGAGCATGATCGAGTGCTGCATCGCCTTCGAGGAGCGCAAGCTTGCTGCGCGGGCGGACGGCCTCAACGACGGCGGTTGATTTCGACAAGACGAGCATCGGCGCACAAAAAAGCGGCAGGCCAAAACCCGCCGCCTTTGCGGAATTTCTCATTCTCGCATCCGCTTTATCCGCCAACCGGTGCCCACTTGGCGGGCGGATGCTTAGTGCAGCGTCGCCATCGAAAGGTCGTGCTGCCAGGCTCCGGAGAGGATCGCCTCGCGGCTGTCCGCCAGCATCAGCGGAGAGCCGTCGGCCCCGAAGAGGGCGTAGAGCTGGACGCTGGGGTGCAGCTCAGCGCTTTGCGGGAAAATGTGTTTGAGATCGGCTGCCCGGAAGGCGCGGACATAAGCGAGTTCACCATCGCCCATGGCGGCCAAAGTCTCGCGGGTGGCGGCGCGGGCCTCGGCGGCAGCGTCCGGCTTTTTCACGACCAGCGCGGGCTGGGCGGCAGCGGTTTTCTTGGGGGTCGTCCTCTTCAGTTCGGCCATGAGAGCCTCCATTTGACTTCATGAAACGCCCCAAGGCGTTGACGAAGTCTTACTTGAATAAAATCGTGTATTTTCCGGCGCGGCTGGGGGCTGCGCGTGCGGCAGACCACACGCGATTTGTGCGATGCACAAATCGGGCCAGAAGCGATGTGGGGATGGAGCGAATGGCTTATTCGCGCTCGAGAATATCGATGCGGCGAATGACGCGTTCCGGCTCCGGGCGGGCCAGATCAATGGCCAGCAGGCCATGCGCCAATCCGGCCCCCAGCACCTCCATGCCATCGGCCAGAAGGAAGGAGCGCTGGAACTGCCGCGCCGCAATGCCGCGGTGCAGATACTGACGCGTCTTGTCTTCCTGCTGGCGACCGCGGATCACGAGCTGGTTCTCTTCCAGCGTGATCTCCAGCTCCTCGCGCATGAAACCGGCGACGGCCAGCGTGATACGCAGGCGCTCCGGCACGGCTCCATCACGCGCAATCCGCTCGATGTTGTAGGGGGGATAGCCGTCGGAAGTGGCTTTGGCGACGCGATCCAGCGCGCGCTCGATATCATCGAAGCCCAGGAGAAACGGCGAAGACAGCGTCGGAACGCGAGACATATCAAAAGCCCTTGTCATGAAGCGGCCTCATCATACCGCGTACCGTTTCGGGTGCGCGGGTATCGCCCGGATGGCGCGACAGCCTCAATATGGGCGGCCTCGCGCTTGCCTACAAGGGGGGCTCATGCGATCCAAAGACATGTCCACCATCTCGCCCGAAAGCGTGAGAGACGCCAAGACAGCCCTTCGGCGGCAGATGAAAGCGCTGCGGGCCGCCCTGAGCGATGCCGAGCGCGCGAGCGCTGCGCAGAAGCTGGCGCAAGCGCCGCTTCCGCCCACGATTCTGCCGCCTCACGGCGGTGTCGTTGCCGGCTATTGGCCGATGAAGGGCGAGATTGATCCCCTGCCCATGATGCGGGTTCTCGCGCAGCAAGGGTATCGGCTGGCCCTTCCACGCATGACACCGCACGGGCTCGATTTTCACCTGTGGACACCGGGGGATCTGATGGAAACCGGTGCTTTTGGCGCCCATGAGCCGCGCGCCAGCGCACCAGCGCTCGCTCCCGATCTGATCCTGACACCGCTGCTGGCTTTTGATGAGGCTGGGGGGCGGCTGGGGTTCGGAAAAGGTTTTTATGACCGCGCTTTTGCGGCCCGGCCCGAAGCGAAACGTGTGGGCCTCGCCTATGCGTTCCAGCGGGTGGATGCGGTTCCGGGGGAAGCGCATGATATCCCGCTGGATGCAGTTATGGTGGTGTAGAGGGCGGGGAGGTTTTGCTCAGGATTTCCCGAACTTCCACCACTTGCCCTTCTTCTCGCCGTCCTCGGCCTCCCCTTCGGCAACAGCCGTGGGGGCAACCTGCTCGGCGAAGTTGTTGAAGAACTCACCGGCGAGCTTCTTGGCGGTGGAGTCGATCAGGCGCGAGCCGAGCTGGGCGATCTTGCCACCGACTTCCGCCTTCACATCGTAATGCAGGATGGTGGCATCACCATCGGCCTCAAGGCGCACATCGGCCCCGCCGCGGGCATGGCCGGCGACACCGCCCTGCCCCTCGCCGGAGATGGTGTAGCCGTTCGGGGGATCGATGTTGGAAAAGGTGACCTTGCCGCCAAAAGAAGCTTTCACCGGGCCGATCTTGAGCACCACGGTGGCTTCCATTTCCGTGTCGGAAAGTTTGTTGATCGTCTCGCAGCCGGGAATGCAGGCCTTGAGCACCTCGGGATCGTTCAGCGCGGCCCAAACCACTTCGCGGGGGGCTTCAATGCGCTGGCTGTCGTTCATATCCATGGCGGGTTCCTCCTGCGGCGCATTCAACGCGAGGGCAGCCCCCTGAGACAACCCCACCAAAGCACCATGCGCGCACATCGGTTCCGGCGTCACGCATAACGGCGACACAAACGGTGGCGACAAAGAAAAAGGGCGCGGAGACGAGCCCGCGCCCTGCACTCCTGCCCGATAAAGGCAGCGGCTTACTTGAAGGTCTTGAGGTAGGCGAGAAGGTCCTTGGCCTTCTGCTCATCCTTGACGCCGGCGAAGGCCATCTTGTTGCCCGGCATATAGGCCTTGGGGTCCTTGATGTACTCGAGGAAGGTCGCGTCGTCCCAGGTCTTGCCCGAGTTCTTGTTGGCATCCGAATAGTTGTAGCCAGCCACGGTGCCCGCCTTGCGGCCGATGACGCCGTTCAGGAGGGGGCCCACGCCGTTCTTGGCGGTCTCGCCGACCTGATGGCACGCACGGCATTGGTTGAACACGGTTTTGCCTGCCTCGGCGTCCTGCGCCTGAGCCGGAACGACAGCAAAAAGAGCGAGGGCGGCGAGGGCCGAAAGACGGAGCATTGCATTCCCCTTTGTGAATAAGACGGTGCACACATAGCGCAACTTGCATATGACAGCAAGCTGACTGAATGGGGCTTGAACGCCCCCCGCTTCAGGGCAGGGCGAGCCCCTGATCCCAACTAGGCACGGGCCCGTAAAGTTCAACGAGAAAATCGATGAAGACCCGGGTGCGCTGGGGCAAATGGCGGCGGGACGGATAAACCGCATGAATCGCCACCCTATGGGAAGCCCTATAGCGTGGAAGCACGATGCTCAATTTGTTCGAGCGCAATTCCGGGCCCACATCCCATGTCGAGCGCAGCGCAATGCCGAGGCCGGAGAGCACCGCCTCGCGGATGACTTCACTCGAGTTGGTATGAACGACGGAATCGACCGGCACGGTGACTGCGCCTTCCGGTCCATCAAGCCGCCAGTGATCGGTGTTATGGACCAGCAGACGGTGCCGGGCGAGATCCGCCAGGGTTTGCGGCGTGCCGTGCTCGGCCAGATAGGCGGGCGTTGCACACAGCACCCTGTGATTGGGCGCCAGTTTGCGCGCCACCAGCGAGGTATCCGCCAGATCCGCGATGCGGATGGCGACATCAAAACCATCGCCGACGACATCGACAAAACTGTCGGTGAGGGAGAGATCCAGCGCGATATCCGGATATTTGGTGAGAAAGCGCACCAGATGGGGCGCGACATGCAGCCGCCCGAAGGTGGTGGGCGCGGAGACCCGCAGGGGACCGCGCGCCTGCTGCGCCCGCTGGGACACCCAGTTCTCGGCCTCCTCAACGGAGGAGAGAATGGCCAGAACCCGCTCATGAAAGCCCTTGCCGGCCTCCGTCAGCGCGATCTGGCGGGTGGTGCGCTGGAGCAGGCGCGTACCCAAACGCTCCTCCAGACGCTTGATGCGCTTGGAAATGACGGGCGGAGAAAGGGAGAGTTCGCGGGCGGCCTGGGACATGGAGCCCGTCGCTGCGACCCTTGCGAAGATATCGAGATCACCGAGCCTGTCCATGCGGAAATAAATAGTCCGATTTTTGACAATTGGGAATAGATAACATGTCGCATGAAGCCCTCGCGCCAAGCGCTCGAACGACATACTTTAGCACAACAACATGCGCCCGGACGGAAGCGTGCCTTGTGTGGTAATTTTATTTGACCAACGCAGCCACTTCGTCCATGGAGACGCCACGATCAGGAGGACCGGCCATGAGTGCGATTGCCTTCCCCACCCCCGACAGCGAAATCCTTGCGCGACGCGATGCGCTGATTGCCGGGCTTGCGGCCCTTGTGCCCGCTGATGCGCTGATCACCAGCGAGGATGAGCGCCGCGCTTTCGAGACGGATGCCTTCACCGCCTATCGGCGCATGCCGCTGGCTGTGGTGCTGCCGCGCACCACAGAGGAAGTGGCCAAGGTTCTCGCCTATTGCCACCACGCCAAGGTGCCGGTGATCCCGCGCGGGGCAGGCACCTCGCTGGCCGGCGGTGCCATTCCGCAGGAAGATGCCGTCGTCATCGGGCTGTCCCGCCTCAACCGCGTGCTGGACATCGATTTCCCCAACCGCATTGCGCATGTGCAGGCGGGCGTGACCAACCTTTCGATTACCAATGCGGTGAGCGCGGAGGGGTATTTCTTCGCGCCCGATCCCTCCAGCCAGCTTGCCTGCACCATCGGCGGCAACATCGGCATGAACTCGGGCGGCGCGCATTGCCTCAAGTACGGCGTGACCACCAATAACATTCTGGGCGTGACGCTGGTGCTGGTGGACGGCACGGTGGTCGAAATCGGTGGGGACGCCATGGATGCGCCCGGCTATGACTACCTCGGCCTCGTGTGCGGCTCGGAAGGCCAGCTCGGCATCATCACGGAAGCGAAGGTGCGCATCCTGCGCGCGGCGGAAGGGGCGCGTCCGGTGCTCTTCGGCTTCGAGACCTCCGAGCAGGCGGGTTCTGCCGTGGCGGCCATCATCGGCGCGGGCATTATTCCGGTGGCGATGGAATTCATGGACAAGCCCGCGATCGAAATCTGCGAAGCCTTTGCCCATGCGGGCTATCCGCTCGATGTCGATGCCCTGTTGATCATCGAGGTCGAAGGCTCGGATGAGGAGATGGATGCCGCGCTGGCGCGGATCGTCGCCATCGCCAAGCAGCACGGCGTCAAAACGGTCAAGGAGAGCAAATCCGCGATCGAAACCGCCGCCATCTGGAAGGGCCGCAAATCGGCCTTCGGTGCCACGGGCCGCGTGGCGGATTACATCTGCATGGACGGCACCATCCCCACCGGGCAGCTGCCCTTCGTGCTGCGCCGCATCGACGAGATCGTGAAGGGGTATGGCCTGCGCGTCGCCAATGTGTTCCACGCCGGGGACGGCAACCTGCATCCGCTGGTGCTCTACAACGTCAATGACCCGGAGGAGGCCCGCAAGGCCGAGGATGCGGGCAATGACATCCTCAAGCTCTGTGTGGAAGTGGGTGGTTGCCTGACCGGCGAGCA
>Ga0209794_1001952_pt1 | contig 12598 bp, 13 predicted proteins | sample EBPBio232013_DNA_FD_185869 | JGI IMG/M metagenome (GOLD analysis project Ga0209794, IMG submission 185869) | Wastewater treatment Type I Accumulibacter community from EBPR Bioreactor in Madison, WI, USA - Reactor 1_5/23/2013_ DNA (SPAdes)... | ecosystem: Engineered > Bioreactor > EBPR >... | reverse complement strand
GGGCTGCGTGAGGTGGAGATCTCTACTCGCCTCGGTCACGCTGCAGTGCTTGGCGATAGCCAAAAAAACCCGAATTAGATTGAGATCAAAGTTGTCTAGATTCATCGGGGTACTTGATCAAATCGCCTGCATGAGCACTCCTATTATGCATATCATTAATTTTTTGAATGAAAAATATCGATTTGACCTATAAAAGGATGCTCTCTACGATCCGTTGCATCCAAACGGGTGGCCATGTACGAGGGATGAACATTGCTTGAGCCCGTTTCGTCGGTGGCTCGCAATTGCTGCGAATTTCCCGGCTTGGAGGATCACCAGGAGATGCTCATGTTTGCTAGGAAGTGGAATTTGTCGGTTGGACGGTCGGCTGCTCAAGTGATCGTGGCGCTTGCAGGGCTTGCGACTGCTCCGACGGTGGTTGGTCAGTCGGCCAACTGGCCCAATGGGCCGATTGTCTTTGTTGCCCCGTTTTCTCCAGGGGGAGGTGGCGACACCTTGACCCGGCTGTACGCCAACGAAATTGGAAAGTTCATGGGAACGCCTTTTGTTGTTGAAAACAAGCCTGGCGCTGGTGGCAATATTGGAACCGCTGCGGTGGCTCGCGCTGTCCCAGACGGCAACACAGTCATCTTTGGCACCATGGGGACCATGGGGACGAACCACGCCCTGTACAAGAGCACCGGTTACGCCGTGGCTGATTTTGAACCGGTGGCTCTGTTCGGCTCTGTCGCTTTGGCGCTTGTCGTGAATCCGAACTCGCCGTTCCAAACAGTTGACGACATCGTCGACCATGCCAAGGCACACCCTGATGAACTGAGTTGTGCTTCTGGCGGGAATGGAACTGTTTCGCACCTGGCTTGCGCGTTACTGCAACAGATGGCTGGGGTTCGGATTTCCCATGTTCCGTATGGAAAGACCGCCGCAGCCTACGTGGACATCATGTCCGACCGCGTGACTTTCATCATCGATGTCCTGACACCACTCACGCCACAAATCAAAGGAGGGAAGTTGCGTGCTGTGGCGGTCTCCATGAAGCAGCGCGTTCCGGCTTTGCCAAATACGCCTCCAATCTCGGACACCGTGCCAGGCTACGAAATTTTCTCTTGGGATGGATTGTTCGCTCCCAAGGGGGTGCCGGCTGAGCGTCTCGACAAACTGCATAACGCTGTAACCGCCGCGCTAAGCGCCCCTGATTTTCGTCAGACCATGAGTGCTCGCGGCATCGCTCTGAAGACGATGACGCGCAAGGAGTTCGCAGCTTTCGTGCAGAAGGAATATGTCCGCATGAACGAGGTAGTGCGAAAGATGGGCGTCACGTTGGATTGAAAGCGGTGAATCGCATGAACAAGCAAGAGACACAACAGACGATCGATATGGGTGGAAAATTCATCGTCGTTCGCAAGAACCTTCGGGTCCCAATGCGCGACAGCGTGGCGTTGACTGCCGATGCGTATCACGCTGAGGGCAATATTCCCCGGCCGGCGCTTGTTGCGTTGAGTCCCTACGGCAAGGAGCTACAAGCGCTGTCGCTCACCCTGCCTGCTCAGCGTCGTCCTAGCCCGATGTGGGACGGCTGCATCGAGGCCGGTGATATCGCGCGCGTTGTCCAGGAGGGCTATGTTCACGTCATCGGTGACGTTCGCGGTTCGGGTGGTTCGGAAGGTGACCACATCGGTAACTACAACGCTGGCGGTGTCTCGCTTGGGCAAGATGCATACGATTTCATCGAGTGGGTTGCAGCGCAGCCATGGTGCGATGGAAATGTCGGCATGATTGGTATTTCCTACTATGGCTCGATGCAGGTTTTTGCCGCTGCTGAGAGGCCGCCTCACCTCAAGGCCATCTTTGTCAGTGGAGGGCATTTCGACTTCTACGAGACCACTTACCACGGCGGTGTGATGTGGTTCATGCCACGTGCTGCTCGCGAGGGGCGCGGTGGGGATTCGGGCTGGGCGTTCACGGAACGCATCAAGTCGCGAATGCTTGACAGTTGCTCGACGGACGAGATCAAGAAACGGATTGCCGCACGCCTTGCCGACCCCGACGTGGCTGCCTGGCCAAATCTGGTGCATACGTTGAACTATCCCCAGCACCACGAGGCCTGGTTCGACATTGTGATGAACCCGTTCGATGGTGAGTGGTACGAGGAGAGAAATCCCATCAACCTTGCTGCCAATATCGACATCCCAGTCTATTTACAAATCAATCAAGGGCGCGGCTGGACAGTGGATGGCCACATAGAGTTGTTTCACGCGCTCAAAGGCCCTAAACGTCTGGATATCGGCGCGTATCCACCCATGCAGTCGCGTCCCTGGATAGAGGAGCACGACAAGATGTTCCGCTGGTATGAGTACTGGCTCAAGGGGGTTGACAACGGCATCATGGAAGAACCCGCCGTGAGCGTCTTCGTGGAGGGTTCGCGCAAGGTAATCTCTTCTTCAAGTTGGCCGCCGAGGGATGTGGTGTATCAGTATCTTTACTTGCGCCCACGGCACAAGCTTTCGTTTGAGACGGAGCGCATGGGGCCGGAACATGCGGCGCCGGATGGTTTCTATCAGGCGCCACTGACCGTCACCGACAACGTTGAACTTGTGAGCTGGAGCACTGAACCGTTTCTCGAGTCAGTCGAGATGATTGGAGCAGGTGCCGCGCACATCTATGCTGAAATAGATCAGGACGACACCAATTTCATTCTGAGATTGTGGGATGAAACGCCGAGCGGCGAACGCCAGCTGTTGACCACGGGATTTCTCAAGGCTTCTCATCGTGAACTGGATGAACGCACGACCGAGGGCAATCCGTATCATCCGCATACTCGAGCTGTACCTGTGTCGCCGGGCAAGATCGAGGAATATGTGTTACGGCTCTATCCGTTTGCAGCAACACTGCTGCCAGGGCACAAACTGATTGCCGAGCTGATGTGCGACGAGCCAATGGCGGACAAACACAACGGTTTGTTGCCACCCGACTCATACCACTTGCCGGTAGGTCGCCCAGTCACACACAAAATCTACCGTGACGCTCTGCATCCCTCACGGCTGGTGCTTCCTTTCACCCAGCCTTAAACGCAGCTACCTACTGAGTCCGCCAAGTCTTTCGGTAAGCGTTTGCGCGGCGCGCAATAGCGGCGGCAGAATGCGCGCCCGCATGGTTGCCGCGTCGGTACGGTTAGCTTGGCCGGAGACATTAATGGCAGCCAGCGTCTTGCCTTGACGGCCGATGATCGGTGCGGCCACCGAGATCAAGCCTTCCTCTAGCTCCTGGTCGACCAGCGACCAACCCTGAGCGCGCGTCTGAGCCACTTCTGCCATCAGCGCGTCGACGTCGGTAACCGTGCGGCCGGTGTGCGTCTGAAGCGGCGTGGCTTGCAGGATGGCGCGTGCCTCCTCGGGCGGGAGCGCGGCCAGCAGCACGCGGCCCATCGAGGTGCAGTAGGCCGGCAGGCGCGAGCCGGTGCCCAGGCCAATGCTCATGATCTTGCGCGTGGACACGCGCAGCACGTAGACCACGTCGGTGCCTTCCAGCACGGCGGCCGAGGTGGATTCCTGCACCTCGGCCGACAGCGCCTCCATGGCCGGCTCGGCCAGGTTCCAGATCGGCATCGACGACAGGTAGGCGAAACCCAGGTCCAGGATGCGCGGCGTCAGGCGGAATTGCTTGCCCTCGCTGCTCACGTAGCCCAAGGTCTGCAAGGTGAGCAGGATGCGCCGTGCCCCGGCGCGTGTCAGGCCAGTGCGCATCGCCACCTCCGACAGCGTTTGCTGCGGCGCTTCGGCGCTGAAGGTGCGGATGACCGACAAGCCCCGCGCGAACGACTGCACGTAGCTGTCTCCGGGGCGCACACCCGTGGCGTCGGCCGTGGGGGCCGCGGCGGTGTCGCCTGGTGCGTTTTGCGCCGGGGGGGGCGTGTCTGAAAAAGGGGTCTTTACCATGGCCAAGAAAGTGTTTATAATTCGCTAAACGAACAAATGTTCTTAATTAGAACATTATCCAGGCAAAGCAAGCAAGTTTTCTGGGCCTGGCTCCCCTGCACACAGCCGTTGCGCTAGGGTGAGCGACCAACAACGAAACACCGTAGCACGGCGGCGGACCCCGCCGACCCACAGGAGACAACTCATGATCGACAAAATCGCGGCCTCGGTCGCGGACGCCCTCGCAGACGTGAAGGACGGCAGCACCGTATTGATCGGTGGCTTTGGCACCGCCGGCATCCCGGGCGAGCTGATCGACGGCTTGATCGAGCAGGGCGCCAAGGATCTGACCCTGGTCAACAACAACGCCGGCAACGGCGACACCGGTCTGGCGGCACTGCTGAAGACCGGGCGCGTGCGCAAAATCATCTGCAGCTTTCCGCGCCAGGCCGACAGCCACGTGTTCGATGAGCTTTACCGCAGCGGCAAGATCGAGCTGGAACTGGTGCCCCAGGGCAATCTGGCCGAACGCCTGCGCGCCGCCGGTGCTGGCGTGGGCGCCTTCTTCACGCCCACCGGCTTTGGCACCGAACTGGCCAAGAACGCCGACGGCAGCGCCAAGGAAACGCGCCAGATCAACGGCCGGCAGTACGTGCTCGAATACCCGATTCAGGGCGACGTAGCCCTGGTCAAGGCCGAGCGCGGCGACCGCTGGGGCAACCTGACCTACCGCATGGCGGCGCGCAATTTTGGCCCGGTGATGGCCATGGCCGCGCGCCAGACCATTGCCTCGGTGCACGAGATCGTGCCGCTGGGCGAATTCGACCCGGAGGCCGTGGTCACGCCCGGCATTTTTGTCAGCAAGGTGGTCCAGGTGGCGCGCGTCGCGACCCAGGCCGGCGGTTTCAAGGACGCGGCCTAATCAACGCCCACAGCAGGAGACTCTAGCGTGAGCAGCTATAAAAAACGAAGCAAAGACGAAATCGCCCAACGCATCGCGGCGGACATCCCGAACGGCGCCTACGTCAACCTGGGGATCGGCCAGCCCACCCTGGTGGCGAACCACATCCCCGAAGCCAACGAGGTGGTGCTGCATTCCGAGAACGGCATCCTGGGCATGGGCCCGGCGCCGGCCGAAGGCCAGGAGGACTACGACCTCATCAACGCCGGCAAGATGCCCGTCACCTTGCTGCCCGGCGGCAGCTTCTTCCATCACGCCGACAGCTTCGCCATGATGCGCGGCGGTCATCTCGACGTGTGCGTGCTGGGGGCCTTCCAGGTGTCGGTCACGGGCGACCTGGCCAACTGGAGCACCGGTGCGCCCGGCGCCATTCCCGCCGTGGGCGGTGCCATGGACTTGGCCGTCGGCGCCAAGCAGACCTGGGTCATGATGGATCTGCTGACCAAGAAGGGCGAAAGCAAGATCGTCGCCGCATGCACCTACCCGCTGACCGCGGTGGCTTGCGTCAAGCGGGTCTACACTGAGCTGGCGACCTTCGAGTGCACGCCCCAGGGCCTGCGCCTGATCGACAAGGTCGATGGCCTGGGCCATGACGAACTTGAGCAACTCGTGGGCCAGCCCATCGCGCACTGAGCCGCACCGCGCACCACCCCATTTCCACCCCAGCAGAGGAGACCTTTCATGAAGCAAGCTTTCATCGTCGACGCCATCCGTACCCCCTTTGGCCGCTACGGCGGCGCGCTGGCCAGCGTGCGCACCGACGACCTGGGCGCCATTCCCATCAAGGCGCTGATGGCGCGCAACCCCAAGGTCGACTGGGCGGCGATCGACGACGTGCTGTACGGCTGCGCCAACCAGGCCGGCGAAGACAACCGCAACGTGGCGCGCATGGCCGCGCTGCTGGCCGGCCTGCCGGTGGACGTGCCCGGTGGCACCCTGAACCGCCTGTGCGGCTCGGGTCTGGACGCGCTGGCCACGGCCGCGCGTGCCATCAAGGCCGAGGAAACCTCGCTGATGATCGCCGGTGGCGTTGAGAGCATGAGCCGCGCACCCTTCGTCATGCCCAAGGCCGAGACCGCCTTCTCGCGCGCCAACTCCGTGTACGACACCACCATCGGCTGGCGTTTCATCAACAAGCTGATGAAGGCGCAGTACGGCGTCGACTCCATGCCCGAGACGGCCGAGAACGTGGCGGTGGACTACAAGATCGAGCGCGAAGCCCAGGACAAGATGGCGCTGAACAGCCAGTTGCGCGCCGTGGCGGCGCAAAAGGCCGGCCACCTGGCACGCGAGATCACCCCGGTGACCATCCCCCAGAAAAAGGGCGATGCCATCGTGGTCGATACCGATGAGCACCCGCGCGAAACCAGCCTGGACAAGCTGGCCAAGCTCAAGGGCGTGGTCAAGCCCGATGGCACGGTCACCGCCGGCAACGCCAGCGGCGTGAACGACGGCTCCTGCGCCATGTTGCTGGCCGACGAGGCCGCCGCCGCCAAATACGGTTTGACGCCCAAGGCCCGCGTGGTCGGCATGGCCGTGGCCGGCGTCGCGCCGCGTGTCATGGGTATCGGCCCGGCGCCGGCGACCGAGAAGGTGCTGAAGCTGACCGGCCTCAAGCTTGACCAGCTCGACGTGATCGAACTGAACGAAGCCTTTGCCGCCCAAGGCCTGGCCGTGCTGCGCATGCTGGGCCTGCCCGACGACGACCCGCGTGTCAACGCCTGGGGCGGCGCCATTGCCCTGGGCCATCCGCTGGGTGCCAGCGGCGCGCGCCTGGCCACCACCGCCGTCAACCGCCTGCACGCCACCGGCGGCAAGTACGCGCTGTGCACCATGTGCATTGGCGTGGGGCAGGGCATCGCCGTGATTCTGGAGCGCGTGTGATGGCGGTGGCCACCGAGCGTGTGCTGATCACCGGCGGCGGCGCCGGCATCGGCGCGGCGGTGGCGGCGCAGTGCCGCCAGCGCGGCTGGGAACCCGTGGTCATCGACCGCGCGGTGCAGGACGTGCCGGGCGGCATCCAGGCCGACCTGTCCAGTCCCGAGGCCACGGCCCAGGCGCTGGAGCAGGCCCTGAAAGGCGGCCCCATCACGCGCCTGGTCAACAACGTGGGCGTGGTGGTGCCGAACGACGCCGAGCAGCAGAGCCTGGCCGAATTCGACTTGGCCGTGTCGCTCAACCTGCGTTGCGCCCTGCAGTGCATGCAGGCGCTGCTGCCGGGCATGCAGGCGGCAGGCTTTGGGCGCATCGTCAACATGTCCTCGCGCGCGGCGCTGGGCAAGGAACTGCGCACCGCCTACAGCGCCACCAAGGCGGGCCTGATCGGCATGACGCGCGTCTGGGCCCTGGAGCTGGGCCAGCACGGCATCACCGCCAACGCCATTGGCCCAGGCCCGATCCGCACCGAGCTGTTCGACCGCGCCAACCCGCCTGGCGCGCCGCGCACGCAGGCCATCATCGACGCCGTGCCCGTGCGGCGCGTGGGCACGCCCGACGACGTGGCGTACGCCACCGCGTTCATGCTCGACGCGCAAAGCGGCTTCATCACCGGGCAGGTGCTCTACGTCTGTGGCGGCATGACCGTCGGCGTGGCACCGGTCTGATTTTTCCTCGCGGCCGTCGTTCACGGCCATCCCGGTTCAAGCGGGCAATCGACCGCATGGACACCCATTTCTCACCAGGAGACGACATGACCACCTTTTCCAAGCTTCTGCCGCGCCGCAACACGCTGCTGGCCGCCGCCGCCCTTGCCGTGGCGGGCGCCTTGCCCAGCCTGGCCTTGGCCCAAAACTACCCGACCAAGACGATCACCATGATCGTGCCGTTCTCGGCCGGCGGCACCACCGACATCCTGGCGCGCATCCTGGGCAAGGCCCTGGAAGGCGAACTCGGCCAGTCCATCGTCATCGACAACAAGGCCGGCGCCGGCGGCAACATCGGCGCCCAGCTGGCCTCGCGCGCCAAGCCCGACGGCTATACCCTGTTCATGGGCACGGTGGGCACGCACGCCATCAACGAATCGCTGTACAAGAAGCTGCCCTACAAGCCGCTGCGCGACTTCCAGCCGGTGTCGCTGGTGGCCCAGGTGCCGAACTTGCTGGTGGCCCACCCGTCGCGCCCCTACAAGACCGTCAAGGAGCTGATCGCCTACGCCAAGGCCAACCCCGGCAAGGTGACCTACGCCTCGTCCGGCAACGGCACGTCGATCCACCTGTCGGGCGACCTGTTCAAGACCATGACCGGCGTCGACATGCTGCACGTGCCCTACAAGGGCAGCGCCCCGGCCGTGGCTGATCTGTTGGGTGGCCAGACCGACATCATGTTCGACAACATGCCCTCCGCCATCCAGCACGTCAAGGCCGACAAACTGCGCGCCATCGCCGTCACCTCGCCCCAGCGCTACCCCGAGCTGCCCGATGTGCCGACCATCGCCGAAAGCGGCGTGCCGGGCTACAGCGCCATGTCCTGGTTCGGTCTGTTCACCAAGCGCGGCGTGCCGGCCGATGTGCTGAAGAAGCTCAACGACGCCACCGTGAAGGTGCTGAGTCAGCCCGAGGTGATCAAGCAGTTGGCCGACCAGGGCGCCATCGCCAGCCCGGACACCCCCAAGGAGTTCGAAGCCTTCATCAAGGCCGAGACCGCCAAGTGGGGCAAGGTCGTCAAGGCCTCCGGCGCCAAGGTCGACTGACCGGTGGGCGGCGGCTCAGCCGCGCCAGCCCGGCAACTGCCAGTTGCGCCACACCGACACCAGGCGCAACGCGGCGGTGGCCAGCACCGTCAGACCCAGCGCCAGCCAGGGCGGCAGGCCCAGCGCCAGCGCCGCCACATAGCCCCAGCCGCCCAGGAAGGACCAGGCGGCGTAGGGGCGGTGGTCGTTCAGCGCGCGCGGAATCTCGTTGCACAGCATGTCGCGCAGCACGCCGCCGAAGGTGGCGGTGATCACGCCCATCATCACCGCCACCAGGGTCGGCAGGCCCAGCGCCAGGGCTTGGTCCACCCCCACGGCGGTGAACAAGCCCAGGCCGATGGCGTCTGGCCACAGAATGGCGCGCTCGGTCGGTTGCAGGTGGCGTTGGCGCAAAAACACCACCGCCAGCGCACACAGCCCGAGCAGCGCCCACACGAATTCCAGGTGGCTGACCCAGAAAAAGGGGCGTTGATCCAGCAGCAGATCGCGCAGCGTGCCGCCGCCGAACGCGGCCGCGAAGGCGACCACGCACACGCCCACCGGGTCCAGGCGCTTGCGCGCGGCCTCGATCACGCCCGACAGCGCAAAGGCCAACGTGGCCGCCACTTCCAGCGCCACGCGCAGGCCGTGGCCCCAGACGGGGGGCAGGGGGGTGAGTAATTCCGTGGCCATGGCGGCGTATTGTCGCTGCGGTAGAGTGCGGCGTCGCCAGACCCACGCGAGCAGGCGCCTGACGCCGCGCGTGGGCCTTCGGCTCTGGGCTTGGCCCTTGTTTTTCACCCTCGATGGAGTTGTTGTCGATGTCCCCTATTTCCCCTGCCGCGCTGGACCAGATCTTTCGCGAGGCCCGCACGGCCAACGCTTTCACCGCGCAGCCGGTGCCCGACGAGCTGCTGCGCCAGGTGTACGAACTGGCGGCCATGGGCCCGACCTCGATGAACACCCAGCCGGCGCGCTACGTTTTCGTGCGCACCCCCGAGGGCAAGGCGCGGCTGAAGGCTTGTCTATCGCCCGGCAACCTGGACAAGACCATGGGTGCGCCGGTGACCGCCATCGTGGCCGTGGACACGCAGTTTCACGAGCACATGCCCGACATCTGGCACAACGCCGGTGCGCGCGAGATGTTTGCCGGCAATCCCGCCCTGGCGCAGGCCACGGCGCAGCGCAACGGCACCCTGGGCGGCGCTTACCTGATCATCGCGGCGCGCGCGCTGGGTCTCGACTGCGGACCCATGAGCGGTTTCGACATGAACAAGCTGAACGCCGAGTTCTTCCCGGACGGCCGCTATCAGGCCAATTTCCTGATCAACCTGGGCCACGGCCAGCCGCAGGCGCTGTTCGAGCGCAACCGGCGCCTTAGCTTCGATCAGGCCTGCCAGCTGGCCTGACCGCTTGACCCTGCCGCTCATCACCGACTGGGCGTTCTACGCCGTGGCCGTGCCGGCGGTGCTGCTGCTGGGCATCGGCAAGAGCGGCTTCGGCGCCGGCTTCGGTTCGCTGGCCGTGCCGATGATGGCCCTTGCCGTGACGGTGCCGCAGGCGGCGGCCATCCTGATGCCGGTGCTGCTGGTGATGGACCTGCTGGGCATCGCCGCCTTCCGCAAGGATTTCGACCGCGCGCTGCTCAAGTTTGTGCTGCCCTGGGGCCTGCTGGGCATCGCCATCGGCACGCTGTCGTTCCAGCTGTTGCGCGTGCAATGGGTGGCGGGCATCGTGGGGGTGTTCACGCTGCTGTTCTTGGCCCAGCGCCTGTTGTTTCCGCCCCGGCCCGACAGCCGCCCGGCGCCGCGCCCGGTCGGTGCGCTGCTGGCGGTGACCTCCGGCTTCACCAGCTTCGTGGCCCACGCCGGCGGACCGCCCATCAACGCCTACGTGATCCCGCTTGGGCTCTCGCCGCTGCGCTTCACCGGCACCATGGCGTTCTTCTTCTTCGCCGTCAACCTCGCGAAATGGGTGCCCTACGCCTGGCTTGGTCTGCTGGACTGGCGCAACCTGACGACCTCGCTGGTGCTGTTGCCGCTGGCCCCACTTGGCGTGTGGCTGGGCGTGCGCATTGCCCGGCGCATCGACCAGCAACTGTTTTACCGCTTCATCTACGTCGGCATGCTGCTGACGGGGCTGAAACTGCTGTGGGATGCTTTTGCCTGAGGTGGAAGGGGGCTACCCCCGCGCCCGCAACGCCCGCAACGCCCGCGCGGCTTCGTCCACCAGGGCCGGGCCGCGGTAGATGAGGCCGGTGTAGATCTGCACCAGATCGGCGCCGGCCTCGATTTTTTCCGCCGCGTCGCGCCCGCTCAGGATGCCGCCCACGCCGATGATCGGAAAACCGGCGCCCAGCGCCGCGCGCAACTGGCGCACCACGCGTGTACTGGCCTCGCTCACCGGCGCGCCCGACAGGCCGCCGGTTTCCTCGGCGTGCGGCAGGCCTTGCACCGCCTCGCGCGAGAGCGTGGTGTTGGTGGCGATCACGCCTTCGATGCCGTGCTGGCGCAGCGCCTCGGCGATCGCCCGCACCTGGGTCTCGTCCAGATCGGGGGCGATCTTCAGGAACAGTGGCACCTGCTTGCCGTGTTCCTCTCGCAGCTCGGCCTGGCGCGATTTCAGGGCCGACAGCAGCGCGTCCAGCGCGGCATCGCTTTGCAGATCGCGCAGGTTCTTGGTGTTGGGGCTGGAGATGTTCACGGTGACGTAGTCGGCGTACGGGTAGACACCCGCCAGGCAGGTCAGGTAGTCGTCGGTGGCGCGCTCAATGGGCGTGGCCGCGTTCTTGCCGATGTTTAGGCCCAAAATTAGGCGTTGGCCGGCGTTGGGTAATCCTCGGGTGCTATGAAAACGAGAGTTTTTGACATGCCGCACAAAGGCATCCAGGCCGTCGTTGTTGAAGCCCATGCGGTTGATCAGCGCGTCGGCCCCGGGCAGGCGGAACATGCGCGGCTTGGGGTTGCCGGGCTGCGCCAGCGGGGTGACGGTGCCCACCTCCACGAAGCCAAAGCCCATGGCGCCCAGGCCGTCGATGGCGCGGGCGTTTTTGTCCAAGCCCGCGGCCAGGCCGACGCGGTTGGGAAATTCGAGGCCGGCGAGCTTCACCGGATCCTCGACGCGGCCGTTGCACCAGGCCCAGCGCAAGGGGGTGCCGTGGCCGCGCGCCAGGGTTTCCAGCGTCAGCTCGTGCGCGGTCTCCGGGTCCAGGTTGAACAGGAAGGGCCGGGCCAGGCCATAGGGAAGCAGCGCCATCGGATAATTCTCACCAGTCGAAACGAATTGGGAAATTGTCGCAAATGACGCAAGACGAACTGAAAACCCTGGTTGGCCAGGCGGCGCTGGCCTACGTGGTGCCGGGTGAGATCGTGGGGGTGGGCACCGGCTCCACCGTGAATAAATTCATCGACGCGCTGGACACGATGAAGGACCGCATTGCCGGCGCCGTGTCCTCGTCCGAGGCGTCCACCGCGCGCCTGAAGGCGCTGGGCATCCCGGTGTTCGACTGCAATGCGGTGGGCGAGATCGCGGTGTACATCGACGGCGCCGATGAAATCGACGGCCACGGCCACATGATCAAGGGCGGTGGCGCGGCGCTGACGCGCGAGAAAATCGTGGCCGCGCAATCGCGGCGTTTTGTCTGCATCGCCGACGAATCCAAATTGGTTGAGCGCCTGGGCGCCTTTCCGCTGCCGGTGGAGGTGATTCCCATGGCCGCGCGGCGCATCCTGCGCCAGTTTGGTGCCTTGGGCGGCCAGGCCACGCTGCGCCTGAAGGACGGCCAGCCACTGGTCACCGACAACGGCCAGCACATCCTGGATGTGCGCGGCCTGGCCATCGACGACCCGCTGACCTTCGAATCCGGCGTGAACCAGTGGCCTGGCGTGGTCACCGTGGGCGTGTTCGCGCACCAGAAGGCGCAGCTGTGCCTGTTGGGCACCCGCCAGGGCGTGCAGACGCTGAACTTCGAGGCATGAGCGCCGCCCGGAGGGCTGCCCGGTGAGCACCGAGCGCCCGGCCCTGAGCGAGCGCGCCGTGCTGGCCGCCGTGCTGCGTGGC
>Ga0209794_1001951_pt1 | contig 12600 bp, 10 predicted proteins | sample EBPBio232013_DNA_FD_185869 | JGI IMG/M metagenome (GOLD analysis project Ga0209794, IMG submission 185869) | Wastewater treatment Type I Accumulibacter community from EBPR Bioreactor in Madison, WI, USA - Reactor 1_5/23/2013_ DNA (SPAdes)... | ecosystem: Engineered > Bioreactor > EBPR >... | reverse complement strand
GGCCGCAAGGCCCTCGTCGTGCTGCACGTGCGCGACGTGCTGCTGCTGGGCGAGATGTTCCCGCAGGCCATCGGCGTCTCGTTCCAGGACTTCAACGATGCCGGCGACGTCCACCGCTCGGTGCGCGGCGTGCGCGGCTGGCTGCAGGACGCGCCGCAGGTGGCCTACACCGTCATCAAGCAGCCGGGCAACGTGCTGCGCGCCGTGGCGCTGCGCGACGCGGCCAGCGCCAACACGCTGGCCGCGCGGCTGCTGCCCTTCATCGGCAACCGCCAGGACGACGTGGCCGGCCTCACGCTGGTGTACCGCAACGGCGGCTTCGCGATCTACGAGCTGGCGGCGGCGCCGTAGCCTGCGCCTCGTGCGCCGTCGATGAGGCCTTCGACGAAGCCTTGCGGCAGACAAGGCCGCGGCCGCGCGCTATCGTTGTCGCCCTCATCGTTCACCGCCTCCCCGCAGGCAAGACCATGGCCAAGAAGTCAGCATCGAGCAGCCCCGCCGCCATCCACATCGGCATCAGCGACAAAGACCGCGCCGCCATCGCCGGCGGGCTGTCGCGGCTGCTGGCCGACACCTACACGCTGTACCTGACGACGCACAACTTCCACTGGAACGTCACCGGGCCGATGTTCAACTCGCTGCACGCGATGTTCATGACCCAGTACACCGAGCTGTGGAACGCGGTCGACCCGATCGCCGAGCGCATCCGCGCGCTGGGCCATGCGGCGCCGGGCTCGTACGCGCAGTTCGAGAAGCTCAGCTCGCTGAAGGACGTGCCGGCCACGCCGCCCAAGGCGATGGAAATGGTGGCGCTGCTGGCCCAGGGCCACGAGGCGGTGGCGCGCACCGCGCGCGAGGTCTTCCCGGTGGCCGACGACGCCGACGACCAGCCCACCGCCGACCTGCTGACGCAGCGCATGGACATCCACGAGAAGACCGCGTGGATGCTGCGCGCGCTGCTGGAGGACTGATCGACCGATCGACTGATCGACTGATCGACCGCGCGACCGCGCGACCGAGCGACCGGTCGTCGGGTCCTCACCAACGTTCCATGTAAGGCCGCAGGTCGAGCTCGAAGGTCCAGGCGTCGCGCGGCTGCCGGTGCAGGTGCCAGTAGTTGTCGGCGATGTGCGCCGGGTCCAGGATGCCGTCCTGCTCCTTCAGCGCGTAGCGCTCGGGGAAGCGGCTGCGGATGAACTCGGTGTCGATCGCGCCGTCGACCACCACGTGCGCCACGTGCACGCCGCGCGGCCCCAGTTCGCGCGCCAGGCTTTGCGCCAGCGCGCGCAAAGCGTGCTTGGCGCCGGCGAAGGCCGCGAAGTTCGCGCCGCCGCGCAGCGAGGCCGTCGCGCCGGTGAAGAGAATGCTTCCGCGGCCGCGCGCCACCATGCGCCGGGCGACTTCGCGCGCGTTCAGGAAGCCGGCGAAGCAGGCCATCTCCCACACCTTGAAGTACTTGCGCGCCGTCTCGTCGAGCACGCTGCAGGGCGCGTTGGCGCCGATGTTGAACACCAGCACCTCGATCGGCCCGTGCTCGTTCTCGATGCGCTCGACCAGCGCCGCCACCTCGTCTTCCTGGCGCGCGTCGCTGCCGTAGCCGAAGGCCTGGCCGCCGGCGGCGCGGATGGCGTCGACGGCCGGCTGCAGCTTGTCGGCCGAGCGCCGCGTCAGGCAGGCGATGTAGCCCTCGCGCGCAAAGCGCGCGGCAATCGCGCTGCCGGTGGCGTCGCCGGCGCCGACCACCAGCGCGACGGGCGTGACGGGGTTTGCTGCAGCGGACATCGCGGCCTCCGGCTTCGGGCGGGTTGAATGGGCAGGCCTGCGTTTTACCGCGCCCACAGCGGCGACACTTGCCTCCCATGAAACGCAAGCAGCCCGTCGGCCCTTCGGCGCAAGACCTGCAGGCCGTGAGCGGCGCGCTGCGCGCCGGCATGGCCGCGCTGGCGCGCACGCTGGCGCAGGAACTGGTCGACGCGCATCCCGGCCATGCCGAGGCCCATGTCGCCCTGGGCCGCGCGCTGGCCGCGCAGCGCCGCCTGCCCGAGGCGGCGGCCAGCCTGCGCCGGGCGGTAGCGCTCAAGCCCGGCCTGGTCGACGCCCAGGCCCATTTGTCGACCGTGCTGATCCAACTGGGCGACCTCGCCGCCGCCGAAGCGCCGTGCCGGCGCGCGCTGGCGCTGCGGCCGGGCCACGGCCCCTTGCAGGGCAACCTGGCGCTGCTGCTGCTCGGCCTGGGCCGCGCGGCCGAGGCCGAGGCGGCGGCGCGCCGCGCCATCGCGCTGGCGCCGGCGCATGCGCCGGCGCACAACACGCTGGGCATCGCGCTGCTGGGGCAAGGCCGGCTGGCCGAAGCCGAGGCCTGCTACCGCCGCGCCACGGCGCTGAGCCCGGACTATGCCGAGGCGCACAGCAACCTGGGCGTGGCGCTGATCGAGCAGGGCCGCTTCGCCGAGGCGCAAGACGGCTGCCGGCGCGCGCTGGCGCTGCAGCCCGACTACCACGAAGCGCACAGCAACCTGATCTTCGCGCTGAACTACGTCGAGACGGCCGACGCCGAAGCGCTGTGCGCCGAAGCGCGGCGTTATGGCGACGCCGTGTCCGCCGCCGCCGGCGCGCCCTATACGCAGTGGCGCTGCGCGGCCGTGCCGCCGGCGCGGCTGCGCGTCGGCTTCGTCTCGGGCGACCTGCGCGAGCACCCGGTGGGCCACTTCCTGCAGGCCGCGCTGGCGGCGATCGACCGCAGCCGCTTCGAGCTGATCGCCTACCCCAGCAGCGACCGCCGCGACGCGATGACGGCGCGGCTGCAACCGCTGTTCGAGCGCTGGCAGCCGCTGGTGGGGCTGGACGACGCGGCGGCCGCCGCGCGCATCCACGGCGACGCCGTGCACGTGCTGATCGACCTCGCCGGCCACACCGCGCACAACCGGCTGCCGGTGTTCGCGCGCCGGCCGGCGCCGCGGCAACTGGCCTGGCTGGGCTATTGCGGCAGCACCGGGCTGGCGGCGATCGACGCCGTGCTGGGCGACCCGCAGGTCACGCCGGCGGCCGAGCAAGGGCACTTCGTCGAGCGCATCGTGCGCCTGCCCGAGACCTACTTCTGCTTCACGCCGCCGGCCGAAGCCATCGAGGTCGGCGCGCTGCCGGCGCTGGCGAGCGGCGCGCTGACCTTCGGCTGCTTCAACAACGCCGCCAAGCTGGGCGACGCGGTGGTCGCGCTGTGGTCGCGGCTGCTGCAGTCGCTGCCCGGTTCGCGCCTGCTGCTGAAGAACAGGCAGCTGGCCGACCCCGCCTTCGCGCAATCGCTCGCGCAGCGCTTCCAGGCCCAGGGGCTGGCGCCGGCGCAACTGCTGCTGGAAGGGCCGACCGACCGCGCCGACTACCTGCGCGCCTACCAGCGCGTGGACATCGCGCTCGACCCCTTCCCCTTCCCCGGCGCCACCACCAGCCTCGAAGGGCTGTGGATGGGCGTGCCCGTCATCACGCGCCGCGGCAGCCGCTTCGTCGCCCACAACGGCGAGACCATCGCCGCCAACGCCGGCCTGGCCGATTGGATCGCCGCCGACGAGGAGGCCTACCTCGCGCTGGGCCGCCGCTGGGCCGCCGACCTCGACGGCCTGGCGCGGCTGCGCGCCGGGCTGCGCCGACAGGTGCTGGCGTCGCCGCTGTTCGATGCCGCTCGTTTTGCGCGCTATTTCGAGGCCGCGCTGCTCGACCTGTGGACCGCCTGAGGCTTGTTCGCTAGACCACCATCGGCGTCAGCGCGCCGTCGACCGCCAGCACCGCGCCGCTGACGTAGCTGCTTTGCGGCGAGGCCAGGAACAGCACCACGCGCGCCACTTCCTCGGGCTCGCAGATGCGGCCCGGCGGCAGCCGCTCGCGCTGCTGCGCCAGCACGGCGTCCACGCTCTGGCCGCTGGCCCGCGCCTGCGCCGCCAGGCCTTCGTGCATGCGGCCGGTGGCCACCAGTCCGGGGTTGACGACGTTGACGCGCACGCCCTGGCGGCCGTAGGCGTTGGCCAGGCCGGCGCTGGCCAGCATCAGCGCGGCGTTGGCTGCGCCGCCGGGCAGGTGCGTCGGCGTGGCCAGCTTGCCGCCGGCGCCCACCACGTTGACCGCCGCGCCGCGGCCGCGCGCCGCCATGCGCGGCAGCAGCGCCTGCATGGCGTGGATGCCGGTGAAGTACTTGGCCTGCATGGCCGCCGCCCAATGCGCCGCCGTCAGCTCGGCCACCGGCGTGCGCAAGGCGGCGCCGGCGCTGGTCACCAGCACGTCCACCGGGCCCAGCGCGGCTTCCACAGCGTCGGCCAGCGTTTCGGCCTGCGCGGCCTCGCGCAGGTCGGCGGCGTGGGTGAAGACGCCGTGGCCGGCGGCGTGCAGCCGCGCCGCGGCGGCCGCCAGGTGCGCGGCGTCGCGCGAGGCGATCGCCACCCGCGCGCCCTCGGCCGCGAAGGCCTGGGCGCAGGCCAGGCCGATGCCTTTGCTGCCGCCGGTGATCAGCACCACCTGCCCTTGCAGTCCCATGTCCATCGCGTCGTCTCCTGCGGCTTGCGGTGGCGCGATCTTGCCCTAGCACGGGCCGGCGGGGCAGGCCGGCGGGTCGCCCACGGCGGCTAGACTCGTTCGCCGGCTCCAAGGCCGGCCCCGTATCGACGATGAGCCCGCCAACGCTGCTGCCGTGGACCCCGCTGCCGGCCGGCGCCGCCGCTGCCGTGCCCCCCGGCGCGCCGCGGCGCGCGCCGGCAAGGGCGTGGCCGCGTTGAGCCGCCGCCACGCCATCGACGACCCGCCGCGCGAGGTCGTCGGCCCGCTGCCGCGGCTGCTGGCCTTCGGCATCGACGCGCTGTGGCTGCTGCTGGTCAGCCTGCCCCTGTGCTGGGCCTGGCAGGCCGCGGGCCGGGCGGGCGCCGGCCTCTGGCTGCTGGCCTTGCCGCTGCTGCTGTCGCTGGGCGCGCTGCCGTGCTGGCGCGTGTTCGGCGGCACGCCGGGGCAGTTGCTGTTGCAGCAGGAAGTGGTCGCCGCCGACAGCCTGCGCCCGCTGTCGCTGCCGCGCGCGCTGCGGCGCTGGGCCGCCGGCTGGGTCAGCGGCCTGAGCGGCGGCTTCGCGTCGCTGTGGACCGACAGCAGCCGCCAGCCGCAGGCCTGGCACGACCGCCAAAGCGGCGCGCTGGTGGTCGAAGCCGATGTCGCCGGCGGCAGCTTCCTCGCCCGCCATCGCGCCGGCGAGCTGCCGCTGGCACAGAGCGTGGTCGTCGTCGGCCTGTGGTTGCCGCTGCCGCTGCTGTTGCTGTTGGGCATGGTCGACGCCGCCGGCCACCTGGGCAACTTCGCCTTGCGCGCCGGCAGCCTGCTGCTGCTGCTGGGCTGGCCGCTGCTGCTGGCGCTGCTGGGCTTCGGGCTGCTGGGCGTGTGGCGCGCGGCGCGCCAGCCGTGGCGCTACCGCGCGGCTGAGCGCATCGGCGCCGCGGCCGCCACCGTGGCGATGGCCGCGCTGCTGCTCGGCGGCGTGGTCTGGGCCGCGCTGCAGTTCGCGCCGCAAATGGTCGACCGCCTATGGCTGGCGGTCGGCCGCGACCCGCTGGGCCAGGCCAGCGTGGCGCTGTCGGCCGACGGCCGCCGGCTGCAGGTCAAGGGCCCGCTGGCGCTGGGCAGTGCCGACGCGGTGACGCAAGCGCTCGCCGGCGCGCCCCAGTTGCGGTTGGTGACGCTGGACGTCGCCGGCGGCCGCCTGCCCGAGGCGCTGCGCATCGCCGCGGCGCTGCGCGCACGCGCGCTGGCCACGCGCGTGGTCGGCGCCTGCAGCGGCGTCTGCGCGCTGGCTTTCCTGGCCGGGCCGCAGCGGCAGGTGCTGCCAGGCGCCAGCCTGGCGCTGCACCGGCTCTCGGCCGGCGCCTTCAACCCGCCGTACCAGGCCGTGCTGAACCGCGTGCTGGGCGGCCAGCTGGCGCAGGCCGGGCTCGATGCGCACCTCGTCAACAAGGTGCTGGCCAGCCCGCCGGCGCGGCCCTGGGTGCCCGACGCCGACGAGCGCGCCGCCGCCCACCTGGTGACCGTGCCCGGCCGCCCGCTGGACGTGGAGCTGCCGGCGCCGCAAGGCGCCACGGTGGCCGACTACGCCGAGGCCTTGAGCGCCAGCGCGCTGTGGCAGGCGCTGGAGCGGCGTTATCCCGGCGTGCAGGCGCTGGCGGTGCAGCGCATGGGCGCCGCCAGCGCGCAGGGCGCCGAGGCCGTGCAGGTGGCGGCGCAGGAGGTCGTCGCCGCGCTGCTGCCGGGGCTGCTGGCGCAGGCCAGTCCGGAAACGCGCTGGCTGTTCACCGAGCTGCTGCAGGCGCAGATCGGCGCGCTGCTGGCGCTGGACCCCGAGCTGTGCCGCGCCTTGCTGCTGGGCGACGTGGCGGCGCACCGCCGGCTGCCGCCGGCGCTGGCCTGGCGCGAGGCGCAGTGGCTGCTGGCCGCGCTCGACGAGCCGCCGCGCGGCACGCCGGTGCGCAAGCCCAATGCGCTGGAGCTGGAAGTCATTCGCCGCACCCTGGGCCTGCGCGCACCGCAGCGCCTGGCCGAGCTGTGGCGCCCGCCGGTGGCGCCGGCGCCGCCCGAGCCGGCGTGCGACCGCGGCCAGGCCATGCTGGCCGAACTGGGCACGCTGGCCGCGCCGCAGCGGCGGCTGGCGCTGCGCCTGATCTTCGAGCGCGAGTGACGAGGCACCCCCCGGACGCGCGATGCGCCGCGGGGCTCAGGGTAGACAGGCTGCGGGCCGCACGCTATGTTGCGCACGTTCGTCGCTGGGGAGGCCGATGAGCGTTGCACTGCAGGTCCTGCTTCTGGTGGTGGCCATCGTCGTGGCGGTGGCCGGCTTGGGGGTGGCGCTGGCCTTGCGGCTGTCGTCGCGGCAGCGCCTGCGGCAGCGCCGGCTGCAGCAGCACCAGCTTCAAAAAACGGCGGCGCGCGGCAGCGTCAAGCCGCCGCGGCCGGCGGCGCCCGCCGCGGCGCGCAAGGCGGCCGGCCCGGCGCCGGCGCCCACGCCGTTGCGCCGTGCAGCGCCCGCCGCACCGGCGCCGCCGCTGGACCCCGAACAGGCGCACAAGGCCAAGCTCGCTGCCTTGCAGGCCATGCTGGCGCTCGGCGACGAGCGCGCCGAACGTGAGGCGCAGTCCGGCAAGATGACCTTTGCCGACACCGAGCCGGTCGACATCGAGGCCGACCCCCCGCTCGCCGACGCATCCCAGGAGATCTCGCTGCTCGACCTCGACCGCGTGCCGGCGCCGAGCCCGCGGCCGGCGCGCTGACGATGCGGCCGACGCTGGTGTTCCAGGGCCGCACGCTGGCCGCCGACGCCTTCGAGCAGCGCTGGCGCCGCTCGGCCGCCGCGCTGCAGGCGCTGGGCGTGGGCGATGGCGACGTGGTGGCGCTGATGCAGCGCAACAGCCCCGAGGCGCTGGAACTGATGGTCGCGGTGCGCCATCTGGGCGCGCAGTGGTGCCCCGTCAACTGGCACTTCAAGACCGATGAGGTGCAGTACATCCTGGGCAACAGCGGCGCGCGCGTCTTCATCGCCGATGCCGGGTTGCTGGACACGCTGCACGGCCTGCAGCCCGGCACCACCGCCGTCTACGCGATCGGTGGCGACGGTAGCGGCGCGGCGCCGGCCTGGGAGGCCTTGCGCGACGCCACGCCGCCGCTGGCCGGCGAGGCGCCGGCCGCGCCGCGCGGCGCGATGTTCTACACCTCGGGCACCACCGGGCGGCCCAAGGGCATCGTGCGCGCCGCGATGACGCCGGCGCAATCGCGCGCCGCGCTCGACCTGCGCCGCCTGGCCTACGGCTTGGCGCCGGGCATGCAGGCCTTGCTGTCGGCGCCGCTGTACCACAGCGCGCCCAACAGCTACGCGCTGGGCGTGGCGCAGGAAGGCGGCACGCTGTTCCTGGAGCCGCGCTTCGACGCGCTGCGCACGCTGCAGCTCATCGCCGCGCATCGCCTCAGCCACGCCTACCTGGTGCCGACGATGTACGTGCGCCTGCTGGCGCTGCCGGCGGCGCAGCGCGCGGCGCACGACGTCGGCTCGCTGCGCATGGTGGCCAGCACCGGCAGCCCATGCCCGCCCGAGGTCAAGCGCGCGATGATCGAGTGGTGGGGCCCGGTGATCAACGAGTGCTACGGCGCCAGCGAGCTGGGCTACATGACGCTGCTGACCAGCGAGCAGGCGCTGCGCAAGCCCGGCTCGGCCGGCGCCGCGCTGCCGGGCGTGACCTTGAAGATCCTCGACGACGAAGGCCGCGAGCAGCCGGCCGGCCGCCCCGGCCTGATCTACATCGACCAGCCGGCGTTCAGCGACTTCAGCTACGCCGGCAACCCCGAGGCCCGCGCGCGCATGGAGCGCGGCGGGCTCAAGACCATGGGCGACGTCGGCTACCTCGACGACGAGGGCTACTTGTTCATCGTCGACCGCCAGGCCGACCTGGTGATCAGCGGCGGCGTCAACATCTACCCGGCGGAGACCGAGGCCGTGCTGCACGCCATGCCCGGCGTGGCCGACTGCGCGGTGTTCGGCATCCCCGACGACGAGTTCGGCGAGGCCCTGGCCGCCGCGGTGCAGCCGCAGCCCGGCGCACAGTTGACCGAAGAAGCGGTGCGCGACTGGGTGCGCGAGCGGCTGGCCGGCTACAAGGTGCCGCGGCTGGTGAGCTTCCACGCGCAACTGCCGCGCGAGGACAGCGGCAAGCTCTTCAAGCGCAAGCTGCGCGAGCCCTACTGGGCCGGCCGCGCGCGCCGGGTGTGAGCCGGCGGCTCAGCCTTCGAGCCGCGCCGACAGCATGTCCACCACCTCGGCCCAGTCGGCGTCGGCCATGATCTGCTCGCGCAGGAACTGCGCTTGCGAGCGCGACCAGAACGGCGCGTCGCACAGCGCGGTGCCGGCCGGCAGCGGGCGGTGCTCGATGATGAAGCGGTCGATCGCCGCCGGCTCGTCGGGCAGGCCGAGCTGACGGAACAGGTCGCGCAGTCGCGGGAAGAGGGTGGTGTCCATGGCGGGCAGCTTAGCTCAGCCGCCCGCTGCCGGCGCCGTCAGGCGGCCGCGGCCGTCGCGGTGTCTTCGCTCCAGCAGCCCACCGGCAGCCCGGGGCGGCGGCGCGCCGCGTCCAGCGCGCAGTCGGCGCGCAGCACCAGCTCGTCCAGGCAGCTCGGCGCGGCGTCGCCCGGCTGCAGCGCGGCGACGCCGGCGCTGATGCGGTAGCGGATCGGCACGCCGTCGACCTCCAGCACCTGGCCGGCGACGTGGCGGCACAGCCGCTCGGCCACGCCCAGCGCCTGCGCCGCATCGGCGCCGCACAGCAGCGCCACGAAGGCCGGGCCGCCGGTGCGCGCCACCAGGTCGCTGCTGCGCAAGGTGGCGCTCAGCCCGCCGGCCAGGTGGCGCAGCAGCGCGTCGCCGGCGGGGTGGCCGTGCTCGGCGTGCAGCGCCACGAAGTCTTCGATGTCGATGCGCAGCACCGCCAGCGCGCGCGGCGCGCGCAGGCTGCGCGCCAGTTCCAGCTCGCCGCTTTCGTGGAAGGCGCGGCGGTTGCTCAGGCCGGTCAGCGGGTCGCTGGAGATCGAGCCGCGCAGCGCGCTGCGCGCTTCGCGCAGGTGCGAGATGTCGCGCACGATCAGGCTGTAGCAGCGCGGCCCGGGTTCGGGCAGGTCGTGCGTGCGCAGCGGCGTGATCAGGCTGCTGCCCCAGTAGCGGCTGCCGTCGGGGCGCGCCAGCCAGCCTTCGTCGTGGCTCCAGCCGGTGGCATCGGCCAGCAGCAGGCGTTCGGCCAGGCGGCGTTCGGCGGCCGCGGCGTCCACCGCCAGCAGCGCCGGCGAGCGGCCGACCAGGCTGTCGGCATCGAAGCCGGTCACGCGGCCGAGGCTGGCGTTCCAGTCGCGGCACAGGCCCTGGGCGTCGAGCGTCGCCAGGCCGTGGTCGGCCACGCCCTTGACGATGCCGTGCGTCCAGGCCTGCAGCTGCTGCAGCTCGCGCTCGCGCCGGGTCTCGGCGCTGGTGTCGTCGATCATCGCCAGCCAGCGGCCGGGCGCCAGCTTCAGCAGCGTCAGCGCCAGCGACGCCGGCTTGGCCGAGCGCGGGTGCAGCGGCAGGTGGTCGAGCAGCAGGCCTTGCGGCGCGGTGAAGGCCGCGGCCTGCGCGCGCAGATCGGGCGCCACGCTCAGCAAGGCGTCGAACAGGTTGTGCAGGCCGCCTTCGCCGGCCAGCGGCTGCAGCCGTTCGGCGGCCAGCGCGTTGGCGAAAGCGATGCGGCCATCGTCGGCGGCCTGCACCAGGCCAATGGGGGCCAGCGCGAGGAACGGCTGCAAGGCATCGGCCGGCGCGGCGGCGGGAATGGCGCCGGCGGCGGCGGCAGGCGAAGGAGACGGCTTCATGGCCGCAACATCGGCCGTTTCGCGCCTCGACTTGAGGCGAAGCGCGTCTTCAACGGCGTCGGCGTCGTCAGCGGCCTCGGCGGCCCGGCATCACCTCACGGACGGCGGCGATCACGGCCGCCGGCTGGTCCTTGTGCGGCGCGTGGCCGCAGTCGGGCAGCTCCAGCAGCCGCGTCTGCGGCACGCGGCGCGCGATGCCGCGGATCTGCTCCAGCGTGCCGTAGGGGTCGTCGAGCCCCTGCACTGCCAGCAGCGGGCCGCGGATGCCGGCGATCTCGTCCTCGATCGACCAGTGCCGGAACGCCGGGCTCAGCCAGACGTCGTTCCAGCCGAAGAAGGCCGACGCGGCGTCGTCGTGGTGGCGCGCCAGGCGTTCGCTGAGGTCGCCGTCGGCCCAGGCCTGGCGGGCCTGGGCGATGCTCTCGACCGAGAGGTCCTCGACCAGGATGTGCGGCGCCAGCACGATGGTGCCGGCCACCGCGTGGCGCGCGGCGTAGAGCAGCGCGATGGAGCCGCCGTCGCTGTGGCCGAACAGCCAGGGCGGCTGCTCGACGCCCAGCGCGCGCAGCAGCGCGGGCAGCAGTTCCAGCGCCTGGCGGTGCATGTACTCGGGCGTCCAGGTTTCGCCCGCCGCGCGCGGCGTCGAGCGGCCGTAGCCCGGGCGCGAGTACACCAGGCCGCGGCAGCCCACCGCTTCGCACAGCTCTGCGGGGAAGTCGCGCCAGGCCGACACCGAGCCCAGGCCTTCGTGCAGGAAGACGAGCAGCGGCGCCGCCGCGTCGTCGGCGCGCAGCCAGCGGTGCTCGATGCGGACGCGGCGGCCGTCCCAGGGCAGTTCGATGCGCTGGCTGCTCATCCGGCTTGCAGTTCCTTCTCGCGCAGCTTGAAGCGCTGGATCTTGCCGGTGGCCGTCTTCGGCAGCTCGGCGACGAACTCGATCTGCCGCGGGTACTTGTACGGCGCCAGCTTGTCCTTGACGAAGGTCTTCAGCTCGTCGGCCGAGACCGCGGCGCCGGCCTTCAGCACGACGAAGGCCTTGGTCTTGGTGAGGCCCTCCGCGTCGGGCACGCCGATCACCGCCGCTTCCAGCACCGCCGGGTGCTGCACCAGCGTGGCTTCCACCTCGAAGGGGCTGACGTAGATGCCGCTGACCTTGAGCATGTCGTCGCTGCGGCCGCTGTAGGTGTAGCTGCCGTCGGCGTTCTTCACGTACTTGTCGCCGGCCTTGGTCCAGCCGCCCTGGAAGGTCTCGCGCGTCTTCGTGCGGTTGCCCCAGTACATCATCGCGGCGCTCGGGCCCTGGATGTAGAGGTCGCCGATCTCGCCGTCGGGCACCGGCGCGCCGTCTTCGCCGCGCAGCTCGATCTCGTAGCCCGGCACCACCCAGCCGGTGCTGCCGTAGCGCACGCGGTCGGGCCGGTTGCTGATGAAGATGTGCAGCATCTCGGTGCTGCCGATGCCGTCGACGATGTCGACGCCGAAGTGCTGCTTGAAGCGCTCGCCCAGCTCGGCCGGCAGCGCCTCGCCGGCCGACGACACCAGGCGCAGCGCCAGCTCGCTGCGCGGCGGCAGCGCCGGGTGCGCCAGCATGCCGGCAAAGCCGGTGGGGGCGCCGAAGAAGATGGTGGGCTTGAGCAGCTTCAGCGGCGACGGGTCGCCCGGCGCCGCGAGCGTCCCCTCGGGGGGCAGGGGCGGAGCCCCGTGGGGGCCGGCCGGTACACCGCGCCAGCGCTTGAAGGTGGCTTCGGGGGTCGGCCGCTCGCCCATCAGCAGCGTGGTGGCGCCGGCGCTCATCGGGAAGCTCAGCGCATTGCCCAGCCCGTAGGCGAAGAACAGCTTGGCGGCGGAGAAGCAGACGTCGTCCTCGCGCAGGCCCAGCACGCCGGCGCCGTACAGCTCGGCCGTCCAGTAGGGGTTGCCGTGCGAATGCACCGTGCCCTTGGGGCGGCCGGTGGAGCCCGACGAATACAGCCAGAAGCCCGGGTCGTCGGGCCCGGTGGCGGCGGGCCGCGGCGCCGGCGGCTGCGCGGCGACGAAGGCCTCGAAGTCGACCTCCGACGGGTGCAGCGGCGCCAGCGGCCGCGAGACGATGACCTTGCCGACCTCGTGATCGCTCTTCACCATCGCCGCCGTGAGTGTGGGCAGCAGCGCGCCCGACACCAGCACCGCCTGCGCGCGGCTGTGCTCCAGCATGTAGGCGTAGTC
>Ga0209794_1001948_pt1 | contig 12628 bp, 13 predicted proteins | sample EBPBio232013_DNA_FD_185869 | JGI IMG/M metagenome (GOLD analysis project Ga0209794, IMG submission 185869) | Wastewater treatment Type I Accumulibacter community from EBPR Bioreactor in Madison, WI, USA - Reactor 1_5/23/2013_ DNA (SPAdes)... | ecosystem: Engineered > Bioreactor > EBPR >... | reverse complement strand
GGCCTGCGGGGCGGGCGGCTGGCCGTTCTGCGTCTGGGCGCGGCCGGCGGCCGGCCAGGCGATGCCTGCTGCGGCGATCAGCTTCAGGGCATCGCGGCGGGCGAAGGCAGGCAGGTTCATAAGGCCTCTGGAAACCGGTCTCGCGTGCCGGATCGGCGGCACGGCATGGGACATGCGGCCTTCCCGCGCGGCTCGTCAAGGGGCAGGGCCGGCCGGCACCGCATCGGGCTGCATCGCTGTCCGGCGCAGGGCCGTCTTGCCGGGCGGTGTGCACCTTTGCCAGTGTGCGCCACCCGACCAAGGAGAGATCAGTGGCGCCGAGAGACCTTCTGGACATGACCGGCCGTGTTGCGCTGGTGACCGGTGCCGGAACGGGCCTCGGCGCGCGGTTCTGCATGGCGCTGGCCGAGCACGGCGCTGACGTCGTCGCTGTCGCGCGGCGCGCCGAGAAGGTCGAGAATGTCGCGGACGCCATTCGCAAGGCCGGCGGCAAGGCCATCGCCGTGTCCGGCGACGTGACCGACACCGCCTCGATCAAGGCCGCCTTCGATGCCGCCGAGAAGGCCTTCGGCACCGTGGACGCGGTCGTCGCCAATGCCGGCATCGCCGAGGCCGGCCGCGCCGCGGAGATTTCCGACGACGCCTGGCGCCGGACCATGGCGACCAATCTCGACGGCGTCTTCTACACCGCCCGCGAGGCGGCCCAGCGGCTGCTGAAGGCCGGCAAGCACGGTTCGATCGTCAATATCGCCTCGATCCTCGGCTACGGGGTCGGCAAGGGCAACGCGTCCTACGCCACATCCAAGGCGGCGGTCATCCAGCTGACCCAGGCGCTGGCACTCGAATGGGCGTTCAAGGGCATCCGGGTCAACGCCATCGCGCCCGGCTATGTCGTCACCGACATCAACCGCGACTACCTGACATCGGGCAAGGGCGCGGAGATGACGCGGGACATTCCCGTCGGCCGGTTCGGCCGCGAGCACGAGCTCGACGGCGCGCTGCTGCTGCTCCTGTCGGAGGCCGGCGCATTCATGACCGGCACCACCATCACCGTCGACGGCGGCCAGCGCATCGGCCTGCGCGGCTCCTGACACGCCATTCCTGAAGGACGAACCATGATCATCGACGAGCGCACCTATACGTGCCACCCCGGCAAGGTGAAGGCATTCCTCGAGGTTTACGAACGGCTCGCCAAGCCGATCCAGTGGCCGATCCTCGGCGACCCCATCGGCTTCTTCGTCACCGAGGTCGGCACGCTGAACCAGGTCGTCCATCTCTGGAAGTACGACAGCATGGCCGATCGCGAGCAGCGCCGCGCCAGGCTCGCCCAGGCGCCGAACTGGGGCGACTATCTCGACGCCGCGACGCCGAACCTGATCCGCATGGAGAACCGCATCCTGGTTCCCACCGCCTTCTCCCCGATGAAGTGATTTCCGCGACATGACCAAGTCCATGAACGGGGCCGAGAGCCTCGTGCGCACCCTCGTTGCCGGCGACGTGACCGTCAGCTTCACCAATCCCGGCACGTCCGAGATGCATTTCGTCGCGGCGCTCGACCGCGTCGACGGCATGCGCTGCGTGCTCTGCCTGCACGAGACCGTCACCACCGGCGCGGCGGACGGCTACTGGCGCATGGTCAACAAGCCGGCCTCGACCCTGCTGCATCTCGGCCCCGGCCTCGCAAACTCGCTCGCCAACCTGCACAACCTGAAGCGCGCGCGCTCGGGCGTGGTGAACATCGTCGGCGAGCATGCGACCTACCATCGCCAGTACGACGCGCCGCTGACCTCGGATATCGAGGGCATCGCCGGCACCATGTCGCACTGGGTCAAGACCTCGATCTCGGCGAAGGACGTCGCCGCCGACGGCGCCGAGGCGGTTTCCGTCGCCATGCAGGCACCCGGCCAGATCGCGACGCTGATCCTGCCCGCGGATACTGCCTGGACCGAGGGCGCCGGGCCGGCCAAGGTCGCGGCTCCCTCTGCCCCGGCCAAGGTCGGCGACGACGCCGTCGAGGCCGCTGCCAGGGCCATCGAGGCCGGCGGCGGAACGGCGCTCATCGTGCTCGGCACCTGGGCGGTGCGCGCCAGGCCGATGGAGCATGCTTCGAAGATCGCGGCGAAGACGGGCGCCAAGTTCCGCGCCGAGGGGTCGAATGGCCGCGTCGAGCGCGGCGCGGGCCGGGTCGCCATCGAGCGCATCCCCTATCCGGTGGATGTGGCGCTCGCCGCGACCAAGGGGGTCACGCACCTGATCCTCGTCGGTGCCAAGGCGCCGGTCGCCTTCTTCGCCTATCCGAACAAGCCGTCGCTGCTTTATCCGCCGGAGGCCCAGGTGGTGACGCTGGCGGAGCCTTCCGAGGATGCCGAGGACGCGCTGGCGCGGCTCGCCGACCGGCTCGGTGCGTCGAAGGAGACGCCCGTCCTCAACAAGCCCGGCCGGCCCGACCTCATTCGCGGCGACCTGTCCCATGAGGCCATCGCCGCCGTCGTCGGCCATCTGCTGCCGGAAAACGCCATCGTCACCGACGAATCGGTCACGACCGGTCGCAACTTCTTCCGGGACACCCATGGCGCTCCGCCCCACGACTGGCTGTCGCTGACCGGCGGCGCCATCGGCGAGGGCCTGCCGCTGGCGGTCGGCGCTGCCGTCGCCTGCCCGGACCGCAAGGTTGTCGCGCTTCAGGCCGACGGCTCCGGCATGTATTCGCTGCAGGCGCTCTGGACCATGGCGCGCGAGCGGCTGGACGTGACCGTCTGCATCTGGGCGAACCGCACCTATGCGATCCTGAAGGGCGAACTCGCCAATGTCGGCGCGGAGAACCCGGGCCGGAAGGCTCACGACATGCTGTCGCTTGGCGATCCCAATCTCGACTGGGTGAAGCTCGCGGCGGGCATGGGCGTGGAAGCGACCCGCGTCGATACGGCGGAGGGCTTTGCCGACGCCTTCGCGGCGGCCAACAAGCGCCGCGGCCCGTTCCTCATCGAGGTGCTGAACTGACGGGCTCGCGCCCGCCGGCTCCCTGCTTCATGATGGCCGCGTGACCGAAGCGCCCGCCAGTGCCAGCCCCACCTTCGTCGTCCGCTATCTGCGGCTGCTGGCGGATGCGGGGTGGCGCGTGGCGCTGCACGTCGTGCCCTATGCGGTGGCGGCCGGCGTCATCACCGAGGGCTTCCTGCGGCTCCGGATCGTGCTGATCTGGAAGCTGCCCCTGGCTCTCACTGTGGTCGCCTGCCTGCATCTTGCCGTGCTGCTGGGCGCCCATGTCGCCATGCTGCGCGCGCTGGGAACCGATGCGGCCGTGCCCCCCGTGCGCCATCACCTCCGGGTCGCGGGGCGGATCACCGGCGAAAGCGCGCTGATGCTGCTGGTGGTCTTCGTTGCGGCGCTCGCCATGGTCGGCGCGCTCGATCTCTCGGTCGCCGCGACCGACCCGCCGCTCAATGCGACCTGGCCGGGTCTTGTCCTGCGCGGAACGGCAATCCTCGCGACGCTGATGGTGATGACTGTGCTGCTGGCGGGAGCCATGGCGCTGGCCGCCTCATTCGACGGGCGCTCGGTCGGCTTCGCCGGCGCCGCGCGACGGCTGCTGGTCCACAGCGAACGGACGGCCGGCATTCTCTGCGCGGTGATCGGGGCGGGAACGCTGACCGCTGTCCTGACCGCGACCGCGCTGCACACCGCGAGCCTCCAGCCGCCGATCCTCGGCGCGGCTCTCGCCAAGGCGGCCGGCTATCTCGTCGCGATCATCGCATTGTCAGTCGGGGCCGCCGCGATGGCGGCGGCGGACTGAACGGGTCAGTCGGCCCGGCGGCGCAGCCTGACCACGACATCGACGCGGGCAACCTCGTAGCCCTCGGGGGCGGCCGGCAGCCTGTCCACGGCCACGTGCGGGCCGGGAATGTCGAACACCGTCGTCTCGCCATCGACGATGAAATGATGGTGGTCGGACAGATTGGTGTCGAAATAGGCCTTCGACCCGTCCACCGCGATCTCGCGCAGCAGGCCGGCCTCGGTGAACTGGTGCAGCGTGTTGTAGACGGTCGCGAGCGACACCGGCACGCGCGCCTTGGTCGCCTCGTCGTAGAGCATTTCCGCCGTCACGTGCCGGTCGCCCTTGGCGAACAGGATCCAGCCCAGCGCCATGCGCTGACGCGTCGGGCGCAGACCCACTTCCCGCAGCATGGTGCGGACGTCGTGGATCGGGCAGCCGGTCTTCTGGAGCAATGTCACGCGGTCCTGGGCGGACAGCTTGCCTTCGGCCGGTACGGCCGGCTCATGGTGAGTCCGGTCGATCAGGGTGCGAATGGTCATTGTATATTCTAACAATTCTAAGAACGGTTTCAGTCATTCATTCTAAGAACAGTTCGATCCGCCTGCAAGTCGTTCGCAAACACCACTGCCTCTGCGCCTCCCTCGAAGGGCCGCCGCGGGCGGTGGCCGGGGCCCGCCGCCTCCAGCCATGTCCGGTTAGGCCATTTGCCCGGCGGAACCCGTGTGTTAGAGAGCGCCGATCATGCCGGCCGGGCCGGCGAACAGGGGCGGACGCAACAGCACGATGACCGAGCGACAGTCGAGCTTTACCTACGAAGAGCTCCTGGCCTGCGGCCGGGGCGAGCTGTTCGGCGCCGGCAATGCCCAGTTGCCCCTGCCGCCGATGCTGATGTTCGACCGTATCGCGTCGATCGGCGAGACCGGTGGAGCGAACGGCAAGGGCCATGTCGTCGCCGAGTTCGACATCAAGCCGGACCTCTGGTTTTTCCCCTGCCATTTCAAGGGCGATCCGGTCATGCCGGGCTGCCTAGGCCTCGACGCGCTGTGGCAGCTCACCGGCTTCCATCTCGGCTGGCTCGGTCTTCCGGGCCGCGGCCGGGCGCTGGGCGTCGGCGAGGTGAAATTCTCCGAGCAGGTGCTGCCGACGACGAAGAAGGTCGTCTACGGCGTCGATATCAAGCGCGTGTTCAAGTCCAAGCTGGTGCTCGGAATCGCCGATGGCTGGTTGGAGGCTGACGGCAAGCGCATATATGAGGTCAAGGATATGCGTGTCGGCCTGTTCGGGTCGGCCGCCTGATTCGCCCATCGATGGCCGCGCTCCGGCGCGGCAAGCACCAGAAAGAGGCCCTCATGCGCCGCGTCGTCGTCACCGGAATGGGCATCGTCTCGTCCATCGGCAACAACACGAACGAGGTTCTGGCATCGCTCCGCGAAGCCAGGAGCGGCATCGCGCTCGACCCGTCCTTCACCGAGCACGGCTTCCGCAGCCAGGTGTCCGGCAAGCCGACGCTTGATCCGGCGAGCATCCTGGACCGCCGCGCCATGCGCTTCCATGGCGGCGGTTCCGGCTGGAACCATGTCGCGATGGATCAGGCGATCCTCGATGCCGGCCTCGAGGCCGCCGACATCTCCAACGAGCGTACCGGCATCGTCATGGGCTCGGGCGGTCCCTCGACCCGGGCGCTGATCGACGCCTACGAAAAGGCCAAGGAAAGCAACAATTCCAAGCGCGTCGGGCCCTTCGCCGTGCCGAAGGCGATGTCCTCGACCGCTTCGGCGACGCTTGCCACCTGGTTCAAGATCAAGGGCGTCAACTATTCGATTTCCTCGGCCTGCGCGACGTCCAACCACTGCATCGGCAATGCCTACGAGCTGATCCAGTGGGGCAAGCAGGACATCGTCTTCGCCGGCGGCTGCGAGGAGCTGGACTGGACGCTGTCCGTGCTGTTCGACGCCATGGGCGCCATGTCGTCGAAGTTCAACGACCGGCCGACCACCGCCTCGCGCGCCTATGACGTGAACCGCGACGGCTTCGTCATCGCCGGCGGCGCCGGCGTGCTGGTGCTGGAAGAGTACGAGCATGCCAAGGCGCGCGGCGCGAAGATCTACGGCGAGATCGCCGGCTATGGCGCGACCTCGGACGGCTACGACATGGTCGCTCCGTCGGGCGAGGGCGGCGAGCGCTGCATGCGCCAGGCGCTGGCGACGGTGAAGGCCAAGGTCGACTACATCAATCCGCACGGCACCTCGACGCCGGCCGGCGACGGCCCGGAGATCCAGGCGATCCGCAATGTGTTCGGCACCGGCGACAAGAGCCCGCCGATCGCCGCCACCAAGTCGCTGACCGGCCATTCGCTGGGCGCGACGGGCGTGCAGGAAGCGATCTATTCGCTGCTGATGATGAACAACGGCTTCATCTGCGAGAGTGCCCATATCGAGGAGCTCGATCCGGCCTTCGCAGACATGCCGATCGTGCGCAAGCGGATCGACAACGTGAATCTTGGCTGTGTCCTGTCGAACTCCTTCGGCTTCGGCGGCACCAACGCCACCATCGTCATGAAGCACGTGGATGCGTGACGTGACACGGGCGGGCTCCGGCCTGTCACCGGCCGGTCGCAGTTCCATGGCAAGGCTCGGGGGATCGTCCCCTCGCAGTGAACGGCCATGTGGACAGACCGGTTTGCGCATCCCCAGCTTCGGGTCGTCGGTTGCGGCTCGGAGCCTGACAGCGAATCGAGGAGGTCGCGCGTGACCGCACTGATGAAGGGCCGGCGCGGCCTGATCATGGGAGTGGCGAACGACCACTCCATCGCCTGGGGCATCGCCCGCACGCTTGCCGCCCATGGCGCCGAGCTTGCCTTCACCTATCAGGGCGAGGCACTCGGCAAGCGCGTCCGGCCGCTGGCGGAGAGCCTCGGCACGCCCATCGTCATTCCCTGCGACGTGGAGGACATCGCCAGCGTCGATGCCACCTTCGCCAAGCTGGCCGAAGTCTGGGGCGGGCTCGATTTCATCGTCCATGCCATCGGCTTTTCCGACAAGAACGAGCTGAAGGGCCGCTATTCGGACACCACGCGCGAGAATTTCTCGCGCACCATGGTGATCTCCTGCTTCTCGTTCACGGAAGTCGCCAAGCGCGCCGCGGCGCTGATGCAGCCGGGCGGCTCGATGCTGACGCTGACCTATGGCGGCTCGACCCGCGTCATGCCGAACTACAACGTGATGGGCGTCGCCAAGGCCGGCCTCGAGGCTTCGGTTCGCTATCTCGCCGCCGATTACGGTCCGCTCGGCATCCGCGTGAACGCGCTGTCGCCCGGGCCGGTCCGGACACTGGCGGGGGCGGGCATTTCCGACGCCCGCCTGATGTTCAACTTCCAGAAGCGCCACGCTCCGCTGCGCAAGACGGTTTCGCTCGACGATATCGGCGGCTCGGCGCTCTACCTGCTGTCGGACCTTTCCGGCGGCGTCACCGGCGAGATCCATCACGTCGATTCCGGCTACAACATCATCTCCATGCCACGCCCGGACGCCCTGAAGACCCTCGACGCCGCCGAGCAGGCGGTGGAGGACGCCGCCAGCCGCGCGGCCGGGCAGGCGGCGGAGTAGAGTTGGGCCGCGTGCCCACGCGCCTTTGGTTGGCGCTGGTATCTCCGAAGCCCCGTCTCGCAGCTCATCCGGCAGCGCTCTTCAACGCGCCTCGCGCTAGGGGCGAAGTCATCGGGGGCCTGCGTGAGAGGCTGGACAGTCGCTACCAGTTGCACGCCGCGCGGACGTCTCGAAGTGCGCGCTCGATGCCCGAAAGGTTGAACGACGCCTCCACGCTTCGCACCAGCCGGTTGGATATTCGGATGTGCAATTCGGACGCGCGTGCCAATCGACGACTAACGACGAGGGCTGACGGGTGATTAAAAAAACCTAGAGAAGATCGGTCGTCCGATTGCTGCCAAGCGTTGGAGGTAATGGGCTGATCGTTGTCAATTCGATACGTGACCGTGTTTCCAAACGTCGAAACGAACGGGATTCTAATCAAATATATAAAGAAGGTGGGGCGCCCCTCTTTGCAACGGAAGTGCAGGCCAATCGATACATCGCGATGTAGATTGCCTGCAATGTGAACCTCACCAACGGGCTCCTCGAGTTCAGCGACAACGATACGGCCTCGTGTTATCCGATCTCGACGATCGGAAAGCCGCCATCGCTCCAGTAGAGCGTCCGTTTCTTGGGAGCCCGTATTTCGTTCGGCTGTAGAGGATTGCCTCGCATTACTGGAATCGGCCGCTGGTGGCGGCAATGGTCTTGGATTAGGTGTGGGAGCCTCCAAGGGTTGTGCACCAGCCAAGTGGATCGAAAGCACAAGATAAAACAGCAGCGCAGGTAATCCAGATCCAGACACGGCCACGCTCCCCCTAGGCTGAAGCCTATCACGCTGCGCAACCAAGGCGAGTGCTAGGCAGTAGTTCGAACAAAAAAAGGGCGGCCCCGCTGGCCGCCCTATCTCCGTCCATTTGATCCAAGCGAGGACGGATCAGTCCTTGGCGCGCTCGGAATAGGAGCCGTCCTCGGTCATCACCACGATGCGCGTTCCGATGCCGATATGCGGCGGGACGGTGGTGCGCACGCCGTTGGAGAGGACCGCGGGCTTGTAGGACGAGGAGGCCGTCTGGCCCTTGGTCACCGGCTCGGTATCGACCACTTCCAGCGTCACGCGCTGCGGCAGTTCGATGCCGACGGCATTGCCCTCGTAGACCGAGAGCTTCACTTCCATCTCGCTCTGCAGATAGGGCTTGGCGTCGCCGAGGATGTCGTCGGGAACGGCGATCTGCTCGTAGGTTTCCTTGTTCATGAAGTGGTTCCCGTCACCATCCGAATAGAGATAGGTGTGGGGACGGTCCTCGACATAGGCGCGCTCGACCATCTCGGTGGTGCGCCAGCGCTCGGACACCTTCACGCCGTCGGACAGGCGGCGCATGTCGACCTGGGTGACCGGGGTGCCCTTGCCGGGATGGATGTTCTGGGCGGAGACGATCAGGTAGAGCCTGCCGTCGACTTCGAGGATGTTGCCCTTGCGGACGGAGGAGGCGATGACCTTCGGCACGGAAGTGGTCCTTGGGATTTGCGAGCTTTGGGATTTGCGGGATGCAGCCCGCATGATCTATCGGGCCGTCGCATAGACGAATTGGCAGATAAGCGCCACCCCTGCCCGGAAACCGGCGGGTTCAGTCGCGGAACCAGACGACCTGCGTGGTCGAGGCCAGCAGCTTCCCCGAATCGGACCAGACCTCGCCTTGCTGGTCGAAGAACTGGCCGCCAAAGCGCATGGAATCGGCTTTGGCCAGCACCGGGCGGGTACCCTGGGCAGCCAGTTCCTCCGATGTCGCGTGGAAATAGGAGGTGATCGACACGGTGCCGGCAGGCGTCCGCGTGCCGCGCACCTGGAAGATGCGGACAATGAACACGTCGCAGATCGCCGCGAGCGACAGATAGTCGAGCGGGCGCGCGGGATTGTCGGCGACCCAGAGCACGGAGCGGGCGGATTGCGGTTCGGCATGGGCCGCGCCGGGAATGAAGGGCGGCCCCTCGGTGTAGCGGAAATCGTAGCGCGACAGCCAGGCGAGCGGCGGCTTGCCGGTGAGGATCGGCAGGGCGTCGGCAGGCGGCACGGCCGGCATGGTGGCGGACTGATGCGCCCAGGTGGGCGAGCGCACCGCGCAGACGACGGTGGCGTTGGCAGCAATCGTCTCGCCCTGCCTCAGCTCGACATAGAGATGCTGCACAGAGCGTCCGGACCGGATTTCGCGGACCGTGACGGCGAATTCGCCGTCCGCGATCGCGGCGCAGAAATTGACGGTGAGCGCCACCGGTTCGCCGATGCGCCGGTCATGCTCCAGCGCCGCGCGCAGCAGCAGCGCTGCCGTCGTGCCGCCGAAGGGGCCGACCATGTTGGCATAGGCCGGCGAGGTGCGGCCGGTCAGCGTGCCGTCCGGGCCGGGCGTCAGCAGGGTGGCGGCGTCGAGCGGGTGGAGATCGGCGAGACTGTCGGACATGATCGAACCGGCGGCTGTTTCGTGTTGTTGCACGATACCCTATGAGGAGCGCCGCGACGGCCGCAATGACGCCGAAGGTCATGGGTCGCGGTGCGGACGGAGCGTGCGATGACCGAGACGACTGCCTCGCCCTGGTGGGATGCCAGCCGCCATGCCGACCGCCGCCCCTTCCTTGCCGCGCGCGGGAGGATCAAGGCCGCCATGCGCGGCTGGTTCGGCGACCAGGGCTTCGCGGAAGTGGAGGCCGGCATCCTGCAGGTTTCACCGGGCAACGAGGCCCATCTCCACGCCTTCGCCACCGAGGCGGTGACAATCGATGGCAAGCGCGCGCCGCTCTACCTGCACACCTCGCCGGAATTCGCCGCGAAGAAGCTGATCGCGGCCGGCGAGACACGCATCGTCGATTTCGCCCGCGTCTTCCGCAACCGCGAGCGCGGCCCGCTGCACCATCCCGAGTTCACGATGGTCGAGTGGTACCGCGTCGGCGAGACCTACGAGCGCCTGATGGCCGATTGCGCCGAGCTTCTGGCGCTTGCCTGCGAGGCCGCCGGGCGCCATGCGCTGGTCTGGCGGGAGGCCGTCGTCGATCCGGCCCTGGAGCCGGAGCGCGTGACGCTGGCGGAAGCCTTCGACCGCCATGCCGGCATCGACCTTCTCGCGACGATATCGCCATCGGGCGAGACGGACCGCGAGGGGTTGGCAGCGCGGACGAGACAGGCGGGTATCCGCGTCTCCGACGACGACAGCTGGGCCGATATTTTCTCGAAAGTGCTGGTGGAGCGGGTCGAGCCGCGCCTTGGCTTCGGCCGGGCGACCATCCTTTGCGAATATCCGGTCAGCGAGGCGGCGCTTGCGCGCCCCAAGGCGGCGGACCCGCGCGTCGCCGAGCGGTTCGAGCTCTATGCCTGCGGCGTCGAACTCGCCAATGCCTTCGGCGAGTTGACCGATCCCGCCGAGCAGCGGCGACGCTTCGCGATCGAGATGGCCGAGAAGCAGCGCATCTATGGCGAGAGCTATCCGATCGACGAGGACCTGCTGGCCGCGCTCGCCCACATGCCGCCGACCTCCGGCATCGCGCTCGGCTTCGAGCGGCTGGTCATGCTGGCGAGCGGGGCGCGCCATATCGAGGATGTGATCTGGACGCCGGTGCCCGACCTGCTGTCCCTGTAGAGCATGATCTACTCCGAAAACCGGTTCCCACTTTTCGCTTCGCGGTCCTTCGGATCGGGATCATGCTCAGCCGATGACGGGGATATGCGGCGCGGCCGTGCGCGGCAGGATTCCCGACAGGCGCGGATCGTCGACCACCTCGATCTGGCGCGCGAAGGGGATGAAACCCTGACGCCGGTAGAAGGTCAGCGCCGCGGGATGGTCGAGCGTGCAGGTGTGAAGCCAGACGCGCCGCGTCTCGCCCCGCCATGCCAGGTCCAGCGCCGCCGCCATCATCGCCCCGCCGAGACCCTTGCCGGTGGCGTCCGGCCTCAGCCCGAAAAAGGAAATCTCGACATCGGCTGCGTCGCGCCGGTCGAGTTCCACAATGCCGGCCTCCTCGCCGTCGGCCATCGCCACATAGGTCTCGTTGCCGGGGCGGTGGAGGATCGCGGCCAGCTCGGCTTCGGTCATTTCGAGGCGCGAGAACCACAGCCAGTCCTCGCCGATGGCGCGGTAGAGCGCGCGATACCAGCCGATATCCGGACGCTCCATCACGCGAAGGGTGATCCGGTCCGGGGGAGCGGCGGCCGGCGGTCGCTGGTGCATCTCCAGATGGGTGACGACGGCGGCGATCTTGCCGGTGGGCAGGTCGGTATAGCCGTCGAGACTGAGGGCGATGGTCATGCGCTCACCGGCCGACCGCATAGCCCTGCATGCCCCGTGGATTGGCGGCCGCCTTCAGGCGGATGCCCTCCTTGCGCGCGCCCGTGAGGCGGCCCTCGGACCATGCGCCGCCGATCTCGACCTCGTGGCCGCGCCGGCGCAGTTCGTCGATGGTCGTTTGCGGAAAGCGGTTCTCCACCACGATGACGCCGGGGCGCGAGGTGCGCGGCCAGAACGAACCGGGGAAGTGTTCCGTGTGCCAGGCGGGGGCGTCGATGGCCTCCTGCAGGTTCATGCCGGCATGGACGTGGCGCAGGAACATCTGGGGGATCCACTGGTCCTGCTGGTCGCCGCCGGGCGAGCCCCAGGCCATGTAGGGCGCACCGTCGCGGTAGGCGATGGTGGGGGTCAGCGTCGAGCGCGGGCGCTTGCCGGGTTTGAGGGCCGCCGGGTGGCTCTCGTCCAGCCAGAACATCTGGGCGCGCGAGCCGAGGCAGAAGCCGAGGTCCGGAATGATCGGCGAGGATTGCAGCCAGCCGCCGGAGGGCGTCGATGACACCATGTTGCCCCAGCGGTCGATGATGTCGAAATGGACGGTGTCGCCCCTCGTGCCGCCGCTCTCGTGGGTCTCGATCTCGCCGACGGTCGGCTCGCCCGCGCCGGTCGCGCCGACCGCCACGCGCTTGCCGGACGAGACGCGCGCATCGACCTTGCCGCCGGCGCCCGCAATGGTGCCCGGGCGCAGGTCCAGCGAGGCGCGGTCGGTGATCAGCTTGCGCCGCTCGTCATTGTAGGCGTCGGACAGCAGCGTCTCGATCGGCACGCCGACGAAATCCGGGTCGCCGTAGAAGGCCTCGCGGTCGGCGAAGGCGAGCTTGGCTGCCTCGGTGACCAGATGCACGAAATCGGGGCCCGCCACGTCCATGCCGTCGAGGCCCATGCCCTTGAGCAGGGCGAGTTGCTGGAGACAGACGAGGCCCTGGCTCCAGGTCGTC
>Ga0209794_1001947_pt1 | contig 12632 bp, 10 predicted proteins | sample EBPBio232013_DNA_FD_185869 | JGI IMG/M metagenome (GOLD analysis project Ga0209794, IMG submission 185869) | Wastewater treatment Type I Accumulibacter community from EBPR Bioreactor in Madison, WI, USA - Reactor 1_5/23/2013_ DNA (SPAdes)... | ecosystem: Engineered > Bioreactor > EBPR >... | reverse complement strand
TTCCATCATTGCCGCGGCGACGTCGCAGGAAGCGATGATCGAGTACTGCGGCGAGGTCGAGGTATGCATCAGGTAGGCCTCGTTGAAGGCATCGCGATCGAGCTGGCGCTCCTCGCAGTCCTGGACCAGGATCTGCGACGCCTGGCTCAAACCGGCGAGCAGCTTGTGCGTCGACTGCGTGGCGAAGATCATCGATTCCTTGCAGCGCTGGCGATCGGCGCCGATGGCGTGATAGTCGCCGTAGAAATCGTGGAAGGCTGCGTGCGGCAGCCAGGCTTCGTCGAAATGCAGGGTGTCGATGCGGCCGTCGAGCATCTCCTTGATGTCCTCGACGTTGTAGAGCACGCCGTCGTAGGTCGACTGGGTGATGGTGAGCACGCGCGGCTTCGCCGTCTTGTCCTCGATGAAGGGATTGGCGTCGATCTTCTTCTGGATGTTTTCCCAGGCGAATTCGCTCTTCGGGATCGGCCCGATGATGCCGAAGTTGTTGCGCGTCGGCATCAGGAACACCGGAATGGCGCCGGTCATGATGATCGAGTGCAGGATCGACTTGTGGCAGTTGCGGTCGACGACGACGATGTCGCCCGGCGCCACGGTCGAGTTCCAGACGATCTTGTTCGAGGTCGAGGTACCGTTGGTGACGAAGTACAGGTGGTCGCAGTTGAAGATGCGCGCGGCGTTGCGCTCGGAGGCGGCGACCGGTCCGGTGTGGTCGAGCAGCTGGCCGAGCTCTTCCACGGCGTTGCACACGTCGGCGCGCAGCATGTTCTCGCCGAAGAACTGGTGGAACATCTGACCGACCGGCGACTTCAGGAAGGCGACGCCGCCCGAGTGGCCGGGGCAGTGCCAGGAATAGGAACCGTCGGCGGCGTAGTGGGTCAGCGCGCGGAAGAAGGGCGGCGGCAGGCTGTCGAGGTAGGCGTTGGCTTCGCGCTTGATGTTGCGGGCGATGAATTCCGGCGTGTCCTCGTGCATGTGGATGAAGCCGTGCAGCTCGCGCAGGATGTCGTTCGGGATGTGGCGGCTGGTACGCGTCTCGCCGTGCAGGAAGATCGGGATCTCGGCATTCTTGTGGCGGATTTCGCCGACGAAGGCGCGCAGCTCAGCGAGCGTTTCCTCGGGTTCGAGCGCCAGTTCCTCGTCGTCGATCGACAGGATGAAGGCCGACGCCCGGCTCTGCTGCTGGGCGAACGAAGTCAGATCGCCGTAGCTGGTGACGCCCAGCACTTCCAGCCCCTCGCTCTGCAAGGCGTCGGCCAGCGCGCGGATACCCAGCCCGGAGGCGTTTTCGGAACGGAAGTCTTCATCGATGATGATGACCGGAAAGTGGAAGCGCATGGTGTATCCCCAAAAGCGGCGACCCGCCGCAGCGGGTCGGAGAATAAACGGTTTACGTTACGGAATGCGGTCAGATCTTGGGCAGGGTGACGCCTTCCTGCCCCTGGTACTTGCCGCCGCGGTCCTTGTACGAGGTCTCGCAGATTTCGTCGGACTCGAAGAACAGCACCTGGGCGCAGCCCTCGCCGGCGTATATCTTGGCCGGCAGCGGCGTCGTGTTCGAGAATTCGAGCGTGACGTGGCCTTCCCATTCCGGCTCGAACGGCGTCACGTTGACGATGATGCCGCAACGCGCATAGGTCGATTTGCCGAGGCAGACGGTGAGCACCGAACGCGGGATGCGGAAGTACTCCATGGTGCGCGCCAGAGCGAAGGAATTCGGCGGGATGATGCAGACGTCGGATTCGATCTCGACAAAGGACTTCGGGTCGAAGTTCTTGGGATCGACGACGGTCGAATTGATGTTGGTGAACACCTTGAATTCGCGCGCGCAACGGATGTCGTAGCCGTAGCTCGAGGTGCCGTAGGAGACGATCTTCTGGCCGTTGACCTCGCGCACCAGTTCCGGCGCGAACGGCTCGATCATGCCGTGTTCCTGCGCCATGCGGCGTATCCACTTGTCCGATTTGATGGCCATTTTTTCCTGCTGCAATCGACAAAAATAAAGGCGGGATTCTACCCGCCTTTACCGTGCAGGATGTCGACAAAATCAGGTGTTCTGCACGACGATGTTGGGGAATTTCGACGACATGTCCTTGGCCTTTTCCGCCACCTTGACCGCCACCCGGCGAGCGATGGCGCGGTAGATTTCGGCGGCCTTCGAATCCGGCGCGCCGACCACCGTCGGCTGGCCACCGTCGGCCATCTGGCGGATGCTCATTTCCAGCGGCAGGCTGCCCAGGAACTCGACATCGTAGTCCTTGCACATCTGCTCACCGCCGCCTTCGCCAAAGATGTGCTCGGCGTGGCCACAGTTCGAGCAGACATGCACGCTCATGTTCTCGACGATGCCGAGGATGGGGATGTTCACCTTCTCGAACATCTTCAGACCCTTGCGCGCGTCGATCAGGGCGATGTCCTGCGGCGTGGTGACGATCACCGCGCCGGTCACCGGTACCTTCTGCGCCAGCGACAACTGGGTGTCGCCGGTACCCGGCGGCATGTCGACGATCAGGTAATCGACTTCGCGCCATTTGGTCTGGTTGAGGAGCTGATCGAGCGCCTGGCTGACCATCGGGCCGCGCCAGACCATCGGCGTCTCGACGTCGATCATGAAACCGATCGACATCGCCTGCACGCCGTAGGCTTCCAGCGGCTCCATGTTCTGACCGTCGGGCGACTCCGGCTGACGGCCGGCCAGGCCGAGCATCTGCGGTTGCGACGGGCCGTAGATGTCGGCGTCGAGCAGGCCGACCCGGGCCCCTTCCTGGGCCAGCGCCAGCGCCAGGTTGACCGCGGTCGTGCTCTTGCCGACGCCGCCCTTTCCGGATGCGACGGCGATGATGTTCTTGACCCCGGGCAGCAGCTTGACGCCCATTTGCACGGCGTGGGCGACGATCTTGCTGGAGACGCCCACGGAAACATTGCCAATCCCGGGCAGCGCCTTGAGCGCCGCGATCACCTGTTGGCGGACGGCGTCGAAGCGGGTGGCGGCCGGATAGCCGAGTTCGATGTCCAGGCTGACGTCGGCACCGGCAATACGGATGTTGCGAACTGCCTTGCCGGCGACGTAACTCTTGCCGGTGTTGGGATCAATGGTAACGGACAGGACTTGCTTGATCTGCTCTTCGGTAAGACTCATGACGGCTCCGGTTTGGCAATTGACGGGAGAATACCCGACTGAATTTGTACAGTATAGCGCAAACCGGCCACCGCCGTGTCAGCTGGAGACGTTGTCCAGCCGGTAACCCTGACCATAGACCGAAGTCAGCATCAGACCGCTTTCGCCGGCCAGCCCCAGCTTCTTGCGCAGGCGGCTGGCGTGGGTATCGACCGTACGGGTATCGACCTCGGAATCGCGCGCCCAGACAGTACTGAGCAATTCCTCGCGGGCCAGCACGCGGCCCACGTTGCGCAGCAGGACCACCGCCAGATCGAATTCGCGCTGGGTCAGGTCAACATCCTGACCGGCCAGGCGAATCCGCCGCCCGTTGAAGTCGAGTTCGATGTTGCCGTAGCGGGTCACCTCCTGCGTCCGCGGGCGGCGACGGCGCAACAGGGCGTCGACCCGGGCCAGGAACTCCATGTAACGTACCGGCTTGGGAACAAAGTCGTCAGCCCCCAGGCGCAGGATGTCGGAGGCAAACTCCTCCTCGGTGCGCGAGGTGCAGACAACCACCGGCACATCCCAGCCACACTGCTCACGAATCTTGCCGACCAGGACGTCACCACCGAAATCGGGCAAAACCCAATCAACGACATAAAAATCAAACTTGCGCACGGCCAGCGCGTCCAGGAAGGATTTCCCGTCAGCAAACACTTCGACCTGGTAACCCTCGCTTTTCAGCAGGGCCTTGAGCACCTCGGCCTGGCTACGACTGTCCTCGATAACGGCGAAATTCATGAGTTCTCCTCCAGAGCGGAATTCTGCCCAGCAAACTTGCCGATATCAACCGATAAACGACTGATTTTACTCAAGGCTGACAAAACCGTACTTTTCCCCACAATTTGCCCGGCGGCCGAATTTGCGGCTGACCGCGGTAGAATCGCGTTTTTGCCCAACGAAGCCCGCCCATGTCGCGCAAGATCCTCGTCACCTCTGCCCTGCCATATGCCAACGGCGCCATTCACCTCGGCCATCTGGTCGAATACATCCAGACCGACATCTGGGTGCGCTTCCAGAAGATGTCCGGCAACGAATGCTGGTACGTCTGCGCCGACGACACGCACGGCACGCCGATCATGCTCCGTGCCGAAAAGGAAGGGATCACGCCGGAACAATTGATCGCCCGCGTGCATGGCGAGCATTCGCGCGACTTCGCCGGCTTCCTGGTCGGATTCGATAATTATTACAGCACACACTCGCCTGAAACGCGCGACTGCGCCAACGACATCTACGGCAAGCTCAAGGCCGCCGGCCTGATCGAGGTGCGCTCGATCGAACAATACTACGACCCGGTCAAGCAGATGTTCCTGCCCGACCGCTTCATCAAGGGCGAATGCCCGAAGTGCCACGCCAAGGACCAGTACGGCGACAACTGCGAAGTCTGCGGCGCCGCCTACGCGCCGACCGACCTGATCGAGCCGTTCTCGGCCGTCTCCGGCGCCAAGCCGGAACTGCGCCACTCCGACCACTACTTCTTCAAGCTCTCCGACCCGCGCTGCGAGGCCTTCCTGCGCGAGTACACGAGCAGCGGCGTGCTCCAGGCCGAAGCCGCCAACAAGATGCAGGAATGGTTGGGCGCCCCCGGCGACAACAAGCTGTCCGACTGGGACATCTCGCGCGACGCGCCCTACTTCGGCTTCGATATCCCCGACGCCCCGGGCAAGTACTTCTACGTCTGGCTCGACGCGCCGATCGGCTACATGGGGTCGTTCCGCAACCTGTGCGCGAAGAAGGGTCTCGATTTCGACGAGTTCTTCAAGAAGGACTCGACGACCGAGCTCTACCACTTCATCGGCAAGGACATCCTCTACTTCCACGCGCTGTTCTGGCCGGCCGAACTGCAGCACGCCGGCTACCGCACGCCGACCAAGATCTTCGCGCACGGTTTCCTGACCGTCGACGGCGCCAAGATGTCGAAATCGCGCGGCACCTTCATTACCGCCGAGAGCTTCCTCAACAGCGGCATGAACCCGGAATGGCTGCGCTACTACTTCGCCGCCAAGCTGTCGAACACGATGGAAGACATCGACCTCAGCTTCGACGACTTCGTCGCCCGCGTCAATTCGGACCTGGTCGGCAAGTACGTCAACATCGCCAGCCGCGCCGCCGGCTTCATCGCCAAGCGCTTCAACGGCCAACTGGCGCCGGCCGACGACAGCCTGCCGGCGATCCGCGCCATTCGCGACGCAGCACCGCGCATTGCCGAACTGTTCGAAGCACGCGAGTTCAGCAAGGCGATCCGCGAGATCATGGCCCTGACCGACGGCGCCAACCAGTACGTGGACAGCGTCAAGCCCTGGGAGCTGGCCAAGCAGGAAGGCAAGGACAGCGAACTGCACGCCGCCTGCTCGAACGCGCTCAACCTGTTCCGCCGGCTCACCGTGCTCCTGAAGCCGGTGCTGCCGGCCACCGCCGCCAAGGTCGAAGCCTTCATGAACCTGGCGCCGCTGACCTGGGCCGATGCCGGCACGCTGCTCGCCGGCGGCCACGCGATCAACGCCTACAGCCACCTGATGACGCGCGTCGACGCCAAGCAGATCGAAGCGCTGATCGAGGCCAACAAGCAGTCGCTAGCCCCGGCCACCGCCGAAGCGCCGGCCAAGCCCGCCGCCAAGACAGCCGAAAAGAAGGAAGCCCCGGCCAGCACCGACGGCCTGTGCAGCATCGACGACTTCATGAAGGTCGACCTGCGCATCGCCAAGATCGTCAATGCCGAGCACGTCGACGGCGCCGACAAGCTGGTGCGCCTGACCCTGGACATTGGCGAAGAAAACACACGCAACGTCTTCGCCGGCATCAAGGCCGCCTACGACCCGGCGCAACTGGTCGGCCGGCTGACCGTGATGGTCGCCAACCTGGCGCCGCGCAAGATGAAATTCGGCCTCTCCGAAGGCATGGTGCTCGCCGCATCCGACCTTGACGGCAAGACCCCGGGACTCTACCTGCTTGCGCCCGACAGCGGGGCGCAACCCGGCATGCGGGTCAAGTAAGACGATTTGGCGGGGCATCCCGGCGCCCCGCCAAATCTGTTGCACCGCAACAATCAGCGCCGATACTTAAAGCTTCACTTTAAGTTTGCCGGGCAATCCCCACCCTTCTATGAGGGTTTTCATTCTATCCACAAAAGCTGTGGATAAGTCTGTGAATGAATCGCTGAACAAATCGCTAAAGCACCGTCGCACAAGGATTTTTCCTGCCCTGCGCAAAACTTGCGCAACACTTTAAGCCATTGATTTCAAAGGAATCACTCGGCAACACCAGGAATCTGACAAATTCAACAGCGCTCAGCGCCCCCGGTGCGCAATATGCCAAATGACTGTGAATAACTCACCATCACCGCCACCGCTTGTCAAGCCGGAAACCTGACTTTTTTCGCGCACACCGTCGACCGCCACCAAGCCGCCAGGCAACGATCAGTCGGCCCGTCCTCCCGGGCGCAGCCAGTCCGGCAATTCGCGCTCGCCGGCATTGTCGATGATGTACTGACGGATCAAGCGGCGCACGACCTGCGACGGCGTCAGATCCTGGGCAGCACAGATTTCCTCGAAGACCGCCTTCTTTCTCGGGTCGATCAACAGGGTCAGGCGGGCTGTGCGTTTCTCCATGTTTCTTCTCTTCTGGTATTCCTTCGTCGTTATATTAACATATGATTAACATTGACGATTAATAGCATACTCATATAATGCAGCGCTTCCTCCCCTGAGCGCGCGCCATGAAGATCGCCTTCCGTCCCAAGCTGCTGGACTGCCTGCCGACTTACGACCGGGTCCAGTTCGGCAAGGACCTCGGCGCCGGAATCACCGTCGGCGTGCTGGCGCTGCCGCTGGCGATGGCCTTCGCCATCGCTTCCGGGGTGTCGCCAACCGCCGGCATCTGGACCGCCATCGTCGCCGGCCTGATCATTTCGCTACTCGGCGGTTCGCGGGTGCAGATCGGCGGCCCGACCGGCGCCTTCATCCCCATCGTCTACGGCATCGTCGCCGCCCACGGCTTCGCCAACCTGCTCGGCGCCACCATGCTCGCCGGCGTCATGCTGCTGGCCATGGGCCTGACGCGCATGGGCCAGCTCATCCGCTTCATCCCGGTAACCGTCGTCATCGGCTTCACCAACGGCATCGCCGTCGTCATCTTCCTCGCCCAGATCAAGGATTTCTTCGGCCTCACCATCGCCAGCCTGCCGGCCGAGTTCTTCGCCCGGATCAAGGTGCTGGCGGCACACGCGCATACCGTCGACCTGCCGACGCTGGCGCTGTCGGTCGCCTGCTTCATCTTCCTGCTCTCCTACAACCGGCTGGCGCAACGGCTGGCGCTGCTGCGCCGGGCGCCCGGCCCGCTCGCCGTGCTGGTGGTCGGCACCGTCGCCGCCTGGGCGCTCGATCTGCCGGTGGAAACCATCGGCAGCCGCTTCAATGGTATTCCGCAGGAACTGCCGGCCTTCGGCTTCCCCGATGTCTCGATCCACGACTTCGGCAAGCTGATCTCGCCGGCGATCACCATCGCCCTGCTCGGCGCCATTGAGTCGCTGCTCTCGGCGCGCGTCGCCGACGGCCAGATCGACGACCGCCACGACCCCAACCAGGAACTCGTCGCCCAGGGCCTGGCCAACATCGCCGCCCCACTGTGCGGCGGTTTCGCGGCGACCGGTGCGATCGCCCGCACTTCGACCAACGTCAAGTCCGGCGGGCGCACGCCGATCGCCGGCATCATCCACGCGGCAACCCTGCTCGCCGTCGTCCTGGTCGCCGCACCGCTCGCCGCCTACGTGCCGCTGGCGACACTGTCGGCGATCGTCATGGTGGTCGCCATCAACATGGGCGAATGGCACGAATTCAAGGAACTGCGCCGCTATTCGTGGAATTACCGGCTGATCCTGGTCAGCGTTTTCCTGGTCACCGTGCTCTTCGACCTGACCATCGCCGTCGAACTCGGCATGGTCCTGGCCAGCCTGTTCTTCATCTACCGCATGTCCGAACTGACCCGCATCGAGCGCCTGCCGCTCGACGAGGAAGCGCAGGAGCCGCACCTGCTCTACCCCGACGGCACACTGCGCGTCGCCGCCTGGCAGTTGTACGGTTCGCTGTTCTTCGGCGCGGTGAACAAGCTCGAAGAACTGCTCGACCCGCGCGCCGGCCACCCCGAGGTCGTCATCCTCGACACCAGCCGCCTGGTCCAGCTCGACACCACCGGCCTCGAAGGCCTGGAGAACCTGCGCGACAAACTGGCCAAGCGCGGCTGCACGCTGCTCCTCTGCGGCCTCAATTCGCAACCCGGCTCGCTGCTTTACCGCGCCGGCTTCATCGACGCCGTCGGCGACGACAATGTCTGTCCCGACCTCCCGCACGCCATCGAACGTGCCCACCGCCTACTGCCCAACCTGATGGGCGGCTTCCAGGAAGAATACTGAACCATGAGCGCCCTGCCCAACTGCCCGCAATGCAACTCCGCCTTCACCTACGAGGACGGCCCGCTCTACATCTGCCCCGAATGCGCCCTTGAGTGGCCGAAGGACGCCCCGGCGGCGGCGGCCGAGGAAATCAAGGTCTGGCGCGACGCCAACGGCAACGAACTCAAGGACGGCGACAGCGTCACCGTGATCAAGGATCTGAAGATCAAGGGCTCGTCGTCGGTGGTCAAGGTCGGCACCAAGGTCAAGAACATCCGCCTGATCGACGGCGACCACGACATCGACTGCAAGATCGACGGCATCGGCGCCATGCAGCTGAAATCGGAGTTCGTCAAGAAGGCCTGAGCGGCTTGCCCGGGCTGAAGTAGAGGCACGGCTGCCCGGACGACTCGATGACGTCGCGCATCGGCTCGCGCGCGCTCTTGAAGCCCAGTTCGCGGCAGCCGTAGGGCATCCTCGGATCGAAGGTGATGTAGTAATGCCGGCAATTGCGGCAGCGCGGCGGCGAACCGGGAACCTGCTTCATGCACTAAGCGCTGCTGCCCAGGCCTCGGCCGCCGGCCGGACGATGTCGAGCCAGGGCGAGGGATAGACGCCGATGCCGACGATCATGACGATGAGCGCGACCAGCACCAGCCATTCGCGGCGGTCAAGATCGGCCGCACCGAGCACGGCCGGGTGGCTGGCCGGACCGTAGAAAGCCTTGCGGTAGAGGGCCAGGAAAGCAGCGGCGGCAATCGCCAGCCCGAACAGCGCAGCCATCCCGGCCCCGGTGTAACGGTCGAGTGCCGCCAGGATGAGCAGGAACTCGGCCGGGAAGCTGCTGGTCCCCGGCATGCCGACCCCGGCCAGGCCGCAGATCAGCACCCCGGCGGCGAGCAGCGGCATGCTTTGCGCGACCCCGCCCAGGCTGCGCACATCGGTCGAGCCGGTGCGCTGGCGCAGACATTCGAGCAGCAGCATGGCGCCGCCGGCAGCAACCGAGAAGCTGAGCAAGAGCGAAATCGCCCCGTGTACGCCCTGTGCCGACAAGGTGGACAGCCCGAGCGTCGCCAGCCCGACGTGGCAGATGCTGGCGTAGGCCAGCCCGACGCGCAGGTTGCCATGCGCCAGAATGCCGACGGCGCCGTAAAGCAACGTCACCGTGCCCAGGCCGGCGAGCAGCCAGTGCCATTCCTGGGCGGCGTCCGGCGCCAGCGGCACGGCCAGGCGGATCAGGGCAAAGGCGCCGACCTTGAGCCCGAGCAGCACTGCCGTCAGCGTCCCCGGCGCCGCCAGCGCGAACTGCGGCAGCCAGGTATGCAAGGGCACCAGCGGCACCTTCAGGGCGAAGGCAAACATCATCAAGACCAGCACCACGCGCTGCTGGTCGAGAGCCAGCGGCCGTTCGAGCAGGACCGGCAGGTCGAAGCTGCCGGCGCCGCTGCCCAGTTCGATGAAGGCCAGCAGCAGCGGAAAGCCGCCGGCCAGCATGAGCAGCACGTAGCGGGCGGCGACCCGTGGCGCGTCGGCGCTCACCCCGCGGCGGGCGAGCAGGAAATAGACCGGGATCAGGCTGAGTTCCCAGAACAGGAAGAACAGGATCAGGTCGACCGCGCAGAAAATCCCCAGGGTCGCCGACTGCAGAGCCAGCAGCAGGCCGTACTCCAGGCGCGGGGCGTCGGCGCCGCGGTGCCAGGAAACGGTCAGAGCGCCGATGAACAGCAGCGCCGTCGCCGGCAGGAAGAGCACCGACAGGCCGTCCACCGCCAGCGACCAGTGCACACCGAGGCCGGCGATCCACGGCCAGCGTTCGACGAACTGAAAGCGCGGCCCGGCCAGCTCGAAACTGAACAGGACCAGGCTGCTCAACAGCAGTACCAGCAGCATCGCGGCCAGCGCCAGACCACGCGCCAGCCGCGCCGGCAACAGGCTGGACAGCAAGGCCGCGGCGAGCGGCAGAAGGACGATCAGGGTGAGCAGCGGTGGCATCATCGGACGAAGCTCCCGGCCAGCGCCCGGCTGGCGGCATCGGTCAGGAGCAGCCAGGGCTCGGTGAAGAAGCCGATCGCCAGCAAGGCGGCAACGGCCAGGCCGCAGACCGCATACTCCATCGGCAGGGTCCGGTCGACCTCGTGCGCGGCCGACTTCTCCTGGGCCAGGAAAGCCTTCTGGAAGCCCCACAGCAGGAAACCGGCGGCAGCCACGTTGCCGAGCGCGGTGGCCACCGTCGGCAGTGCGCCGAAGCGGTCGATGGCCGCTTCGAGCACCAGGTGGGCGGCGTCGAAACCCGGCGTTCCCGGCATGCCGACGATGGCCAGGCCACACAACAGGAAGCAGACGGCGAGGAAGGGAATGCGCTCGAACAGGCCGCCCAGCTCGCCCAGCTCGGTGGTTCCGGTGCGGCGGAAGACAAAACCGACGATGAACCACATGCCGGTCGCCGCCAGGCCGAAGTTGGCGGCCAGCAGCACCGCCCCCTGAATGCCGGCGGCGTGCAGGCTGAACAGGCCGATCACCAGCAGGCTGGTATGGCTGACCACGGCGAAAGCGAGCAGGCGGCGCAGGTTGGTCTGCATGAAAGCGAGCGCGGCGGTGAAGAACACCCCGGCCATGGCGAAGCCGACCACGTAGGGCTGCCAGTCGAGCACGGCGTCCGGCGTCAGCGGCAGGACGAAACGCGCCATCCCGAAAAAGCCGACCTTGACGCCGACCATCAGCGCCGGTGCCACCGCGATCAGTCCGTGCTGGGCCATGTTCGGCAACCAGCCGTGCAGCGGAAAGAGCGGTGTGCGCACGGCCAGGCCGTAGAACAGCAGGTAGAAGGCCGCCGTCTGGAACTTGCCGGCCGGCAGCGTGCCGCTCAGCTCGAACAGATCGAAGCTCCAGCGCCCGCCGGTGACCTCGGCATGGCCCCAGCCGAGCACGAAACAGCCGGCGACGAAGAGCGCCAGACCGAAGCCCTGGTACTGGACGAAACGGGCCAGGGCCAGGATCTCGGCGCGCGACGAGGCCCAGCGCCGCAGCAGGTACACCACCGACCACAGTTCCAGCGCCGAGAACAGGGCGAACCAGGCGATGTTCAGGGTCAGCAGCATGCCGACCAGGCCTGCCTCGGCCAGCAGCAGCACGGCAAACAGGCGGGCCGGCGAGATCATGCCGCGACTCATGCCGTACAAGGTCATCAGCAGCGTCAGCAGCGCCGTCAGTAGCAGGAAAACCACCGCGATGCCATCGACGGCGACGTGGTAGCCGATCAGGTCGATGCGCTCGGCCAGCTGGAAACCGAGGCTGGCATCGACCCGACTGGCGACCCAGATGGCCAGCAACAACTCGCCTGCAGCAAAGAGTTTCCCGGCCAGCACCGCCACCGGCCGCTCGCCGAGTGCCAGCAACACCGCCACACCGAGCAAGGGCAGCAACTGCAGCAGGGCCAGCCAGGGCAGCGCTGCCTGCTGGTACCAGAAGATTTCGCCGCTCATCAGAGGATCACCACGAAAGTCGCCATCACCGCCATCATCAGGTAGCGCGGCTGTTCGAGCAGGGCTTCGAGCGTCTGCAGCCAGCGCCCGGCTTCGCGCAACAGGCGTTCGGCGGAACTACCGCGACCGCGCAGCAGCAGGCGGTTCTCGATCCGCTGCAGGAGCGAGGAAACGACAGCGAGCAAACGCCCGGGCAGACCGTCGGCGAGGATCAGCGGGCGCTCGGGGTCAATCGCCCGGCCGTGCCCCGGTTCGCCGATGGCCCGGTCGATGAAACCCTGCTCCAGCGCGCGCAGATCGCGGGCGATGGCGGCGGTCGGCTCGGCCAGCAGGGTGATGCCCAGCTGATCCAGCCAGCCGCGCTGGAGAGCGGCGGTGTACAGGAACTGCCGGCCGGCCAGCCAGGCCGGCGGCGGCGCCGGCCGGCCGCGGGTGAGTTGCAGCCACGACGGGGCGAGCAGGAATTGCCAGATGCGCCAGGCGGCGTGCAGGCACAGATGCACGGTTGCCAGCGTCGTCCAGCCCAGGCCGATGGCGACGAACATCAGCCCGACCTGGAAGACGGTGGCGTAGATCAGCGCCGATTTGACGTCGGTCTGCACCA
>Ga0209794_1001945_pt1 | contig 12670 bp, 10 predicted proteins | sample EBPBio232013_DNA_FD_185869 | JGI IMG/M metagenome (GOLD analysis project Ga0209794, IMG submission 185869) | Wastewater treatment Type I Accumulibacter community from EBPR Bioreactor in Madison, WI, USA - Reactor 1_5/23/2013_ DNA (SPAdes)... | ecosystem: Engineered > Bioreactor > EBPR >... | reverse complement strand
CCACGCGCGAGGAGATCCGCGAGCATATCTCCGGGAATTACTGCCGCTGCACCGGCTACGAAGCCATTGTCGATGCCGTTTCCACCGTCGCCGAAGCGCGGAGAGCCGCCCGATGAGCACGATCAATCTTTCCTCGGAAGATCGCCCCAATTCCTACATCGGTCGCACGGTGCCGCGCCCCAATGCGCCGCGCCTTGTGGAAGGGCGCGGGCAATATGTCGATGACATCACGCTCCCGCGCATGGTGCATGTGGCCTTCTATCGCAGCCCCTATGCTCATGCCCGCGTTGAGAAAATCGACATCAGTGCCGCGCAGAAGGTGCCCGGCGTGGTGCGTGTGTTCACCGGGCGCGACCTTGCCGAGGTCTGCACGCCGTGGGTGGCGGTGCTGGCCCACCTGAAGGGCCTCAAATCCGCGCCGCAGCATCCCATGGCGGTGGAGCGCGCGACGTGGGTGGGCGAGCCGGTCGTCGCCGTGGTGGCCCATACCCGCGCCGCTGCCGAGGATGGCGTGGCCGCGCTCGATGTGCGCTTTACACCGCTGCCCGTGGTGGCCGATATGGAAACCGCGCTGGCACCCGAAACCCCGCTGATCCACCCTGACCTCGGCGATAACCTCGTTTTCCAGCGCCTGCATGTGAACGGCGACCCCGATGCGGCCATGGCGGGTGCGTACCGGACAGTGGAAGCCACCTTCCACACCGGGCGCCACACCGGCGTTTGCCTTGAGCCGCGCTCGATTCTGGCGAGCTACAGCCGCCCCGAAAACCAGCTCACCGTGCATCATTCGACGCAAGCGCCGCATATGATGCAGAACATCATCGCCAAGCACCTCGGCCTGCCCGAGGGCAATGTCCGCGTCATCTGCGGCGATGTCGGCGGTTCTTACGGCATCAAGGTGCATGTCTACCCGGACGAGATGGCCGTGGCGGCGATCTCCAAAATCCTAGCGCGCCCGGTGAAGTTCGTGGCGGACCGTCTGGAATCCTTCGCCTCGGACATTCACGCCCGCGATCATCGCATCAAGGGGCGCATCGGCGTCGACAAGGACGGTAAAATTCTGGCGCTGGAAATCGATGACCTCACCGGCATCGGGCCTTATTCGGTCTATCCGCGCACCAGCGCCATCGAGGGCAATCAGGTGGTCAACCTCTGTGGTGGGCCGTATGATTTCACGAACTACCGCGCCCAGACCACGGTGGTGCTGCAAAATAAAACCCCCACCTGCCAGTATCGCGCCGTGGGCCATCCCATCGCCTGCGCGGTGACGGAAGGGCTGGTGGACCTTGCTGCGGAGGCCATTGGCATGGAACCTGCGGAGATTCGCCGCCGCAACCTCGTCAGGGATGACGCCTACCCCTACACCTCCGCCGCCAACATGCGGTTCGAGGGGCTGTCTCACCACGCGAGCCTCGATAAGCTGCTCAAACTGATGGATTACGACGCCCTGCGCGCTGAGCAGGCCGAACTGCGCAAAAAGGGCATCCATCGCGGCATCGGCCTTGCCAGCTTCATCGAGCTGACCAACCCCAGCCCCTTCATGTATGGCATCGGCGGGGCACGCATCTCCGCGCAGGACGGCTGCACCGTGCGCCTCGACCCCGATGGTTCCGTGGTGGCGCTCTCCGGTGTCACCGAGCAGGGGCAGGGGACCGAGGCCATCCTCGCGCAGGTGGTGGCGGAAGGCGTGGGCGTGCCCATCGAGCGCGTCAAGGTCATCACGGGGGATACGCAGGTCACGCCTTACGGGGGCGGCACCTGGGCCTCGCGCGGGGCGGGCATTGGCGGCGAAGCTGCGCTTCAGGCGGGGCTGGCCCTGCGCGAGAACATCCTCACCGTTGCCGCAGCCATGTTGCAGGCCGAGGCCTCGACGCTGGATGTGGTTGCGGGCGAGATCATCGACAAGGCCAGCGGGCAGGCACGCATGCCCCTGAGCGAGCTGGGCCGCATCGTCTATTTCCGGGGTGACACCCTGCCCAAGGGCCTGCCGCGTGAACTCGTCGCCACGCGGCATTTCATCACCTCCGATTACCCCTTCGCCTTCACCAACGGCGTGCAGGCCTCTTACCTTGAGGTCGATGTCGAGACGGGCTTCGTGAAGCTCCTCAAGCATTGGTGCGTGGAGGACTGCGGGCGCATCATCAACCCGCAGCTGGTGGATGAGCAGGTGCGTGGCGGCATCGTGCAGGGCATCGGCGGCGCGCTGTTCGAGCATTGTATTTACAGCGAGGATGGCCAGCTCCTCACCGCGAACATGGCCGATTACCTCGTGCCCATGGCCGCCGAGATGCCGGATATGGTGGTGGGCCATGTGGAAACGCCCACGAAAGAATCCCTGCTCGGCGCCAAGGGCGCGGGCGAGGCCGGCACCGCCGGCGCCCCTGCCGCCGTCATGAACGCCATCAACGATGCGCTCAAACCTTTCAAGGCGCGCGTCACCGCCATGCCCTTCACCCCCGAGCGCATCCTCAACGCGCTCGGTACCGTGCCGACCCGCTGAACAAGAACAAGGGGCGACAAAAGAGAGCCCCGCACATCCGAACTGGAGGAAACGGCCCATGAAACTCACCAAACGCAGTCTTTTTGGCGCTGCCGCGCTCGCGCTGGGCATCGCAGGCTTTTCCGGCGCGGCAAGCGCACAGCAGCGCGTCACCATCAACATCGCCTCCAGCCACCCCACGGCGAATATCTGGGTCTGGGCGATGAAGAACGTCTTCCAGCCGGAGGTGGACCGCATTCTGAAAGAGGGCGGCAACAAATACGCCATCAACTGGCGCGAGGCCTATGGCGGCACGCTGTATAAATTCACCGACACCCGCGCCGCCGTGGCCGATGGCATCGCCGATATCGGCATGGTCGGCACGGTGTGGGAAGGCGCGGCCATGCCGCTGCAGAACGTGACCTATTTTGCGCCCTTCGCCACCGACAACCACGAGATGCTGATCGAGATCTTCGACAAGCTCACCGCCGAGGTGCCGGAGCTGAAAAAGGGCTGGGACAGCCAGAACATGGTCTACCTGTCCTCGCTGATCACCGATAGCTACGACGTTTACGCCAACTTCCCCATCGCCTCGATGGCGGACCTGCAGAACAAGCGCATCAACGCGCCCGGCACCTCCGCCAACTGGCTTCAGGGCACCGGCTCCACCCCGGTCGATGGCGCGCTCACCACCTATTACACCAACATCCAGACCGGCGTGACGCAGGGTGCGCTCTCCTTCGCCTCCGGCATCCAGCCCACACGCGTCTATGAAGTGGCCCCGCACCTCACCCGCGTCGGCATTGGCGCGATGTATTTCGGCGGTGTTGCGGCCAACAAGGCCTTCTTCGCCAAGCTGCCCAAAGAGGTGCAGGACGCCGTGATTGCCGCCGGCAAGGCGACCTCCAAGAAGCACGGCCAATATGTCACCGAACGCTCGACCGCCGCGCTGAAAGAAATGCAGGCCGCGGGCCTGAAGGTGGCCGACCTGCCCGAAGCCGAGAAGGCGAAATGGGTGAAGAACCTGCCCAACATCGTCGAGCCCTGGCTCAAGGCCAACGGCGATGCCGCCAAAACCGTGCTGAAGGCCTATTTCAAGGAGCTGCGCGCGCGCGGGGCCAAGCCGCTGCGCAATTGGGACGAAGGCCTCTAATCACAACACCGGGGGGCGTTGAGGCCCCCCGTTTTCTTCACTTGCGGGGGCGGACCAATGTCTGACGGCACGGAAAGAACCAATTTTGATGATCCGGAGCCTGCACCGCAGGGCCTTTATCAGCGCGCGGTGGCGGTGATGTCGGCCATCGGCACGCTCTGGATCTTTCTCACCATGGCGATGATCGTGGCCGATGTACTGGGCCGCAATTTCTTCAACGCCCCCATCACCGGCGTTGCGGAAATCGCGGGCCGCTCCGTGGTCGCCATTGTCTTCCTGCAAATCGCAGGGGCGGTGGCGGGCGGGCGTATGACGCGCGCGGACTTCCTCATCAATATCATTGCGGCGCGTTCCACGCGGGCGGTTGTCGCGCTGGATGTCTTCAACATGGTGCTGGGGATTACGGTGTTCCTGCTGATCGCCGCTTCCTCCTGGCCCGATCTCAAACAGGCCTGGCTCACGGCGGATTTCTTCGGCGTGCAGGGGCTTTTCACCATTCCCACCTGGCCGTTCTGGGCCATCACGGTCATCGGCAGTGTTGCGGCCGCCATCGCCTATGGGCAGGCGATGATCGCCCGCCTCAGGACTTCTGACGCGGCAGCGGGGTAAACATCATGGATCTCGCTTTCGGCCTTTCGCTCATCGCGGCGCTTGTCGTGCTGGTCATGCTGGGCGTGCACATCGCGGTGGCGCTGTTCGGCGTGGCCTTTGCCGGTGTCTGGATCATCCGCGACAACCCGGCGCTGGCCATGCGCCTGCTTTCGGTTTCGGCCTACAATGGCATCGCGGATTATCTCTTTGCCACCATTCCGCTTTTTGTTCTGATGGGCCTACTGGTGTCCGTCTCCAATGTGGGCAAAGATACCTTTGAGGTGGCCGAAGCCTTGCTGCGCCGGGTGCGCGGCGGCCTCGGCATCGCGACGGTGGCCGCGAATGCGGTGTTTGCGGCTGTGACGGGCGTTTCCATTGCTTCAGCAGCGGTGTTCACCAAGGTCGCCGTGCCGGAAATGACCCGCCACGGCTATCGCAAGGCCTTTGCGGCGGGCACGGTGGCGGGCTCCTCCATCCTCGGCATGCTCATTCCGCCCTCGCTGCTGATGATCATCTACGGCGTGCTGGCGGAGGTCTCCATCGGCAAGATGTTTGTGGCGGGCGTGATCCCCGGCGTCATCATCGCGCTGGGCTTCGTGATCATGATCTTCCTGCTCGCGACCTTCGCGCCGGGCTATGTTTACGATCTCGATCGGCGTCCGCAATCGCGTGCGACAGATGACATCAAACCGGTGTCGGGCCGTGAAATCCTCTCCAAGCTGGTACCTATCGCGCTGCTGGTGGCGCTGGTGCTGGGCGGCCTTTACACCGGCTTCTTCACGCCCACGGAGGCGGGGGGTGTCGGCGCGTTCGGCGCGCTCGTCATCGCGCTGGCGCGGCGGAGCTTGGGGCAGGGGCGTATCTGGCGCGTGCTCAGCGAAACCGGCTCGGTTTCGGTGTCGATCCTCATCCTGCTGATTGCGGCGGGCTTTTACAGCCGCATGCTCTCGATGGCCGGGGTGCCCACCGCCTTGGGCGAGCTGGTCCAATCGGCGGGTCTGGGGGCCTATGGCTTCATGCTGCTCTACGTGATCGTGATCCTGTTTCTGGGCATGTTCCTCGACTCCTCCTCGATCCTGCTGATCATGACGCCGATCGCGGTGCCCATCGCCCAGAGCTTCGGCTTCGATCTCATCCACTTCGGCATTGTCACGGTGATCGCGGTGGAGGTGGGGCTGCTCACGCCGCCCTTCGGCATCTCGGTTTTCACGGTCAAGGCGACGCTGGCAGACCCGACTATCTCGGTGGAGACGATCTTCGGCGGCTCGATGCCCTATATCCTCGTGATGCTGGCCGCGCTGGTGGCGATTGCCCTGTTCCCGGTCCTGAGTCTGGCGCTGCTCTGACCCTGAATCCGCGTGTGAGGGGCCTGAATCAAATTCATCGCCCCTCGTCACAAGAGATTGATATGCCGAGGATTTCGTCGTAGGCTCTCGGAAGAGCGTTCGCCTAGCGTCCGATCAACCCGTTCGCGATCAGCTTCATATAGGCCGATTGCACGTGATCCGGCACGGGCTGCGCCCCGGCCTCGCCATAGGCGTAGCGGCGGCTGAGATACCCGCGCGCACCCATCAGGATATGGACGATGACCTCGAGCTCCTCGTCCGTAAAATCGCCCACCCCGCCCGCGCCGCGCCCGCGCTTGAGCGTGCGCACATAGGAGGTCGCGATGTTGTCGAGGTGCTTCTGGTACCCCTCGGGCGCATAAACCTCGGCCTCGTTGAGGATGCGCAGGAACTCGGGCGTTTCCAGCAGGAAATCGAAGAAGGCCTTGAAGCGTGTCTGCTCTTTCTCCAGCTCGCTCGCCGATTGATCGAGCTTGCGCTGGATGAAAGCGACCATCTGCTGGCCGATCACCGGCAGAAGCTGCTCCAGCAGTTCCTGCCGGTTGCCGAAGTGGTTGTAGAACGTGCCTTGCGCCACGCCCGCCAGCTCCGTGATGCGCGCCACAGAGGCTTCGGCATAGCCATATCGCCCCACAACCTTGGCGGCAGCGCTGAACAGACGACGCTTCACATCGTCGTTTTTCTCGCTCCGTGTGGGCTTGGTGGCGCGCTTGGGGCGGGGCGATGTCTTGAGCAGGGCGGAGGGGGCGCTTTTCACGGGGGGCATCGGGCTTGGCATTTCTCAGGTTGAAATGGGTGCCAGTTCTTCACGTCAACTTCAACTCCTCGCGCAGAACCCGCTTGAGAATTTTCCCTGAGGGGTTGCGCGGCAGAGCCTCGCGAAACACCACATCGCGCGGCGCTTTGAATGGCGCGAGCCGCGCCCGGCAATGGGCGATGACAGCGGCGGAATCGAGTGCAGAACCGGCTTCCGCCACGACATAAGCCACCGGGCGCTCGCCCCATTGGGCATCCGCCACGCCGATCACCGCCACCTCACGCACACCGGAGAGTTCGAGAATAGCACGCTCCACCTCTGAGGAGGCGATGTTTTCCCCGCCGGAGATGATCATATCCTTCAACCGGTCGGTGAGGTAGAGGAAGCCCTCCGCATCAAGGTAGCCCATGTCGCCGGTGCGGAACCAATCCCCGAAGAAGGCCGCTTTGGTCTTGGCAGGGTCATTCCAGTAGCCGCGCGTCACCTTGGGGCCGCGCAGGCAGATCTCCCCGGCCTGACCCGCAGGGAGGGGCGCACCGCTCTCGTCGCGAATTTCGATCTCGACATGCGCCAGCGCGCGCCCCACCGAGCCGATCTTCTCGATCTCGCGGCCCGCCTCCATCAGGGTGTCGCCCGAGCAGCTCTCGGTCAGGCCATAGGCATCGATGTAGCGCGCGTTGGGGAAGCTCTGCGTGAAGCTGCGGATACGCGCCTCCGGTGTGCGCTCCCCCCCGCCGATGACCCAGCGCAGCGATGTCAGATCCCGCCCGCTGGTCGGCGCTTCGCTGAGCAGCGCCGTCGTCATCACCGGGGCAAGCCACGCGCAGTTGATGTGGTTCGCCTCGATCCGTTCCAGCGCGGCGCTGGCGGAAAACTCGCGCAGGATCACCACGCTCCCGCCCTGCCAGAGCACCGCGACGCCGGGCAGATCGAACGCGCCGACATGATAAAGCGGCCCGGCCATCAGCAGCCGGCTCTGCGCGTTCAATCCCAGCGCCAGCACATGATCGGCGCATTTCCAGTAGAAGTTTTCGTAGGTGTGCATCACGCCCTTGGGGCGATCCGTGGTGCCGGAGGTGTACATCAGGCGGAACAGGTCTTGCGGATGCTTCACCACCATGGGCAGGGGGGCTGCGGTGCCAAGGCGCGTGCTGTCGGCCTGTGCTGCAGGCGTCACCGGGATGACGCGGGCAACCCCAGTGGCGGAGGCCAGAAGCTCTTCATCCGCCAGCAGCAGCTTGGCCCCCGAGTCCTTGCAGATATAGGCCACCTCATCGGCGGAGAGGCGGAAATTGATCGGCAGGAACACGCCGCCCGCATGGCCGATGGCCATCGCCAGCTCCAGAAACGCGGCGCTGTTCTTCATCAGCACGGCAACAACATCGCCGGGGGAAATGCCCTGCGCCGCCAGCCATCCCGCCGTCTGCGCGATGCGTGCGGAAAGCGCTCTGTAGGAGATTTCGGCACCGTCGAAAATCACCGCGATGCGATCTGGCGTGCGCGAGGCGTGAAACGCGATGAAGCTGGAAAGATTGATCATTTCCCACCTGTCGCGCCCTGTTCGGCGCAGGGCGTTTGTTCAAAACATGGATTATGACTCATAATTCATTTTTCTCTTGACGTCACTAGGCCTCCACACCACTATCTCCCTCAACCGGCGCGGAAAAATGCTGCCGCAACCATAATCCCAGCCACATCCAATAAGGCGGGAAACTCGGGAGGAAACGATGTCCAGAAAGAAGTTGAGCGCCATCAGCCGACGCAGCTTTCTCAAGGCCGGCGCCGCCGTGGCCGGCACGGTTTCGATGCCGTGGGTGGCAAGCGCACAGGCCAAGACGATCAAGATCGGGTTCCCCACGATTCTCTCGGGCCGCGTGGCCCAGCTCGGCAATTCTTCGCGCAATTCCGCGATGATGGAAGTGGAGAAGATCAACGCGGCGGGCGGTCTGGCGGGTCGCCCGATCGAGCTGATCGCGCGTGACACCAAGGGCCAGCCGCAGGAGGCCGCGCGCGTGGCGCGTGAGCTCATCAACACCGACGGTTGCGAGCTGTTGATTGATGCCGAGGCCTCCACCGGGGCCTTTGCCGTGCATGAGGTCGCGCGCGATCTCGGCATTTTGTGCATGCACACCAACTCCGAAACCTCCTCGCTCTCGGCGGACCCCAAGCTGCGCCTGCCCAACGCCTTCCGCTGCGCGCGGCAGGGCGTGCATGACTCGGTGATCGGCGGCATCTACGCGGCGGAAATCGCCAACGCCAAGAACCTGACGCGCTGGGCCACCTGCTCGCCCGACTATGCCTACGGGCGCGATACCACGGCGGAATTCGTGGGCTATCTCAAGCGCTTCGCCCCCAAGGTGGAAATCATCACCGAGGTCTGGCCGAAGATCTTCCAGCCGGATTACACCGAGGCCATCACCAAGCTGATTCAGGCCAAGCCGCAGGCGCTTTATTCCTGTCTCTGGGGCGGCGATCTGACCTCGTTCATCGATCAGGCCTCGATTTATGCGCTCTTCTCGCAGATGCAGTTCTACGCAGTGAACATGGCCGATTACACCGCCCTGACGGCGGTGAAGAACCTGCCGCCGGGCATCCATTCGGGCAACCGCTACATCAAGACCTTCCCGGCCACCCCGGCCAATGCCACCTGGGGCGATGCTTACCGCGCCAAGTACGGGGAGTATCCCACCAACTGGTCGTGGCAGAACGCGCTGTGCCTCAACTTCCTGTCGGAGGCGGCCAAGAAGGCCAATTCGACCGATGGCAAGAAGCTGGCCGAGGTGCTGCGCGGGCTCAAGATCAACTCGCCCTTCGGCGCAGACGGCACCGTGACCATGCGCGCCGAGGACCAGACCATCGTGGGTTATGCCATCGGCTGGGGCACCACCATTCCCAAAGAACCCTACGTGCCGGAAATGAAGACCTCGCCCTGGGCCAAGGTGTTCGAGCTTGAGGCGGAGTGGAAGAAGCAGAAGGGCTACGCCTGAGCTTCAACCCCCTGAAACAGCAGGGGCAGCCGGGTCGCGCCGCGTAAGGTGCGGCCCCTCCCTTGTCTTATCCGGCGAGCACGCAAATGGATCTTACCGCCCTGACAGAGTGTCTGTCCTCGGCGTCCTGCATGGTTACGCAGGTCACGAGCGGCTTCATCATCGGCATGTTGCTTTTCCTCGTCGCCGTGGGGCTCACCCTCATTTTCGGCGTCGTGAAGATCGTCAACTTCTCCCATGGCGTCTTCTACATGATCGGCGCTTATGTCGCGATGACCGTCTATCAGGCCACCAACAGCTATGCCGCCGCCCTGTTGGGGGGCGCGCTGGGCGCCTGCGGGGTGGGCATCATCGTCGAGCGCTTCATCATGCGGCGCATCTACAGCGCCAATGTGCTCATGCAGCTGCTGGTTTGCTATGCGCTTGTGCTGATCTTCGATGATCTGGTGAAGGTTGTCTGGGGGCCGGAATTCAAGGCCATGGGCATGCCGGAAGCCTTCCGCGTGCCGCCACTGTTCATTTTCGGCGGTGTCGTGCCTCCGTTCTATCTGTTCCTGATCGCAGCAGCCTTGGTCATCGCAGTGGGGCTCGCACTCGCCATCAACGGCACCCGCTTCGGCAAAACCGTGCGCGCCGCCGCCCACAACCCCACCATGGTCTCTGCGCTCGGCATCAATACCGGGCTGCTGTTCACGGCGGTTTTCGGGCTCGGCTGCCTGCTGGCGGGGCTGGCCGGGGGGCTTGCCGCGCCGGTACGCTCGCTGACGCCGGGCATGGGGTTCTCCATCCTCATCGAGTCCTTCATCGTCACTGTCATCGGCGGCATGGGCTCCATCACCGGCGCGCTGGTGGGCGCGCTTCTCATCGGCCTTGTGCGCACCTTCGGCGCCTTGGGCTTTCCGCTGTTCACCGAGGCGCTGATGTACATGGCCATGGCGATCATTCTCATCGTTAAGCCGACGGGCCTGTTCGGACGCGAGGGCACCTGAGATGAACACCTCGCTTCGCAAGGATTTCGCCTTCGCACTGGCCGGCTTTCTGGCGCTGGCCCTGCTGCCGGCGCTGACATCCTCCACCGCGCTGCTGGATTTCGTGATCCGCTGCGCGGCGCTGGGGCTTTTTGCCACCTCGCTCAACCTGCTGGTGGGCTATGGCGGCATGGTCTCCTTCGGCCATGGCCTGTTCTTCGGCCTTGGCGCGTACAGCTTCGGCATCATCATGCAGCGGCTCGGCATGCCCATTCCGCTGGCCATTTTGGTCACGGTCATCTTCTCCGGGTTGGTGGCGCTGGTGGTGGGGGCGATCTGTGTCCGGTTGACGGAAATCTATTTCGCCTTCGTCACGCTCGCCTTCCAGATGCTGGTGCATTCGCTCATCATCGCACTGTCCCAGTTCACGGGGGGCGATCAGGGCCTGCGGGGCGGCATTCCGCGCCCGACCTTCTTCGGCATCAATCTGGCCGATCACAGCCAGCTCTACCTGTTCTGTGCCGGCTTGCTAGTCATCGGCCTGCTGCTCATGCGGCACATCGTGTCCTCGCCCTTCGGCTACACGCTGCGCATGGTGCGCGATAACGCCAAACGCGCCGGGTTTTTAGGCATCAACGTTTATCGCACGCGGCTCACGGCGTTTGTGTTGGCGGGCATGTTCGCCAGCCTGGGCGGGGTGGTGATGAGCCTCTTCGTCTCCGGCGCTTATCCGGAATTCGCCTTCTGGACCATGTCGGGCGAGGCGGTGTTCATCGTCATGCTGGGCGGCACGGCGGCTTTCCTTGGCCCGCTGGTGGGCACCGTCGTGCTGCTGCTGCTCAACGACTACGTCACCCGCATCGCCGAGCATCACGGCCTTGTGCTGGGCTTGGTTATTCTTTTCGTGGCGCTGGGCTTGCGCAAGGGGCTGCTGGACTACGTGATGGATTGGCGCGCCGCGCGCCGCATCCGCGCCGAGGAAGCCCACCCCGTCAGCGCCCTCAAGGGAGATTGAGATGAGCAGGAAACCTGTTGCGGTTGTCACCGGGGGCGCCAGCGGCATTGGCGCGGCCTGCTGCCGCGATCTGGCGATGGCGGGGTATACCGTGGTCGTGCTGGACCGGGATCTGCCCAAGGCCGAGGCGCTCGCCCGAGAGATCGGCGGCCATGCCCTCTTCGGGGATGTGGGGGATGAAGCGGGCCTGAAAGCCGTTGCCGCGAAGATCGAGGCCGAGATCGGCCCCGTGGAAGTGCTGGTGAACAGCGCGGGCGTGCTTCAGCAGCCCCTGCGCCCGGCAGAGCTGCCCATGAGCGTGTGGGACCACGTGGTCCACATCGACCAGCGCGGCACCTATCTCGGCTGCGTGGCCTTTTCTGGCCCCATGCTCCAGCGGCGTCGCGGGGCGATCGTCAACATCGCCTCCATCGTCGGCTCACGCTCGGCGGCGCTGCATGCCTATGCGCCCGCCAAAGCCGCCGTTATCCAGATTACGCGGTGCCTGGCGGCGGAGTGGGGGCCGGCGGGCCTGCGCGTCAATTCCGTCTCGCCCGGCTACACCCGCACGCCCGCCCTTCAGGATGCCATCGACAGGGGCGAGCGCGACACCCGCAACCTTGTCGGCTCCGCCCCGCTGGGGCGCATGGTGGAGCCGGAAGAGATTGCAAAAGCGGTCAGCTTTCTGGCTTCGCCCGCCGCTTCTGCCATCACCGGTATCGATCTTCCGGTCGATTGCGGCTGGCTGGCGGGCACCTCCTGGCACTCTTACGGCGGGTTCCGCGACCCGGGGAACGGCACCGATGCTTGAGGTTGTCCATCTCGTCAAAGCCTTCGGCGGTGTGCGCGCCACCGATGATGTCTCGCTCACGTTCGACTCCGGCTCGCTGACCGCGATCATCGGGCCAAACGGGGCGGGGAAAAGCACCTTCTTCAACTTGCTCTCGGGCGCTTTTGCGCCTGACACGGGCGATATCCACCTCAACGGCCAGTCCCTGCTAGGCCTGAGCATCGGCGAGATCGTCAAACGCGGGGTCGGCCGGGCGTTTCAGGTCGCGAGCATCTTCCCCTCTCTCACGGTGGAGGAGACGATGCTCGCGGCGGTGCACGCGCATCACGGCCACTCCGCCGCGCTGGGGCCGCGTTTTCCGCTGCGCTCGACACGCGATCACGCCGAGCATTGCCTCGAAATGACCGGCCTGCTGGGGCGTCGCCGGATGCTCTCCGCCAATCTCTCCCATGGCGACCAGAAGCTGCTCGATATCGCACTGGCGCTGGTGCTCGAACCCAAGGTGCTGCTGCTGGACGAGCCGACCGCCGGCATGGGTCCGGAAGAACGCTGGCGCGTAATCGAAAAGGTGCGCGAACTCTGGGAGCGGCAGAAGATCACCGTGG
>Ga0209794_1001944_pt1 | contig 12673 bp, 12 predicted proteins | sample EBPBio232013_DNA_FD_185869 | JGI IMG/M metagenome (GOLD analysis project Ga0209794, IMG submission 185869) | Wastewater treatment Type I Accumulibacter community from EBPR Bioreactor in Madison, WI, USA - Reactor 1_5/23/2013_ DNA (SPAdes)... | ecosystem: Engineered > Bioreactor > EBPR >... | reverse complement strand
TGATCACGGATACGCTGGGCGTTCTGCTGAAATATCAGGATGATATCGCCAAGCTCCAGACCGGCGTGGCCAAAAAGGTGCTCGATCAGGTGAAGCAGGGGGCGTGATGGGTCGGGGTGGTCCCCTTGGTGGCAAGCGTCATGGCCGGGCTTGGCCCGGCCATCCACGACTTCATGCTCACGTTTTTCAAGTCATGGATACCCGCCCCAGTTCTTGTTCAGGGGATTTGGGCGGGCATGACGGGTTCATTTGATGGACAGGCACTCACTTGACCCCTCGCTCCCCCAAGGGCATCTGGCCGAAAACATCCTCTATTTCGGCCGTGCCTTGCGCAAAGCCGGGATGAATGTCGGTCCCGGCGCGATGCTCGATGCGGTGGCGGCGGCGGAGGCGATCCAGATCGGCCACCGCGAGGAATTCCGCGCTGCGCTACGGGCGGTTTTCGTCAAAAGGCGGCAGGACGGCGAGATTTTCGAGCAGGCTTTCACACTGTTCTGGCGGCGGCGCTCGCTGATCGAGAAGATGATGGCCTCGATGATGCCTGTTGCGCCGGTGGACCCCAACTCCAAGCGCGAAGAGGCGCTGCGCCGTCTCACCGAAGCGCTGTTCGCCGATAAAAAACCGGAGAAAGAGCCGGAAAAGCAGCAGGTGGACCTCGATTCCCGACTCACGGTGTCGGATGTCGAGGTGTTCCGTGCCAAAGACTTCGAGCAGATGAGCGTGGAGGAGATCAAACGCGCGAAAGCCGAAATCGCCAAGCTGCGGATGCCGCTGCACCGTGTGAAAACGCGGCGCTTTACCCCGGCCACCGCTGGCTACCGTGTTGATCCGCGCGCGATGATGCGGGCGTCTTTACGCGCTGGGGGCGATGCGCTGCCGCTCAAATTCCGCGCGCGGGCGGAAAAGGTGCCGCCGCTGGTGGCGCTGTGCGATATTTCCGGCTCCATGAGCCAGTATTCCCGCATTTTCCTGCATTTTCTGCATGTGATGGCCCAGACGGGGCGGCGGGTGCATGCCTTCACCTTCGCCACAGACCTGACCAATGTCACCCGGGCGCTGAAATCCACCAAAGACCCGGATATTGCGCTGAAAGCCGCCTCAACCACCGTGCGCGATTGGGATGGCGGCACGCGCATCGGCCAGACCTTGGAGCGGTTCAACAAGCGATGGGCGCGGCGTGTGCTCTCGGGCGGGGCCATCGTGCTGCTGATCACCGACGGGCTGGAGCGCGAGGTGACGCCCGACCTTGCGCGCGAGTTGTCGCGCCTGCAACGCTCGGCGCGGCGGCTCATCTGGCTCAATCCGCTGCTGCGGTTTGACGGGTTTCAGGCGCGTGCGGCGGGCATTCGTGCCATGCTGCCGCATGTGGACGAATTCCGGACGCTGCATAACTTAAGCTCGATTGCCGACCTTTGCGCCGCGCTGGCCGAAGGCGGTGAAGGCGGTGTGGACAGACACGCCCTGCTGAAAGAGGTTTCAACATGAGCGGATGCGGGGAAACCTGAAGTGAGCGGTATCATTTCCACCGAAGACGATCTGTTGGCCGAAGTCGAGCGCTGGGCGCGCGCCGGGCGGGGGGTTGCGCTCGCCACCGTTGTCGAGACCTGGGGTTCTGCACCGCGCCCGGTGGGCTCGCACCTCGTCGTCGACGGGGAGGGGAATTTTCTCGGTTCTGTCTCGGGTGGCTGCGTCGAGGGCGCGGTGATCGAGGAGGCCGTGGCCGCCATTGAAACCGGACGCGCCAAGCTTCTGACGTTTGGCGTGGCGGATGAAACCGCATGGCGCGTGGGGCTTTCCTGCGGGGGGAAGATTTCCGTCTATGTCGCGCCGATCAACGCGCAGCTGGAAGCGCTTTCCGGCGTGAATGCCGCGCGCTCGAAGCGCGAGGCGGCGGCGCTGATTACCGAGCTTGAAACCGGGGCGCTGCGGGTGGAGCATCCCGGTGAGGCCGCGCTCGCGGAAGCCTTCCGCTCCGGCAAATCCGGCATGGCGGAGGGCGGCAAAACCTTCATCGATGTGCATGTGCCGGGTGCCAAGCTGGTGGTCATCGGGGCCGTGCATATCTCCCAAGCGCTGGCGCAGATGGCGCGGCTGGTGAGTTTGCCACTCACCATCATTGATCCGCGCACGGCCTTTGCCACGCCGGAACGCTTCCCCGATGTGCTGCTGCTGGCGGAGTGGCCGGAAGATGCGCTGAAAAAGCTGCCGCTCGATCGCTACACCGCGCTGATCGCGCTGACGCATGATCCCAAGATCGATGATCACGCGATCCGCGCGGCGCTGGAGGCGGAGTGCTTCTATGTCGGTGCGCTGGGCAGCCGGAAAACCCACGCCAAACGCTGCGAGCGGTTGAGCGATCTGGGTGATAAACTTAACCGCATCAAGGCGCCGATCGGGCTTGATATCGGGGCGCTTTCTCCGGCGGAAATTGCGGTTTCGGTGCTCGCGCAGGTGATTGGCGAGATGCGGAAAAGCGCGCCATGAAGTTCGGCGTCACGCCCGTCATCGAGGCGGCTGGCGGCATTCTGGCGCATCAGGCGCGCGCTGGGGCCGTTGTGTTCAAAAAGGGCCATGTGCTTGATGCCGCGGATTGTACGGCATTGGCGCAAGCCGGGTTGGTTGAAGTGACCATCGCACGGCCGGAGCCGGGCGACGTTGGCGAGGATGAAGCCGCCCGCCGTCTGGGGGATGCGGCAAAGGGGCAGGGGGTGCGGGCGGATGTTGCCTTTACTGGCCGCGTCAACCTCTTTGCTGAGCACGCCGGGGTTTTCCTGCCGAACAAGGCCGCCATTGATGCTTTCAACGCGCTTGATCCGGGGATGACGCTCGCCACCTTGGCCGCATTTGCCAAGGTTGAGGCGGGGGAAATGGTCGGCACGGTGAAGATCATTCCCTTTGCGATGGAAGCGGCTAGCGTGACGCAAGGGGGGGCGGCCCTGGCGGCGGCGCCCTTGCAGGTTCTGCCGTTTCTGCCCAAGCGCGTTGCCCTGCTGTTGATGAGCCTGCCGGGCCTCAAGGACAGCGTGCTCAAAAAAACCGAAGCTGTCACGCGTGAGCGCATCGAGGGGCTGGGCGGCACGCTCACCCATGTGGCGCAGCTGGAGCACAGGCGCGAGGCGTTGGATGCCGCGCTGGCGGGGCTTCATGCGGCCACCTTTGATCTCCTCATCATTTTCGGTGCCGCTGCGATTGCGGATCGTCGCGACATCATTCCGGCGGCGATTGAGGCTGCGGGCGGGCGCATCGAGCATCTCGGGATGCCGGTTGATCCGGGCAACCTGCTGCTGCTGGCGGCGTGGCAGGGCAAACCGGTGATCGGCGCGCCGGGATGTGCGCGCTCCGCCCGCGAAAACGGGTTCGATTGGGTGCTGGCACGGATTTTCGCCGAGCTGCCTGTCGGCGCGCGCGAGATCATGGGCATGGGCGTCGGCGGGCTCTTGATGGAGATTATTTCGCGCCCGCAGCCGCGCGCTGGCGAAGGGGAGGAGCCGATGGGGCAGGAGATTGCGGCGCTGGTGCTGGCGGCGGGGCGTTCCACCCGCTTTGGGTCGGAGAACAAGCTGCTGGCGCTGCTCAATGGCAAGCCGCTGGTGGCGCATGTGGTGCAGGCGGCGCAGGATGCGGGCCTTGCGCCGCTTGTCGTGACGGGGCACGAGGCGGAGATGGTGGGTGCGGTGCTGCCGGGGCTCCGCAGCGTGCATAACCCGAGTTATGCGGAAGGCATGGCCAGCTCGCTGCGTGCCGGAGTTGCGGCTTTGCCGGAAACGGTGGGCGCGGCGCTGGTGATGCTCGGTGATATGCCGAAAGTGAAGGCTTCCACGCTTGAGGCGCTCAAGGCCGCCGCCAAAACACCGGGTATCAAGGCTGTTGTGCCAGCATTTGCGGGGCGGCGGGGCAACCCGGTGCTGCTCACGCGGGCACTGTTTCCCTCGGTGATGGCGCTGCACGGTGATGCCGGGGCGCGCAAGCTGCTGGAGAGCGCGGGGGATGCTGTGCTGGTGCTGGAGGTGGATGACCCCGGCGTGCTGGCGGATTTCGATACCCCGCAGGCGCTGGCGCAGATCACTCAGTAGGCGAGATAGGCGGCAAGCTCCGCGTAGGCGCCGGGCTTGCGCTTGTCCTGCCACTGCGCGCCTGCGGAAATGCGCAGGCGTGCCGCAAGGATCGGGATTTCGCTGGCATGTGCACCGAGGCGGGCCTTGCGGAAGGCGGTGTGCAGTGCGGCTCCTGTGCTGCGCACATCGCGTCCGGCGCTCCAGCTCGCCTCCGGTCCGAACAGAAAGGGCAGGTTGGGGAGACCCACGCCATGGCGCAGACCTGTGGAAACGGACCGATTGGCGCTGTCTGCCACGACGTAGCCGCTGGTGAAACGCGCCATAAGGGGCGCGTTCTGGCCCCAGCTGTACCAGAATTCCCCCAAGGCCGCAGCTCCAAGACGCCCGTAGTGCCCGGTGGCGAGAATACCGCGCGCCTGCGAGCGGGCGTAACCGAGGCCTGCATAGCCCGCCACGGTCAGCCCGCCCCAGCGTGCCTCGTAGCCCGGCATCATCCGCATCAGATCAACCGAGGAGACGCGTCCGGCCACCGGTGGATCGTAAGCAGCGATCTTGATGCCGAGCGTGGAGATAAACCGCCACCCGGGTGCCGAAAAATCGCCCCGAACGGCATGTTTCGAGCCGAAGGAGAGGTAGCGGTCATGCGCGCTGGCGTCATAGGCGATGAAATACACATCCCGCACGGGGCGGCGGGTGAACCACAGATCCATGCCGCCGCCCAAGGGGGAGTCCCGCACCACGCGCCGCAGCCGGGCCGCGAGGGGCAGGGGCGGAGCCGGATCATGTGATTGCCCGGCGGCATGGCGCGCCTGTGGTCCTCTTTGCGAGGGCTTTTCCGGCTTTGTCCTACCCGTGCTTTGGGAAGAGATTTCGTCTTCGGCAAAGGGGGCGGTTTCTGCGTCTTCCCCGATCTGAGGCTCATCAAGGTCCGGCGGCAGCGCTTCGGGCGACATGCCCAGCGCCTCAGGGCTGTCCAGCGCCATTGACGGCATGAATTGCTGCATGAAGCTCTGGGCGCTCACAGGGGGCGACGCGATGAGCAACAACAGAAGCAGAATCGTTCGAAGGCGGCTTGTGCGCCACCTGCTTTGGCCCAGCGTGGCTGCCGCTCGCCCGCTCTGCATCCCTACTCCACGCCAGAGCGCCTTCTGCTCTCCAAACCTTCATTAAAGGCGGGGGGGTCGAGGGGCGGCTATCAACCCTTGCGTGCTATTCGCCCGGAAAACTACTGAACGTAATTTATATTCCCTGCGGTGCCCTCTTTTCATCGCTCTTTCTACGCCCTATGGCTTAGATGCTGGTGCTCCGGGGGACTATTTCGCGATCATGTTGTCTTTTTCGGAGCGAATTGCCGATGTGCTTGCCGCCATCGTGCGCCCCCAAGGCGGTGCTGCTGACCCCAACCCGACGATCGAAACCCTGACGGCGGCGCTGGGCAAGCGTTCCTTCGGCATTGTTCTGGTGCTGTTCGGGCTGCCCAACCTCATTCCCATCCCCGGCCTGCCCATCCTGTGCGGTATTATCGTCGGGATCGTGGGTGTGCAGATGATGACGGGGGCTGAAAGCCTCAAACTGCCGCGTTGGGTGGCGCAGCGCCGTGTGAAGCGTTCCGATCTCGCGGGTTTGGTCTCCAAGGCTGAACCCACTTTGCGCGCCATGGAAAAGGTCATGCGACCGCGTCTCGAGGTGCTCACCAGCCCGGCGGCGCAGCGCTATCTCGGTGCGGTGCTGCTCGCACTCGGCATTACCTTGCAGGCGCCCATCCCGTTTTTCGGCGGCATAGCGCCGGGACTGGCCGTCATTATCATCGGCCTCGCCATGACCGAGCGCGATGGAATCCTGTTGGTGCTGGGGCTCGTTGCCAGCGCTTTTGCGATGATGCTGACCTTCGTGCTGACGTATGCCATTGTCCGGCAGATCATCCTGTTCGTCCTGCGCGCGGGCGGCATGGCCTGATCAGGCGGCGTTGGGATGGGCCGATGAGGTCGGCAGGCTTTCCGGCTGGGGCAGCATGGCCTCGGGCTTGCGTCCGCCGTTTTCGCTCTCGCGCTCGGCGGCCAGCATGGCGGTAATCGCTTCTGCGGCCACGGGCTTGGAGAAGAGGTAGCCCTGCAGGTAATGGCAGCCCACGGCCCGCAGGAAACGGCGCTGTTCTTCGGTTTCCACGCCTTCGGCCGTCACTTCCAGCCCCAGCGCGCGGCCCAGATGCACCGCGGAGTGCACGAGGATGGCGCTTTCGCCGGTTTCTTCCAGGCTGTCGAGGAAGGACTTGTCCATCTTGATCTTGTCGAAGGCGAAGCGCCGCAGATAGATCATCGAGGAATAGCCGGTGCCGAAGTCGTCCAGCGCGAGGCGGAAGCCGACATCGCGCAGGCGCATCATGGCTTCCTCGGCCTGATCGGCGTGTTCCACGAGGACGCCTTCGGTCAGCTCCAGCTCAAGGCGCGAGGGTTCGAGGTCGGCCTGCGCCGCAATCGCGGTGACATGCTCGACGAAGTTGGGCTGGCGGAACTGGATGGCGGAGACGTTGATGCCCACGCGCAGGCCCGGCCAGCGCTGCGCATCGCGTGCGGCCTGACGCAAAACCCAATCGCCGAGCGGCACGATGAGGTTGCGCTCTTCGGCAGCGGCCACGAACAGGGCCGGCGAAATCATGCCGTGCTGCGGATGGCGCCAGCGCACGAGCGCTTCCACCGAAGCGATCTTGCCGGTCTGGGACTCGATCTGCGGTTGATAGACCAGCATCAGCTCGTTGTTGGCGATGGCACCGGGCAGCTCGTCGTCGACGAGCTTACGCATGCGCTCCGCCTCGGTCATCCGGTGTTCGTAGAAGGCGAAGCGGTTGCGGCCCTCGTTCTTGGCGCGGTAGAGCGCGGTATCGGCAGCCCGCAGCAGGGTTGCCATGTCGCGCCCGTCGTCGGGTGAAAACGCAATGCCGACCGAAACGCCGACATGAAGCGCGGCGCCATCCTTGGTGAAGGGCTCGAAGGTGGCATCGATGATGTTCTGCGCGAGCTTGCCCACATCCTTGTGGCTGGAGGCCTTCGGCAGCAAGACGGCGAATTCGTCGCCGCCGAGGCGGGCGATCATGTCGGTCTGGTGCAGAAGGGCGCGCACGCGCTGGCCGAAACCAACGATCACCTTGTCGCCCGCAGCGTGGCCGTAGGTGTCGTTGACTTCCTTGAATTTGTCGAGATCAAGCAGGAGCACGGCGACGGGCGGATCGCCCGGCTCCATGGCCGCCAGCGAGTTTTCGAGCGCGGCGCAGAAGACGGCACGGTTGGGCAGGCCCGAAAGGGCATCATGGCGGGCATCGAAGCTGGCCTTGGCCTCACGCTGGAGGATCGCCGCTGTTTCCACGCGGATGATGCGGAACAGGCCGGCGGCCACGGCGGCCACAAAAATTGCCGCGATAATGCCGTAGATCGACAGATCGGCCATGGTCTGCGAGGCTGAGCGGTTGGGTGTCCAGGCGAGCTTCATCGTCCGGCTGTCCACGCCCTGAAGCATGTGGGTGGCTTCGTTGTCGCCATCGTCGCCGACAAGGCGCAGATTGGGCAGGGACAACATGCCGGACAGACGCCGCAAGGCAGAGGCGGTGATGGGGCGCGTCACCGCGAGCAGCAGGTTGCGCCCCACGGGCACGGTGACAAGTTCCAGCGGCTGCTGGCCATCATGCAGGATGCGGGCCTCGCGCCCGATGCCGAGCATCGAGCCTTCGGTGGAGCGCAGGCGCGAGGAATCCACCAACGCCAGAACAAATTCGGTGCGCAGACGGCGGATTTCACCCTCGGCTTTCTCCGCCAGGATCTGCCCGTCGGTGCGCGAGAGGAGCGTGCCGTAATCCGCGCCATAGCGGCGCAGCAGCGCGCCGATCAGCCGTTCGGCGCGGTCGGAATCCCGCTGGGCCTGAAAGAGTTCACCCAGCGCATCATCGCGCGAGATCTGCTGCAGAAGCTGGTCGGCGCCGTAGTTCAGGGTCTGGGCGAGCTGGCGCTTCTCGCGCTCCAGCTCCACCGCTTCCTGATGATAGGCTGCGCGCTGCGCGACAATGGCCATGGAGCCGATGACGCTGAGGACCAGCACGAACACCGGAATCAGCGACAGCGATGCACCACGTAGGGAGGAAGCCTTGGCCGAGGGGCCGGACATCATCAGGAACTCATGAACCAGCAGAATAACGCAACGGAGCGGCATCCTGCTGGATAAACCTTGACAAGTGATTTCAATCCAAAGCGAAGGCGTGGGAAAATAAGGATAATTCAGACTAAGTGATGTAAAATATAGTACAACCTAAAGTAGGCCAATCGCCCTGAAGCTCGCGTGTCCCTTGCGTCCTACAATCAGGTGGTCGTGCACGACAATACCGAGGGGTTCTGCAAGAGAAACGATTTCATTCGTCATCTCGATATCCGCCCGCGAGGGCGAGGGATCGCCCGAGGGGTGGTTGTGGACGAGGATGACGGCTGAGGCATTGAGCTGGAGCGCGCGGCGGATGATCTCGCGCGGATAGACGGGCGTGTGGTCCACCGTGCCCCGGTGCATCATCTCGTCGCCGATCAAGCCGTTCTTCTTGTCCAGCAGCAGCAGCCGGAATTCCTCGCGCTCGGCAAAGGCCATAGCGGTGCGGCAATATTCCACCACGGAGGCGTAGGATCCCAGCACCTGCCGGTTCTTCACCGCGCCGATGGCGACGCGCTTGGCCGCCTGTTCCACCAGTTTCAGATCGTGGATGATGGCCGGGCCGACGCCTTTGATTTCGCCCAGCAATTCGGGCGGGGCCGCCACAACCTCGGCAAAGGTGCCGAAACGCGCGATCAGCGCTTTGGCCAGCCCCTTCACATCGCCGCGTGCGATGGAGCGGAACAGTACCAGTTCCAGCAGCTCATAATCGGGCAGGGCGTCGGCGGTGGTGGAGAAGCGCTCGCGCAGGCGCGCGCGATGGCCAATGTAATGCGGTGCCTCCTGCAGACCTTGGGTTGCCGGGCGCTTTTTCGGGGATTTCGCGGGCTTTTCCTCGCTCATCCAATCCTCGTCTATGCGGTGCTCACGCGAAGGGATGATCCGGTTTGTCGGGGAAGAAGAGGCCCGCGGGGGAGAGCGTGAAGATCTCGCAGCCATCCTCCGTGACACCGATGGAATGTTCGAACTGGGCCGAGAGCGAGCGATCGCGCGTCACGGCGGTCCAGCCGTCGCCGAGGATTTTGACGTGCGGGCGACCCAGATTGATCATCGGTTCGATGGTGAAGATCATGCCGGGACGCATTTCCACGCCGTCATTGGCCGAGCCGAAGTGCAGGATGTTCGGCTCATCATGGAAAAGCTGGCCGAGGCCATGGCCGCAGAAATCACGCACCACAGAGCAGCGCTCGGCTTCGGCATGCTTCTGGATGGCGGCACCGATCGCGCCGGTGCGGGCACCGGGTTTGACCGCCGCAATGCCCTTAGCGAGGCACTCATAGGTGATTTCCATCAGGCGCATGGCGCGGCGGGGGACTTCACCCACACCGTACATGCGCGACGAATCGCCGTGCCAGCCGTCCACGATGAGCGTGACATCAATGTTGACGATGTCGCCATCCTTGAGCGGCTTGTCGGCGGGGATGCCGTGACACACCACGTGATTGATCGAGGTGCAGCACGATTTCGGGTAGCCATGATAATTCAGCGTGGCTGGCAAGGCCTTGTGATCCATGGCGAACTCGAAAACGGCCTTGTCGATGGCTTCCGTGGTGACGCCGGGGCGCACCATGGGGGCCAGCATGTCGAGGCACTGGGCGGTCAATCGCCCCGCCTTGCGCATGCCCTCAAACCCCTCCGGCCCGTGCAGCTTGATGGCTCCGGGAGTGCGGCGCGCGGGCTCAGCCCCTTGCTGGTTCATGGTCGTTTGCCAATGTGTTCGGTTCTGCTTCTCCTTCGCATGTAGCCCTTTGCCGAAGGGGATGAAAGGGGGAACCCCCGCTGGTTTGGTGGCCAAGGCTGGCCTTTTGGCGCGGCAGGGCTTAAGGAGAGGCGCGCGAGAGTAGATTTTACCATGAATGATAATCTTCCCCCCTATGGCGCCTATGCCCCCAAGGGCGTTGTTGCCGGCATCATCGGCTTCACGCGGGCGCTGCCCGGCACGTGGATCGCCAAGCGCGTCGGCTTTCTGGCGCGGCGCATCGGCATTGCCATGCTCGGCGGCAAACCGGTGGATGCGGAGTCCATCGGGGCGCGTTTCCGACTCTATCCCTACAATAACGTGTGCGAGAAGCGCATCCTGTTCTCCCCGCGCGATTTCGATGAGAAAGAGCGTGAATGGTTGGCTGCGCGAATCGGCGAGCGTTTCACTTTTCTCGACATCGGCGCGAATGTGGGGGGCTATTCGCTCTATCTCGCCGCCAAAGCCGGGCCATCCGGTCGCATCATCGCGATCGAGCCGCAGCCGGAGGTGTTCGGCCAGCTCAGCTACAACATTCGCCTCAACCCCTTCGGCAATGTGAAAGCCATTGAGGCGGCGGTGGCGGATCGGAACGGTGAGTTGACGTTGTTCCTCGACCCAAAGAACAAGGGCGAGGCCAGCGTGAAGATCGTCTCCGCCGATGAGGCGCGGCAGGTTAAGGTGCCAGCGCGTACGCTGCTCGATGTCGCGACCTCCGAGGGGCTCGACCATATCGATGCGATCAAGCTCGATGTGGAAGGCGCGGAAGACATCATCATGAAGCGCTTCTTCCTGGAGGCGCCGGAAAGCCTGTGGCCCAAGGCCATTGTGGTGGAGCGCGGCGAGGAGCGCTGGGGCATCGACCTGCTCGGCCTGCTTGCAGAGCGCGGCTATGTGATCGTCGGCAAGACCCGCAACAACCATCTGATGGAGCGGCGCGCATGAGCGTGAGCGCAGCCTTGCTTGTGATCGGCGACGAGATTCTCTCGGGCCGGACCAAGGACAAGAACATCGGCTATATCGCCGAATATCTGACCGGCATGGGCATCGATCTCTCCGAGGTTCGGGTGGTGCCGGATGTGCCGGCAAAGATCATCGACGCGATCAATACGCTGCGCGCCGAATATACCTATCTCTTCACCACCGGCGGCATCGGCCCCACTCATGACGACATCACGGCTGATTGCGTGGCTGCGGCCTTCGGGGTTTCGATTGATGAGGATGAGCGCGCGCTGGCCAAGCTGCGCGAGCGCTACACCGAGGAAGAGCTGACACCGGGGCGTCGGCGCATGGCGCGCATCCCGGCCGGGGCGGATCTGGTGGAAAATCCCATCTCCAAGGCACCGGGGTTTCGCATCGGCAATGTCATCACGATGGCCGGGGTGCCCTCGATCATGCAGGCGATGCTGGATAACGTCGCGCCGACGCTGGAAGGCGGGGTAAAGATGCTCTCCGCTTCGCTTTCGACCGGCGGTTTGCCGGAGGGTGTTTATGCGGCCGCGCTGGGTGAGGTTGCCAAAGCGCACCCCGGCGTGAGCATCGGTTCCTATCCCTCGTTCCGGGACGGCGGCTTTCAAAACGAGATTGTGCTGCGCTCGCGCGATGCAGGGTTGCTGGAGGCAGCAAAAGTGGCTGTGGCGGCGTGCCTTGCGGCGCTGCGCCCGGATGGCGCATCCATCTGAAGGATCAAATTCCGGGGCAGGGTCTTGCAGCTGAGCGCTGGGACCGCTACCCAAGGCAGGGCGTTTGAGCCTGCGGACGTGGCGAAACCGGTAGACGCAAGGGACTTAAAATCCCTCGGCCCTTGGGCTGTGCGGGTTCGACCCCCGCCGTCCGCACCACCTCTTTCCGATTCTTCCGTGTTCAGGCGACTTTGGGAATGAAGCGCTTGATGATGCAGCCCAAGGTATCCTTGATGCGGCGACGCACAGACACCAGTTCGCGCATGTGACGACGCGGAATCGAGACGATGAATTCATCCGGAATGCCGGAGGTATCGTCGAGGCGCAGGCGCAGGCCGTGATCGGAAATATCGTGCACTTCGGCGATGATCGGCGGCAGATTCACGTCATAAGTGATCTCGGCCCGCATGAAGCAGGTGTTGCGATCCTCGCGGCGCTTGTTGCGCGTCATGATCTGCTCCTTTCTGGTCGCTTCCGCACCCTGTTCTGGGGTGGTGTGCGGAGAATGTTCAGGCAACACCGCGTTCCTTGACAAGGGTGTTGATGGTGAGTTGCATTTCAGTCAGCTGAAGGCGCATGCGGGCGGTTTCGGCTTCCAGTTCCAGCAGGCGGATGCGCAGTTCCATCTCGCCTTCCGACTTGGCAACTGGTGCTACGGTCGGTGCGGGGGCTTCCACAACGAAGGCCACACCCATCTCAACCCCGGCACGCCACATCATGCGCGAGCGCTGACGAATGCCCTTGAGCGGAATATGAAGCTCGAAAAACTCCGGTACCGTAACAGACGTGGGCGCTTCGATGCGCGCGCCCGTGTCCGACAGATCACGCACGATACATTCGGTGCGCGAATTGCCGTTGGAGTGGATGATCTCGGCGCGCAAGAACGAGCGCACGCGATTCTTCGCGCGGTGTTCCGCTGATCCCAAGGTGGTGTCGTCACGATCCATCGACGTCGTTCTCGCCGGTATGAAAATACAATTCCGGCGAGAGTAGCAGCGAGCCGTTAATGGAAAGTG
>Ga0209794_1001943_pt1 | contig 12675 bp, 11 predicted proteins | sample EBPBio232013_DNA_FD_185869 | JGI IMG/M metagenome (GOLD analysis project Ga0209794, IMG submission 185869) | Wastewater treatment Type I Accumulibacter community from EBPR Bioreactor in Madison, WI, USA - Reactor 1_5/23/2013_ DNA (SPAdes)... | ecosystem: Engineered > Bioreactor > EBPR >... | reverse complement strand
AATCGTGTCTAGGTTGGGTAGGGTGGCGCATCCCCGCCCCTCGGGCCCGGCCATGACCCGTTCGCGTCGCATCCCCAAGCCCACGCCTGCCGAGCTCGACCTGCTGCGGGCGCTGTGGCAACTCGGTCCCGCCACGGTCAAGCAGGTCCACGAGGCGCAGCAGCGCGAGCGCCCCGACCTCACCTACGCCACCGTGCTGCGCCTGCTGCAGGTGATGCACGGCAAGGGCCTGCTGAGCCGCGACGAGAGCCAGCGCTCGCACGTGTACGCGGCCGCCCAGCGCCAGGGCTCGCTTCAGGAGAAGCTGCTGGGCGACATGATCCACAAGGTGTTCGCCGGCTCCGCGCGCGACCTGGTGATGGCGGCGCTGCGCAGCGGCACGGTCAGCGACGACGAGCGCGACGAGATCCAGCGCTTCCTCGAGGAGACGCGCCATGACTGATGCCCTTTCCGCCTGGGTGCCGGCCCTGGCCACCGCGCTGCTGCACTTCCTCTGGCAGGGCGCCGTGCTCGGACTGCTGGCGTGGCTGGCCCTGGGCCTGCTGCGCAATGCGCGTGCGCAGGCGCGCTATGCCGTGGCCTGCCTCGCGCTGGCCCTGTGTGCCGCGTTGCCGGCGTGCAACCTGGCGCAGGCGCTGTCGGCCGACGGCGCAGGCTGGCAGGCGATCCCGTTGATGGCCGCATCCGGCGCGCCCGGGACGTTGGCATCGCCGCTGCAGGCCGCAGTCGCCTTCGAGCTGCCCGCGCTGCCGGCCCTGCAGGAGGACGCCACGACCTGGATCGTCGCGCTGTGGGCCTTCGGCGCCGCGTCGCTGTCGCTGCGCATGGCACTGGGCGCCTGGTGGATCCACGACCTGCGCCGGAACGCGCTGCCCGCGTCCGGCCCCTGGCAAGCCTGCGTAGACCGGCTCGCACCGTGCTTCGGCATCTCCCGATCCGTCGTGGTGCGGCTGGTCGGTGCAGGCGACACGCCCATGGCCACGGGGTTCTGGCGGCCGATGGTGCTGCTGCCGGCAGCGGTGGTGGCGCGACTGCCCGCGGACCTGCTGGAAGCGTTGCTGGCGCATGAACTTGCGCACATCCGCCGCCACGACTACCTCGTCAACCTGCTGCAGGGCGCGATCGAAACGCTGCTGTTCTACCACCCGGTGGTGTGGTGGCTCTCGCACCGCATCCGCATCGAACGCGAACTGGTCGCCGACGACCTGGCGGCACGCGCCACCGGCCAGCCGCGCCAGCTTGCCGTCGCGCTGTCCGAACTCGACCGGCTGTCCGCCCCACGGCCAGCCCTCCCCCACGCCCACTACGCGCTCGCCGCGCACGGAGGCCATCTCATGTCCCGCATCCGCCAACTCATCAAGCCCGAACGCCGCGCCATCGGCGCCACCGTGCTGCTGCCGGTGATCGGCCTGGCCTCCATCGGCGTGGCGTTCTACGCGCAGGCGCACCTCGCCGACGGCAGGACCGCCACCGTGCCTGTCCCTGCGGTCCCCGCCCCGGGCATCGTCGAAACCTCCCCCGTTACCGGCCTCCCGGTGAACGCATCGACGCGGGCGCAGGTGTCGACGGCCGATGGCGCCACCCGCGTGGCCGCCAACGACAGGGCCGATGGCTATGCGCTCATCCGCTCCGGCCGCGAAGGTTTCCTGATGTCGGGCAACACGCGGGATGTCGATGGCATCCATGCGGTGCGACGCCTGATCGATGGTGATTTCGTATGGTTCCAGCGCGATGGCAAGGCCTGGATCGTGCGTGATGCCGCCACCCTTGCACGTGTGCAGGCCGCCACCCGGGACGCCGATGCGATCAGCGCCGAAATGGCCGCGCTGAGCGAACGCATGCACCCGCACAGCGAGCGCATGGAAGACCTGAGCGGGCAGATGGAGGTTCTGCAGCAGTCCATGGACGCCGCGGAATCGCCCGCCATGCAGGCCGCCTCAGCGCGCATGGAGACCCTCAGCAAGCAGATGTGGGCGCTGATCGAGCAGGATCAGGCACTGCTCCATCCGATGCTCGATGCGCGCGGAGACGCCGCCCGCGAACGCGAGATCAACGAGCAGCGGGCCGACCTCCGGTTGGAACAGGCGCGTGTGCAGCGCGACATGGACCGCGAGCGGGCCGTGATGCAGGAGCTGTCGCAGCGCATGGAAGCCCGCGCCGCGCCGATGGAAGCGCTGGGCCGCGAGATGGAGGCGGCGGGCCGTCCGATGGAACAGATCGGCAAGGAGATGGAAGCCGTCGGCAAGCGCCTCGAACGCGAGACGAATGCCACCGATGCCGAGATCCGGCGGATCATCGACGATGCCTACGCGCGCGGCCTGGCGACGCCGGCGCCCTCGACACACTGAACTCAACCCACCTGTACCTCACCATCGACGGGGCGACAGCTTGTCGCCCCGTTCCCGTTCCGCCGTCGGTTCGCCTTACCAGATGCGCACGCGGTCGTCCGGCGCGATCCACAGCGGATCGCCTTCGGCCACGTCGAAAGCGTCGTACCAGGCATCGATGTTGCGCAGCGGCGCGAACGCGCGGATCTGCCCCGGCGAATGGGTGCCGTTGACCAGCTGCTGGCGAAGCGCGTCGTCGCGCCAGAGGATGCGCCACACCTGCGACCAGCCCAGGAAGAAGCGCTGTTCGCCGCTGAATCCGTCGATCACCGCGGCCGGCCTGCCATCCAGCGAGCGCCGGTAGGCCTCCAGCGCGATGGTCAGTCCGCCGAGGTCGCCGATGTTCTCGCCCATCGCGGTCTTGCCGTTGATGTGCATGCCCGGCAGTTGCGGGAACACGAAGGCCTCGTACTGCGCGCCCAGCTTCGCCGCCTGCGCCTCGAACTTGCGCGCATCCTCGGCCGTCCACCAGTCGCGCAGCATGCCCTTGCCGTCGGACTTGCGGCCCTGGTCGTCGAAGCCGTGGATGATCTCGTGGCCGATCACGCCGCCGATGGCGCCGTAGTTCACCGCCGGATCGGCATCGGGGTCGAAGAACGGCGGCTGCAGGATCGCGGCCGGGAACACGATCTCGTTCTTCACCGCCGAGTAGTACGCGTTCACCGTCTGCGGCGTCATGCCCCATTCGGCCTTGTCGACCGGCTGGCCGATGCGATTGCGGTCGCGGTCCCATTCGAACCGGCGCGAGCGCAGCGCGTTGCCCAGCACGTCGCCCCTGGCCACCTGCAGCGCCGTATAGTCGCGCCACTGCTCCGGGTGGCCGATCTTCAGGCCGAACCCCTGCAGCTTGGCGCGCGCCTCGGCCTTGGTGTCGGCGCCCATCCATTCCAGCGCATCCAGACGCGCGCCCATCGCCGCCTTCACGTTGGCCACCAGCGCATCCATCTTGGCCTTCGCGTCCGGCGGGAAGTACAGCGCGACGTAGTCGCGGCCCACCGCCTCGCCCATCGTGCCCTCGACCAGGGCGACACCGCGCTTCCAGCGTTCCTGCAGTTCGGGCTGGCCGGACAGGAACTTGTTGCGGAACTCGTAATGCGCCTGCACGAAGGCCTCCGACAGCAGTGGCGCGGCGCGGTCGGTGGTATGGAAGGCCTGCCAGGCGCGCAGCGTGGCCGGATCGGTGTCGGCGAAGATCGCCGCCATCTTCGGGATCGCGCTGTCCTGCCGGACCACGGCCTGGCGCGCATGGTCGACGCCCGCGGCGCGGAAGAACACGGGCCAGTCGAAGCCCGGCGCATGGGCGGCGAACGCATCGAGCGCGTGCGGGTTGTAGGTCTTGTCGCGGTCACGGCTTTCGGCGCGGGTCCAGTGCGCCTCGGCGAGCCTGGTTTCCATCGCCAGGATCGCCTTCGCGTTCTCCGCCGGCCGCTCCCAGCCGGCGAGCGTGAGCATCTGCGCGATGTACGCCTCGTAGCGCGCGCGTTGCTCGGCGAAGGTCTCGCGCAGGTACATCTCGCGATCGCCCAGGCCCAGGCCACCCTGCGAGAGGTACAGCGTGTAGCGGTCCGGGTCGCGCTGGTCGTCGCTGACGGACAGGTTGAAGAAGCTGGCGTGCAGGCCGCCGCGACCACCCATCAGCCGCGCCAGCGCGGCGTGGTCGCCGGCTGCGCGGGTGTCCGCCAGCAGCGGTTGCAGTGGCTGCGCGCCGAGTGCTTCGACGGCCGCCTCGTCCATGAAGCCGCGGTAGAGCGCGGCGATCTTGGCCGCGTCGCCGTCGCTGGCGGGATCGCCTTCGGCGTAACCCTCCACCAGTGCACGCACGCGTTGTTCGGACAGGTCGCGCAGGACGCGGAACGAGCCATAGCTGGACTGGTCGGCGGGGATCTGCGTCTGCGTCGCCCAGCGGCCGCTCGCATAGGCGAAGAAATCGGTGCCCGGATCGACCGAACGATCCATGCCGTCGGTGTCCATGCCCCAGGTACCGTAGCGCTGCGCGGCAACAGCGCCGGAGCCGGCACCGGCGTCGCCTTCGGCGAACAGCGAGGTCATGGTGCAGGCTGCGTCGATGCAGGCGTGGCGCTCGTGCGCGGCCAGCGGCGCGGACAGGCCCAGGGCCAGCGCGGCGGTGGACAGCAGGGTCTTCTTCAATGCACGTCTCCCGGAAGCGGAACAAGGACGGCACGCGCGATGCGCGCCCGCCTGACCCCCGAGGATAACGCAGCGCGCCGCGCGGGCTCCCCGAGCATCGGCGAACCGTGCGCCATCGGGCGAACTGGCGCAGGAATCAGCGCGAATCCGGCCCCGCCGGACCAGCGTCGTGGTCGCGCGCGGCGTCCTGGAACAGCCAGCGCACCGCGTGCGGGAAGGCTTCGCGCCACGCCGCCTCGTTGTGCTCTGCGTCCGGCACGATGCGCACGTGCACGTCGGCCGCGCCGGGATGCATGCGCAGGATCCGGGCCATGTGCTCGACGCCGGAGACGGCTTCCGCGCCCTCCCTGCCGCCCATGAACAGGTAGATGCGGGCATCCGCCGGGAGGCGATTGCGCGCGGCGATCGCGAAAGGTTCGTCCGAGACCCAGTACGACGGCGAGAACACGCCGGCCTTCGAGAACACCTCCGGGTGGCGGTGGATCGCGTAGTCCGCGGACAGGCCGCCGAGCGAGCTGCCCAGCACCGCGGTGTGCGCGCGATCGGGCAAGGTGCGGTAGTTGGCGTCGATGAAGGGCTTGATCGCGTGCACGACGTCGTCGACGAACGCCGCGCCCGCGTTGGGCAGGAAGCGCGGGTTGGCATAGGGAATCAGTTCGTGGATGCGCTGCGCGTTGCCGTGGTCGATGCCGACCACGATCGCGGACAGTCCCGCCTCGCGCGCCAGGGCATCCATCGACTCGTCCACGCCCCATTCGCCGGCATAGCTGGTGGCGTCGTCGAACAGGTTCTGGCCGTCGAACATGTACAGCACCGGATAGCGCCGGTTCCCGGCCTCGTAGCCCGGCGGCAGGTAGACCCGCAGGCGGCGCGCGGACAGCGACGCCGGCATCCGCAGCGGCGGCGCGAACACGCTGACCCGCGGGCCCGCCGTGTGTGGGCGCGCGGGCTCCGCCGCCACCGCACACCACGGCAAACACAACAGCAGCAGGGCGGCAAGGCGCGCGGGCATGGGGCGTCGACAGGGAGGCGGCGCGTGCATCATGCGCGTCGGCCGCGTGCGCCGCGGCCGCCATAGGTCATGCCGGTGGCCGGGCGCCGGCGCGTCAGTTCAGGCGCTGCCCCGGGGACGGCAGGACGGGTGCCGCCATTTCGTCCTCGGGCGGGGCGATGCGCGCCAGGCGCTGCTGCAGTTCCTCCTCGCTGAGCGCCCCTTCGCGATGCAGCCAGCGGAAGCGTCCGGCGAGCTGCTCGGGGCTGTCGCCCTCGGGGAAGAAGTCGTATTCGCGACGCATCGCCGCCGCGCGACGCTGCTCGATCTCCTGCAGCACGCGTGGACCGTCCTTGTCGTCGATGACCAGCAGGTTGCCCTTCTCGGTGGGCAGGATGGTGAAGCCGGTGCTGCGCACGCGGTAGGCCACGTAGCAGGCCAGGCCCACCCAGACCCAGACCGAGATCCGCAGCGCTTGCTCCCCGAACCACGCCATCGCGGTCAGCCCGACGCCCAGCGCGATCCACAGCAGCCCGACGTTGCGCAGCCAGTCGTTGCGGACTTCCAGCGTCTGCCGGTCGCGGCTGATGGCCACGTAGGGGATCGTGAACGAGCGGCTGCCCGACCCGTCCTTCTGCGTGTAGCGCAGCTCGTCGTCTTCGAACCCGAAGCTGGTCGAGTGCGAGAACTTCTTCTGCCGGATCTCCATGCGTCCCCCGATGCGTCCCTGGTGCGCGGACATTAGGCGGATTCCGGCGCGCAGGCAACGCGCCGCCACGCGCGTGGCGGCGGCCGCGGGCGCCGATGTCGCATCAGCCTGCGTGGGCGAGCGCGTGGTCGATCGCGGCGCGGATGGCCGCGACCTGGGCGTCATTGCACTGCGCCGGCGTGGCGCGCGGGCTGTCGGGATAGACCTCGGTGGTCGTGGTGTAGCGCGCGCCGGACACGCTGGCGCACAGCCCCAGCGCCTGCAGCGGATACGCGATCACACCCGGTGCCACCAACGGCGAGCCGATGATCGTGCCGTCCCCGTCGGCGGGCGCGATGTGCGTCACCCGCGCCACCGCCTCGATGATCGCCTGCTGGAACGCCGGCTGCGGGTTGGCGCTGTCGTCGACCAGGTAGAAGCCGTCGGGAATCGTCCCCGGCTCGAACGCCTTGCCATCGCGCGCGGCCAGCGCGGGCCGGAACTCGGACTCGTCGCTGTCGGTGGTCTCGTGCAGGTCGACGTGGACCAGCACGCGTCCGCGCAGGGGCGCGACGAGGCGCATCAGGGCCGCCGACTCGGGCGCCGGGCTCGGCTCGCGGAACGACCGGTTCGGATCGATCGCATCGGCATTCCAGCGCTGGATGCGCTCGTAGGCCCACGGACTCACGCAGGGCGCCACCAGCAGGTTCACGCGCCGCGCGTACTGCTCGCCGTGCAGATCGAGGAAACGCAGGGCCCCATGCACGCCGCTGGTCTCGTAACCGTGCACGCCGCCGGTGACCAGCACCCACGGGCGCGCGTCGTCGTCGGTGCCGCGGCTGCGTACCGCGTACAGCGGGAAGCGGCCATCGCGCGCATCGTCGAGTTCGCCGTACTCCTCGACGTCGAAGCGCGTGCGCAAGGCATCGATCGCAGCGACGACGTCATCCGCATAGCTGCGCCGGCGCTGCTGGCGCGCGCGCCATTCGGCCTTTTCCGCGGCGCCCCAGGGCTGGCCCGGCGTGCCGATCGGATGGAAACGCGGTGTCGTCATGGTCGCCTCCCTGGCGAAAAACGGGGTCGTCGCCGCGCGCTCAGGCGACCGCGGTCACGACGATCTCGACCTTCCACGCCGGGTTGGCCAGGCGCGCCTCGACCGTGGCCCGCGACGGCGCGTGCCCCGGCACCACCCACGCGTCCCAGGCGCGGTTCATGCCGTCGAAGTCGGCGATGTCGGCAAGGTAGATCTGCGCGCGCAGGATCCGGGTCTTGTCGCTGCCGGCCTTCGCCAGCAGGGCGTCGATCTCGGCCAGCACCTCGCGCGTCTGGACCTCGATATCGGCATCCGCGGTCTCGGGGACCTGTCCGGCGAGATAGACCACGCCGCCGTGCAGGCTGGCCTCGGACATGCGCTTGCCCGCGTCGATGCGCTGGATCATGGTGCGTGGTGCTCCGTCGGATGGGGCCTGCACCTTAAGCCATCCGGGCGCGGAGGGCACGTGTGGCGCGGCCCGGGCGGGTATGCTGCGGGCCGCCCTTCCCTGCCCGCCTCGCGCGCATGCGCGACCGCCTCCTTGCCCGAATTCGAACTGCGCCCGCTGGTCCACCTGCTGCTGCACGTCGTCGTGCCGGTCGCCACCGCCCGCCTGTTCTGGCCCGGGCAGTGGCGCCGGGCCGCGCTGTGGATGCTGGCCGGCTGGCTGATCGACCTCGACCACCTGCTCGCCGACCCGATCTACGCGCCGGGCCGCTGCAGCATCGGCTTCCACCCGCTGCACACCTGGCCGGCGATCGCCGCCTACGGCGCACTCGTCGTGCCGCGCCGGACGCGCTGGCTGGGCATCGGCCTGCTGATCCACGTCGCGCTCGACGGCCTCGACTGCCTGCTGATGTAGCGCGGGCGCGCGCTGGCCGGCGGTTGCGCCACAATGCGGCAATCGCCCGTGCCGAGCACGCCCCATGAAGCTGATCCTGGCAGGCGCCACCGGACTGGTCGGCCGCCATCTGCTCGCCCTCGCGCTCGCGGATGCGCGCGTGGCGTCGGTCGTGGCGCCCACGCGGCGGCCGCTGCCGCCGCATCCGAAACTGCATGCGCCCGTCGTCGACTTCGAGCACCTGCCCGGAGACGCCGACTGGTGGCGCGCCGATGCCGTCGCCTGCGCGCTCGGTACCACGATCAAGCTCGCCGGATCGCAGGAAGCCTTCCGCCGCGTCGACCTCGAGTACCCGCTGGCCATCGCGCGGCTTGCCCACCGCCAAGGCACGCCGGCCTTCGTGCTGAACTCGGCCAAGAGCGCGAACCCGCGTTCGCGCATCTTCTACAGCCGGGTCAAGGGCGAGCTGGAACAGGCGCTGCAGGGCGTCGGCTTCGATTCGCTCACCTTCGTCCGTCCCGGCCTGATCGGCGGCGAGCGCGACGAGTATCGCGGAGGAGAACGCGTCGCCGCCGCCGTCCTCGGCCTGCTCCATCCCGTGCTGCCGCGCAGCCTGCGGATCAATCCCGCCGACCGCATTGCGGACAGCCTGCTGGAGGCCGCGCTCGCCGCGCGTCCCGGCGTGCACACGGTGGAGGCGGACCAGTTGGCCTGAGGCGGGCGACGCCTTGCCGCGACAGGCCGCGCTTCAGGGCGTGGCCGGTGCCACCAGGCGCTCGTGCGTCTCCGGCACCAGCATCAGCGCGGCGCTGCCGTACCACGGGTGGTATTCCGCGACCATCTCGCCCTGCACCAGCACGGGATCGGTTTCGGTCAGCGCCTGCGCCTCTTCGACAGCCTCGACCGCGAACACGTAGAGGCCACGCCAGCGCGCGGGATCCTGCTGGAACGGACCGGCCACCGCCAGCTTGCCGGCCTTCGCCAGGCGCTCGATGTTGGCGAAATGGCCGGCGAACATGGCGTCGCGATCCGGGCCGTCGGGCACGCGCGTCGGGCCGGTCTTGAGGATCACCAGCACGTACCGGCGCATGCCGCGTTCGTCCGCGCCGACGCGCTGCGCGAGCGCTGCATCGAAGCCGGTCGTGGCGGATGGCGCAGCGGCAGCATCTTCGCTTGCGAATGCCGGCGTCGCGGACCACCCCGCGGCCAGCAGCAGCAACAGGACCAGGCGGGACGGTACGAGGTGCATCGGCAGGCTCCGGAGGTGCGTGCGCGCAGTCTAGTCCCGCCGCGGCGATGCCAGGGCCGCGCCCGGGCGCCGGCGCAGGCACCACGATGCCAGCGCGACCGCGGCCAGGCCCGCCACCGCGCCCGGACACACGCCCCACACCAGCGCCGAGGCGAGCCCGGCGTAGAGCGCGACGCCGCCGAGCAGGATCGGCGCGAGCCCTTCAGCCGCCGGCACGTCGCGTTCGCGCCGCAGTTCGAACCGCACCACCGCCGCGATCACCGGCGCCACCATCAGCAGGCACAACGCGATCCAGCCGGCGCGCCCGAGCCAGAAACCCGGCTCGCCGGGCATGCCGGCGTCGATCGGCAGGCCGAGCTTCTCGCCAAGCCACGCCGCGGGCAGTTCGGCCAGCTTGTGCCACAGGTACAGCGGCATGCCGAGCGCGCCGAGGACCGCGATCACCCGGGCCAGCGGGCGGCGGGCGAGCAGGCGCCGCGCCAGCGGTTCGAACAGCAGCACCGCGCCCACCTGCAGCCACATCACGCCAAGCAGGGCCAGCGTCGGCGGCAGCATGTTGTTGCCGGCCAGGGCCACGCCGACCATCGCCACCGGGTAGCCGCTGGCCATCGCCAGCAGCAGCCAGGCCGTGCCCAGGGCGAGGAAGGCCAAGCCGGCCGCCATGCCGCGGAAACGCCCGTGCTTCCACGCGATGCCCAACTGCTGCGGCACCAGCCATACCACCAGCATGTTGAGCCAGGCGATCCCCGCATGGTGCTCCGACACCAGGCGGCCGAGCCGGCGCAGGTCGTCGAACGAGGACACGCCGGCGCGCAGCAGGTCCATCGCCGCCGCCAGGGCGACCAGCATCGCCGCCGCGCCGAGCCCGAAGCGCTGGTCCAGGCGCAGGCACCACGGCAGCAGCGCCTGCACCGTGAGCAGCATCAGCAGGAACCACAGGTGCACGGTCAGCGACTGGTTGAACACGCCGAGCAGGCGCCCGCCGGTGAGCACCGACAAGGCCGCGAGGGCGACCAGCACCGCGAGGTAGGTGACCGTCGGCCGCGCCAGGCCGAGCGCGCGCGACGCCCACCACTGCACCTGCCCGCCGTTGCCGAGCCGCTTCGCGACGCCGTCGGTGCTGACCGCGGCCGACACGAACACGAACATCGGCACCACCTGCACCAGCCACGTGAAGTACCCCGCCGCGTCCCAGACCGCGAGCAGGTGGTCGGTGTCGACCAGTTGCCCATCGAACAGGCGCGGCAGCGTCGCCAGCCAGTGCCCGAGGACGACGATGATCAGCGCGCACGCGCGCAGCGCATCCGGATACGGGTCGCGAGCGGGCGCGCCGGATTCGCCCGCCGTCGCGCGCGCCATCAGTCGAGCTCGACCAGCAGCGGGAAATGGTCGGACGGATAGCGCCCGTCGACAGGGTCGGCCAGCGTGCGCGCCGAACGCGGCTGCAGGCCGCGGGACAGGATCCAGTCGATGCGCTGGCCCGGCGTGCCGGTGAACCCGTGGAAGGTGCCCTCGGGGCCGTCGCGGTGCGCGGCGCCGGACCAGGCGTCGCGCAGTTCGCCGGTGAGTACGGCATGCGTCTCGCTGGCGGGCGTGTCGTTGAAGTCCCCGACCAGCACGACCGGCGTGTCCGTCGGCAGCCTCGCGATCCAGCGCAGGATCGCCTGTGCGGCGCGCACCCGCGCAGGTCCGTCCTGTTCGCGGTACGGCAGGTGGGTGTCGAGCAGGTAGAAGCGGCGGCCGTCGGCGACGCGTTCGAACAGCGCCCACGTGACCATGCGCGGATACAGGTTGCCCCAGCTGATGCTGCCGGCCACCCCTGGCGTGTCGGACAGCCAGAAATCGCCGGACTCGACCCGCCGCAGGGTGTCGCGGCGCCAGAACACGCCCATGTGCTCGTCGCGCGTATCGCCCTGCGCGCCGCTACGCCCGGCCCCGAACCAGGCGTAGCCGGGCAGCTGCGCGACGATGTAGGCCCCCTGCGCGGCCACCAGTTCCTGCGTGCCGATCACGTCCGGGCGTGCATCGCGGATGGTGGCGACCAGGCGGTCGCGCCGCTGTTCCCAGCGGTCCGGGCCATCGGCCTCGACCGGGACGCGCACGTTGAAGGCCATCACGCGCAAGGGTGCGACGGCATCGCGCATGCCGCCGGCGGACGCGTAGGACGCGTCGATCGCGTGCGTCGCGCACCCCGCCAGCAGCAGGGCAACGAGCCACGCGCAGCAGATCGTCCGGACCAAGGCCATGCGACACCTCCGCGCGGCAGTCTACCTGCAGCGCGCCGCGGCCCGTCGAGGCGGAGGCGTGGCCGAACCCTGCGGACGGCGGCGCCGGGTCAGCGTGCGTCCGCTGCCGGCGCCGGACCGTACGCACCCGGCAGGTGCGTCTCCGCCGTCCAGCCGAGCGCGTCGCGCGCCTCGGCTGCGACGGCGACGGGCTTGAGCGCTTCCGGGACGCGCGCCAGTTCGAAGTTGCGTAGTTCGACACTCCGGAACGGCGTGCCGTTGAAGCCGGTGAGCGCAACGCCCTGCGCTTCCTGCCCGGTCGCCTTGCGGAAGGCGTCGAGCGTGGCGTAGCGCGCCAGGCACGGCCTGCCCGCCACCGGGCTCCAGGTGACCAGCGGCTCGTCCCGGCTGCGCTGCGCGTACACGTAGGCGTTGCCGTCCACGCGCGCGGCCATCGGCCGCTTCAGCGTGCCGCACAGCGCTTCGGGCTGGTCGAAATGCAGCAGCGGCTGGGTGAATCCCGGGGTCGCGACCAGCAGGTTGCCCGCGAATACGTGGCCCTCGCGCTCGTCCACGTCGGGCCCGGTCTGCGGATGCCAGCCGAAATGGTCGTCCTTCGCGCTGCGCTCGTCGCGGTCGAACTGCACCGGCGAGTCGAGGAAGGTGTTGTGGTACACGCGCGCGTCGGCACTGTTGAGGATGCGCACGCCCTGCTCGTTGTCGACGAACACGTTGCCGGCCACCACCACGCCCTTCGAGATCTCGAAGAAGAAGCCGATCCCCGTGCCCTCGACGTAGTTGTCCACGAACACGCCGTCGCGGTTGCCGACGTCGTACCAGACCCCGTTCGAATGCGGGTGCCCGATCACCAGGTTGTCGCGCACCACCACGTCGTGCGACTGGTTGAAGATCTTGACCGCCGACGCGTAGTAGCCGGTCAGCTGCTCGATGTTGTTGCGGCGGACGATGTTGCGCTCCAGCAGCGAACCAGACGAGCCAATCAGGTAGATGCCCTCGGTGCCGGTGTCGCTGACCAGGCAGTTGCGGATCACCAGGTGGTCGCCGCGGAAATAGCCCGCCACGCGCGAGGTGAAGCTGATGGTGACGTGCTCC
>Ga0209794_1001942_pt1 | contig 12676 bp, 12 predicted proteins | sample EBPBio232013_DNA_FD_185869 | JGI IMG/M metagenome (GOLD analysis project Ga0209794, IMG submission 185869) | Wastewater treatment Type I Accumulibacter community from EBPR Bioreactor in Madison, WI, USA - Reactor 1_5/23/2013_ DNA (SPAdes)... | ecosystem: Engineered > Bioreactor > EBPR >... | reverse complement strand
CGATCCATCAGGAAGACAGAAGCCGTATGGTCGACCGTATAGCCACCCCCTTCAGAGGGAACCTTTTTTGCGTAGGCCTTGTAGGCCAGCACGGCTGCGTCGACCTGTTCCTGTGTGCCGGTAAGGCCCACGATTCTTGGATCAAAAGACTGCAGATAGAGCGCCAGCTGCTCGGGGGTATCGCGATCGGGGTCTGCGGTGATGAAGAGCACTTGGAGATCCCTTGCCTCCGCTCCAATTTTTTGCAACCGCGTCGTTGTTTCAAAAAGCGTTGTTGGGCAAACGTCCGGGCAATATGTGAAGCCAAAAAAAACAAGCATCGGTTTCCCGAGAAAGTCTTTATCCGTGACCGTCTTCCCGTGATGATTGACCAGCGTAAAGGGGCCGCCAATTTGAGGCAGACCTTTGATTTCAATGCCGCCATTTGTTGGGACTCGACCAGGGCCATCAACGCGCCACCAACCAAGCACGATTGCGGCGGTAAAGAAGATCAGGCCTGCCACCATTGCCCAGGCGGCATATCGAATGATTTTGAGTGTTTGCATGCGGCAGCCTCAATGCTGGTGGCCGCCGCTGGCTGAGCCCAGCGCGCCTATAGCGTCGACTTGAAATTCGATTTGCACAATGCCGGCCCTCTCGAAGATTAGAGTTCCAGCAACCTTCTCCCCTTGTCTAAGCTGCCTCTGAAGATCGAGGAACATGATATGAAATCCGCCGGGCTTCATCTCGATGCGTCCGCCGGCGGGCACCAAGATACCTGTTGGCAATCCGCGCATCCGCATGACGCCGTCCGTAAGGGACATTTCATGTAGTTCGACCTGCTTCGACGCTTCCATCGTGGCTGATATCAGCCGGTCCGGCTTATTGCCGAAGTTCTCTATTGTCACATAGCCGCCCGCGACTTTCGCTCCCGTAGGGGTAGCGCGCGCCCATGGATGGTCAATCATTATGTCACCAACGGTAAAGTCGTGAGCCATTGCAAGGTGAGGCAGAGCGACAGTCAAGAAAATGAACAGGATGGTGAACCTTCCGATCCATCCCCTTGAAATCGAGAAGTGTTTTCGGGAGCGCTCACAGGACTCTGGAGCGGACAAGAGGAATCGTGTCATTGGGCAGCCCTGATCTGAAATTCGCATATCAATCCGCGCAAAAGCGTTGAGCGGGGTTTGCCGACACAGCCTGAAGCCGTGTCGTTTGCGTGGTCAGATCAGGTTCGGTGGTGCGCGCTGCGCTTGTGGCCGGAGACCTCGCGGCTTTTGTATCGAGGCCGCTATAGGCTGAGCAAAGCCGGTGCTTTGAATGTCACCATCAAATGCGCCGAATAAGACTGCCATGGGCGGCAAAAATTGGGCGGCCGATTGAATGTCCCTGCCGCCCCAAGTGCAACAGGCTGGCAGCTGCTCGCCATGATGAGCTGCTTTCGGAGCAGATTCGTTTTGAGAGTTGCGCTCGTCAGAACTCGCGCAAAAAACACCGAGACGATCGACGCTTTGGGCCTGTTTGGCCGCGTGCATGGTGCTCGCCGCCGCTCCGAGCGTGAGTTGAAACACCATGGAAATGGCGAGTATCGCGCATACTAAAGCGAAACTTGCTTGTTGGATCATTTTTTTGATCGTCATGAACCTGTCTCTACGACAGGATCGGACCAAGTCCAAGCCTCCACGCGTGGTATTCCTCTCGCTATGCTCCGAAGACGAAATCCACGAGCAGCTTGATATTCAACACCGCGATCACGATGCCGATCAGCAGCGCGAAACCGATGAGCCAGACAGGGGCGACGAGCGCACCCATCTTTTTCTTGTCCGCCGTGAACATGATCAAAGGGAAGACTGCGAACGAAAGCTGAAGCGAGAGCACCACCTGCGTCAGGATCAGCAGCTTCGCTGTCCCGCTGTCACCATACCAGATGGTAACCACCGCTGCAGGGACGATTGCGATAGCCCGCGTGATGAGACGCCGCAACCACGGTGGCAGCTTGATATCGAGGAAGCCCTCCATCACGATCTGCCCGGCGAGCGTCGCTGTGACGGTAGAGTTAATGCCGCAGCACAGAAGCGCGATACCGAACAGTGTCGGCGCGATAGCAAGGCCGAGCAACGGAGCGAGCAGTTTATGTGCTTCGCCAAGCTCAGCAACGCCGGTCTGCCCCGTCTTGTGGAAGGTTGAAGCTGCCAAGATGAGAATAGACGCGTTGATCAGCAGCGCAAACATCAGCGCGACTGTCGAGTCGATGGTTGCGAATTTTAGGGCTTCGCGCTTCTCCGGCAAGCTATCGCCATAGGCGCGGGTCTGCACAATTCCGGAATGCAGGTAGAGATTGTGCGGCATCACGGTCGCGCCGAGAATGCCGAGCGCGAGGTAGAGCATTTCGGGGTTCGTCACAATCTGGGTTGTTGGAGCGAACCCCTTGATGACGGCGCCCCAATCTGGATCTGCGAGTGCGATCTGTATCGCGAAGCACACCGCGATGACGCCGAGCAAGGTGATGATCAGCGCTTCGACCCAGCGGAAGCCAAGTTTTTGCAGATAGAGAATGAGGAAAACATCGAGCGCGGTGATGATCACGCCGATCTCAAGTGGAATGCCAAAAAGCAGGTTGAGGCCGATGGCGGTGCCGATGACTTCCGCGATGTCAGTGGCAATGATTGCGATTTCGGCCAGAAACCACAGGATCAGAGCAACCGGTTTTGGGAAGGCGTCACGACAGGCCTGCGCCAGATCGCGCCCGGAACCGATCGCGAGCCGCGCACAGAGTGCCTGAAGCACAATGGCCATGATGTTCGAGACCAGTGCCACGACCAGCAGAGTGTAGCCGAATTTCGAGCCGCCCGCGAGCGAGGTCGCCCAGTTGCCGGGGTCCATATAGCCGACCGCTACTAGATAACCGGGGCCAACGAAAGCAGCCATCCGGCGCCATGTCGGCCCTTTGGTTGTGATCGGGATCGAGCGATGGACGTCCGAAAGTGAAGCCTCACCACGGTCGCGGCGCCAACCTGCCGCGAATTCGCTTCGATCAACCATGACGACCCCTTATTGCAAATAATTTGCATTAACGATACGCTAGCGCGGCATAGTGTCACTGTCAACGTTATTGCAACTCATTCCGAACTTGAGCGCCATGACCCAGAAATCGCCCGGCCTTGTCGAACTGTGCAAAGCCAAGGGACGCCGGATTACCGGCCAGAGAAAAATCATCGCCGACGTTATTTCATCGGCCCATGATCACCCGGATGTGCCCGAGATCCATCGGCGCGCGATGCGCAAGGACGAGAAGATCTCACTTTCGACCGTGTATCGAACGCTGAAGATTTTCGCTGAGATTGGCCTGATCGAGCAGCACAGCTTTGAAGGCGGGCCGTTCCGTGTGGAGCGCGCCGAGGGCCCCCATCACGATCACCTTATCGATACCACCAACGGCCGTGTCATCGAGTTTCGTTCGGAAGAAATCGAGAGATTGCAGACTGAAATCGCTGAAAAGCTGGGTTATGAACTCACCGGGCACCGTTTGGAGCTTTATGGGCGACCGAAAGCCAAATGAGGGCACCCTACCCTGCCAACGAGCGCCAACCCTTTCTCACTCGAGCGCAGTGAAGGGATCGAGCAATGCGGCATCCGGACGGCTGATTTCCACGCGCCCAGAGGTCATTGCCTGCAAGCGCTCCGGTCCCAACGATTTGAGAAGAGACCGGAAACTTGGGTGCATCCCGCCATCGACGTGAGCAAGGCTCAGTGCAGGGACTCCCTTGGTCACAAGTTCAGCAAGCCGTTTTTCATCTTGAGCCTTCTTGTCCGCGACCGCTGCGGCAATCGCCGGATCTTCTTCATAGGGCGGACACGCAGCGCCCGGAATGAATGGTCCAGCACCCTCCTTGGGATCGAAGACATAGCGTCGACCACAAGCGGCAACGCGGGGCGCCTGCTTTGTCGCCTCAAAATGGTCCGAGCCCTCCTTGAGGTTCCGCCAAAAGGCGATATTTGCGTTATTTCGGTGTTTTGCCATGTTTTCCGGAGTCATCCGGAAGGGCAATGCCTGGACCTGAAAACTCTTTTGGCCACCCGAAAACGCCTCGCGCGCCAGCGCGTAGATTTCCGCTACGCCATTATCGGTCATGGCAAAGCAGCCGGAAGAGGTGCATGCGCCATGCACCATCAAGGCCGAGCCTGTGTACCCGAGCGAACGTTCGAGCGCGTTGGGGTAACCAAGGTTGAATGAGAGATAAAACTGAGAACGCGGGTTCATCAGCTCGGGCGCGACAGAATAGAACCCCTCGGGGGCCTGCCTGTCACCTTCGCGCCTTTTCGGGCCGAGTTGGCCGGACCATCGACACATCGGATAGGTTTTCAGGAGCGCGTATTTTCCGGAATGGTCGCGTTTCCAGACCTCGAGCTCGCTCTCTTTTTTGAATATTCGCACCAGGATTGGGTCTGCGGCGCTCATTCCTTTTTCGGACATGCTCGACATGAGATGCGGTGGAATGGGCTGCAAATGCTTGTTGTCCATTTCGGTAGTCAAGCAGCCAGAAAGCAGCAGGGCAGCCGCAACGAGTGTCGCAGCAAAGCCTTTCCGGTTTTTTAGAGAACTGAAATTCATGGTGGATGTCTAGCTCATCTATGCCTGACAGGCCATGAAGAAACAGCCTGAATGGACTCCTAAAGGCCGAACGACGCCCGGGTTCAAGGTCGAAATGCCGAGCTCGCGGAATTTTGATGTTTTGATGGGCCATTGCATCAACCTCCTCTTGAACCTCAAGTGGCTACAGCAATTACAAGAGGCTGAAACGATGGAGTCATGCATGGATCGCCGACATTTTTTGCCAACTCTCGCGGCGGTTTCGCTGCTTGCAGTGCCATCTCTCGGGCTAGCGCAGACGACACCGTCAATCGCATCGCGACTCGTGGAGCCGACCGATCTTCCTGACAAGGTCTTCGGGAATGTCGAAGCTCCCGTGACCATTGTCGAATACGCCTCGATCACATGCCACCATTGCATGCGGTTTCATACCGAGACTTGGCCTGCGTTGAAGCAGAAATACATCGATACGGGGAAAGTCCGGTTCATCATGCGTGAATTTCCGCTCGATCAGCTTGCCACAGCGGGCTTCATGCTTGCGAGATGCTCAGGGGAACAAAGGTGGTATCCGACGCTCGATCTTCTCTATCGAACCAAGGAAACGTGGGGGCATTCAGAAAAACCGGCGGAGGCTTTGCTGAATACCGTTCGCTTTGCTGGATTTACGAAAGAGACCTTTGAAGCCTGCCTCAGCGATGAAAAACTCTACCGCGGGATCATGGCGACCGCTCAACGCGCAACGAAAGAGTTCGGTGTGAACTCAACACCGACCTTTTTCGTCAATGGCGAAAAGCATACGGGCGCGCTGACACTCGATCAATTTGACAAGATTCTGGCGCCGCTGCTGGCACCCAAACCGTAAGGTTCAGCGGGTGCCCGCGGTTACGATATCAGGCCGCCCCAACGTTCGCCCCAACTCGATCCAAGCGTTCGGATCAGTGGGTGACTGGCGCTTGATGAACGTCAATTCGCTTTTTGACCACGGCAGGATTTGGTCGGTCTGATTGTCCAGCACAAACTCGCCGCGGTCGGTGACCACCGTGAGGACCGCGTGTCCATTGCCCTCCTTGTCCAGAACGACGGTGATCAACAACGTTGAGGCGGGCCAGCCGCGCCGCACCAATTCGCGACGCTTTTCGAGAACGTAGTCCTCGCAATCGCCTTTGCCTGTTTTGGCGTAGGTCCAGTGTTCCATCACGCCGTATTGGACCTGATCCGTCATCGCGATGATCGACCGGTTGAAATGCAGATTGACCTCGACCAGTTCGCGCCAGCGCGCCTCTGAAACAGTCATCGGCTTTGCCGAGGCCTGCGGTGTTCCGCATTCACCCGGCACCTCACGACAGAACTGCATCCAACCGATCGGCGGTGCTGACCTCTGGCCAGGATGCAGGTGAGCAAGATCTGTCCGGCTATCCGCGATTGCCGAACCAAAATGCCCAGCCACCATGAAACCGAGGGTGGCAATCAGCCGCTTCCAAGAATGACGCATTGTCGTGACGCTTTTCGTTGTTGTCCCTGTTGTGAGAGGCAACTTACGAAACACGCGTTCAATTCACGCAAAATTTGCTCAGCTGTTTTTCTCAATCGATTCAATGTTCTGTTTACCTTCGTCGATCAGCCCATCCTCATGGTTTCCCGACGACAAAAGAGCTCCGGCGGCTTTCTCTGCTGCAGTTGCATTGGGACCAGCGTTGCTTTTCAGATAGCCCAGGCCGGCCAAAGCGCCTCCAGCGATGCTTGCGATGTGCGGCGTCCAAAACGCCCCGGATTTCACGAAATCGGGCCAGAAGGCCAGTTGAAGGAACGGATAGATGAGCAATAGCCCCAGAAATAGGCCAAGCAGGGCTCCGATTGCGGCATAGATCGAAACAGCACCTATCCGCTGGAGGCTCTGCCAAAGCGTCATGAATGCTTCGGTTTTTCAATCTGGGACCGTGCTAACTGTGCGGGCAAAAAAGCCGCCAGAATAGTAAGACCGGCTCCCCCCACAATTGCGACATCGGCTATGTTGAAGGTCGGCCAATGCCAATCCATCCAATGAAAATCGAGAAAATCAGTCACCGCTCCTTGCCGCCAGCGGTCTACGGCATTTCCAAGCGCGCCGCCCGCAATCATCGCAAGACCCGAGCTTTCCATTCGGCTTCCTGTCAGTGCGGCCCAGATAACGAGCCCGATAATCATCGTTGCCTTGAACGCGGCAAGCACACCGGGCCATTCCGCGAGTGTATCCTTGAAAAATCCGAAGCTGACCCCGGTGTTGAAGCCCAATGTCAGGTTAAAGAACGACGTCACGGGGATCACGCGCGCTGGTACCATCACCTGTTCGAGGATGATCCATTTGCTGATCTGGTCGATCATGAAACAAGCGAATAGGATTGCAGCAATCTGCAAGAGCCTTGCGGTCATTCGTTTCTCGAGGGTCATTCCAGAATCCGCCATTTTATGTCTGAATGCGCATCGCATATCGCCAGGCGAAAAGCGTCATACCCACAAAAAGCACGAGCGCCAGAACGCTGTAGAACCCCCAATTGGACGCAACGGCTTGCTCGATTGCGCTGCCAAAGAGATAGCCGACCCCGACAAGGAGTATCGTCCACACCGCGGCTGATGCGGCGTTGAGAAACGTGAAGGTGCGCCAGCGGATGCTTGTCAGGCCAAGCGGCAGTGCGCCGATGGTGCGCATGCCCTTGGGATAGCGATAGAGAAAGATGTAGGCCGAGCCATATCGCTCGAGCAAATGCTTACCGGTCTCGACCAGGCGGTTGATCCTGGGGTATTTCTCAAAGATGCCATTGCCAAAGCGCCTGGAAATCCAGAATCGGGCTTCATCTCCGAGATAGCCGCCCATGAAGGTCGCGGCACTGACGGTCGCGAGATCGAGGTTTCCGGTCTGTGCAGCAAAACCTGCAAACAGCGGAAGGGAGCCGCTTTTCAGCGCACAATAGGCGAAGAGGATCGCATAGACTGCAATTCCGTAGTCTCGAATGAACGATTGAACCAGTTCCATCAGGCTTTTCTCAGGCCGAACCATCGACCAACGCGACGGCTATAGGCGAGATAAGGTTCGCCCAGCGTCGCTGCGAGAACGCGCTCTTCGATTTTGACCTGAAGCCGGATTGCGACAACGAGAGCAAGGGTCAGCGCCGCCTGAAGGAAATCGGGGAAAACAAGCAGCAGCCCAATGAACAGGATGATTTGCCCGACGAATACCGGATTGCGCGAGAGCGCGAACGGCCCGGTATCGACGATGGCTCCGGTTTCGCCCTCGGCAGCACCGATGCGCCATGATGCACCCATGTGCATTTGTGATGTGGCGGCAATCATGGCGCCGATGGCAACAAGCAGGTGGCCGACAACATCCGCTGCGACTCCGTCAAGCGCCGAGAAGATAGGGTCATGCAAGAGCGGGCCACCCGTAAACGCCCGGATCAGAGGCAGGATTGCAGCACCGGCAAAGGCAATGCGGAACAACCATGCTGGAAGGGCTTGCGGCTCCTTTCCCTTGCTAAACAGCCAGACCGAGCGCCCCGCATCCCGTGCGGCCATGGCGCTCAAGCCAAAAAAACTCACGAGGTAGACACAAAAAAGGAGATAGCTGACGGCTTCCATCGCGATCATGGCAGGGCTCCTCTTCTGCGATCAGCCGCGCACATCGGGATTGAACGAGAGGAGGCGCAGCGCGTTCAGTGTCACGATCACGGTCGCCCCGGTATCCGCGAGAATCGCAATCCAGAGGCCGGTGATGCCGAAGACACTGGTCACGAGAAAGACGGCCTTAAGCCCCAAAGCGATCCAGATGTTCTGGTGAATGTTTGCCATCGCGGCCCGGGCCAGCCGGATCAGGCGTGGAACATCGCTCACACGGCTACGCAACAGCGCGGCATCAGCCGTCTCCAACGCTACATCCGTGCCGGAGCCCATGGCAACGCCGACCGAGGCTGCGGCAAGCGCAGGCGCATCGTTGATGCCATCGCCCACCATCATCACCCCATACGCCGCAGCCAGCGCCTTGATCGCGGTGACCTTGTCATCCGGCATAAGCTCGGCCTTGTGCTCCATCCCGAGGCTGCCGGCAATCGCTGCGCCGGTGCGAGCATTATCGCCGGTCAGCATCACTGAGGTAACGCCGAGTTCCCGCAGTTCGGCGACCGCGCCTTTGGCGTCCTCGCGCGGCTCGTCGCGCAGAGCAAGTAGGCCGATCACATGGCCTGCCTTGAAGACGGCGGCAACCGTCTTGCCCTCGGCTTCGAGTGCCTCCGCCGCTGTTTTGATCTCGGTGGACAAGGCACCGATTTCGGCCGCGAAACGCGGCGATCCGACAAAGACCAGCTCTCCGTCGATTCTGGCCTCCACGCCGCGTCCGACTATCGCACGGGCTTCGGTTGCGGGACGGGCTTTGACACCCCGCGCCTCGGCGACGTCAAGAATGGCTTCTGCCAAAGGATGGCTCGACCCGGTCTCGACGCCTGCAGCGAGCGCGAGCATCGCGTTCTCTTCAATTCCGAAGGTGCGGATATCTGTCACCACGGGCTTGCCGATGGTCAGGGTGCCTGTCTTGTCGAACGCCACTGTCTTCACCCGCGCAAGCGCTTCGATAACAACGCCGCCTTTCATCAACAGGCCGCGGCGAGCGCCGGCCGAAAGCGCGGAGGCGATAGAGGCCGGAACCGAGATGACCAGTGCGCAGGGGCAGCCGATCAGCAACAGCGCCAGCGCGCGGTAGATCCAAGTGTTCCAGTCCTCGCCGAACGCTAGGGGTGGCACTATTGCGACGAGGATCGCGAGGCCGACAATCGCCGGCATGTAGATGCGGCTGAAGCGGTCGATAAAGCGTTCGGTTGGCGCGCGAGCCTCCTGCGCTTCCTCGACCAACCGAATGATACGGGCAATCGTGTTGTCTTCTGCCGCCTTGGTGACCTTCACCCTTATCACCGCCTCGCGGTTGATTGAGCCAGCGAAGACCGGTTCGCCAACGGTTTTCGTTTTTGGTACCGATTCGCCGGTCACAGGAGATTCGTCAATGCCCGAGGTGCCCTCCGTGATCTCACCATCAGCCGGGATCCGGTCGCCGGGGCGCACCAGCAGCATCTGACCAATCTCGAGCGTCGCAGCATCGACCTGACGCGTCGTGCCGCCTTCCTCGATGATCGCCGTCTTCGGCACGAGATCGCCGAGCGCCTTGATGCTCGCCCGCGCGCGGTTCGCCGCCACGCCTTCAAGCACTTCACCCACCGCGAAGAGGAACACCACCAAAGCGGCCTCCTCGGCGGCCCCGATCACCAGCGCGCCGGCGGCGGCGATGGTCATCAGCATCTCGATGGTGAACGGCATCCCGGCGCGCAAAGCCGCGAATGCCCGCCGCGCAACCGGCGCGACCCCGATCAGGCATGCGGCGATGAATGCCCAGTTGGCGATGCCGGGCGCGAGGAACTTGGCGCCCCAGGCTGCCGCCAGCAGCGCACCCGTGCCGAGCACCAGACGGCCCTTGCCGGTCCGATACCAGCTCATGCCCTCCGGCGTGATCTCATGGACATGGCCGGGCTGGCCGTGACCTGCATCAGGTTTTGGGCCTCTATCGGACATAACGGCCGATTTACCCTTTTCTCCGTGTGTGTGGCCGTGATCGTGCCCATCGTTCTTGTGGTGATCGTGGCCGCACCCGCAAGAAGCAGGCTCGGCTCCCGGCGTTTGTGCAGCAGGCTTTTCGATGGCTTTGACGGAATAACCAAGCCCCGAAACTTGCTTTTCGATCGCTGCGCGCGAGGTCTTCTCCTCGTCAAGCGACAGCGTCAGTGTTTCGGTCATCACCGAGAGACGGACATCAGAAACACCTGGCATGCGCTCCAGTGCGCCTCGGATTTTTGCCGCGCAGCCAGCACAATCCATACCGCCAATCTTCCACGATGGCGGAGAAACCACGAGTTCCGAGTCTGAGCTAGACATGGAAATTTTCCTTGATGATGTTATCCAGTTCCCGCTCTACAATCTATAGCAACTAGAGCTTCAAGAGGAAAATCATGCCTGATGCAGGAAAAATCCGAATACCTATCGCGGAACGTGTGATGCCGATTGGCGCACTTGCCGTGCAAACTGGCGTCAAGGTCGAGACGATCCGCTATTATGAGCAGGTCGGTCTCCTACCAGAACCGGAGCGGTCGGAAGGCAACCAGCGGCGCTATGGCCGCCGTCATCGGGAAAGACTGGCCTTCATCAAGCATGCGCGCGACCTTGGGTTCACGGTCGAGAGCATCCGGATGCTTCTCAAGCTCTCGGACAAACCGGACATGGCCTGCGACGACGCCCATGCCATCGCCAGCGCACATCTCAGCGACGTGCGCGACAAGATCGCTCGGCTGCGTCTGCTCGAAGGCGAACTTGAAAGGATCGCGACGTCTTGTACCGGTGGCGTCAATGCTTGCGATTGCAAGATCATTGAGTCTCTCGCCGATCATGGCAAGTGCCATCAAGATCATGGGCGGGCTGTCTAAGGGGGCTATTCCGAAGACATTTTTGCGGCACCCCCTTTCCCCTTCACAATCCCATAGATCGCCGGGATCACCACCAAGGTCAGCAGGGTCGAGGAAACCATGCCGCCGATCATCGGAACGGCGATGCGCCGCATGATCTCCGAGCCGGTTCCGGTGCTCCAGAGGATCGGGATGAGCCCGGCCATGATGGCGATAACGGTCATCATCTTGGGCCTGACGCGCTCGACCGCGCCGACCATGATGGCACGATGGAGATCGTCTGGGGTGAATGGGCGACCCTCGGCGGTTGAGGCGGCCCGCCCCTCCTTCAAGGCATGATCGAGGTAGATCAGCATGATGACGCCGGTTTCCGCCGCGACACCCGCCAGCGCGATGAAACCGACTGCTACGGCCACGGACATGTTGAACCCCATCCACCACATCAACCACAACCCGCCGATGAGCGCGAACGGCAGCGAGAGCATGACGATGAGGGTTTCCGTGAGCGCCCGGAAGTTGAGACAGAGCAGCAGGAAGATGATCATCAGCGTCAACGGCACTACGATTTTGAGCCGCGCCTCGGCGCGTTCGAGATACTCAAACTGTCCGCTCCACTGGACGTAGGTTCCGGGCGGGAATGTAACCTCCTTCGCTACGGCCTCCCGCGCCTCCGCGACATAACCGCCGAGATCGCGCCCGGCCATGTCGACGAAGATATAAACCGCGAGTTGGCCGTTCTCAGTGCGGATTGAGGTCGCGCCGCGCGTGAGCTTGACCTCCGCGACCGCCCCCAAGGGTACGGAGCCGCCTTTGGGCAGCGGCACCAGAACCTCGGTTGAGATCGCCTCCGGGCTTGAGCGCAGATCACGGGGATAGCGGATGTTGACGCTGTAACGCTCACGCCCCTCGACGGTGCTGGTGACGCTCTCGCCACCAAGCGCCGAGGCGATCACATCCTGCACGTCGCCGATCACGAGGCCGTAGCGGCCGAGTTCGACGCGATCCGGCACGATATCGAGATAATAGCCGCCGATGACCCGTTCGGCATAGGCGCTCGATGTGCCGGGAACCGCCTTCACCACGGCCTCGACCTGCCGTGACAGTGCTTCGATCTCGCCAAGATCAGGGCCGAACACCTTGATGCCTACAGGCGTGCGGATGCCGGTTGCCAGCATGTCGATGCGGGCGCGAATCGGCATGGTCCAGGCGTTGGAAACACCGGGGAATTGCAGCGCCTTGTCCATCTCGGCACGTAGGCTTTCCGTGGTGACGCCCAGTCGCCATTCCGCTTTGGGCTTGAGGTTGATGATCGTCTCGAACATCTCCAGCGGCGCGGGATCAGTTGCTGTGAGCGCCCTCCCTGCCTTGCCGAAGACAGAGGCGACCTCGGGGAAGGATTTGATGATGCGATCCTGTGTCGCCAGCAATTCACCCGCCTTGGTGACGGAGAGGCCCGGCAGGGTCGTCGGCATATACATCAGGGTGCCTTCATCAAGGCTCGGCATGAACTCCGAACCGATTTGCCGTGCTGGCCAGACGCTGGCGCCGAGAATGAGTAGCGCGACAATGATCGTCAGCCCCTTCGCCTTGAGCACGCCAGCGATCACCGGACGATAAATCCAGATCAGTAAGCGGT
>Ga0209794_1001940_pt1 | contig 12690 bp, 13 predicted proteins | sample EBPBio232013_DNA_FD_185869 | JGI IMG/M metagenome (GOLD analysis project Ga0209794, IMG submission 185869) | Wastewater treatment Type I Accumulibacter community from EBPR Bioreactor in Madison, WI, USA - Reactor 1_5/23/2013_ DNA (SPAdes)... | ecosystem: Engineered > Bioreactor > EBPR >... | reverse complement strand
CAAAACCATAGCCGGGATAAAGCATCTCCGCATGGCTCATCAGCGTATCGCGTGCTTGCTTGGCGACAATCGACGCAGCGGCGATAGCAAGAACGCGTGAATCGCCCTTCACCACCGCAAGGCCCGGCATCGGCAATTCGGGCGGCACATGGGTGCCGTCCACCAGCACCGCCTCCGGCGCGCTCGGCAGCGCCGCAATCGCCCGGCGCATCGCGAGCAGGGTGGCGTGGAAAATATTGAGCTGATCAATCACGGGGGCAGGAACATAGGCCACCCCAACCTCGGCATGGGCGAGAATATGCCGAGCCAGCTCTTCCCGGCGCCTGGCGCTCAGCTTTTTGGAATCGGTGATGCCTTGGGCCTCGAACCCCGGCGGCAGCACCACGGCGGCCGCAACGACAGGCCCCGCCAGCGGTCCGCGCCCCACCTCATCCACCCCGGCGATGCGGGAGAACCCGCGCGCGAGGAAGGCATCCAGATCCCCCGCCGTCCGTTTTGCCACGCCAGCCTCCTTGTGCTGATGTCTTTTGCGCGCCCCTTGCAATGCTATAAGGCGCAGCGGGGATGCGGGCCAAGGCCGCGCCACGCCGGGGAGACAGGCATCACATGGATGAGGCGGAACGCATCCGGCGCTATGCGCCCGAGGGAGATGGCGTGGGGCTGGCGGCCTATGCACTGCACCGGCGCGCGCTGCTTGCCTTCCGGTCGGCGTTCGAAACCCGCCACGAGCGTGCGCCGCAAGAAGCCGAGGAAGCCGCCTTCTTGCTGGGAGAGGAAACACCCGAACGTATCGCTGCTTATCGCCGTGAAGCGCAGGCGTTGCTGGGGGCGCCGCCGCCCAAGCCCGGCAAGCCTGCCAAGCCGGTGCGCTGGCCCTTTTTCGGCCAATGGGTGGAGGCGCCTGCCTCCTATGATCCCGATAAACCCGTCAATTGGCGTGGGTTTGCAGCGCGCCTCGTGCTGCTGCTGGGGGCCGTGATCGGAACGGCTGTGTTGCTCAGAACCCTGTTCGTTCCGCATTAATCTGGCACCATCAGAACAGCGACAGCTGGCTACCGGGCAGCGTGGGGCGCTCGAAGAGATCACAGCGCAGTTTGCCGTTGGCCCGCTCCTTCATGCCCAGCCGCTCCATGGCGAGGCGAAAGCGTTTGGCGATCATATCCGCGAACAGACCCGTTCCCTGCTGACGCGTGGCGAAATTGGCGTCGTAATCCTTCCCCCCGCGGGATGATTGGATCAGGCTCATCACGTGCCGCAGCTTGCCGGGATAGTGTTGAAGCAGCCACTCGCGGAAAAGTTCGCGCAGCTCCAGCGGCAGCCGCAGGAGCACATAATGCGCCTCTTTCACGCCGAGCCCGGCGGCGGCCTCGAGAATCCCCTCGATTTCATGCTCGTTGATGGCGGGAATGATCGGCGCCACCATCACAGCCGTGGGTATGCCCGCCGCCGTCAAAACCCCCAGCGCATCGAGCCGCTTGGCATTGGTGGAGGCGCGCGGCTCCATCGCGCGGCCCAGCTTGGCATCCAGTGTTGTCACCGAAAGGGCAACCTTCGCCAGCCCCTGCTCGGCCATGAGTACCAGCAGATCGAGATCACGCAGCACGAGCGCGTTCTTGGTGACGATGGTGACGGGGTGCTTGCGGGCGGAAAGCACCTCCAGAATCTGGCGTGTGATCCTGTATTGCCGCTCGATCGGTTGATAGGGGTCCGTGTTCGCGCCCAGCGCGATCTCCTTGGGCGTGTAACCGGGCTTGGAAAGTTCACGCTCCAGCAATTCCGCCGCGTTCAGCTTGGCGTAAAGGCGTGATTCGAAATCGAGCCCGGGCGAGAGGCCAAGGTAGGCGTGGCTGGGGCGCGCATAGCAGTAGGAGCACCCATGCTCGCATCCGCGATAGGGATTGATGGAGCGATCAAACGGAATATCCGGCGATTCGTTGCGCGTGATGATGCTGACAGCGCGTTCCGGCAGGGTCTGGGTGCGGAAGGGGGGAAGCTCCTCCTCGCTCCAGCCATCATCAAAGGCTTCCCGCGAGAGCGCCTCGAACCGCCCGGACTGATTCGTGTAGCTGCCGCGCTGGCGCTTGTGCGCCTGCGCCAGAGGCGTTGCCAGACGTTCGGCCCTTTGGGCCTCAGGGGGAGGAATCTCATCAGCGGGCATGGGAACAAAGATAGAACTTTTGGCGGGCCGTCTGTCAAGCCTCGTCCTTTTGTCGGCTCTGTCATCTGCAGGCTTGCTCCCGGCGTATTGCGGTGCAAGAAATGATGTTTCAGATTGTCTCGCGTTCGGGATGCCGCCTGCATGCTCAGCATCATCATCGATGCCGATGGACCGCCACTTGCCTTGAGCGCGACGCTTTCGCCGCTGGTGCGGGGTGTTGTCGAAGGAATCGTCGGCAGCGCCATGCTGGTTGTCCCCAAGGAAACCGACGAGCTCACCACCATTGCCGACGCCGCAGGATGCCGCCTGTTGGCCAGTAGCACCTTCGGCGAGGGCTTTGCGCGTGCCATCACCTACACCAATGGCTCTGGCGTTCTGGTGTTGAGCGCGGGGGTTCAGGTCGGGCCGGAGTTCTGGCCGGTGCTGGCAGATCAGCTTCCCGTCATCGGGCAGGTGCCGGCCGTTACCCAGCTCATCAAGGCGAGCATTTTCCAGCGCATTTCAGGGTTCCGCGGGCAGGTCTCGCGCGATCAGGCCTTGTTGCTGCCCCCCGCGCTGGCACGCGAGATCGGGCTGGAAAAGGCGGATCCCTTCACCCGGCGCTACGGCAATGCGCTGATTACCCTTCCGGCACAGGCACGCCGCATTGCGCTGAGCCCGCGCCTGTGAGGGCTTACTTCGGCTGGCGCGGCAGGGCGGCGTAGTAATCGGCGATTTCCGCCATCTCGCTCTCGTCCATGCGGCGGCTCATCACCTTCATTTCCTTGTGCGGGCGCTTGCCCGACTGGAACGCCTTCATCTGGTTGAGCAGATATTCGTAGTTCTGCCCGGCCAGATGCGGCACGTCCTTGTCCTTCGCGATGCCGTCATCGCCATGGCAGGCCATGCATTGCAGGATCAGATCGCGCTGCTTGCCCTGCGCGAAGGCAGGCTGGGCGGCAACAAGGACAAGGGCAGCAAGAAGAAGGCGCATGATATGAAAACCGGAGCGTTGCGGAGGGCGTCTTGTCAGAGCGCCGGAGCGTTGAAGGTATCGCAGGCGGAGATCTGGCCGGTGCGCAACCCACGCTGAAGCCAGGTCGCGCGCTGCTCGGAGGAGCCGTGGGTGAAGCTGTCCGGCACGACATAGCCCTGGCTCTGCTTCTGCAGGCGATCATCGCCGATCGCCGCCGCTGCACTCAGGGCTTCCTCGACGTCGCCCTGCTCCAGAACCTGCCAGCGCTGGTTGGCGTGCTTGGCCCAGACACCCGCAAGGCAATCGGCCATCAGCTCGACGCGCACGGAGAGAGCATTGGCTTCCTTGCGCGACACCCGCTGCTGGGCGCGCTGGACCTTGGGCAGGATGCCGAGAAGGTTTTCGATGTGGTGGCCCATTTCATGCGCCACGACATAGGCATAGGCGAAATCACCGCCCGCCCGCAGCTTGGTGCGCATTTCCTCGAAGAACGACATATCGAGGTAGATCTTGGTGTCGACCGGGCAATAGAACGGGCCCATCGCGCTTTGCGCCGAACCACAGGCCGATTGCGTATAGCCCGAAAACAGCACGAGCGGCGCCTTGCGGAACGGCACATTCTGCTGCGCAGGCAGAATCTGCGTCCAGACATCCTCATTGGTCTTGAGCACGCGGGCCACGAAGGTCTTCAGCTCATCCGGAGCGCCGGGTAGCGGAGCGCGCTGGCTGCGCGGTGCCGGCTGGCTGACGACCTGCCCGCCGCGCCCACCCGTGAAGATTTCCGCGCCGCCAATGAGAATCGCCGGGTTGATGCCCAGCGCCCAGCCCACCACCGTCAGCAGCGCAATGGTGCCGAACCCAAGGCCGCCGCCGCTCGGCAGGCCAAAGCCACCACCACCACCGCCGCCGAAGCCGTCTTCCCCGCGGCGATCTTCGATGCTGTCCGATTCCTGAATATCGTCGAGGCGCATGGGGTTCTCCGTCAGGCTGTTCAAGCCGATGAATCGTTCAATAGTCGCGCGCGAGCGGCTTGCCTAGGCCTGTCGCGGTCCAAGCGCCTCCAGCTTCGCCTTCAGGGCGCGCAAATCACGCCACGCCAGGTTCTTCTGCGCGGGGGAGCGCAGAAGATACGCCGGATGCAGCATGGGAATGGCGGGGATGGCGCGCCCGCCAACCGTGAAGGACAGCCAGCGTCCGCGCAGACGCAGGATGCCGTCCTTCTGGTTCAGCAGCGTCTGGGAGCTGGGTGCACCCATGGTGACGAGAATATCGGGCGCGGCGAGTTCGATCTGGCGCAGGATGAAGGGCATGCACACCGCAATCTCCTGCGGGGTCGGGGTGCGGTTGCCGGGCGGGCGCCACGGCACGGTATTGGCAATATAGACCGAGGTGCGATCCAACCCGATCGCGGCGAGCATCTTGTCGAGCAACTGGCCCGCCCGGCCCACGAAGGGTCGCCCGATCTCATCCTCATCACGCCCCGGCGCTTCGCCGATAATCATGATGCGGGCCTTCGGGTTACCGTCGGCAAACACCAGACGCGAGGCCGTCTTCTTGAGGGCGCAGCCGTCGAAAGCGTCAAGCGCCGCGCGCAAGGCCTCCAGATCCAGCGCGGCCTTGGCGATCTCGCGGGCGTTGGCGGCAGCCTCTTCCGGGCCGGCAAGAGCCGGAGCCGCCACAATCTGCGGCTTTGTCTCAGTCGCCTCCCGCACGGGCGCGGCCGGAACAGGGGGCGGCGCAAGGCGGTTGACCGGTTCATCGCCCAACGGCAAATCCACCCCCGCCGCGAGCAGGAACTCGAGGATCTGGCGGGGCGAAGCTGTCTCGGACGCAATCACGGACATAAGCGAGGCTGTGCCTTTTGGTGGTCCCTCAGGCGGGGGGAGAGCCCCCTGATCTTTCACGTGCGGGCGCTGCTGGCAAGCGCGCGGGAAAACGCGCCTTGTCCGGCATGTGACAGGCGCGTCTGCGCCCGCTAAGTATGAAGCGAGAGGGGAGCCATCCCCATGCATATTAGTTTACATATGAACCAATTTGGCGCTAAGCTGCGCCTTGTCATACTGGGCTTGGTGCCTGCCTTCTTTTCCTTGCCTTCCCAAAGGCTTTGTGAAAGGGCAGAAGTTCAGTGAAATGACGCTTCAAGGATGGGGGAAACCATGGGTGAGCCGCTCGCCGATCTGCCCGAACGGGACGCGATGGAATATGATGTCGTGATCGTGGGGGGCGGGCCTGCTGGCCTCGCCGCATCCATCCGCATCAAGCAGACCAACCCGGACCTTTCCGTCGTGCTGGTGGAAAAGGGCGCGGAAGTGGGTGCCCATATCCTCTCCGGCGCGGTGATCGATCCCGTTGGCCTCGACTTGCTCCTGCCGGAATGGCGCGAGGATGCGGATTGCCCGGTCAAAACCCCCGTTACGGACGATCGTTTCTATTTCCTCGGCCCCTCGGGCGCGCTGCGCCTGCCCAACTTCGCCATGCCGAAGTTGATGAACAACCACGGCAACTACATTGTCTCGCTGGGGAGCCTTGCGCGCTGGCTGGCGGTTCAGGCCGAAGGCCTGGGCGTGGAGATCTACCCCGGCTTTGCCGCGCAGGAAGTGCTCTTCACGGAGGACGGCAAGGTCGCAGGCATCGCGACCGGCGACATGGGTATCTCCCGCGAAGGGGAGATGAAGGACAGCTACACCCGCGGCATGGCGCTTTATGGCAAGTACACCCTCTTCTCCGAGGGGGCGCGCGGGCATCTTTCCAAGCAGCTGATCGCCAAGTTCGGCCTCGACAAGAATGCGGATGTCGCCAAATTCGGCATCGGCATCAAGGAACTCTGGCAGATCGACCCGAAAAAGCATCAGAAGGGGCTTGTGCAGCACTCCTTCGGTTGGCCGCTCGACAATTCTACTGGTGGCGGCTCGTTCCTCTATCATTTCGACGAGAACCTCGTTTCGATCGGGTTCGTCATCCACCTCAACTATTCCAACCCGACGCTTTCGCCCTTCGATGAGTTCCAGCGCTTCAAGCATCATCCGATGGTGGCGGAGCAGCTGGAGGGCGGCAAGCGCCTCGCGTATGGCGCGCGCGCCATCACCGAAGGCGGCTGGCAGTCGGTGCCCAAGCTGGTGTTCCCGGGCGGTGCGCTCATCGGGTGCTCGGCCGGTTTCATGAACGTGCCGCGCATCAAGGGCAGCCACAACGCGATTCTCTCGGGCATTCAGGCGGCGGATGCCGTGGTGGCAGCGCTGGGCGAAGGCCGAGCGCAGGACGAACTCACCGCCTTCGATCAGGGCTGGCGCGCCAGCGAGATCGGCAAGGACCTGAAGCCCGTGCGCAACGCCAAGCCGCTGTGGTCGAAGTTCGGCACCGCACTCGGCATTCCGCTGGGTGGTCTCGACATGTGGACCAACGAACTCTTCGGCCTGTCGTTCTTCGGCACCATGAAGCACGGAAAGAAGGATTCGGAGTGCCTCAAGCCGCTCGCCGAGGTGAAGCCCAAGGTCTATCCCAAGCCGGATGGCGTGCTCTCCTTCGACAAGCTCTCCTCGGTGTTCCTCTCCGGCACCAACCACGAGGAAGACCAGCCGGTGCATCTGCGCCTGACCGATCCCTCGATCCCGGTGGCCAAGAACCTGCCGGTCTATGGCGAGCCTGCACGGCTTTATTGCCCGGCAGGGGTCTATGAGATCGTCTATGGCGATGAAGCGAACAAAAAAGACCCGCGCTTTGTGATCAACGCGCAGAACTGCGTCCACTGCAAAACCTGCGACATCAAGGATCCGGCCCAGAACATCACCTGGGTCGCGCCCGAGGGCGGCGGCGGGCCCATGTACCCCAATATGTAAGGGGCTTTGTTGCGCCCCATTTCAGTGCTAACCGAAGGGAAGCGGCAGCATAGGGTCTGCCGCTTCTTTTCGTATTCAAGGGCTGTCCCGGATGTCGTTCAAGAAGCGCGCGCCTGCGTCTTTCCCTCTGGCTCTCGCCATTCTGATGGCCGGGCTCAGCCTCGCTCCGGCCAAGGGAAACGCGCCGCGCCTGCCGCCCGCTTATGGCGCTTCGGGCAGCTATCTCGCGGCCATCGTTGCCAATTCCCAGCGTGATACGGGGTCTGCGGCGGAATATTACCGCGAGGCGCTCAAGGCCGATCCGCGCAACGCGACCCTGCTGGACCAGACCTTTGTGGCCGAGCTGCTGGACGGCAACCTGCCCGAAGCCTTCCGCTACGCCGAGAAGACCATCGCGCGCGATCCCGGCAATACGCTGGCGCAGGCGGTGTTGGGCGTGCGGGCCATGCGGGCCCGCGAATATGCCAAGGCCCGCAACCATTTTGACCGCGCGGCGGGCGGTGTGCGCGGGGCAGACCTCGCGCTCACCCTGTTCAAGGCCTATGCGTTGGCCGGGCAGGGCGAAGCCCAGACCGCCCTCAAATCGATTGATCGCTTCTCCGATACGGAATCCAAGGCACTGCGGGACTATTTCTCCGGCCTGCTGGCGGATGTCTCCGGCCTCGGGGCAGAAGCAGAAACGCGCCTGAAGAGCGCTTACGGGGCCGAAAGCGGCCTGATGCGCATCATCGATGCCTATGCCCGCGTGCTCTCGCGCCGAGGCAAGGGCGATGAAGCCAAGGCTGTCGTCAACCGCTGGAAGGCCGATAACCCCACCCAGCCCTACCTCGCCCGCCTCGCCAAAGCGCTGGAAGCGGGCGACAAGGTGGCCCCGCTGGCCTCGACCCCGGCGGAGGGGCTGGCCGAGGTGTTCTACATGCTCGGCGCCTTGGGGCAGGGCCAGCGCGACCCCGTCACCTCGATGATCTACCTGCAGATGGCGCGCTACCTTGCGCCCAAGGAAGAGATTTACACCCTCACACTCGCTGAATTTTACGAGCAGACGCGTCAGTTCAACCGCGCGGCGACCCTTTATTCCGAGATTGCGAGCGATTCGCCCTATTCCAACCGCGCCGCCATCGGCCGCGCCGCCGCCCTCGACCGGCTCGACAAGCACGACGAGGCGATCTCGGTGCTGCGTACCCTGCTGGCCGCCCACCCTGAGGATTTCGAGGCGGCGGATACGCTCGGCTCCATCCTGCGCATGAAGAAGCGCTGGCCGGAGACGGTGGAGGTGTATAACGCCGCCCTCAAGGCGATTCCCAAGCTGGAAGAGCGCCATTTCGTGCTGCTGTTCGGCCGCGCCATTGGCTATGAGCGCCAGAAGATGTGGGCCAAGGCCGAGCCGGATTTCCTCGCCGCGCTGGATCTTCTGCCCAAGAAGCCGCGCACCCCGCGTGAAGCCGCCGAACGCGCGCAGGTGATGAATTATCTGGCCTATTCCTGGGTCGATAACGGCATGAACATCGAAAAAAGCTTCGATATGCTGCGCGAAGCGGTCTCGCTGACGCCGGGCGACGGCGCGGTGGTGGATAGCCTCGGCTGGGCCTATTTCCGCCTCGGCAAGTTCAACGATGCCGTGCGCGAGCTGGAACGCGCCGTGCTGCTCAAGGCGGGTGATCCCACGATCAACGATCATCTGGGGGATGCCTATTTCAAGGTGGGTCGCAAGCGCGAGGCCGAGTTCAAGTGGCGTCAGGCGCTGGAGCTGAACCCCGAGCCGGAAGACGCCGAGAAGATCAAGCTCAAGCTGGAAAAAGGCTATGAGGCCGTGGCCGCCAAGGGCGGTTGACGCCAGCGCCTCTTGAGGAACCATGCGCCTCGAAGACTTTGCGCCCGCCAAGATCAACCTGTTCCTGCATGTGCTGGGGCGGCGTGAGGACGGCTATCATCTGCTCGAAAGCCTTGTCAGTTTTGCCTCTGTGGGCGACAGGCTGTGGCTGGAGCCCGGCGCGCCGCTCGGGTTGGCGCTCTCTGGCCCCTTCGGCGAGGGGCTTGAAGCGGGGGATGACAACCTGATCCTGAGGGCTGCGCGCGCTTTTGCCGCCCATGTCTCAGGGGCGCGTCAGGGGGCTTTTGCGCTGGAGAAGAACCTCCCCATCGCCTCCGGCATCGGCGGGGGCTCCACCGATGCGGCCGCCGCCCTGCGCCTGCTCGCGCGGCTCAACGGGATTGCGCTCCAGGATCCCCGCCTGATGGATGCCGCCCGCACGCTGGGGGCCGATGTGCCGGTGTGCCTTGATCCCGCCCCGCGTCTGATGCGCGGGATCGGCCATGAACTCGGCCCGAAACTCGCCGCGCGCCCGGTTCCGGCGCTGCTGGTGAACCCCGGTGTTGCCGTGCCGACAGGGCCGATTTTTGCTCAGCTCGGCCTGAAGCCGGGGGAGCGCCGTGCGGCTGGTGTCGATGAGCGCAACGATCTCGCTCGGCCGGCGATCGCGCTCGAGCCCGTCATCGGACAGGTGCTCGATCACTTGGCCGCGCAGCCCGGTGCAACGCTTGTGCGCATGTCAGGCTCGGGGGCTACCTGCTTTGCGCTGTTCGAGAGCGAGCAAGCGCGGGAGGCCGCACGGGCATCCATCACCGCGCGCGATCCGGTCATCACAACTTTGCGCTGGTGGTGCGCGCCGTGCGAGGTTCTGATCCCGGCCTGACGTAGAGGGTTGCCATGATTACCCCCGACTACATTGACCTGATGGCCCGCTACAACGCCTGGCAAAACCGGGTGATGGTGGCTGCGGCGCAAACACTGTCGCACGAGGCGCGCTGGCAGGAGCGGGGGGCGTTTTTCGGCTCTATCGCGGGCACGCTCAACCATCTGCTTTGGGGCGATTCCATGTGGATGCACCGCTTCGACGGGGTCGAGCGCCCCAGCCAGACCATTGCCACCTCAGCCGCCATGGAGCCGGATTGGGATACCTACAGGCAGCGGCGGGCCGCGCTCGATGCCCGGATCATCGATTGGTCCCGGCGCGTCGATGAGGGGTGGATTTCAGGCGAGACGCGCTGGTTCTCGGGCGCTGCGGGCCGGGAAATCGTCAAACCCAACGCGTTTCTGGCGATGCATTTCTTCAATCACCAGACCCATCATCGCGGGCAGATCCACGCCATGCTCACCGCCGCCGGGGCGAAAACAGACGATACGGACCTGTTCCTGATACCGGAGGGGTAGGGGGGTCATCTGCGCTTTAAGAGCGACCGAGAACGCCTTCACCACGCCTCAGCCGCAGCCCTCTGCCGAAGCGTAGCGGAGGCTAGGCCCGAACGGGCCGCCGAGCTTATGCGAGGGTCTTGCTTGCCCGGCGCAAGCTTCGGGCAAGCGAAACAAAACTGGCGTAGCGGAGGCTAGGCCCGACCAGGCCGCCGAGCTTATGCGAGGGGCTTTTCCCGACGGGCGGAGCCCTTGGCGGGAAAAAACTAATAAGCTCTGCTGATACAGAAATCGACGACTTCACCCAGCGCATCACGCATGGGAGAGGCGGGGAATAGCGCCAAAGCATCTTTGGCCACTTCGCCGTAATGGCGGGCGCGCTCCACGGTGTCTTCCAGCGCCCGGTGCTTCTTGAGCAGGTCAATCGCGCGGGAGAGGCGGGTATCGTCGCTCATCCCCTTCTCAATCGAATCGCGCCAGAACTGGCGCTCCTCATCGGTGCCACGGCGGAAGGCCAGCACCAGCGGCAGGGTAATCTTCCCCTCGCGGAAGTCATCGCCAACGTTCTTGCCGAGCTTGGCCGAGGTGCCGCCGTAATCGAGCGCATCATCGATCAGCTGGAACGCCACGCCGAGGTTGAGCCCATAGGAGCGGCAGGCCTTCTGCGCATCCTCCGGCGCACCGGCGAGAATCGGGCCGACTTCGGCGGCGGCCGCGAAAAGCGCGGCGGTCTTCGCGCGGATCACGGCGAGGTATTCGTCTTCGGTCGTCGCGGTATTCTTGGCGGCAGCCAGCTGCATCACCTCGCCTTCCGCGATCACGGCGGCGGCGGTGGAAAGCACATCGAGGCACTGGAGCGAGCCGACCTCGACCATCATCTTGAAGGCTTGGCCGAGCAGGAAATCGCCCACCAGCACCGAGGCCTCATTGCCCCACACCTTGCGGGCCGAGGGCTTGCCACGACGAAGATCGCTTTCATCCACCACGTCGTCATGCAGCAGGGTGGCGGTATGCATGAACTCGACGGAGGCCGCGAGCTTCACATGGCCTGCGCCCGTGTAGCGCGCGAGCTGCGCGGTGGCGAGCGTGAGCATGGGGCGCAGGCGTTTGCCGCCCGAGGAGATGAGGTGCTGCGCGACTTCCGGGATCATCGTGACATCGGAACCGGTGCGCGAGAGAATCGTCTCGTTCACGCGCGCCATGTCCTCGCGGGTCAAGGCCACGAGGTTTTCCACCCCGCCGCCGCCCTTCTCACCAATGGAAACGACAACGCCCAACGTCTTGCCTCCCCTCCGGAACTTGCCCGGTGCGACCGAAAAATCGCATAACCCTGATCTGCTTGCACCGGGCGCGTCACAAATGCAACGCCGCGTTGCCCGCCCTTGTCCCGCAAGCACATAGGACAGGATAAAGTGAGCGTCGAGACAGCAATTTTCCCGGTGACGGAAGATACCCTGCTGGGGGGCACCCTGCGCTTGCGCCAGCGCGCCAAGGGGCACCGGGCGGGCAGCGATGCCGTGCTGCTGGCCGCCGCAGCGCCACAGGGCGCGCAAACCATGGCTGATCTCGGCGCGGCTTCCGGTGCAGTGGGCCTGATGGCGGCGCTGCTTCGCCCCCATGCGCGGGTGAGCCTGCTCGAACAAGAGGCAGCTCTGGTGGCTTTGGCGCAGGAGAATATTGCGCTCAACGCGCTTCAAACGCGCATCGAGGCCCGTGCTGTCGATGCCTTCCGCCTGGGGGGCGAGACAGATCTGCGCGAGCACTTCGATGCGGTACTGACCAACCCGCCGTTTTTCGAAACAGGGGCGACGCGCATTTCACCCGAGCCGGGTCGTGCCAGCGCCCACCACATGACGGGCGACCTTCACCGCTGGATCTCGGGTGTTCTGACGCTGCTCAAACCGAAGGGAGAGCTGGTGATGATCCACCGGGCTGATCATCTCGATGCGGTGCTGGGTGCCTGCACCGGGCGCTTCGGGGCCATCACGCTGCGATTCGTTCATCCAAGGGCGGGCGAACCGGCCAGCCGCTTGTTGATCAGCGGCATCAAGGGCTCGCGCGCGCCGCTGAGCGTGCTGCCGCCGCTGGTGCTGCACGAGGGCGAGGCATTCACACCGCTGGCGGACGCCTTGCATAAGGGGCAGGCCGCGCTCTCCATGCGCCCATAAAAAAACGGGCAGATAACCGCCCGTTTTCCATTTTCTCAGATCTGCTTAGCGGCAGACGCGGACATGGCGGCGCACATAGCCATAGGGCGTCCAGACGACTTGCGGACGCGTCCAGCAGCGACGACCGTAATAGACCGGGCGATAGTAAGCGCGGCGATAGACATGGCGCGGACGATAATAGGCACGGCGATAGCCGTAGTGACGGCGGTAATAGCGCACCTGCGAGAGTTCGGTCTTGCCAGCCTGTTCGACCTGCGCGGCCGGACCGGCGGGGAAGGAGGCAGCTTGCGCGGCGGGGGCCATGCCGATGACGGCAAGGAACGCGGCGAAGATGGCCGCAAAGGTAAGCTGGGTGAATTTGCTCATGGAAGGCTCTCCTTAAT
>Ga0209794_1001939_pt1 | contig 12693 bp, 23 predicted proteins | sample EBPBio232013_DNA_FD_185869 | JGI IMG/M metagenome (GOLD analysis project Ga0209794, IMG submission 185869) | Wastewater treatment Type I Accumulibacter community from EBPR Bioreactor in Madison, WI, USA - Reactor 1_5/23/2013_ DNA (SPAdes)... | ecosystem: Engineered > Bioreactor > EBPR >... | reverse complement strand
GTCTACGCTCAGGTTTTTTGGACCTCCTCTGGTATAAGGAACATCGCCCATGAGGTCAGGGGTAATTGCACAGAAGCTCGGCATGACCCGAGTCTTCACCGAAGGCGGGGAACACGTTCCCGTCACGGTTCTGAAGCTCGATGGCTGCTCGGTCGTCGCTCACCGCACCAAGGATCGTGACGGCTATGTCGCGCTCCAGCTCGGTGCCGGTAAGGCCAAGCCGAAGAACGTCTCCAAGGCTGAACGCGAGCGTTTCGCGGTCGCCAAGGTCGAGCCGCGTATGAAGCTCGTCGAGTTCCGCGTCGATGACGCCGGTGTTATCCCGGTTGGCGCTGAAATCACCGCCGATCACTTCGTCGCCGGCCAGTTCGTCGACGTTACCGGCACCACGACCGGTAAGGGTTTCGCCGGTGGTATGAAGCGCTGGAACTTCGGCGGTCTGCGTGCCACCCACGGCGTGTCGGTTTCGCACCGTTCGATCGGTTCGACCGGTGGCCGTCAGGACCCGGGCAAGACCTTCAAGAACAAGAAGATGCCGGGTCACCTCGGTGTCGAGCGTGTGACCACGCTGAACCTGAAGGTTGTCCGCACCGATGTCGAGCGCGGCCTCATCCTCGTCGAGGGCGCTGTCCCCGGCGTGAAGGGCGGCTGGATCACGGTTCGTGATGCGATTAAGAAGCCTGCTCCGAAGGATGCCCCGGTTCCGGGTGCCTTCCGTGTGGGCGGTGCGGCCGAGGCGGCGGAAGCCCCTGCTGCTGCTGAGACGGAGGCCTGAGGATCATGAAGCTCTCGATCCAGACTCTCGCCGGCGGTGAAGCCGGTTCGGTCGAGCTGGCCGAAGCCCTCTTCGGGCTTGAGCCGCGCGTTGACCTCCTGCACCGCATGGTGCGCTACCAGCTGGCCAAGCGCCAGGCCGGTACGCATCAGGCTCAGGAGCGCTCGACCATCAACCGCACGACCAAGAAGCTGTACAAGCAGAAGGGCACCGGCAACGCCCGTCACGGCTCGGCCAAGGCGCCGCAGTTCCGTGGTGGTGGCCGCGCCTTTGGTCCGATCGCGCGCTCCCATGCGCATGATCTGCCGAAGAAGGTTCGCGCCCTCGCGCTCAAGCATGCGCTCTCGGCCAAGGCCAAGGACGCCAACATCATCATCCTCGACAAGGCCGAAATCGCCTCGCCGAAGACCAAGGACCTGAAGGGCACCCTCGAGAAGCTCGGCCTCTCGAACGCGCTCTTCATCGGCGGCGCTGCCGTGCAGGACAACTTCCTGCTCGCCTCGCGTGCCATTCCGCACGTGGACGTTCTGCCCGTTCAGGGCATCAACGTTTACGACATCCTGCGCCGTGAGAAGCTCGTGCTGACCACGGAAGCGCTTGATGCGCTCAACGCGCGTCTGGCTGGCTAAGGGGATAGACCATGAGCATCGATCCGAAGCTTTTCGACGTCATCGTCGCCCCCGTCATCACCGAGAAGGCCACCGTGCTCACCGAGCAGAACAAGGTTGTCTTCAAGGTCGCCAAGACCGCCACCAAGCCGCAGATCAAGCAGGCTGTCGAAAAGCTGTTCGACGTGAAGGTGGAAAGCGTGAACACTCTTGTCCGCAAGGGCAAGACGAAGCGCTTCCGCGGCACGCTGGGTCAGCAGTCGGACGTCAAGAAGGCGGTTGTGACCCTCGCCGAGGGCCACACCATCGACGTCACGACCGGTCTGTGAGCGGGAGAGACTTAAATGGCACTGAAGCATTTCAATCCCATCACCCCCGGCACGCGCCAGCTCGTTCTGGTTGACCGCTCTGACCTGTACAAGGGCAAGCCGGTCAAGACCCTCACCGAGGGCAAGCATAGCCAGGGCGGCCGTAACAACGTCGGTCGTATCACCGTCCGCTTCCGCGGCGGTGGCCACAAGAAGTCCTATCGTCTCGTCGACTTCAAGCGTCGCGAGAAGCTGGGCATGGCCGCTGTCGTCGAGCGTCTCGAGTATGATCCGAACCGTTCGGCCTTCATCGCCCTGATCAAGTATCAGGACGGCACGCTCAGCTACATCCTGGCCCCGCAGCGCATTGCTGTCGGTGACAGCGTGGTGGCCGGCGAGAACGTCGACATCAAGCCGGGCAACGCGATGCCCGTCGCCAACATTCCGGTCGGCACCATCGTCCACAACGTGGAGATGAAGATCGGCAAGGGCGGCCAGATCGCGCGTTCGGCGGGCACCTATGCCCAGATCGTCGGTCGTGACCAGGGCTACGTCATCCTGCGCCTCAACTCGGGCGAGCAGCGTCTGGTCTCGGGCCAGTGCTTCGCCACGATCGGCGCGGTGTCGAACCCGGATCACATGAACACCTCGCTCGGCAAGGCCGGTCGTAACCGTTGGCTGGGCTTCCGCCCGCACAACCGCGGTGTTGCGATGAACCCGATCGACCACCCGCACGGTGGTGGTGAAGGCCGCACCTCCGGTGGTCGCCATCCGGTGACCCCGTGGGGCAAGCCGACCAAGGGCAAGAAGACGCGTTCGAACAAGCGCACCGACCGGTTCATCGTGTCGTCGCGCCACGCTCGCAAGAAGTAAGGGAGAGGCTCATGCCGCGTTCTGTTTGGAAAGGTCCGTTTGTCGACGGTTACCTTCTGAAGAAGGCAGAGGCCGCTCGTGCCTCTGGTCGCAACGAAGTCATCAAGATCTGGAGCCGTCGCTCCACGATCCTGCCGCAGTTTGTTGGCCTCACCTTCGGGGTCTACAACGGCGCGAAGCACGTGCCCGTGAACGTCTCGGAAGAGATGGTGGGCATGAAGTTCGGCGAATTCGCGCCGACTCGCACCTACTACGGCCATGCGGCCGACAAGAAGGCGAAGAGGAAGTAACATGGGCCAGGTTGCCAACACACGGCGCGAGGCCGAGACGGAAGCCAAGGCGGTTGCGCGCAATCTGCGCGTCTCCCCCCAGAAGCTCAACCTCGTCGCCCAGCTCATCCGCGGCAAGAAGGTTTCGACCGCTCTTGCCGATCTGGAGTTCAGCCAGAAGCGCATCGCCAAGGACGTGAAGAAGTGCCTTGAGAGCGCCATTGCGAACGCCGAGAACAACCACGATCTCGACATCGATGATCTGGTCGTTTCGCAGGCGTTCGTCGGCAAGTCGATCGTGATGAAGCGCATTCAGTTCCATGGCCGTGGTCGCACGGGCCGTGTGACGAAGCCCTTCTCGAACATCACGATCATCGTCGCTGAGAAGGCGGGGGAATAAGCCATGGGTCAGAAAGTCAATCCGATCGGTCTGCGCCTCGGCATCAACCGCACCTGGGACAGCCGCTGGTATGCCGCCAAGGCCGATTACGGCCCCATGCTCCACGAGGATTTCAAGATCCGCGAAGAGCTGATGAAGACGCTCAAGCAGGCCGCGGTCTCCAAGATCGTGATCGAGCGCCCGCACAAGAAGTGCCGCGTCACCATCCACTCGGCCCGTCCGGGTGTGGTGATCGGCAAGAAGGGTGCGGACATCGACAAGCTGCGCCGCCAGGTTGCCGCGCTCACCAAGAGCGAGGTTGCGCTGAACATCGTCGAAGTCCGCAAGCCGGAAATCGACGCGACGCTGGTGGCCGACTCGATCGCCCAGCAGCTTGAGCGCCGCGTGGCCTTCCGCCGTGCGATGAAGCGCGCCGTGCAGTCCGCGATGCGTCTGGGTGCCGAAGGCATCAAGATCACCTCGTCGGGCCGTCTCGGCGGTGCGGAAATCGCCCGTATCGAATGGTACCGCGAAGGCCGCGTGCCGCTGCATACGCTGCGCGCCGATGTCGATTACGGTGTTGCCACGGCCCACACGGCCTACGGCACCTGCGGCATCAAGGTCTGGATTTTCAAGGGTGAGATCCTCGAACACGATCCGATGGCGCAGGACAAGCGCGCCGAAACTCAGGATACGCGTTCGCAGGGCCGCCGCGCGCCGGATATGGCGTGAGGAGATAAGCCATGTTGTCACCGAAGCGTACGAAGTTTCGTAAGCAGTTCAAGGGCCGCGTGAAGGGCGAAGCCAAGGGCGGGTTTGAACTCGCTTTCGGCGAATTCGGCCTGAAGGCGATGGACCCGGACCGCATTACGGCCCGTCAGATCGAAGCGGCTCGCCGCGCGATGACCCGTCACATGAAGCGTGCCGGTCGCGTGTGGATCCGCGTGTTCCCGGATGTTCCGGTTTCCAAGAAGCCTGCCGAAGTCCGCATGGGCTCCGGTAAGGGTTCGCCGGAACTGTGGGTGGCCAAGATCAAGCCGGGCCGCATCATGTTCGAGATCGGCGGCGTTCCCGCCGAACTCGCCAAGGAAGCGCTGACGCTCGCAGCTGCCAAGCTGCCGCTCAAGACGCGCTTCGTCCAGCGCATTGCCGAATAAGGGGAGGGCAGCATGAAGTCGAACCAGCGTCTGTCCGACCTGCGCGTGATGAGCGTGGATCAGCTGCAGGATGAGCTCGTGAAGCTGAAGAAGGAGCAGTTCAACCTGCGCTTCCAGCGTGCCACGGGCCAGCTCGAGAATGTCTCGCGTGTTCGCGAAGTCCGTCGTGACATCGCCCGCGTGAAGACCCTCCAGCGTTCGAAACTCGCCGCACAGGCGAAGGGAGCCTAAGATGCCGAAGCGCGTTCTTCAGGGCGTCGTCGTCAGCGACGTGCAGGACAAGACCGTGGTGGTGAAGGTGGAGCGTCGCTTCACCCATCCGCTGCTCAAGAAGACCGTTCGTCGGTCGAAGAACTATCATGCCCATGATGAAGGCAATGCCTTCAAGGTGGGCGACGAGGTTTCCATCGAGGAGACCCGTCCGATGTCGAAGCTCAAGCGCTGGGTCGTTCTTTCGACCGCCCAGAAAGCCTGAGCCTCTCGAAAACCGCCGCTCCGGGGCCCTCATCAAGGCTCTGGAATTCAGTGGGTGGCGGGGCACATTTCGCTTGAGTGACAAGCGCGAAGCGTATAAGGCTTCGCGCTTCTCGCATTTTGCGAAAATCTCGAACTGGGGTTTCTCCAGAGATCCCAAGGGGAGGGGACTTTTTTGTTCCCTCGTCAGGCGTAGTCCGGAGCCAATGGGCTGCCGGAAACCGATCTGAAGGAAAGGAAGGATCATCTCATGATCCAGATGCAAACCAATCTCGACGTTGCCGACAACTCCGGCGCGCGCCGTGTCATGTGCATTAAGGTGCTCGGTGGCTCGAAGCGTAAGTATGCCGGCGTGGGCGACATCATCGTGGTCTCGATCAAGGAAGCGATTCCGAAGGGCCGCGTGAAGAAGGGCGACGTCATGAAGGCGGTCGTCGTTCGCACTGCCAAGGACATCCGTCGTCCGGATGGCTCGGTCATTCGTTTCGACCGTAACGCCGCTGTGCTCATCAACAACCAGAAAGAGCCGATCGGCACCCGTATCTTCGGGCCGGTGCCGCGCGAACTGCGCGCCCGCCAGCACATGAAGATCATCTCGCTCGCGCCGGAGGTGCTGTAATATGGCCGCGAAGATCAAGAAGGGCGACAAGGTTGTCGTCATCACCGGTCGTGACGCCGGCAAGTCGGGTGAAGTGCTCGAAGTGCGTCCCGCCGAGGGCCGTGCGGTCGTGCGCGGTGTGGCGATGATCAAGAAGCATCAGCGCCAGACCCAGAACACCCAGGGTGGCATCATCTCCAAGGAGGGGACCATCAACCTCTCCAATATCGCCATTGCCGATCCCAAGGATGGCAAGCCGACCCGTGTTGGCTTCAAGGTGCTTGAAGATGGCCGCAAGGTCCGTTTCGCCAAGCGTTCGGGGGAGCAGATCGATGCTTGATGTGACCAACTACGAGCCCCGGCTCAAGAAGCATTACCGTGACGTCGTTGTTCCTGCGATGAAGGAACAGTTCGGCTACAAGAACGTCATGGAAATCCCCAAGATCGAGAAGATCGTGCTCAACATGGGCGTTGGTGAATCCACCGGCGACTCCAAGAAGGCCACTGTGGCCGCTGCGGATCTCGCGGCGATCGCCGGCCAGAAGCCGGTCATCACCCGTGCCCGCAAGGCGATCGCGCAGTTCCGTCTGCGTGAGAACATGCCGATCGGCGCGAAGGTGACGCTGCGCCAGGTGCGCATGTATGAGTTTCTCGACCGCCTCATCACGATCGCGCTGCCGCGCGTTCGCGACTTCCGTGGCCTGAACGCCAAGTCGTTCGATGGTCGCGGCAACTACGCCATGGGCATCAAAGAGCATCTCATCTTCCCGGAGATCAACTACGACAAGGTTGATCAGATGTGGGGTATGGATGTGATCGTCTGCACCACGGCGAAGACCGACGAGGAAGCCCGTGCTCTCCTCAAGTTGTTCAACTTCCCTTTCCGGCAGTAAGCCAAGTCTTAACAAGACCTTTCGCTTAGACGCGGAGACCAGGAGTTAGAAATGGCCAAAAAAGGCATGATCGAAAAGAACCAGCGTCGCCAGAAGCTGGTCGCCCAGAAGGCGACCAAGCGGGCTGCGCTCAAGGCGATCATCAAGAACAAGGACCTCTCGATCGAGGAGCGCTTCGCCGCGACCCTCAAGCTCGCGGAAATGCCGCGCAACTCGGCTGAAATCCGGGTGCGTCTGCGCTGCGAGGTTTCGGGTCGTTCGCGTGCGAATTACCGCAAGTTCAAGATGAGCCGTATCGCGCTGCGCGAACTGGGCAACAAGGGCCTCGTCCCGGGCCTCGTGAAGTCCAGCTGGTAAGGAGAGGCACCCATGGCGATGAATGATCCGCTGGGTGATATGCTCACCCGCATCCGCAACGCTCAGATGCGCAAGAAGACCCGCGTGACCACGCCGGGTTCCAAGCTGCGCGCGCGCGTCCTCGACGTTCTCAAGTCGGAAGGCTACATCCGTGGCTGGTCCGAAACCCAGTTCGAGAATGGTCGCACCGAGTTCGACATCGAGCTGAAGTATTTCGACGGCGCTCCGGCGATCCGCGAAATCAAGCGCGTGTCCAAGCCGGGCCGTCGCGTTTACGCGCCGGTTGACGGTCTTCCCCGCGTGGCCAATGGCCTCGGCATCACGATCATCTCCACGCCGTCGGGCGTGATGGCGGATCACGATGCGCGCGAGAAGAACGTCGGCGGCGAACTGCTCTGCACTGTGTTCTAATTTCCGGGAGAGGAGGTTTCCATGTCGAAAGTCGGCAAGAAGCCGGTCGAAATCCCGGCCGGTGCTACCCCCAAGGTCGAAGGCCAGTTTGTCTCGATCAAGGGCCCGAAGGGCGAGCTGTCCTTCACCGTTCCTGATGATGTTGCCGTCAAGCTCGAAGGCAATGTCATCACCGTCGATCCGCGCACCCAGACCAAGAAGGCCCGCAGCCTTTGGGGCACCTCGCGTGCGCGCATCAACAACCTCGTCGTCGGTGTGACCGCGGGCTTCGAAAAGAAGCTCGAGATCACCGGCGTCGGCTACAAGGCGGCGGTTGAGGGCAAGAACCTCAACCTCTCGCTCGGTTACTCCCACCCCGTGCTCTACGCGATCCCGGCCGGGATCACGGTGACGACGCCCAAGCCGACGGAAATCATCGTCGCCGGCATCGACAAGCAGCAGGTTGGCCAGGTTGCCGCCGAGATCCGCGCGTGGCGTGGCCCCGAACCCTTCAAGGGCAAGGGCGTCAAGTACGAGGGCGAATTCATCTTCCGCAAGGAAGGCAAGAAGAAGTAAGGCGGACGGAACATGGCACATCTTACCACGACCGAGCGCCGCAAGGCCCGAGTTCGCAAGCAGGTTCGCGCTGCCGCCAATGGCCGCCCGCGTCTCTCTGTTTTCCGCTCGTCCAAGCAGATCTACGCTCAGATCATCGACGATGCGAACGGCGTCACCCTTGTGGCCGCCTCGACCATCGAAAAGGACATCAAGTCCAAGCTCAAGACCGGCGCCGACACGGAAGCCGCCACCACCATCGGCAAGCTCATTGCCGAGCGTGCGCTGGCTGCTGGCGTGAAGGCTGTGGTCTTCGATCGCGGGCAGTACATCTACCACGGCCGCGTGAAGGCGCTGGCCGAGGGTGCCCGCGAGGGTGGCCTCGACTTCTAAGTCGAACCTCGCTAGAAGCCTTTTTCCCCGCGCCTGCTTCTGCTCGCGCGGGGATTTCACGTCCGGAGACGATGCTGCTTTCCGGACCACCCAAGCGAGCAGGGCAGGGGATACCCTCGCCCCGCGCAAGTAAGGAAAATGCCAATGGCAGAAGAACGTGAAGGTCAGCGCGGCCGTGGCCGCGACGGCGGTCGCGAGCGCAACCGCGAGCGCGAAGAGCGCGACAGCGAGTTCGTCGATCGTCTTGTCCACATCAACCGTGTCGCCAAGACCGTGAAGGGTGGCCGCCGCATGGCGTTTGCCGCGCTCGTCGTGGTCGGCGACCAGAAGGGCCGCGTCGGCTTTGGTCACGGTAAGGCCCGTGAAGTGCCGGAAGCGATCCGCAAGGCCACCGAGAGCGCCAAGCGCGCCCTGATCTCGGTGTCGCTGCGTGACGGCCGCACCCTGCATCATGACATCCCGGGCCGTCACGGCGCGGGCAAGGTTCTCCTGCGTGCCGCCCCGGCTGGTACCGGCATCATCGCCGGCGGCCCGATGCGCGCCGTCTTCGAGTGCCTCGGCGTCCATGACGTGGTTGCCAAGTCCCTCGGCTCGTCCAACCCCTACAACATGATCCGCGCGACCTTCGATGCCCTCAAGGCTGAAGATTCGCCGCGTTCGGTCGCCGCTCGCCGCGGTCTCAAGGTGTCGGTCCTCCAGGCCCGTCGCCGTGCGGTCGATGGTGGCGAAGCTGCTGAAGCGTGAGGCCTGACATGACCAAGAACGCTGAAAAGACTATCACCGTCGAGCAGTACGCCTCGCCGATCCGTCGTCCGAAGGATCAGCGCGCCACCCTGATCGGCCTGAAGCTCAACAAGATCGGTCGTCGCTCGACCCTTCCTGACAATCCCTCCACCCGTGGGATGATCGCGAAGGTCGCGCACATGGTCCGCATCATCGAAGGCTGAGGAGTAAGATCATGAAACTCACCGATCTGCGTGATAACGAAGGCGCCACCAAGAACCGCATGCGCGTGGGCCGTGGTATCGGCTCGGGCAAGGGCAAGACCGGCGGGCGCGGCGTGAAGGGTCAGAAGGCCCGCACCGGCGTTGCGATCAAGGGCTTCGAGGGTGGCCAGATGCCGCTGCATCGTCGCCTGCCCAAGCGCGGCTTCAACAACATCGGCGCCGTTGACCTCAACGAGGTGAACGTCGGTCGCATCCAGCAGGCGGTTGACGCCGGCAAGCTGGACGCGAAGGCCGTGGTCACCGTCGAATCGCTCATCGCGGCTGGCGTGATCTCCAAGCCCCGTGACGGCGTGAAGATCCTCGGCGTGGGCGAACTCAAGGCGAAGCTCGCCTTCGAGGTGTTCCGTGCTTCCAAGAGCGCCGTCGAGGCGATCGAGAAGGCCGGCGGCTCCGTCAAGATCCTGGCTGAAGAAGCTTCGGCCTAAGACATTTCCGGCACCGGGGTTCGCTCCGGTGCCGTAACCTCCTTTTGTTTGGGCTGATTTTTCTGCCCGGCAGGTCTTCCACCGGTTCTCCACCGGCTCATGCGCGAGTTTGCGCGCCGGGGTGAGGGCCGCTGCAAGATCTTCATCAAAAGGTCTTCATCGCCATCTTTGACAGATGGCCGAAGAGGGCAGGGTGTCTGTCCTCGGTACGGGGAACGACAGGCATGGCATCGGCAGCAGAACAGCTTGCAGCGAACCTGAACTTTGGCGCTCTGGCCAAGGCGGAAGAGCTCAAGAAGCGCATTTGGTTCACCCTCGGCGCGCTGCTAGTGTATCGCCTCGGTACCTATATCCCGCTGCCGGGCATCAACCCCGAATCAATCGCCGAAATCTTCAAGCAGCAGCAGGCGGGCGTGCTCGGCCTGTTCAACATGTTCTCGGGCGGTGCGGTCGGGCGTCTTGCGATCTTCGCCCTCAACATCATGCCGTATATCTCGGCCTCGATCATCATCCAGCTGATGACGACGATCTCCCCGCAGCTTGAGGCGCTCAAGAAGGATGGCGAGGCCGGTCGCCGCCAGATCAACCAGTACACCCGCTATCTGACCGTGGTGCTGGCCCTGTTCCAGTCCTACGGCATTGCGGTGGGCCTGCAGTCCTCTGGCAGTGTCGTGCTCAATCCGGGCCCGTTCTTCCTGCTCTCGACCACCATCACGCTGACCGGCGGCACGCTGTTCCTGATGTGGCTGGGCGAGCAGATCACCTCGCGCGGGATCGGCAATGGAACCTCGCTCATCATCTTTGCGGGTATCGTGGCGGAACTGCCGGCGGCGCTCGCGCAGACTCTCGAACTCGGCCGTCAGGGGTCGATTTCGGCGGGCATCATTCTCGCCGTGGCGCTGATGGCTGTGGCGGTGACGGCGTTCATCGTGTTCATGGAACGCGCCCAGCGCCGTCTGCTGATCAATTATCCCAAGCGCCAGCAGGGCAACAAGGTTTACGAGGGTCAGACCTCGTTCCTGCCGCTCAAGCTGAACACCTCGGGCGTCATCCCGCCGATTTTTGCTTCGTCGCTGCTGCTGATGCCGACGACGATCGCGAGCTTTGCCGCGCAGGGTGGCCCGCAGTGGCTGCAGACCATGAACACCTATCTGGGGCATGGTCGGCCGCTCTACATGCTGCTTTACGCGCTGCTGATCCTGTTCTTCGCGTTTTTCTACACGGCCATCGTGTTCAATCCGACCGAGACGGCCGATAACCTCAAGAAGCATGGTGGCTTTATTCCGGGCATCCGCCCGGGCGAGCGCACGGCCTCCTACATCGATCATGTGCTCTCGCGCATCACGGTGATCGGCGCGGGCTACCTCACCATCATCTGCCTCTTACCCGAATTTCTCATTTCGGCGGCGTCGCTTCCGTTCTACTTCGGGGGAACGTCCATTCTGATCGTCGTTTCGGTCACCATGGATACGGTGGCCCAGGTGCACGGCTATCTGCTGGCGCATCAATATGAGGGCCTCGTCAAGAAGGCGAAGTTGAGAGGGAGCAAGCGCTGATGAGAATCATCCTGCTGGGGCCGCCAGGGGCGGGCAAAGGCACGCAGGCCACCCGCCTTGTGGAGAAGCACGGGATCGTGCAGCTCTCCACCGGCGACATGTTGCGCGCGGCGGTGGCCGCGGGCACGCCGATCGGCCTGAAGGCCAAAGCGGTGATGGAATCGGGCGGGCTCGTGTCCGACGATATCGTCGTCGGGATCATCCGGGATCGCATCGGCGAGGCGGATGCGGCCAAGGGGTTCATCCTCGATGGCTTCCCGCGTACGGTCGCTCAGGCCGAGGCGCTCGACAAGATGCTGGGCGAGCTGAACCTGAAGCTCGACGCCGTCATCGAACTCGAGGTCGATCAGGATGCGCTCGTCGGGCGTATCGTGAAGCGCGCCGAAGACGCCAAGGCCGCCGGCCAGCCGGTGCGCAAGGATGATGATCCGGAAGTCTTCAAGACCCGTCTCGTTTCCTACAACAAGGATACGGCTGCGGTGACGCCTTACTACGCTGCCAAGGGCATGTTGAAGAAGGTGGACGGCATGAAGCCGATCACCGAGGTGGCCGGGGCCATCGACGGTATTCTGGGTTGAAACAGGTTCTTTCCGCCGGGTTAAAATCCGGCGGATCGGGCAACTTTAGGCTTGACGGGGGCGGGCATCATCGCTATCGTCAAGCCTCTTACCGGTGAAGATCTCGCGCGGGGAAACTCGCGCGCTTTCGTTTTTTGTTTCTGTGCCCGCTTGATCGGGTCTAGAACGCACCGGGCGCCGCTTTTCAAGCGGAACCATTCCAGCGAAAGGTGACCGGCTCTCGGGCCAACGCCTTTCGGGCGAGCACAGCGCGGGAGCCCAATGGGGCGCACCGCTACCAAGGAGAGACAACGTGGCGCGTATCGCGGGCGTGAACATTCCGACTTCCAAGCGCGTTTGCATCGCGCTGCGCTACATTCACGGCATTGGTCCGGTGAATGCGATCGAGATCTGCAACAAGGTCGGCATTCCGCTCGACCGCCGCGTCAACCAGCTGAGCGACGCGGAAGTGCTCCAGATCCGTGAAACCATCGACCGTGACTACCTCGTCGAGGGTGATCTTCGTCGCGAGACCGCGATGAACATCAAGCGCCTGATGGATCTGGGTTGCTACCGCGGCCTGCGTCATCGCCGTGGCCTGCCGGTCCGTGGCCAGCGCACGCACACCAATGCGCGTACCCGCAAGGGTAAGGCGAAGCCGATCGCCGGCAAGAAGAAGTAATTTCGCGGCGGAGTGGCGCTCAGGGGATAATCCTCCGGCGCCGCCGTCTGTGCCAAACGACACGAAGGCTCGACACATATGGCCAAGGAAGCTCAACGTATTCGCCGTCGCGAACGCAAGAACATCGTTTCTGGCGTGGCGCACGTGAATGCCTCGTTCAACAACACCATGATCACGATCACCGATGCCCAGGGCAACGCGATCTCGTGGTCGTCGGCCGGCATGATGGGCTTCAAGGGCTCCAAGAAGTCGACCCCGTATGCGGCTCAGGTCGCGGCGGAAGATGCTGCCCGCAAGGCTGCCGAGCACGGCATGCGCACCCTTGAGGTCGAAGTTTCCGGTCCGGGTTCGGGTCGTGAGTCCGCGCTGCGTGCCCTGCAGGCCGCCGGTTTCACTGTCACCTCGATCCGTGACGTGACCCCGATCCCGCACAACGG
>Ga0209794_1001937_pt1 | contig 12725 bp, 13 predicted proteins | sample EBPBio232013_DNA_FD_185869 | JGI IMG/M metagenome (GOLD analysis project Ga0209794, IMG submission 185869) | Wastewater treatment Type I Accumulibacter community from EBPR Bioreactor in Madison, WI, USA - Reactor 1_5/23/2013_ DNA (SPAdes)... | ecosystem: Engineered > Bioreactor > EBPR >... | reverse complement strand
GCTTGATCGCCAATCGTGATCGGGAAGAAAATGAGCGGAAACTTCGGGTCGGTGTAATCGTGGGTGCCGGTGCAAAGGTAACTGTACTGGCTCACGACGGCTTGTTTGCCAATCTTCACACGCGCATAGTTGTAGATATCCGCGTTCCAGCCCACCCAACTCCCATCGCCGATTTCGAGCTCCCAGGGATAGAGGACCTTGACCGTGTTGGCGATTTTCACGCCCGATCCGATCTTGGCACCGAACGCCCGAAGCAGAGCGCACCGAAATCCATCGAAGAACAATCGCGGGGATGGCCGGAAAAGGAGCGTCCAGACCGTGCCCCAGAGCACTCGTTTGATGAGAATCTTTTTCGACCACTGAGTCCGGCTGGCGGCAAGATTCAGCTCTCCTTTGTCGGGGATTCCTTCCCGACCGAGATCGGCATCAAGATCGTGATCGGCAGGTGGTTTGGCTTCCATAGGATTGTTCCCCTTGTTTATTGTGGCTGAGAAGCGGGACGAGCGCAGAGTTTCGGGGCGATTTCCGCCCGGTAGAGGGTGGATTGGAGCGGTACACTCCCGGGTCATGGCGGCACTTTCTCCCGCAGAGCTTGGGGCTCTCTGGCCTGAACTAGAGCGCGAGATCCTCGCCGCCGAGTCGATCATTGTCGGCACCCACGTGAACCCGGATGGCGATGCACTCGGGTCGGCCCTCGCGTTTTCGCAAGTGCTGGATCAACTGGGCAAAACCCACGTGGTGGCGTGTCATCACGAGCCGCCGAGCTACTTGCGCTTCATTCCTCACCTGGATCGACTCCAGCTGAGTGTTCCGGAGGAACCAGCCGATCTGGCGATCGTCCTTGATCTTGAGGCCCTCGACCGCCTGGGGTCGCTCCGGCCGGCGTTTGAGCAAGCCAATCGGATGATCGTGATCGACCACCATGAGCCGCATGAGATGCCGGGTGATCTGCGGGTGATCTCAGTGAACTCCCCGGCGTGCGCGGCGATCCTGGCGGACATTATCAAGCCCTCGCCCATCACGATGACACCTCAGATGGCGACCTGCCTGCTGACCGGGATCCTCACGGATACGGGCAATTTCCGGTTCCCGAACACGACCTCTCACTCGCTCCATGTGGCCGCAGAGTTGCTGGAGGCCGGAGCCGATTTGCGCGCGATTGTCGATGCGGTCTACATGACCCGGAGCCTCCCTGCCGTGAAGCTCTCGAGCCGATTCCTGGCGAACATGCGCCTGAGCTCGGGCGATCAGGTGGCGTGGTCGAAAGTGGGGCTTCCAGATTTTGAAGCGACGGGGGCACGGGAAGAGGACACGGAAGGATTTGTGAATGATCTCCTGTCTATTGAAAGCGTGAAGATTGCCGCGCTCTTGCGACAGGTCAAACCCGGCAAAGTGAAGATCAGTTTGAGGTCGCGAGGGAGTGTGGACGTGACTCTGGTGGCGCGGGAGTTCGGCGGGGGCGGGCATAAAAATGCCTCGGGCGCCTCGTACGATGGTGACATTGATGAGGCGGAGAAGCTGCTTGTGGAGGCAATGGAAAAGTGCTTGGCTTCCTCCTGATTGACAAACCTCAAGGAATCACATCTCATGATGTCGTCGCCCGGCTTCGACGCAGGCTGAACACTCGGCGCATTGGTCATGCGGGAACCCTGGATCCGCTCGCCACGGGATTGCTCGTCGTTGCGGTTGGCCCAGCCACTCGATTCCTGCAGTATCTGGATTTGGAGCCGAAGGAATACCGCGTGGTGATGAAGTTCGGCGTCGAGTCGGACAGCTACGACGCAGATGGTCAGATCGTGGCAGAAAAACCTGTTCCGGGTGATCTGGAGGCGCGAGTTGCCGAGGCGTTGCCTCAGTTCCAGGGAGAAATCGACCAGCTGCCGCCGCTCTACAGCGCGGTCAAGAAGGATGGTCGGCCTCTCTACGACTATGCGCGGAAGGGGATTGAGGTCGAACGGACAACCCGGCGCGTTTTTATCGAGCAGTTCAGTGTGGATTCGTGGAACGGAGATGAACTGGAGGCGGTAATTGTATGCTCGGGAGGTACCTATGTGCGCACGCTTGCCCACGATCTCGGTCAGGCAGTGGGATGCGGGGCGATTGTGACTTCCCTGACCCGAGAAGGCGTCGGGCAATTTGGGATTGAGGATGCGCTGGAGCTCGACGAAGCGAGCCCGGAAAAGCTGATCCCGCTCGCCGAAGCGCTGCACCCCATGCCCTTGATCACGCTGAACGTCGGGCATGTCGATTACATCCGCAACGGACGTCCGGTTCCACTGAAACATGAAGTGCCGACAAAAATGGTCGGACTTATGGATTTGGATGGCAACGTGGTCGGGGTGGGACGCGTGGAAGGATCAACCGTGCATCCTGAGTGTGTGTTGCCCGTCGAGGCGATGAGCGATGTTCTTTGAACGCAATGTCCCCCGTAAGTTCCTGATCGGACAGTTGATCTGGTTCGGCTTGTGGGTGCTGGGCACGGGGATCGGGGCTTTTCTGCTGAATCCGAGCGCGGAAGGCCACGGCACACATCGCCAGCTGGGCTTGCCGCCTTGTGGGAGCGTCGTGATGTTCGATCGCCCTTGTCCTGGATGCGGCATGACTACGAGTTGGACGCACTTCATCCACGGTCACTTTGCCGAGAGTTTTCGCCCGCACCCGCTGGGCCCGATTGTCTACATGCTCTTCACCCTCACCGCTCTGATGTGCCTTTACGGCTACATTCGCGGTCAGAGGCTGATCACCGAGTCGAAGTTCGCGACCCGAAGCTTGGTTGCGGCGATTCTGATTTTCTCGGGATTTGGAGTCGTGCGGTTCTTGACCGTGACGATGAACTCCCAAGAGCACGTGGTGTGGCAACAAACCAGGGCCGCGCTCGAGCAGGCCCCGACGCAACGTTAGTCGCTGGGTCGGGCGAAGAGGGCCGGCATGCCGCCGGTGTGCCAAAAGAGCACCCTTCCCCCAATTTTTTTCTTGCGCAGAAGGTCGAGCATTCCCGCGAATGTTTTGGCGCTGTAGATAGGGTCAAGAAGGATCCCTTCGCGCCTGGCGAGGTACCGCAGAGCCTCGGTTCCCTCGGGTGACGGCACGCCATATCCGGGGCCGACGTAGTCGAGGCGCAGATCAATTTGATGAGGGCTCAGTGCGGGGGCCAAGCCGTAGGCATCAGAAAAGGATCGGCTGAGATCGACCAAGTCATCGAGCATTTCGGGCTCGGGGTCGCAGCCGATGCCAATCACCTTGGTGGAAGTGCCCAGGAAGGATGACGTCAGGCCAATGTGGGTGCTGCCACTGCTGCTGGGGCAAACGATGAAATCGACGGGGGCTGTCAGTTGGCTCGCGAGTTCCTCGGCTGCGCGGTAGAAGGCGAGGACTCCGAGTGGACCGCTTCCGCCGAGGGGAATCACATGAACCTTGGCTCCTCGAGCCCGCTCGGATTCGGCAAGAGCTTCGGCATGGGCATCAAGCTCGGCCCAGGTGCCATCTGGGTACAGGGTGCGTTCGAGTCCGAAGATCTCATCGAGAGCCGGGTTGCCCCCTTGGGTGAGGATTCCCGTGGCTTTGCGGTCTGCTTCTTCGTAGGGGGCGTGCATGGTGGCGGCAAGGCACCGAATGCCGACGACGGCGCAAGCCGCACCCAACTGGCGGAGGAAATTGGACTGTGTCGCTCCGCTACTCACAACCGTATCGATACCTTGAGTAACAATTTCCGAGATCAAATACTCGAGTTTGCGCCCTTTGTTTCCATTTCCAGCAAATCCAGTGAGATCATCTCGCTTGATAAGGATCTCAGTCCCAAAATCAGACGAAACACGGCTCAACGTCCCAATCGGGGTTGGTAAGATGCAGAGCGGTATTCGGTCCGGTATAACCACCCTTCTAGAGTACCGGCTCCCTGCGGAACTGCGGGAGACGACCGACGTTTATAGGAAGTAGTTGCATGGTTGACGATCGCAATCCTCGGGGGCGTCGCATGATGCTCGGTTGCCTTGGCGTTTTTGCCGGGGTGATTATTGCGTTGTGGGTTTGGCTTGGCCCTCTGGTCAGTGCGGCGAACAAAGTCGGCGCTTTTGAGCAACCGGAAAAGCGCGAGTACACCGGGACGTCGATGGATAACCTAAAGGCGATCCACACCGCCATTGGGCTCTACGAGGCGTCTGAGGGTCAGCTGCCCTATGCCGAGGGCTGGATGGATGCGGTGTGGCCTCGTTTGAAGACGGCAGATCTCACGGAGGAGGAAGCCAAGAAAAAGCTCCGCTCCCCCTCGCTTTGGGAAACCAACAGGCAAGCCTATGGCTACGGGTTCAACGAACTTTTTTCAGCCAAGTTGACGAGCGAGATCGAGAGTCCTGACACGACAGCCCTTGTTTTCAGCAGCAGCGACCTCACCTGGAATGCCCACGGCAACCCGGCGCAGTTGGTTCCGGATCCTCCGCGGGAGGATGGAAACCTTGCCTTGACGGCGAGCGGCAGCGTGGTGAAACTGAGCGATTTGCTCAAGAAGTAGGCCCGGTTTCGACCATCCCCGTGCGTGTGGCACGACTCCAGCTATACTGGGAGTCGGCGAACCGCGATGGTTCGTCCGTTTCAATGGAGAAACAAGAAGACGATGTCCGTGATTCCTGCGCCGACAAAACCCCTCGTCAAACTCGACTTCCTGCGCATGATGATGATCAGCCGGGAAGGTGACCGCCGAGAAGGCATCCTCCTCCGCCAAAGCAAAGGCTGGTTCCAGGTGAGTGGCATGGGTCACGAAGCTATCGGAGCGATGGCCCACGCTTTGCGCCCCGACGACTGGCTGTTCCCTTACTACCGCGACCGTGGCTTGATGATGGCTCGCGGCATGAGCAGCTACGAGCTGGCCTTGGCTTATCTGGCCAAGCGTGATTCGAGTTCGGGTGGTCGGCAGATGCCAGGCCACTATTCGAGCCGCGAACTCAATGTCGGCAGTGTCTGCACTCCCACCGGCGGCGGATTGATTCCCGCAGCAGGTGTTGGCTGGGCGATGAAACTGGATGGCAAGGACAGCGTTGTCGTCGCAACCGTCGGCGATGCCGCGATGCGTCAGGGCGAGTTCTTCGAAGCCTGGGCATTTGCCGTGCAGGAAAAGCTTCCGGTGATCTTCTGCATTGAAGACAACAAATACGGAATCTCGACCCCGACCGCCCATTTCATGGCCTTGAACATCCCCGGCATCATCGCCGAGGACTATGTGGTGAAGTGCGATGGCCGCCGGCCGGAGCTGGTTCTCCAGACAACTCTGGAAGCGGTCGGCAAGGCTCGCCGAGGCGATGGCCCGACTCTGATTTGGTTTGATCTGGACCGACTGAGCAGCCACACAAGCTCGGATGACCACCGCGTTTATCGAGACCTCGATGACATCGCAGAGATGGCGGATCGCGACCCGATCAAGCTGCTGCGCGACGAACTCATCGAATCTGGCGAACTGACTATGGAGCAGTTCGAGAAGATGCAGGAGGAGATCATTACCCTGGTCGACGAGGAGTATCGTAAAGCCGAACTGGCGGAGGATCCGAAGGCGGAGGAAGTCGAGGATCACTGCTGGGGTACGCCGGATCGTCCCGAGAAGCCGCCGATCGAAGCTGGCCCTCAGACGATGGTGGATGCGATCAACAAGGTGTTCCACAAAGCCGTCGAATCCGACCCCGATGTCGTGTTCTTTGGCGAGGACATCGAAGATCCCAAGGGCGGCGTGTTCAAGCTGACCGAAGGCTTGAGCGCGAACTTCCCGAAGCAAGTGTTCAACTCGCCGCTCGCCGAAGCCACCGTGATTGGTGTCGCCGTCGGCATGGCGATGTACGGCAAGAAGCCGGTGTTTGAGCTTCAATTCGTCGACTTCATGGCTCCCGCGTGGAACCAGATCATGACGAACATCAGCACCACGCGCTGGCGCAGTTTTGGTCACTGGAAGACCCCGATGTGCATTTACGCGCCGTATGGGGCTTATCTGCCGGGCGGATCTCTCTGGCACAGCCAGGCGAACGAGGCCTATTTGGCTCACACGCCGGGGATCAAGCTGGCGATTCCGAGCACGCCGGAAGATGCGGCGGGCCTCTTCTGGACGGCGATGCACAGTGATGATCCCTGCTTCATCCTGGTTCCGAAGCACATCTTCCGCAAGCGGGTGGACGTGAAGTCCATTGAGCCGCTCGGTTTCGGTAAGGCCAAAGTTGTGCGCGAAGGCAGCGATGTGACGATTGCCACCTACGGCAACACGCTCGAACTCGCCCATGAAGCCGCCGATAAGCTCGCGGGTGAAGTCAGCATTGAGGTCATTGACCTGCGCAGCATCGTCCCCCTGGATATCGAGACCCTGACTGCATCGGTCGAGAAAACCGGGCGTCTGGTGGTGATTCAAGAAGACACCAAGACCTGCGGTTTTGGTCAAAACGTGATCAGCGAAATGGTGAGCGATGCGGATCGGTTTAGCCTGTTCTTGGCTTCTCCTCAGTTGGTGAGCCGGGGCGATGTTCACATCGGCTACAACCCGATCTATGAGTATGCCGCTCTGCCGAGCGTTGAAGAAGTCGTCGCGGCGGTTCGGGTGACGATGGAGTAGGCGGCGCGAACTATTCGCCGGAATCTCGACCGGGCGGGGCAATGACGATGCTCCGCCCGGTTTCGTTTTCTGTTTCGAGTTGGGCAAGGACTTCGAGGATGGATGGGACAAGCTCGGCCAGCGACGGGAGGCGAATATCGGGCGTCTCCAAGGTAAGGAGGTGAAGGGGCAAATTTCGAGCATCCTGCTGAGAACGAATCCCCTGATCAACGGTGATCAGCACGTCGTATCCTTCTGCATGAGCCGCCCGCAGAAGCTTGCCGTTTTGCAGGGCACCCCAGCCAACCTGGGAGCAGTGGACGACCTCATGGCCTGCGAGGAAAATGCCGAATCGGCCGTGGACGCAGTTGTCGAGCAGGATTTTCACTAAGATGCCTGCTCGACGCCGCTCATTCCTTGCACAGCATAGTCATGTATCCAGCGGAGTACAACCAGGGCGTCGTCTCGCGATACATCGGGCCAGCCTTCCAAAAACTCTTCCACGCCCTCGCCTGCATGGAGCGTATCTAGGAGGGCCTTGAGGGGTACTCGCGTGTTCCGGAACCTGATGCTCCCGCTGAGAGTGTCCGGAGTCGCGACCAGAACTCCCTGAAGTTCAGGAGGGATCGTTTGCGGGATCATCATGCTATTTTACGTTGTGTTCCTTGATATCTGAATCACCCGGTCTTGAGAGCTTCGAATAGCCAAGCTACGATGTCGGCGGGGCAATGACGATGCTCCGCCCGGTTTCCTTGTTTGTCTCCAAATCCGCGAGAGCGTGGAGAATCGCCGGCACATGAACCATCAGTGCGGGAACAGTTGTCCCATTTCCCTGCACCGTAATCAGAGAGAGGCTTCGACCAGCCAAGGATTGCTGATGCTGAAACCCACGATCCACCGTGAGAAGGACGTCAAAGCCCCCTTCCTCAGCAGCTTTCAGAAGTTTCCCGTTTTCGAACTCGTGAAGACCGATTGCGCGGCAATGAGTCACCTCGTGACCAAGGAGGGCCGCCGCGAGGGTACGAGGCACACAGTTGTCCAAGAGAATCCTCATCAGCTCGCACGCTCGATCCCCAGGCGATCTAGGGCCTGACCACGCACCCAGTTCGCGACCGCAATCGCCTGCTCTTCCGTCACGTCTGGCCACTCGTAGAGGAAAACATCTAAGCCCTGACCGGCAAGGAGCGTGTCGATGAGAGCCTCCACGGGAATTCGAGTCCCGACAAAGCGAATGCCCCCACTGAGGACTTCTGGAGTCGCGACCAGAACATGCTTGAGCTCTTCTGGAATGGTCGGAAGCTTACTCACTCTCCTATTCTACGCCGAATTCACTCGGAACCGGGATCGTGGGGCGGTGGGGGAGAGCGAGGCAGTAAACTAGACCGCATGAATATCCTGGTGACCGGAGGCTGCGGGTTCATTGGCGCGAACTTTCTGCGGCGCATGGTGCCCCGGCACCCCGAGCATCAGTTTCTGAACCTCGATGCCCTCACCTACGCGGGGAATCCGCTGAGTCTCCAAGAGATCGAGGATTTGCCCAACTACGACTTCGCCAAGGTGAACCTCGCGCATTCCGCCGATACTCACCAAGTGGTGGAAGCCTTTCAACCAGACTGGGTCATTCACTTCGCTGCAGAAACCCACGTCGACAGGAGCATCAAGTTCCCTGGCGACTTCATTCAGTCGAATATCATTGGCACATACAATCTGCTTGAATCCTGCCGAACCATTTGGTCGGACCAGTTTGAGGGGCGCATCTTCCACCACGTCTCAACCGATGAGGTTTTCGGCGAGCTCGGTGAGACAGGGGCTTTTTCCGAAACCACTCCCTACGACCCCAGCAGCCCTTACAGCGCGAGCAAAGCCTCAAGTGACCATTTGGTGAGGGCGTGGAATCACACCTATGGGCTCCCGGTGAAGATCACGAACTGCAGCAACAATTACGGCCCCTATCAGTTCCCCGAGAAGCTGATTCCGGTGATGGTGCTCAAGGGGCTGACAATGGAGCCGCTTCCGGTGTATGGCAAAGGAGCCAACATCCGCGACTGGCTCTTTGTGAACGACCATGTTGATGCAATCTGGACGGTTCTCGAACGGGGAGAGATTGGAGAAACCTACGCCATTGGCGGGAACAGCGAGCGCACCAACCTCCAGGTGGTGGAGGGCATCTGTCGAAGCCTGGCCCAACTGACCAACAGCTCCGAAGATCAGTATCTGCAACTCATCTCGTTCGTCGCCGACCGACCCGGGCACGATTTCCGGTACGCGATTGATGCCAGCAAGATCCGGGAGAAGCTCGGCTGGGAGCCAAGCGTCACGTTTGAAGAAGGACTCCACCAGACGGTGGAGTGGTATCTCCAGAACCCGGAGTGGATCAACAGTGTGAAGACTGGTGCCTACCGCGAATGGATCGACACCCACTATGGCAAGGGAGTGAACTCGTGAGCGACCGCAAGGGCATTGTACTGGCCGGAGGGAGCGGCACTCGGCTTCATCCCATCACGCTCGGCGTTAGCAAGCAGCTGATCCCGGTCTTCAGCAAACCCATGATCTATTACCCGCTCAGCGTGCTGATGCTCGCGGGGATCCGCGAGATTCTCATCATCACCACGCCGCACGAGCAAGAGGCCTTCCAGCGGCTGTTGGGCAATGGCGAGCAGTTCGGGGTGCGGTTCACCTACGAAGTCCAACCGAAGCCAGAGGGGCTGGCGCAGGCTTTCTTGATTGGAGACGAGTACCTCGGCGGGAATCCGGCCGCCCTCGTGCTGGGAGACAACATCTTTTACGGTCAAAACCTCACCGGCCTGGTGCGCGAAGCCCATGCGCGCGAAACCGGGGCCACCGTTTTCGCGACGCAAGTCGAACATCCAGAGGCCTATGGGGTCGTGAGTTTCGATGCCGAGGGCCGTGCAGAGACACTCGAGGAAAAGCCCAAAGAGCCAAAGTCCAACTTTGCCGTCACCGGGCTCTACTTCTATGACCAGCAAGTCGTGGAGCTCGCCAAGGCTCTCAAGCCCTCGCCGCGCGGAGAGCTGGAGATCACCGACCTCAACCGACTCTATCTGGAGCAGGGTTCCTTGCACGTCACCCGGTTCGGCCGCGGATTCGCCTGGCTCGACACGGGAACAGCGGAATCGATGCTTCAAGCGTCCAACTTTGTCCAGGCCGTTGAGGAAAGGCAGGGGCTGATGGTCGCTTGCCTGGAGGAAATCGCCTTCCGGATGGGCTGGATCACGGCAGAAGATTTGATGCAGCAAGGCGAAGCCATGAGCAAGAACCGCTATGGTCGCTATCTGATTCAGGTGGCGGAGGGAGCGGTTTAACCATGAAGCTCATCGAAACCCCCTTGCCCGGAGTTTTGGTTGTCGAGCCGGACGTGTTTGGCGATTCTCGTGGCTACTTCTTCGAGGCTTATAACTGGGCGAAGTACCAGCAGCAAGGATTCACCGATCGCTTTGTTCAGGACAATGTCTCCTTGAGCACGAGAAAGGGAATCTTGAGAGGTTTGCACTTTCAGTGGCCGAATCCGCAGGGCAAGCTGGTTTCCGCTCTCCGGGGAGAAATCTTTGATGTTGCGGTGGATATTCGAGAAGGATCACCCACTTTTGGTCAGTGGCACGCGGTCATTTTGAGTGAAGAAAACCACCGTATGCTCTTCGTGCCGAAAGGATTTGCTCATGGGTTCTGCACGCTCAGCGAAGAGGCGTTGGTCACTTACAAGTGCACAGATTTCTTTAGTAAAGAGGATGACGGCGGGATTCACTATCTCGACCCCGCTCTGGCGATTGAGTGGCCGCTTGATGATGTTTTCCTCTCGGAGAAAGATCAAAATCAGCCCATGTTGGGCGAACTTCCTCCTCACAAGAGACCCCAGTATTTTGGCGAGTAGGTGGTCTCGCTCGTCCCTAGGCCATGCCCAGGTATTTGAACCGAGAATACTCGTATCTTTACAGGGACTGACCCTGTTAGGGCTACTTGTTTCTTGTTAAAACTTGTGCAATGGCACGCACTTCTTGTGAGCACACTTCTATACTTTGATCGTGGTTCGCCTCGTTTGGAGGCACCCGATTGGATTTCGGTGAGGTTGTGCGTTGGTAATCTGGAGGTTACCGGTGGGCCTTTTCTGAATCCATGGCTCTGATTCGCCCTTGGGGAGATCGGAGGTTGGAGAAGAAAAATGAGAAAAGCTCTTTTGGTGAGCTCAGCACTTAGCCTGAGCATCCTGGCGGCGGTTCCCGCTTCCGCTCTTGTCGTGATCGATGACTTCTCGTCCGGCGCAGTTGCTCAAAGCATCACGTCGGGCTCGCTTCTTGATTTCCAAAATGGCAGCATGTCCGGTGGCGACCGCGGCCTGAAGATGGAAGTGACCAGCAATGCGTTCAGCCTGAGCTATCAGGTGAACACCGTGACCGGAACGTTCAACATCTCCTCCCAAGCCGGAGTGGATGGCTACACGCAAATCGGTTATGGCTATTTCAACAACTCGGGAGCGTTTGCGTTCCAGGATATGAACCTGAACCTGAGCGCGGAGAACCGATTCGAAATCGACGTTCTTTCCCACGACCAGCCGGTGAGCGTGACCATGAGCCTGCGCTCGGCTGGCGTCACGGAGATGCTGACGAAGAATCTTCCGGGCAACATGGTCAACACCCCCACGACTCTGACCTACAACTTCAGCGAGTGGAGCACCATCAACTTCGCCGATGTTGATCAGATTCTGGTGGAGTTCAACACGCAAGTCAGCGGCGACCTGACCCTCGACTCGATCGAGGCGGTTCCTGAGCCGACGACCATGACCCTGCTGGCGGGCGCTCTGGCCCTGGCTGCTCGTCGCAAGAAGAACAGCTAAGCATCCCCTCGGCGCTTGTTGTTCGCGCCCAACCTACCGGCGGAGACTCTTGTCTCCGCCGGTTTTTCGTTTGTCGCGGGCCCTCGCCGATTTGCCCCTGGGTGCTCGGCTCGGCAGAAATACCAGTTTGATTCAAAATTAGCCCGATTCAGGTTCACGTTGGTGACGTGCGCGCTATACTCTCCCTGTTCTCGAACGGGATTCGTTTGAGAGGTCACTTTTGACCATCAGGAGAAGAGATGAATAAGTTCACGTTTAGCGTTGCAGGTCTTGCATTTTTGGCTCTTGCCGCCAGTTCGGCTCAGGCGGCCATCATCGACGATTTCAGTACCGGTGTCTACAGCGGGTCCATCAATACCGGATCGCTGAAGTCTTTCCAAGCTGGCACCATGGTGGGCGGAGATCGCCACACCCACTTGGAAGTCCAGAGCAGCACGGGTCTCAGCATCCAGATTGATGCGGTTGCAGGAATCCTCGCTCTCAGCTCGCAGGCTCAGGTCGATGGTTTTGCCTGTCTCACCTACGGCGTTGCGGCCCCGAGCTCGGCTCCGGTGGCAGACGACATGAATCTTGACCTCTCGGCTCCGGATCAGTTTGTGATCAACGTGCTGAGCTACGACCTGGACACCGAATTTAAGATCGAGCTCTACAGCAGCACCACGGGCAACACGTCCTCAGTCACCAAGACTCTGACGGGGCAGAACACAAGCAGCTTGACCCAAGTGGTGTTCAACTACAGCGAATTCACCGGCATCAACTTCGGCGACATTGACCGGGTGCTGGTCAAGATCGATCCTCTGGGTGAGGGCGACTTGGTGATCACGAGCGTCGAGGCGGTTCCTGAGCCGGCAACGATGGCTCTGCTGGCTGGTGCGGCGGCATTGGCACGGCGCAAGCGGGTCAAGAAGGCCTAGTTCAATCGCAGAACAGTGATCCAGGGGGAATCGAATCAGTTGAGCGGTTCACCCTGGCCCCGTCCCACTTTTGAACCTAAAGCGCGGTTTCTGTGCACACGCAACTATCGCTTTGTCAAGGGTCTACCCTGGTAGGGTTGCCAGTCTTGCGTCGATTCCCGCAATTCCCCACATTTCTTAACAGTTCGGGGTCTATACTTTTTCTGTTGGGCGAGGCATTTGCCCCGACCACATTTCTTGCAGAGGAAAAAGTATATGAGAGCAATTCTCTTGGTGGCCCTTGCCACTGCGGGCGTTTTTGCGCACGCTTTGGTGCTTGACGATTTCACTGATGGCAACATCAATGACAAGATTTTCAGCGGATCGAACGCAACCTACACGGCAGCGACGGTTCCCGGCGGAT
>Ga0209794_1001936_pt1 | contig 12727 bp, 11 predicted proteins | sample EBPBio232013_DNA_FD_185869 | JGI IMG/M metagenome (GOLD analysis project Ga0209794, IMG submission 185869) | Wastewater treatment Type I Accumulibacter community from EBPR Bioreactor in Madison, WI, USA - Reactor 1_5/23/2013_ DNA (SPAdes)... | ecosystem: Engineered > Bioreactor > EBPR >... | reverse complement strand
GAGATCGAGGGGAAGTAACGCTCCTCGAAGGAGCGCCCCTCACCTTCCAGCGTTGCCAAGCCGGGGTACGCCCCGGCTTTTTTTATGGCTCTTTGGCTTTGGGGGCTTCGCTTTGCGCCGGGTGTCCCGCGATCTCCGGTGCGCCGACAGCATCGAGTGAGCGCTTGAGTTCTTCCTGGGAGTCCTTGTCCACAATCGCGAGCGGGACATTGACGATGACGCTGGCGGTGCCGGTGAGCAGCGCGCCCGCGCGATAGGCCAGCGACCCACCGGCACCGGAGGAAAACTGATGTCCCGCCGAGAGGTGCTTGCCGATGGCCTGCACCACCAGCGGGCTGGATGAGAATTTGCCGTGGCCGAGCGAGTCGTCGCTTTTCACGCCCGTCAGATCGGCGATGCGGATGCCGAGGCCAGTCAATTCGCTGCGGAGGGGTTCCGCGTTGGGGTTGATGGCCCCCAGACGCGCCGAGCTTTGCGACACCTGCCGCGAGACCGCCAGCGCCTTGTCATCCTGCGACACCATGACGGTGATGCCGGGGCGCGGGCTGCCGAGCGCGGGCACCTGCCGCTTGAACACGTCAATGTCGATATCGGGCGCGGCTAGGATCACTTCGCGGATTTTTGCGGGGACTCGCCCGTTGCGAATGCCCATCTGGCGCAGGGTTTCCATGGTTAGCCACGTGCCCATGGAGTGTGCGAGCACCGTGATCTCCTTGACCTCCGGATTTTCGGACAGGCGCGTCAACGCGCCTTCCAGCGCATCGCGGGAATAGGCCGTGCTCTCGCGGTCAAAGCCATAGGCGAGCAGTTTGCCGCGCGAAGGCCATGTGAACAGGATCGGCACCGCAGGGGTGCGCGAGTCGTGCATGAACTGCGCGAAATCGAACACAGCATCGGTGAAGTGCATGTTGTAGCCATGCACGAACACCAGCACGCGGCGCTGGGGCTGGCGGCGCAGTGCGGCCCGGAAAGCAAGTGCTGCCGTTTCGCGCTCCACCTGCTTGGCATGCAGGGTGGCGAATTCACGCTCCGGGTCCGGTGTGTCGGAGCTGGGCCATTGCACCTCGCCCACCTTGCGCGACGAGTCCGGCGGGATGGAGACAGCAATTTCCGCGAAGCTGAGGTCTTGCCCGCGCTCGCCCGAGAACATCTGGCCCGGCTCGCTCGTGGGTAGGCGCGTTGTCAGCACCAGCATGTCCACGCGCGATGTGCCCGGCGCAGGCTGGGCTATGGGCGTAAGAACATTGCGGTTCTTGTCGCCACAGCCCGCCAGAAGAAGGCTGGGGAGCACCCCGAGAGCCAGCCATTTGCCACGCATGATCACCCCACCTGAGCCTTCTTAGCGCGCCAGCTATAGCGGTTGGGGGAGGAAAAAACCAGCCCTTCCTTCCTTCGGGGTGTCAGCCGGCAGGCGTCTCCGCCTCCTTGGCAAGCGCCTCGCGGATCGCCTGCGCCTGCACCGAGGCGATCGCCGTCATGTTGACGACGCCGCGTGCGGTGGTGGTGGAGGTTGCGATATGCGCCGGGAACGCCGTGCCGAGCAGGATCGGGCCGACGGGGAGCGCGTCGGCGATGACTTTGCACAGCTCGTTGGCGATGTTGGCGGCATCGAGATCCGGCATCACGAGGATATTGGCCTGCCCCTTGAGGCGCGATGAAGGCAGCACGCGGTCACGCACCATATCCGAGAGGGCGGAGTCCGCCTGCATTTCGCCGTCGACCTCCAGCTCCGGGGCGAGCTGGGCAATGCAGTTGGCGGCATTGCGCATCTTGCGGGCGGAGGCCGAGTCGTGGCTGCCGAAGTCGGAGTGCGAGACCAGCGCGATCTTGGGCACAATGCCGAAGCGCTTCACTTCGGTTGCGGCTTTGAGCGCGATATTGACGATCTGATCGAGGCTGGGGTCCTCGTTGACATGGGTGTCGGCGAGGAAGAAGGCGCCCTTCCCCGTGATCATCAGCGTCATGGCGGCGAGGTCCGAGACACCCGGCGCAAGGCCGATGATGTCGCGGATGATCTGAAGGCGCGAGCGGAAGCGCCCGTCGAGGCCGCAGATCATGGCGTCCGCATCGCCCCGACGCACCGCGATGGCCGCGATAATCGAGCTGTTGGTGCGCACATGAGTGCGCGCCGCTTCCGGCGTGATGCCCTTGCGGCCTGCGATATCCAGATAGGTCTGGACGTAATCCTTGTAGCGCGGGTCGGCCTCGGGGTTGATGACCTCGAAATCACGGCCCGGGCGGATGGAGAGCGCGAAACGCTCGCAGCGCTCCTCCACCACCTTGGGGCGGCCCACCAGAATCGGGGTGGCAATGCCTTCCTCGATGGCGGTCAGCGCCGCGCGCAGCGCGCGTTCGTCCTCGCCCTCGGCGTAGATGACGCGGCTGGGGTTGGCTTTGGCGGCGCGGAAGATCGGGCGCATGATGAAGCCCGAGCGGTAGGAGAAGCGGTTGAGCTTCTCCTCATAGGCCGAGAAGCTCTCGATGGGCTTTTTCGCCACGCCGGTTTCCATCGCGGCTTTCGCCACTGCCGGCGCGATGCGCTGGATGAGGCGCGGATCGAAGGGCGACGGGATCAGCATTTCGGGCCCGAAGGTGCGCACGGCGCCGCCGTAGGCACGCGTCACCACGTCGGAGGGGGCTTCACGGGCAAGCTCCGCAATGGCGCGCACGGCGGCCAGCTTCATTTCCTCGTTGATCTGCGTGGCCGCGCAATCAAGCGCGCCACGGAAGATGTAGGGGAAACACAGGACGTTGTTGACCTGATTGGGGTAATCGGAACGGCCAGTGCAGATCATGGCATCCGGGCGCGCTTCGAGCGCGAGTTCCGGCATGATCTCCGGGTTGGGGTTGGCGAGCGCCATCACCAGCGGCTTGGCCGACATCTTCTTGAGCAGCTCCGGTTTCAGAACGCCCGCGGCGGAAAGGCCGAGGAACACGTCCGCGCCCTCGATCACCTCGGCGAGGGTGCGCATCTCGGTTTCCTGCTCGTAAACCGCCTTCCAGCGGTCGATCGGCACCGGGCGGCCCTTATAGACCACGCCGTCGATATCCGTGACCCAGATGTTCTCGCGCTTGATACCGAGCGAAACCAGCAGGTTAAGACAGGCGAGCGCCGCAGCGCCTGCGCCTGACGTGACGAGCTTCACCTCGGAGAGCTTCTTGCCCGCCAGCTCCACGCCGTTGAGAATCGCCGCAGCCACGATGATCGCGGTGCCGTGCTGGTCGTCATGGAAGACGGGAATGTTCATGCGGGCGCGGCACTGGGCCTCCACCTCGAAGCATTCCGGGGACTTGATGTCCTCAAGATTGATGCCGCCGAAGGTCGGCTCCAGCGCGCAGATGAGATCGACCAGCTTCTCGACGTTCTTCTGCTCAACCTCGATGTCGAACACATCGATGCCGGCAAACTTCTTGAATAGAACCGCCTTGCCTTCCATCACCGGCTTGCTGGCCAGCGGGCCGATGTCGCCCAGCCCCAGCACGGCGGTGCCGTTGGAAAGCACGGCGACGAGGTTCTGGCGGGCGGTGAGATGCGCGGCTTCCGCCGGATCATCGACGATGGCTTCGCAGGCGGCGGCGACGCCGGGAGAATAGGCCAAGGCCAGATCTCGCTGGTTGCCCAGCGGCTTGGTGGCAACGACTTCGAGTTTTCCGGGGCGCGGATGACGGTGATAGACGAGTGCGCCTGAACGCAGATCCTTCGACATTTCCACCGGCATGAGCAGCTTCCTCTTCTCGTTTTGTCTTCTTGTTCATTCCATATACTGGCTCATTGCCAGATACTGAAATTTCACCGCACTGGCGAGCCTTCCAGTTGGTCTTGTTCGGAAGGCCGGGCATCACCAGAGTGCATAGCGGCCCAAGATGCACTGGCAATTGTGGAGGTCCGCAAGCTTGCCTCCAAGCACGACGATGGACGGCGTTGCGCTTCGCGCCCGCAAGGGTTTAGAACTGGGAACCGGGAGCGCGGGGGAAGATTCGTGCCTCCTCAAACTGTTGCCCATTTTTCTTTCCGGAGACACGCTAATGACCAAGATGATCGCCAAGGTTCTTCTCGCCACCCTCGTCGCTTCGGCCGCTGTGGCCTGCTCGACGGCTCCGGAGAAGGCCGCGGTTGTCCGCAAGGGCTAATGGCCTCTTAGGCTTCTGGCCCGCCCGGCGTTTTGCCGTGGCGGGCTTTTTATTGCCTGCATGAAACGGCGATCGTGCCGCAAGGAGAGACGAGATGAGCGATATCGTGGTGCGTGACAGCAACGGCACGGTTCTGAACGAAGGCGACAACGTGCAGGTGATCAAGGACCTCAAGGTCAAGGGCACCTCCTCGGTGGTCAAGCGTGGCACGCTCGTGAAGGGCATTCATCTCACCGATGATCCGGATCTGGTCGAATGCCGCGTCGAGAAGATCAAAGGCCTCGTGCTGCGCACCGAGTTCCTCAAAAAGGTCGGTTGATGAAAGTCCTTTTCTTGACGCATTTTCGCTTGCACGGCGCTGCGCGTCTTCACGCAAACCGGCAGCCACTTTGCTTGAAAATGCTATGAAATCTTTTAAAGCGGCCCGAAAAGCGCTGGCCAGGCGCTTTCTGCCGGACCGCGAGGCATTCAAAGGGCCTTGCGCGGATGAGGCGACGCGCCGGGCCGCGTGGTTCGATTTCCTGTTTGTCGACTTTGGTATCCTGCGTCTGATTTGGAAGAACGCGGCGCGCTTGTCCCCGCGCGCGATGCGGATGAACCAGCCCTACCCCGGCGACATCGACCGGGCGGCGGCGGAGGGCGTGAAAACCATTGTCACCGCGCGGCATGATCCACGCCATGGCGGCAACGCGCTGGTGGCGGAGCGTTGCGCCGCGCTCAAGCTCGATTATGTGACCTTCCCGCTGTTCTCGCGTGAGGCTCCCAGCCGCGAGGTGCTGCTTTCCGCGCCTGCGTTTTTCCAGTCGATCCGCTACCCCGCGCTGTTCCATTGCAAATCGGGGGCTGATAGGGCGGGCATGCTCTCTGCGCTCTACCTGATCGTGCAGGAAGGTGTGCCGGTGCGCGTGGCGAAAGACCAGCTGAGCTGGCGCTTCCTTCATTTCGCCTCGTCCAAAACCGGCATTCTCGATGCCGTCTTTGCCGCCTACCTCAAGGATCAGCCCGAGGAGAAAAAGCCCTTCCTCGATTGGGTGCGCGATGATTACGACCGCGACGCGGTGGTGGCGAATTTCCGCGCGGGCGGCGTGGCCGACTTTGTCGAGCGTGTCATTCTCCGGCGGGAGTAATTACGCCTTGGGCGCAATCAGATGCGCCCATTTTTCCGGCTGGTTGCGCAAGGTCGCTGGGAAGGTTTCATCCAACGCAACATCATGCAGCTTGATGCCGCCGAGGTGAAACTCGCGCGAGGCCAGCCCCTTGGCGATGTTGTCGAGATCGAGCCCCTCTTTCGTCTGCGCCTCGGTATGGGCGTAGGAGGTCAGCTTCTCGCGGATGGCTTCCGCACCGCCCAGATACGAGAAATGCCACGCGGCATCGGTGAGGGTGCGCACGCCCAAGGGGGCGCCGAAGGTGAAGCCCGCGCGGATTCGCGTGAGCAGTGGGTCGAACGGTGCCACCAGCGTCGAGCGCGAGGTGCGGGCACGGAAGGCGCGCAGATCCTGAAAGTCTTTCAGGTGCTTGCGTGCCAACGCGCGCGGCGCCTGCACCAGCGAGAAGTAAGGCTCCACGGGACGGGTGTTGGCATAGCCCAGCGATAGATTGCTCTCCAGCACCGCGATTTCCCCGCGCGGCGGGCTCGAACGCAGAGCCTCCAGCGCTTGGGGGCGCGGGATTTCATCCAGATCCGAGAGGATGACGATATCCTCTGGCGCCGCCTCCTTCAGCCCCCGGATCAGCGCGCGGCGCTGGTGCCACTCGCGCTCCCAGGCGGAGGTTTCGGGCGCGTTCGGCATATCCTCCACCACGATGTGGATGATCTTGTCGGCGTAAGGGGCAAAGCGCGCGCGGTTCTCGCCAAAGAACAGCGGCTTTTCCCGCCCCGTGAAGGTGAGCGGGCTTTCGGCGATCACGAAATGATTGACGAAGGGCGCCAGTTCCGCGAGACGGATTTCCAGCAAATCCAATTCGTTGAAAAACGTGAAACAGTCGAAAATGCGCATGCCGGGTCCCGCTTGGCCAAGCGCTGCTTTAGGGGTTAGCGCTGCCTCGCGTCAATGCCGGGCGGCTGGACAGAAAGACCGCGCATGATCTCGCCGCCCGCTTTTCTGATGCGCCTGCCGCTGCTCCAGCGGCTCATTCCCAGCGTGTTCAAGCGCTACGCCAAGGTTTTCAAGCACCGCTACCTGATCGAGCGGCGCATGGGGGTACTGTATCTCATCGACCAGCTCAACTCGGTGGATCGCAACCTGCTGATCAAGGGTGCGTGGGAGCCAAGGCAGGTGAAGCACCTGCTGGCGCTGATTTCGGCTCAGGTGCGCAGTGGCGAGCCCATGCTGTTCCTCGATATTGGTTCACACGGCGCGCTCTATTCAATGCTGGTGGCGCAGGCGCAGCCGGGGGCGCGCATCATCGCCTTCGAGCCGGACCCCACGAATCTGGTGCAGCTGCGCGCCAATCTCTTCATCAACGGGATGCTGGAGCGCATTGAGGTGATGGACTGCGCCGTGGGTGATGCCGAGGGCACCATCCCCTTCCATCAGGCGACGGACGCCAATCGCGGCACCTCGCGCATGACCGCGATCTCCGAAGCCGAACGCCGCCGCACCATTGATGTGCGCGTGGCGCGGCTCGACACGCTGGTGAGCGCCAAGGACAGCCTTCTCGTGATGAAAATCGACATCGAAGGCGGCGAAATGCTGGCCCTCCAAGGCATGGATGGGCTTTTCGCGCAGAACCGCGTGCTGATGCAGGTGGAATCCTTTGGCGAGCGCGCGGGCGAGGTGAAAACCTATCTTGAGGCCAAGGGTTTCCGCCTTCTGGAAACCATCGACCACGACCACTTCTTCCTCAAGTCCTGAGGGTGGTTTTCAGCACTTCGCCTACATAGAGCGGGGCGATGGTGGGGAAGAGGTAGCGTTCCGCACAGCGCTGGTGGCCTGCGCGCGCCAGACGCTCGGCCAGCGCGGGGTCATCAATCAGGCGTTTGAGGGCTTTCGCCATGGCGTCGGGGTCTTCCACCGGCACCATGAGGCCGGTTTCCTCATTCACAAGGATACGCTTGGGGCCAAGGCAGGCGGTGGCGACCACGGGCAGCGAGGCGGCGTTGGCCTCGACGATGCCGATGCCCCATTCCTCGAAGCGCGAGGGCAGCACATAAAGATCGAGGCTGTCGTAGAAGGCCTGCTTGTCGCCGATCCAGCCGCAGAACTCCACCGTATTCGCCACACCCAGTGCGGCCGCGAGCGCTTTCAGCGCCGCCTCCTCCGAACCCGAGGAGCCGATGCGCAGCTTGGCCGAAACCCCCTGCCCGATCAGCGCGGCAAAGGCGCGGATGAGGATATCAACGCCTTTGGCGGGTTCCAGCAGGCGCAGCGTGCCGATAATCGTGGTGCCGGGCTCGCGCGGCGTGCGCGCCGCATAGGGCGGCATCTCGTTCACCGGCAGGGCGTTGTCCACCACCACCACGCGATCCTTGGGGTATCCGCGCGAGATGAGGAACCCGCGCTGGTCATCATTGATGGTGATGACGCGATCGGCGCTCACGAACCGGTCGATCTTGCCGCCGTGATAGATGACTGCGACAGGCATTTTGCCGGCAAAGCGCTTGACCCAGCGGACATGACGCCCATTGTTGAGCAGCAGGATATCGGCCCCGTTCTCCTTGGCGGCGGTGGCGATGCGATGCGCGATCAGCGGTGTGCGCAGCGCCCCGCCCTGCTCCAGCCCTGCCACGGTGACGAGCGCTTTTGAACGCGCGCGGGCGCGCTCCTCGAACTTGAAGCCTTCCGGCACGATGGCGATGGTCTCGACGCCCTGAGACGCGAACATGTCCAGGCTGGTCAGGAAGGCTTCGGTCACGCCGCCACCGGTGCGGATGGGGCAGCAAACAGCGACGCAGGTCATGTTTTGCCCTCGCGAAAGCGGATGGTGGCGGATTTGGTGCGCAGCGCGAGCCAGCGAAGGGTGCGCGCCATGGTCGAGGCCGACGCGATGGTCGGCTTGCCCAGCAGCAGCTCCAGCGTGCGGAAGGCCGTCATCACGGTGTCTTCTCCCGCGCGGGCCGAGCGCAGCAGCAGCCGCCCGAAGCGCTGGCGGCGCGCGGATTTGCCGACCACGGGCACTGGTTCGACATTGAGCGCCGCGCCTTCGCGCTCGATGCGCGCGATGAGGCGACGGTCCAGCTCGAAGCCGGGGTCCAGCGTGGGGATGACCTGTGTCAGGTTACAGAACTTGCGCGCCTCGGCGATGATGATCTCGACCCAGGCATCCAGATCGAGTTCGGCCTCGCGGCCCAGCAGGGTCGAGGCATGGAGCAACGAGATGGCGGCGTGATACTGCGTGGAGCGCAGGTAAGGGTTGTAGGGCCGCGCGACCACGGGGTCCGCGTTGGCCTCCAGCGCGAAGCGCTCCGCCGGGGTGGGTTCGCGCTTGCCCGTTTCGGGGTCGATGTCGGCCTGATAGGAAAAGCCGTGCGAAGCGCCCGAAACCCCCGCAATCGAGAGCGGGTGGTGGAAATAGGCCATGCTGCGCGCATAGGGCAGAAAGCCCATGCAGGCGTAGACATCCGGCACATGCAGCGGGAAAACATGGCCCGCTTTCGCCTTGGAGGCCTCAATCACCGAGCGCTTGATGCAGCCGTGATAGAGGTTCGATCCGTCGAGATAGGTGCGCAGGCGGCCCTTGAGCAGCCGGCGAAAACGCTCTTGCGGGTCGATATGCTCCAGCGTGCCGAAGAGGCGGCGGATCTTGAAATCCATGAGGCCGACGCCGGGCGCGAGCACCCCCGGCCAGGAATAGACGAGGCCCGGCCAGTTGAGGACATCGACATCGTTTTCGCTCAGATAACGCGCCATAGCGCTAATTGCGCCAGGCATGATGCCGTCGTCATCGCCGATGATGATGACGTAATCGCCCGTGGCGGCATTGGCGAGCACATCGAAATTTGCGCGCATCGACAGGCGCTTGTCCTGTCGCAGCACCTTGAGGCGCGGATCGGAGAAGCGGGCGAGCACTTCCGCTGTTTCCGGCCCGCTCGCGTTATCCGAGACGATCACCTCCAGCGCGGCATACTCCTGCGCGAGGCACGTCTCGACGCATGCGCCCAGCGTGGATGCGCGGTCCCGCGTGGGGATCAGGATGGAAAAGCTGGGGGCCAAGGCGTTCAACTCTGGCGGTGAAAAGGTTGTGGCGTCTTATCGCGCAAGGGCGCAGCGAACAAGCGTCCTACTCATGCCCTGTCCAGCGGCTGGCGAAGAGATCGGCCAGCGGCGCGGGGGTAAAGTCAGCCGCAATGGCGGCAGGGTCGTAAGCGGTGGCGAGCCACTCGCCAAAGCCGATGCCAGTGGCGGCACGGGCGCGCTCGTAATGGACGAAGACATGATCGAGCATACCGGTTTTGGCCGCGCGCGAATGGCCGAAGCGCCAGTTGAGCTGTTCCTCGGCCGCTTTGCGCGGCTCCACACCCTCATGCAGCGCCAGATAGAGCGCGGAGAGGAAACCCGCACGATCCGCCCCCGATTTGCAGTGGAACAGCACGGGATAGCGGATTTCCTCGAAGAAGGCCGGGGCGGCCTGCATCAGCGCGACATCCGGCGGCTGGCGCGAGGAGAAGGCGAAGACGCGGAAATCGAGCCCCAAGCGCTCGCAAGCCTCGCGTTCGAGCGGATAAGCGCCGAAATTGATGCCGGAACGTGCCGTCACGACCGTCTTGATGCCCTGCGCAGCCGCCCATTCGAGATCGCGCACCGAAGGCTGGTTGGAGCGCCACACCTTGTTTGGCACCACCTCGGCGCGGTTTTTCCAGAAGACGCGGGCAAAGCCGTGGTCGAGGAAAAAGGCGTTGAGATGCTCACGCGCCCGCTTGGCGGGGGTCGCAAGGCGCGGCTTCCACTCGGCGTTTTCCGCCGTTGTGCCCCACCAATCGATCAAGGGTGCAAAAGGGGTGGGCTGGATGAGCACGGCCCCCTCGGGGATCTCGCTCACGCGTCCACCTCGCCGCTCTGGAGCCGATAGAGACGCGCGTAAAGACCGCCCTGCCCCATCAGCTCGGCATGGCTGCCGATTTCCGCGATGCGCCCGCCCTCCAGAACGCAAATGCGATCCGCGCCCTGAATCGAGGCGAGACGATGCGCGATCATGACCGTGGTGCGCCCCTTGGCCAGCGCCATCAAGGTGCCACGCAGGGCTTCCTCGGATTGCGCATCGAGCGCGGCGGTGGGCTCATCCAGCAGCAGGATCGGCGCATCGCGCAGGAAGGCGCGCGCAATAGCGATGCGCTGCTTCTGCCCGCCGGAGAGACGCGAGGCGAGTTCGCCCACCGGAGTCTCATAGCCCAACGGCAGCTCGGAGATGAAATCATGCGCCTGCGCGGCGGTGGCGGCGGCGATGAGGTCTGCCTCGTTCGCCTCGGGGCGACCGATGAGGATGTTCTCGCGGATGGTGCCGTCAAAGAGGTAGCTGTCTTGCCCGACATAGGCGATGGCGCTGCGCAGGCTCGCGGCGGTGAGGCCGCCGATTTCCTGCCCATCGAGCGTGATCTGCCCCTGCTGGGGGCGCCAGAAGCGCAGGATAAGGCTGAGAATCGTGGATTTGCCGGAACCGGAGCCCCCCACCAGCGCCGTCGTCTTGCCCGGCTCGAAGGTGAGGTTGAGGTTGGTCAGCACCGGCGCATGGTCCGGGTAGGCGAAGGTCACGCCTTCCAGCGCAATGGTGCCGGTGCCGAGCGCCAGCGGGCGCGCGTCCGGGCGGTCTTCGTGGTCCACCGGGCGGTCCAGCGTGTCATAGAGCATGCGCAGGCCCACAAGCTGCGCGTTGAGCTGCACCTGCGCCGAGGCGAGGCGTCGCGCCGGATCATAGGCCAGCAACAGCGCGGTGATGAAGGAGAAGAACGCGCCCGGCGTGCCGAGCCCGCTCATCACGCGCCAGCCGCCATAGAGAATGACGAGGCCCACCGCCACACCCGCCATCGTTTCCACCAGCGGCTGGGTGCGGGCATGGACGATCTGCGCCTTATCGTTGTTCTTGCGCTGCGCCTCGATGGTTTCGCCGAGACGCTCGCCCATCAGCCCCTCGATGCCAAAGGCCTTGACGACGCGGAAGCCCTGAATGGCCTGCCGGAGCTGATCGGCCAGAGAGACGCCCAGCGTCACCTGCTTGCGTGCAACCTTATGAACGCGTTTGCCCAGACGCCCGACGAAAATTGCCGCCGCAGCAAGGCCGACGAACACGAGGCTGGTGACGATGCGATCCTGCACCCACATCACGATGAGGAGCGAGGCGAGCGTGAGGAAATCACGCCCGATCACGGTGACGAGCAATTGCAGGATCTGGCGCGCGGCTTCCGCCGCCATCACCTGTTTCTGGATGAGTTCTGACGAGGTGTGCGACAGAATGGTGCCGAGATCTTCCGAGAGCAGCTTTTTCACCAGCGCGCGCTGGCCATCGGCGACGATGCGGTTGCCGATGCGCGCGAAGAGCACGCTCTGCCCGAAGCTCGCCAGCCCGCGCACGAGATAGATGATGAAAACCGAGGCCGAGACCGCGATAAGCGCTTCCTGCGAGCGCAGGATGAAGACCTTGTTGACGACATCCTTCATCAGCCACGCGGTCATCGCCGTGGTGGCGGAGACAATGCCGAGCAGCGCGAAAGCGGCGATATACGCCGTCACGTGCTGCTTGCCCGTCTCCGTCAGCAGGCGCTTGAGATCCGCGCGTCCCTGAATATCCAAGGGTCAACTCCTTGTTTCTCGCATTGGCTTCACGAAAACCGGAAAACCACTTTTCTTGCCAATGCTTCGAGAGCTTACTCCGGGAGATTCAAACGCAGGTGCAGCTCGCGCAGCTGCTTGTTGGTCGCTTCCGAGGGGGCGCCCATCAGCAGGTCTTCCGCCTTCTGGTTCATCGGGAAGAGCGCGACTTCACGCAGGTTCTGCGCATCACACAGCAGCATGATGATGCGGTCCACGCCCGCCGCCATGCCGCCATGGGGCGGCGCGCCGTACTGGAACGCGCGATACATGCCGCCGAAGCGCTCGACCACGGTGTCCTCGCCATAGCCCGCGATCTCGAAGGCTTTCACCATGGCTTCGGGCTTGTGGTTGCGGATGCCGCCCGAGGCCAGCTCATAGCCGTTGCAGGCGATGTCATACTGGAACGCCTTGATGGTGAGCGGATCCTGCGTGTTGAGCGCCTCAAGCCCGCCCTGCGGCATGGAGAAGGGGTTGTGGGAGAAGTCGACCTTCTTTTCGTCCTCGTTCCACTCGAACATCGGGAAATCGACGATCCAGGCGAATTCGAAGCGGTCCTTGTCGGTGATGTTCAGATCCTCGCCGACCTTGTTGCGGGCGGCACCCGCGAACTTCACGAACTTTTCCGGGTTGCCGGCGGCGAAGAAGGCGGCATCGCCATCCTTCAGGCCCAGCTGGACGCGGATCGCCTCGGCCTTTTCCGGGCCGATGTTGTTGGCGATGGGACCCTGGCCAACGATCTTGTCGCCGTCCGCCTTGAACATGATGTAGCCGAGGCCCGGCTGGCCTTCGCCCTGCGCCCAGGAGTTCATGCGGTCGCAGAAGGCGCGGCTGCCTCCGCCGGGGGCCGG
>Ga0209794_1001935_pt1 | contig 12743 bp, 9 predicted proteins | sample EBPBio232013_DNA_FD_185869 | JGI IMG/M metagenome (GOLD analysis project Ga0209794, IMG submission 185869) | Wastewater treatment Type I Accumulibacter community from EBPR Bioreactor in Madison, WI, USA - Reactor 1_5/23/2013_ DNA (SPAdes)... | ecosystem: Engineered > Bioreactor > EBPR >... | reverse complement strand
CGGCTGGCGACCCACTTCGGCAACCACCCAACCCAGTTCCGCGGCAAGCCACGGAAGCGGAATGGAGAGGACGGCCAGCTTCAAAAGCCATGCGCGCTTGGTGTGCGAGTGGCGGCTGGTGATGACGAAAAACGCGGCGAAGAAGGCGATGAAATAGAAGCCGAGGCCAACCATGAGGCGGAACGACCAGAACAGCGTCGGAACGTGCGGGATCGTATCTTCCGCCGCCTTGACGATCTGCTCTTCGGAGGCCGTACGCGGGTCATTGACATAGCGCTTCAGAAGAAGGGCATAGCCAAGGTCAGCGCCATTGGCTTCGAACTTTTCCTTAATCGCCGGGTCAACCGTGCCGGTAGTACCAGCAGCGCGGATGGTCTGCAGCGCATCATAGGCAATGATGCCGTTGCGGATGCGGGTTTCAGCACTCTTCACGAGATCGTCGATACCGGGAATTTCCGTCGTCAGCGAACGGGTGCCGATGAGGCCCATAACCCACGGGATCTGTACCGCATAATGCGTTTCACGCGCTGCCGTATCCGGGAAGCCGAAGGCGGTGAAGGCGGCCGGTGCCGGTTCCGTTTCCCACATGGCTTCGATGGCGGCGAGTTTCATGCGCTGGTGTTCGGACGCTTCGTAACCGCTTTCGTCACCCAGCACGACAACGGATAGCGATGCGGCAAGACCAAAGGCGGCGGCCACCGTCATGGAACGCTTGGCAAGCTCGGTTTCGCGGCCCTTCAGGAGATACCAAGCCGAAACGCCCAAAACGAACATGGAAGCCGTGACGTAACCGGCCGAAACCGTATGCACGAACTTCGCCTGAGCGACGGCGTTGAACAACACTTCGAAGAAGTCGTTCACTTCCATGCGCATGGTCTGCGGGTTGAAGACCGCACCCGCCGGGTTCTGCATCCAGCCATTGGCAATGAGGATCCAGAGAGCCGAAAGGTTTGAACCAAGGGCGACGCACCAGGTAGCCACAAGGTGGGCGACCTTGGACATACGGTCCCAGCCGAAGAAGAAAAGGCCGACAAAGGTCGCCTCAAGAAAGAAGGCCATCAGACCTTCAATGGCGAGCGGGGCACCGAAAATGTCACCCACGTAATGGCTGTAATAGCTCCAGTTCATGCCGAACTGGAATTCCATCACGATGCCGGTGGACACACCCAGCACGAAGTTGATGCCGAACAGCGTCCCCCAAAACTTCGTCATCTGCCGCCAGATGGCACGACCGGTCATGACATAGACCGTTTCCATGATGGCGACGAGCACCGAAAGACCCAGCGTCAGCGGCACGAAGAGGAAGTGGTAGAGCGCGGTCACCGCGAATTGCAGGCGCGATAGCGCCACGATATCGAGTTCCATTTCTCGATCTCCAGAAAATAGCCGAAAGAGGACCGGAAGCCATTGGCAGGGATGGCGTCAGGCAAATCTGGGAGCCAGAGGCTCTAAAGTTCGGAACGATTTTGGGTGTCGTAATGTTACGACAGAAAGACCGTTCTTGCGTATTGTTATTTTTAGATCAGAGGATCGGCGGCGCGCGTGGTGCGGCATTGGCCATCAGAACCGGCGACGCATCAAAGCGGGCGCGGTCGGGACGTATGATCTCGCCCGGCGGCAGAAGCCGCATGCCTGCCTGATCGACGGGGGTCGGCAGAAGAATGGCAGCGGCGATGATACAGGCATCGCAGGTGCCATGAACCGACAGGCCCTTGCTTTCATCGATGATCCCGCCGGGAAGGCAAAGCTGCGGCACCGTTCCATCGGGCAGCGCCTGAATTTCCGTGATCACCTCAGCCGCCACCAGAACGGGCGGTTTGTGGGCCAGCCCCACCGACAGCAAGGCGACCGCGCACAGGATGCGCAGCGTTTGCGTCAGAAGGTTAAAGGGCTTGCTCATTGTGTCAGGGTTCTCGGCAATCGATAAGGATTTGCTTATTGTTATCCCTGCATGCACGCAATGCGACAAATTGGCTGCCGGACCGCGACATGACCGATGACTCTGACGATTGGCGCAAAATGGCGCTACCAAAGCGGGTTTCGATTTCGATTTTCGGGTACGTTCTCTATTTTTATCAATGAATACAAATTATTAAAAGTGCAATTCAAGCATCGCGAAGGGTGGCGATGGCCGCATCAAAGCCCTCATCACCCCGACGATAGTCGCCCGCAAATTGTCCATTGACAAGAATGAATACACGCTCCGCGATTAATGCCTCGCGTGCCGCATGGGTGGCAATCAGCAGTGTTTTCTGGCCCTTGATTGCCTCAAGCCGCTCCATGATGTCGCTGGCGGTCTTCTGGTCCAGGGCCTCGGTTGGTTCATCAAGCAGGAGAATCGGTGCGTCATGCAACAGCAGGCGAGCGAGCGACAGGCGGCGACGCTCACCACCGGAGAGACCGGCTCCGCCTTCGCCAAGCCAGGTCGCCAGCCCATCGGGGAGCGCGCGCGCCGTTTCTGCAAGTCCCGCCATGGTCAGGACGTGCCAGAGTTCGTCCTCGGTCGCATCAGGCTTTGCCAGCCGCAGATTGCCGGCCAGCGTATCGGCAAAAAGCTCGGCGCGCTGGGTCAAAAGCGAGGCATCAAGGCTTTCCAAACGCCCCGCATCAAGCGCGATTTCATGGGCGATCAGCGCCAGAAGCGTGGATTTTCCAGCACCGCTCGGGCCGATCAACGCAACCGTCTCCCCCTGCTTGATGGAGAGCGACGCCGCGGTCAGCGAGGCACGAGCCGCGCCGGGATGGCGGGCCGTGACATTTTCCAGTCGGATGGCGAGATCACTCGGCGGCGGGGCAGGGGGCACCACATCGTCCTCGGCCTCAACCTGCGGGGCAATGCGTTTGGCGGCGGCCAGAATGCGGCCCGCCTCAACCGCAACGCGCTTCAGCGCCGTAAAGGGTTCGGCTGCGGCCAGCACCAGAAGCAGTGCAAAGGCAGCACCCGGCGCACCGATTGTGCCGCGCGAAACGAGAATAGCGAGCGCCACCAGCAAAATGCCACCCGCCATGGGGGCAAGGGCGGCAAGTGCAAAACCGGCGAACGTTTCCACCCGGTTCAGGCGGTCATCGGCTTCTGCCAGACGGGAATCAGCGGCCAGCACGTCAGCGCGGCGCTCGCCCAAGCGTCCGGCCATCAGTAGATCCGTGGCACCCGACACGAGATCGATCACCCGGCTGCGCAGCGCCTCAAGGGCTGCGGCCCGAAGCCGGGCCTGCTTTTCGGCACGCATGGCCGCCATCAGCGCCACGCCGAAACCGCCGATAATCAGGAACAGGCCGGTCGCAATGCCCGTTGCACCATCGATGAAGGAGAGTGCCAGAAGCGCCGTCAACGCCGAAATCAGCGCCACGCCGACCGGCACGATGAGGCGCAGGTAAAGCCCATCCAGCGCGTCGACATCGAGTGTCAGCCGGAACAGAAGCCGGGCGGGATTGCGCTCCAGCGCACGCGCGGCGCGTGAACGGGCAAAGCTGCGGAACAACAATTCGCGCATGCCAGCGAGGACGGCGAGCGTCGCATCATGGCTGATGACGCGTTCGCCATATCGGCCTGCCGTTCGGAACAGAGCAAGGAAGCGAATGCCTGCCGAGGGTGCAAACACATCAAAGGCGAGCGCCGTGGCTGAGGAAAGCCCCGCCAGAGCGGTTGCCGTGATGAACCAGCCGGAGAGCGACAGAAGGGCAACGCCCGCCAGCCCGGTCAGCGCTGCCAACGTGAAGGCGAGCGCCAGCATCAGCCGCTTTTCGGCGAGAAACAGACGGAGAACCGTGCGCAGCGCCTTCATGTGGCATTCTCCGGAGCGGCGATCAGCGTCACCACGCGATCCATGCACGCCAGAAGCGCCGCATCATGGGTGGCGACGATCAAAGTGCGGTCTTTGGCAAGCTCAAGCAGGCTTTCCGTCACCAGTTCGGCGGTGGCCGCATCAAGATGTGCCGTCGGCTCATCGGCAATGATGAGGCGCGCCCAAGGGTTGGCAGCAGCGCGGGCGATGGCCAGACGCACCACCTCGCCGCCCGACAGGCCGCGGCCGCCTTCGCCGAGCGGAGCCTTGCCGTGGGTTTCGGCGACGGCTTCCAGACGGGCAACGTGAAGGGCATCTGCAACCGGCGCATCGGCCCGTCCAAGGGCCACATTGGCGGCCATCGAGCCGCTGAAGATATGGGCGTTTTGCCCGACCCAGGCGATGGAACCGGCATCGCGGGCATCGGCAGCGCTCGTTCCAAACAGCAAAACCTGCCCGACATCCTGCGTTGCAAGCCCGGCCAGCAGCGAAAGCAGCGTGGATTTGCCCGCGCCGGACGGGGCGGAAATGGCGATCCGTTCGCCCGCCTTCACGGTGAGGTTAAAGCCTTCAAGAACAGGGGTTTCACGGCCCGGATGGGTGTATGTCAGGTTATCAACCTGAACGGCATCCTCCAGCGGATTGACGAAAGCACCGGCCCCCTGTGGCAGGTCGGTGCCGCGCTCCGTCATCTTTTCCAGCGATTTCAGCGCCGCTTCACCGGCGGCCCGATCATGCCAGACTGCAGAAAGCTCGCGCAGCGGCTCGAAGAAGGAGGGCGCGATCATCAGCACGAAGAGGCCTTGTGACAGCGAAAGCTTCGTGCCCCAAGTGCCGATGTCGATAAAGCCCAAGAGATGAAAGCCGATATAGACCGCCGTCAACGCCACGCCGAGCGCCGAGAAAAGTTCGAGCGTGGCCGATGTGAGAAAGGCGATGCGCAGCACCGCCATGGTGCGCCGTTTCAGGTCTTCAGCTTCATGGCGCAGGCGTTTGGCTGTCGCATCCACCGCGCCCAATGTGCGGATGGTACGAAGGCCGCGCAGCCGGTCCATCAGATAGGAATTCACATCGCTCATGCGGGCCAATTGCTTTTCGCTGGCCTTTTGCGCCTTCATGCCCACCAACGCCATGAAGAGCGGGATAACCGGGGCGGTGATCAGAAGCGCCAAGGCCGCAATCCACGAAAAGGGAAGCGTCGCCGCCGCCACGACAAAGGGCACAATCATCGCCTTGGCCTTGGCGGGAACATAACGCGATAGCCAGGGCGTGAGCATTTCCGATTGCTCTGCCAAGGCGCTGGCCGCCTCGCCGGAGGAGGGGCGGGTAATATCGACCGGCGAGCGCGCGCTCAAGGATGTAAGCGCCGCCGCACGACGGGCGGAAAGTTCGGCGCGGGCCGCCTTGAAGGCCAGACGGCCAGAGACCGCATCAAGGGCAGCCCTGAGCAGGCCAAACAGGGTGAACCCGGCGGCAAGCGGCAGAACGGCCGAAACCGGAGCGCCATCGGCGAGCAACCCGATAGCGTGAGCCGCAAGACCCGCCTGAGGCAGCCACATCAAAGGAGCCAGAACGGTCAGCGACACCGCCGCGCGACCCGGACCGGGAAGGCGCTTTGCGGCGACGGGCTTTGTGTCAATGGTTTCAGGCTTGGACAAGGCGGTGCGGGCGGCTGTTTAAGGTGCCACGGCTATAGAACACTCAAGCCTAACCTGTGAAGCATATCCTTTGGCAAAATGCCGATTGGCGACGACGCCCGCCATCATCTATGCGTGAACGGAAAACCGGCGGGATGTCGCCACCCCACCGGCCCTGTCATGCGTCGACAGAATTTCAGATCAGAAGCGCGACCACTTCATCGGGTTGGCCGTCGCCACCGAATTGAAGCGATAGCCGGTGCTCTGGCGCTTGACGATCGAGCCGCGCAGGTTGTCGAGCACGTAATCGCCAGACGTCGTCTTGACGACGAGAACCGCATGGCGCTCACCACGAGCCGTCGTGACATCGGCCATGCGCAGGGCACCCGCCGGAAGACCGGCGCGGATCAGGCGGCTGCGCTTCGTGAGCGCATAATCTTCGCAATCGCCCGAGGAAACATTGACGGACCATTTTTCCGTACCATCAGCCACCGGGCGGATCGAAGCATTGACGCTGCGATTGACCTGATTGAGCTTGGCCATGGTGGCAGCATTGTACGGCACCACGGAAGAACCACCGCCGCGGCATTCAGAGCGATTGTTCATGCAAAATATCGTGTAGCCAATCGGTGCGTAGGTCGTCGCGCGTTCAATGCCCGGCTTGCGCATCAGGCCCAGATTGATGGCCGATGCCGTATCGACGGATCCGATACCGAAAGCTGTGATCGCCGCCAGTGCGAGAAAAGTCTTCTTAAGCATGTCTGTCCCCTGTTCTTGTTGTTGTTATGCCTCTTCTCGAGGTCTCTTGAGGATCAGCGCATTTTGTCCCTTTACGCCTCACCGTGATCAGGACATTAGCTGAGGAAATTTGCGGTCCCTTTAATCGCTTCTCTAAAATTTGATCTATCTTCGAGATTAGCGTGCTCGACGTGCCAGATCGGGACATATTTGCAGAGTCTAATCAGCACTCGATGGAGTCACGGTGGCGCAATGGCAAATTTACCACACGTTAATTAACTTTTTTGCGATGCAATCTTGCTGTGCGTTAAAAAAGGGTTGCTGACCTGCCGTTCTTGTGTTTATTGATTTTTAACAGAAAGACTTGTTCAGGAGATGACGTATGAATAGTCGTGTTATTGCTCTGGCAGCCATGATGCTCGGCGCATCCGCTGTTTCCTCGTTCGCTGCGGTTGATGCTGGCAGCTTCGTATCCAACCCCTCCATTACGGCCGGTAGCGCGCTTGCTAACGATCTCGAGGGTGTAACGGGTAATGCAGCCCGCGCTGCTGAGCTCGACGCTCTGATCATCGCCATTTCTAAGCTCAACGCCCCCAAGGCAGACAAGCAGGCCGCAATTGCTGCTGCGCTTTCGGCTTACGGCACTCTCGCTGGTGGCGCTACGGCTTCCGCCGCAGCTCAGGCAGCAGCTGCAGCAGTTGACAATGGCACTGCAGCGATCGGCGGCCAGCAGGGAACGCAGAGCGCGAACTGATCGCCCTCACCAGCAAAGGAAAGCGCCTCCGGGCGCTTTTTTTTTGGCTGAACCTTTGTTCTTGTTTTCTCGTCTCCCGCATTGTTCCGCGAACATCATTGTGTGATTCTGCCACGCTCTTGGGATGAGATTCGTTTCGAGGCAATTGAATGGCGAGACTGTTTCTGGCTACCGGATGTCTTTTTTCAATGGGGCTCTGCGTTGCGGGGCTACAAGCCCTTCAGGGTGAGCGCGCCGCACTTGGCGTTCCAAATGCCCAGTCCGATGCTTTTTTGCTCTATGCCGCCAACAACAATATTTCCTTCGGCACATCAGACTATTCCAAGCGCCTGCTGTTGAGCGACTGCAATGATGCGGCGATACGCATGTTGGGTGATTTCAACATCGCGATAAAGCCCGATGCCGTCGCCACGCGCTCGAACTGCCTTCTGGTTGCCCAAAAAATCGTTGAGAATTCGCCCATCAACGCTTTCGCATGGGCGGTTCAGGCGCGCATTTTTGCCGCCAACCTTAAGCTCCCCGAATTTCGCAGCAGCCTGACGGAATCTTATCACGGCGGCCCTTTTTCGTTACTTGCGGCCAAGGCACGGGTCGATCTGTCGCGAATTTATTCCGGCTATCTTGACGACGAGACCAGACGCCTTCGCGATACCGATTTGTTGATGCTGGGAAGGGTCAGGGATGGCAGCCTGTGGCTTGCTGAGGTCTATGCAAAAGATTCCGAATTTAGGTCAACGATTATTGCCGCCCTTGAACCCTTGCCAGCCGAAGACAAGGCCAAATTTTTGAGATATGCGCGCAAGCAAATGGAGACGATTGGTGCAGGCACCTGAAATTTCGCCCTTTGATCGCGAGGCGCTTGTGTGAGTGCGCGCTCCCTGATGCGTGGCCGCAGCCGTTCCAATGATGGCTCCCGCGCCCTTCTCAACAAGATCATGATTGCGCCGCTCAGCGTGATCGCGCTCCTCGCGCCACTTCTTTACGGCAGCAATCGCCCGACCTTCTGGGCGTTCTGGGGTATCCTGATCGGCCTCATCGGCGCGGGCTGGTTCGCCGTCATGACGTTGAAGAATATGCGGCCGCGTTATGGTCTGAACCGGTATCCGCTGATCAGCGTTTTCTTCTTTACGACGGCGCTCTACGCACTCATGCAAATCCTGCCGCTTGGGTCCATGGCGCCTATCGCCCGGTCAACCGTCCTGCAGGATGTGATCTTCACGCCAGCCACGATCAGTGTTGCTTGGGGTGAGACCTTCTATGCGCTGGTGCGCTGGCTGACCTACGGCCTTGTCTTTTTCCTCGTGGTGCAGGTCGCAGCGGCTTCCGACCGGTCGCGCCTGTTGATGCGGCTGATTTTCTGGACGATTGTCGCCCATGCCGCATTGGCGCTCGTCTTCCGGTTCCAACTGGGCGACACGATTCTCGGAACGCCAAAAACCTTTTACAAAGGCTCGACGACGGGGGGCTTCGTCAATCGAAACTCGTTTGCGACCTATCTTGCTTTCGGATCAATCATTGGCCTCGCGCGGATGCTGGATACGGTTTTCAAGGCGCCGATCCTGCACGGCAAACACGCCAAATCAGCCAAACACGCCAATCATGCCACGCTCGCCCCCTCCTTCGTGGGGTGGTCGATCATCCTCGTGGCGCTGGTGACGACCAACTCCCGCATGGGGCTTTTCAGTGCCGCCTGCGGTATGGCGCTAACGGCCGTTCTGGTCTTTCTGGCCAGCAAGCGCTCGGGTAACGCTCCCCATGCGAAGTGGGTGATATGGGCGCTGGGATTGACGGCGCTGGTCATTGTAGTCGGATATGGTGCGGATCTCTACCTTCGGGCGGAAAACCTCATTCTGAATCAAGATGCAACCATAAGAGGCAATTTGTACCGGCAGGTTTTTGGCATGATTTTGGATCGCCCATTGCTGGGGTTCGGAGGCAGCGCATTTGAACAAGCCTACCCGCTATACCTGCAGCCACCGGTTGACCTCAGCGGCATCTGGGACAAGACCCACTCCACCTATCTGGCCATGTGGGTGGGCTACGGCCTGATTTTCGGCAGCCTTCCCATTCTCATCGTCCTGTCGATTTTTGTGAAGGTTCTGAAGCGAAGCTTGTCGGCGACGGGGATCGACATTCTGCCCATCGCTGCCGCTGGTGTGATTCTCGCGGGCGCAATCCACTCGCTGGTCGATTTCAGCCTTGAAATGGAGGGCAATGCGATTGTCTTTACAATGATTGCGACAATCGGTTTCACGCGCGCGCTTCGCACGCCGCAAAGCCAAAGCGAAGCAGACACAGAATGATCAAATCCCTACTCAAATTGTTTCGACCGGCAAGGCATAAGGCGGATGCGCCGCCAGAGCGCACGAAACTGTTTTTCGACGAGCGTCCCGAGGTCGTTTACGCTGTCGGCGATGTGCATGGATGCTATGACCACCTGCGCCGTCTGGAAAACCAGATTTTCGAAGATGCCAGCGCCATTTCGGGGCGAAAGTGGATTGTGATGCTCGGCGATTACATTGATCGCGGCCCGAAATCCGTTTCCGTCCTCGACCATCTGATGACGCCGGTGGGAGAGGGGTTCGAACGCTTCTGCATTGCCGGAAACCATGAGGAAGCGTTCCTCGATTTTCTCGAGGATCCGGCCGCCTCTAACGGATGGCTGCATTTCGGCGGGGAGGAAACCCTGCGCTCCTACGGCATCAGCAAGGTTTCCTCACGCAAGGAGGTTTTACGCCAATTGCTGGAAAGCTATGTGCCCGAAGAACACATCCGCTTTCTGTCCAACCTGCCATCACTGATCGCCTGTCCCGGCCTGTGTTTCGTGCACGGCGGCATTGATGCAACCGTCTCTCTCGCCCAGCAATCTGACCGGGTTCTGTTGTGGAAGCGCCCTCAGGCAGGAGATCTTCCGGTGCCGGAAGATATCGGCCTTCTGGTGCATGGTCACACGCCGGTACCGGCGGTTGATTTTGCACTACGGCGGATTAATGTGGATACCGGTGCCTATATGAGTGGCCGCCTTTCGGCGGTAAAACTACAAATCGGAAATTCACCAATGATATTGCAGGCTTGAGCGCGTTAACTCAAGAATGTTTCTTTCTTGGCATTTGCTTGCCGGTCATTTGATTTGTGCTAGAAATAGTTTGCAAGGCGCGTGTGGACCCTTCATAGGTCCATTCCCTCAAGAGTGGTAAAGCTGCGTATGGATACGGAAATCGATCTCAAGAGCGTCATCGGACTTATTCGCCGCCAAATTCGGCTGATTCTGATGACATTCTTCGCCATCATCGCCTTTGCTGCGCTTTTTACCTACTCGATGACGCCGAAGTTTGATGCGGATGCCTTGGTGCTTGTGGATACGCGCAACAAGGACCTTCTGACCTCTGACGGCGGCTACGGCAATCCCGGCACCGATAATGCCCGCGTGGAAAGTGAAGTCGGCATTTTGAAGTCCGACCAGATCCTGATGCGCACCATTCAGGAAAACAATCTCGTCGCCGACCCCGAATTTGGCGTCAAGCTCAGCATCAAGGATCGCCTCTTCGAGATTCTCCGTCTTCCTGCAAGCGAGCCGTCCGAAAGCCAGACGCTGGCCGGTGTTCTCAACCGCTTCTCGAATTCCGTTTCGGTCAAGCGCAACGGCCTGACTTATCTGATCACCGTCAGCGTCCGTTCGGAGAACGCCCAGAAGGCCGCCAAACTCGCCAACTCGTTGACCGATATTTATATTCGCGAGCAGGTTGCCTCGAAGATCGCAGGTGCGCTGGTTTCTCGCAATACGCTGCAAGCGCGCGTTGATGCCGCGCAGGGAACAATTGCCGAGAACGAAAAGAAGCTCGATTCCTACATCAATGACAATCTCAGCCGCGTGGCCGAAAGCACTGGAGCCGGCAACCTTACGGCGCTGCGGGGACAGCTCGATCAGTTGTCAGCGCTCAAGAAAGAACAGAGCGATCGTCTGAACACGCTGAAGCAGTCGTTCGACGCTCGCGACTTTGAAAAGGTCAGCAGCGTTCTTGGCTCCGCGGCCATTGCAGAACTGGATCGCCAGCGCCGCCAGATTACCAACCGTCTTTCAGACTCCGGCGCGAATGCCGCCGATGCCATCAACCTCAAGACCGAGCTCGCAAAGCTGGACGACAAGATCAGCAAGAGTGTGACGCAGGAGGCCGACGATCTGAAGCGCAAGGTGGAAGGCACGCAAAAGCAGGCCGACGAATTGCGCGAGCAGCTTCGCACCTCGGTGCTGCAGAGTAATCTTCCGGCGGAAATGCTGGCAGAGATGTATACGCTGCAACAGTCTGCCGTAAACGCTCGCAGCCAATATCAGGGTCTCTTGACGCGCCTGCAGGAACTCGATGCGCAGACGGTGCTGCAGCTTCCCGATAGCCGAATTGTATCGCCGGCGCTTGAGCCGAACTCCGCATCCTTCCCGCCGAGCAATCTTATTATTCTCGCTGCTGCCGTACTTGCTCTGGGCTTTGGACTCGCACTTGCCGTTCTTCGCGAACACTTCGTTGGCGGATTCGTGAATGAGGATCAGGTTGAATCCGTACTGCGCCTACCACTGTCAGCGATCGCTCCTTACGAAGGAGGCGATAGCCATTCGGGCGAAGGAAAGGGCGGCGGCACGGCTAGTGCTGCTGACATGATGGCAGCCGCACCACTCAGCCGTTATGCCGAAGCCGTGCGTCGTATGCGCATCGGCATTGACAAGGTGAACAAGAGCTCCACCAGGTTTGGCGATGAAGAGATGGCAACCGACCGCTCCGGCAAGGGTGCGGTCATCCTTCTGACCTCATCTTTGCCGAGCGAAGGCAAGTCCACGACGGCGCTGGCTCTAGCGCGCGCCTATGCGCTTACCGGCCGCCGCACGCTTCTGATCGACTGCGACCTTAGGAAGCCGAGTATCAACCGTTATTTGAACCTGACGCCGACACATACCTTCATGGATTACCTGCAGGATGACGTGCAGAATATCAGCCTAGCCTCGCTTACGGTGCGCGATCCGCTGACCGCTCTGACCGTTCTGCCGGGCGGTCGCCGCGCCGACGTGGCGACCGATGAACTGGTGATGAGCGAAAAGATGACGCGCATTCTCAACAGTGCGCGCCGCCACTTCGAATATGTGATCATCGACAGCCCGCCAGTCGAGCCAGTCGTAGACGCTCTTTATCTTGCTAAGCATGCGGATGTGATTGCCTTCGTAGTAAAGTGGGCGGCGACGCCGCAATCGGTCGCCAAGCGCTCTATCCATGCGTTGCGCGAACACAAGAACCCAAACGCCGAAATAATAGCCATCCTCAACCAGCAGGATAGCGGTAAGTCCGGTGAATATTACAGTTACTCGGGATACTATTCTGAAACTTGATCAAAAAAGGGTTATGTGACCTATGCGCGAGTAGTTCTTTTCCTTTGAATTTATTGGCTTTTGCGAGATTGCCGTATTTTGGAGGATTGAGGGCGGGCGAACACCCGGCCCCGTCAATTTTCCTCCATTTATCGCTGATGCTTTCCTTTTGTTGGGCTACCGCCACCACGATGTTGAGGCATCGCTTCATGTTGTAGGCGATGGCGGTCATTCGGATTTGCAAGCTGGCCTTTGCGATGCCTCTCCATCGCATCCGGCGCAAGCCATAGGATCGTTTCCAGGTTCCTAAGATTTTCTCGATCCGTCCACGGATGCGGTGGATCGGCTGGGTAATCCCCCCTGAAAATAAGGGACTTCAAAAGTAGAATTTTCTCGGCAAGATGGTTGAGGAGATTTTGATGAAGAAGAGCCGATTTACCGAAGGCCAGATCATGGCTGTTTTACGCCAGGCGGAA
>Ga0209794_1001932_pt1 | contig 12754 bp, 9 predicted proteins | sample EBPBio232013_DNA_FD_185869 | JGI IMG/M metagenome (GOLD analysis project Ga0209794, IMG submission 185869) | Wastewater treatment Type I Accumulibacter community from EBPR Bioreactor in Madison, WI, USA - Reactor 1_5/23/2013_ DNA (SPAdes)... | ecosystem: Engineered > Bioreactor > EBPR >... | reverse complement strand
AATCGGGCGATCCGGCGCCCGATTTCGACGCCGCGCGCTGGTTCGCCGGCTGGATGGCCGAGCCCGTGGCCGCGCTGGGCGGCCTGCGCCCGCAAGAGTTGCTCGACACCGCCGACGGCCGCGAAGCCCTGGGCACCTTGCTGCTGCAAATGAAATCCGGCGTCTATGCCTGAGCCTGGCGGCGCTTTCGTCAGCTTCTGGCGCATCGCCACCGATACCCCCGACTACACCGCCGACGACCTGAGTGGCAAGGGCGCCCAATTGAGCGGGGGGCGCTGGAATGCACGCGGCACGCCGCTGCTCTACGCCAGCGGGTCGCGCGCGCTGGCCTGCCTGGAAACCGTGGTGCACCTGGGCGGTGGGCTGGCGCTGCCGCTGAACCGCTACCTGGTGCGGCTTGATGTGCCCACCGAGCTGTGGACCGCGCGCGCCGTGTTCGACGCCCTCACCCAGGTCGGCTGGGACGCGCTGCCGCCCGGGCGCGTCAGCATCGCCTGGGGCACGGCTTGGGCGCACGCAGGCGCCAACTGCCTGGCCGAGGTGCCCTCGGTCATCGTGCCCGAGGAAAGCAACCTGCTGATCAACCCGCGCCACCCCGAGGCCGGACGTATCGCCGCCACCAAGCTGCGGCGCTGGACGTACGACCCGCGCGCGGCGCGCGCGCAGTGACCTTGGCGCCGCGCGAGCGGTGATTTTCATGCCGCGCGCACCTTGCAATCTTTGCCCCGTGCGCTCCTAGAATGGGCCAATGACTTCTGCCCCCGCTTCCCGTCCCCGCGTTCTCGTGACGCGCGCCATTTTTCCCGAGGTGATCGACCAACTGGCCGAGCATGTCGACGTCGAGGCCAACCCCGACGACCAGCTCTGGTCGCGCGACGAGCTGATCCGCCGCGCGCAGGGCAAGCAGGGCCTGCTGACCACCGGCGGCGAGCGCGTCGACGCCGCCTTGCTCGCCGCCTGCCCCGACCTGCGCATCTGCGCCAACATGGCCGTCGGCTACAACAACTTCGACGTGCCCGCCATGACCGCCGCCGGCGTGCTGGCCACCAACGCGCCCGGCGTGCTCACGGACACCACCGCCGACTTCGGCTTCGCCCTGATGATGGCCGCCGCCCGCCGCGTCACCGAAAGCGAGCATTGGCTGCGCGCCGGCCAATGGGACCGCTGGCGCTACGACCTGTTCGCCGGCAGCGACATCCACGGCACCACCCTGGGCATCATCGGCATGGGCCGCATCGGCCAGGGCATCGCCAGGCGCGGCACGCACGGCTTTGGCATGCAGGTCATCTACCACAACCGTTCGCGCCTACCCGCCGAGGACGAAGCCGCCGTCGGCGCCACCTACGTCAGCAAGCAAGCGCTGTTGCAAAGCGCCGACCACGTGGTGCTGGTCGTGCCCTACACGCCCGAATCCCACCACACCATCGGCGCCGCCGAGCTGGCCCTGATGAAGCCCACCGCCACCCTCACCAACATCGCGCGCGGCGGCATCGTCGACGACGTGGCGCTGGCCCGGGCCCTGAGCGAAGGCCGTATTGCCGCCGCCGGGCTCGACGTGTTCGAGGGCGAACCGAAGGTTCACCCCGACCTGCTGGCCTGCCGCAACGTCGTGCTCACCCCCCACATCGCCAGCGCCAGCGTGCCCACCCGCCTGGCCATGGCCAGGCTGGCGGCCGACAACCTGGCCGGCTTCCTCACCACCGGCCAGCCACTCACACCCATCAACCCCGAGGTGCTGGGCAAGGGTTGAGGACTATTTTTTAGGCATCAAATCGACTGTTGAGGCTACAACCACCAGCCTGAACAGCTATCTAATTAATAGCTTTAGGCCTTGCTTTCAACACGCCGGCACCCTCCGCCCATGACCACCGCCAAGCCTGCCACCAAAGCCACCCGCCGCGGCACCTCCGCTCGCCCGGCCGCCGCGCCGCCCGGCAGCCCGGTCGCCTACCTGCTGCACATCGAGCTGCGCGACGCGCGGCCCAAGATCTGGCGCCAGGTCTGGGTCGATCCGGCCATCACCTTGCGCAAGCTGCATGCCGTCGTCCAGGCCGCCATGGGCTGGCACGACGCGCACCTGTACGGCTTTGCCGTGCCCGGCCCCGGCCGCGCCGGGCGTTACTGGGGCGCGCCCAACGGCCAGCGTTTCGAGCCCGCGGCGGCACGCGACGGCGACCTGTTCGACGTCGAGCCCTCCAACGACGATGCGCGCCAACCGCTGAACGGCCTGTTGCATGCGCCCAAGGACAAGCTGCTCTACCTGTACGACTTTGGCGACGACTGGGAGCACGTCATCACCTTGGCGCAGATCCAGCCCGACGCCGAGCCCCGCCCGCGCCTGACGGGCGCCGGCGGCGGTTGCCCGCCCGAGGACTGCGGCGGCGTCCCCGGCTTCGAGCAGTTGCGGGACGACTGGAACAACCCCGACTTTCCCGACCGCGCCGAGTTGCTGGACTGGCTGGCCGAGATGGGTGTGGCCGGCGAGCCCGGCAGCCTGGACGAAGCCGGCTGGCAGGCCCTGGCCAAGTCGGTCGCCCGCCTGCAGCCCAAGCCCCGGGCCAAGCCTGGACCCAAACCCGCCGCCAAGCGCCGTCCAGGCAGCGCGGTTTAGCTTGCAAAATCGGTCGATGGCGCTATAACCACCAGCGTTAGAAGCTATCAATACAGTAGTAAAAATCGCCGCATGACCCCTGCTGAATTCATCGCCAAATGGGGCCCAGGTGGTCCCTCGTATGCGCTCAATGAAGAGCAGGGCGCGCAAAGCCACTTTCTCGACCTGTGCGATCTGCTCGGCGTGCCCAAGCCCGGCAGCGGTGCCACCGCCGACGAATACGTCTTCGAGCGCCGCTCGCTCCAACTGGGCGAGGCGCGCGGCTACGCCGACGTCTTCTACCGCGACCACTTCGCCTGGGAGAACAAGGCCCCCGGCAAGAACCTCGACGCCGCCCTGCGCCAACTGCAGCAGTACAGCCTGGCCCTCAGCAACCCGCCCCTGTTGGTGGTGTGCGACCGCCTCACCATCCGCGTCCACACCCAGTTCAATGGCCACCCCAGCGTCACCCACACCGTCCGGCTTGACCAGCTGGACCAGCCCGACAAGCTGAGCCTGCTGCGCCGCCTGTGGCTTGACCCCGCCAGCTTTCGCCCCCAGCTCACCAACCGCGCCATCACCGAAAAGGCCGCGCACAGCTTTGCCACCCTGGCCGAGCAACTGCGCCGCCGCGGCCACCACCCCGACCAGGTGGCCCACTTCCTCACCCAGTGCCTGTTCTGCTTTTTTGCCGAAGACGTGGGCCTGCTGCCCGGCCGCATGTTCGAGCGCCTGGTCGGCAACAAGCAGATCACCAGCGACGTGCTGACCAAGGGTCTGCGCAACCTGTTTGCCACCATGCGAGATGGCGGCCTCTACGGACCCGACGACATCCCCTGGTTCAACGGCGGCCTGTTCAAGCACATCGACGTGCCCCAGCTCGAAATCGTCGACATCACCGAGCTGCGCAACGCCGCCGCCCTCAACTGGTCCGCCATCGACGTCTCTATCTTTGGCACCTTGTTCGAGCGCGGGCTCGATCCCGGCAAACGCAGCCAGCTTGGCGCCCACTACACCGACCCGGCCACCATCGGCCGCATCATCGAGCCCGTCATCAGCCGCCCCTTGCTACAACAATGGGAGCTGGTGGCGCAAGAACTGCGCGGGCTTACCGCCAAAATCAAGAAACACGGCGACGCCGCCTACAAAAAGGCCCACGCCCGCTTCGTGCAGTGGCTGCAGGTGTTGAGCGACTTTCGCATCCTCGACCCCGCCTGCGGCAGCGGCAACTTCTTGTTCCTCGGCCTCAAGGCCCTCAAGGATGTGGAACTGCTCAGCATCACCCAGGCCGCCGACCTGGGGCTGGGCCGCGAGCAGGACCTGGTTACCGGCCCGCACAACCTGCTCGGCATCGAGCTGAACGAATACGCCGCCGAGCTGGCCCGCGTCAGCATCTGGATCGGCGAGATCCAGTGGCGCATCGCCCACGGCTACCCGCCCAAGACCAACCCCGTGCTGGAGCCGCTCGACCACATCGAATGCCGCGACGCCCTGCTCACCTGGGTGGGCGAGGGCGATGCCCGGCACGCCACCGAGGCCGCGTGGCCGGCGGCCAGCGTGGTGGTGGGGAATCCGCCGTTCATTGGCGACAAGAAGATGCGCCGAGAGTTGGGCGACGCCTACGTCGAGGCCCTGCGTCAAACCTACCAGGGCCGCGTGCCTGGCGGGGCGGATTTTGTCTGTTACTGGTTCGACAAATCGCGTGCAGCGCTGGTGGATAAAGCGCTGACTGCTGCAGGCTTGGTAGCAACCAACTCCATCCGCGGCGGCGCCAACCGCAAGGTGCTGGACGCCATCGTGCAGGCCAGCCGCATCTACGACGCCTGGAGCGACGAGCCCTGGGTGAACGACGGGGCGGCGGTGAGGGTGTCGTTGGTGGCGTTTGGACGTCCGGAACTGGCCTCGCAATTGAATGGGGCGGCTTCCTTACCGATCCAGGCAGACCTGCGCGGCAGTGAAGAGACGGCGGCTCAGCCAGCAAAGCTCCAGGCCAATCACGATGTGTCTTTTCAAGGCGCAGTATTGATAGGCGCGTTCGACGTCCCAGCAGACGACGCTCGCCAATGGCTTCGTCAACCGAATCCGCATGGCCGTTCCAACAGCGAAGTGCTCAGGCCGCTGACCAACGGGAAGGACATCACCAGTCGTTCTAGGCAACGGTGGGTGATCGATTTCAATCGAATGGAGCAACCATCGGCGACGCTGTACGAACTCCCGTTTCACCATGTAGAAACATTCGTCAAACCTGTACGGGCTTCAAATCCCAGGCCAGTACGTCGTGATCGGTGGTGGATTCATGGGGAGCATGGTGGAGGTTGGCGAGATGCGACTGCAAAGTTGCCGCGTTTCGTCGCAACCTCTCAGGTGTCAAAGCATCGCTTTTTTGTTTGGCAACCCGTTGCGGTGTGGCCTCATCAGACCGTAATTGCCATCGCCCGCGCCGACGACACCACCTTCGGCATCCTGCACAGCCGGTTCCACGAACTCTGGTCGCTGCGTTTGGGCAGTTGGCTGGGCGTCGGCAACGACCCGCGCTACACCCCCACCACCTGCTTCGAGACGTTCCCGTTCCCCGCCGGCCTGACGCCCGCCGACACCGCGCACCAGCGCACCGAGGCGCTGGCCAGCGGCGCGCTGATCCCGTCCGGGCTGGCGGCGGGGCAGGGAGTAAATTCAGAGCCAAATCAGGCAGATGTCGGCGTGGATAAATCGCCACCAGCTATCAATTCAGGAGTTAATGACACCTCCAACGAAGCCGTGCGCACCCACGCCATCGCCATTGCCGAGGCCGCGCACCGGCTCGACAGCCTGCGCCAGGCCTGGCTCAACCCGCCCGAATGGACCGTGCGCGTGCCCGAGGTCGTGCCCCTGGGCCTGACCGAATCGCCGTACCCCGACCGCATCGAGCCGCGTCCCGGCCTGAGCGAAACCGACGCCAAGGCCCTGCAAAAACGCACCCTCACCAACCTCTACAACCAGCGCCCCGCCTGGCTGGCCCAGGCCCACGCCCAGCTCGACGCGGCGGTGGCCGCCGCCTACGGCTGGGCCGACTACACCCCCGAGATGCAGGGCGATGAAATCCTGCGCCGCTTGCTGGCGCTGAATTTGGCGCGCGCGGCGGGGCAGCAGGTGGGAGCGCCCAAGGAGCTGAAGCGATGAACACCCTTTGTCGAGCAACGCAGTCCGTGGTGTTGGGCATGGCGCTGGCTGTGGGTGTGACGCCGCCTGCGCTGGCCTGGAAGCTGATGCCCCAGGCCACGTCAACCGAGCGGGGCTTGACGGCCGCGGATGCCAGTTTTGTGCAGGCGAAGATCATTGCCGCCGCTGGCGGCGGGGTGGCGGTGATGGGCGAAGCGGTGCACGAACGCATCACTCGGGATGCCCTGCAATGCCCCAACACCGAGGCGCGGGACAAACGTTGGTCGCCGGGCTGCGAGATCGACATCCGCGATCAGTTGGTCGGCGTGCAATGGAACGATGACCCGGCGTTCAAGTTTCTGCCCGGGCGTGGTGTTTATCGGGGCTGCAAGGCAGGCTGGACCGTGCGCATGAACACCCAGCCGGTGTGTTGGGGCAGGGTGTTCAGCCACGGTGAGAAAGCCGCCGCGCGCGGCGTGCTGCTGACCGGACGCAATGGCAACCTGCTGGTGCGCACGCACTTTGGTGATCTGCAGTTTCTGCACGCCATGGCCGTCAGCGACGGTGAGGTTCCGCAGGACACTCAGCGCAACGTGATGGCGTGGATGGAGTTCACCTGGCGCACGGCGATCGGTGACCAAGGCTTTAATTCGCAACGCGTGGTGTCCAGGCTGCCCATTGAGGGGTTCGCGGAACGCTTCAAATACAACCGGGGCTGGCGCATTCAGGACTTGTTCGCGCTGGACAACCCCGGCGTGCGGGAGCCCGAGTCCATCCAAAAAATCGCCTTGGGTAGCCTGCTGCACGTGGTGGAGGACTCGTTTGCCGCTGGCCACGTGGACCGCGCCACGCCCACGCCAGGCGCCACGTGCGCGGGCACCGGCTGGCCGGCGCCGGGGCAGATTCGCGAGTTCCACTCGTACCCGAAGCAGGATTCGCACAAGCACGGTGGCGCCGACAAGATGGCCGCGCTGGAGCGGCACTTGGCCAGCACCAACCCCAACGTGGTCGACGTGGTGGGCGCGCTGGGCATTTTGTGGCGCTCCCGCGTGCCCTGGAGCGAGGCGCGGCCTTATCTGGAATGCGTATTCACACTGGCGCCCGATGCGCGCCCCTCGTCGCCGGGCGACGACTACCGCCCCGACCCTGCGGATCCGGTCGAGTGGGGTGGTTGATGCGTGCCGAGGGCCATCTGGTCAAGGCGTTCTGAATGCTCTGAAACATGCCGAACTGGGGCGCGGAGGGCGGCCCGCGCGAGGGGCAGGGCGGTGGGGCGTATTTCCAGGGTTTTTACCCACTATGCCGGCGCCAATAAACAGTAGTTCGCTATTAATTCAGGATTGATGTGGCCGCCTCTCTGAGGAGGACCCATGGCTTGGGTGGACGCTACCTGACCGTCTCGGCGCGCTGCCTATGCTTTCGGCTGGGTCAGATGATCTGAAAAAAATCAAATCATTTCAGTAGATTAAAAACTTATAACTCTTTGTTTTTAATGATTTTTGATTTATAAATCAAATCATTAATCGCGTCAAAACTAGCCATGCGTCCTTTGCTTCAGGCGGCCCGTGACCAGTTGGCCGACATCGTGCGCCGGCAGCCGGCCATCGGCACGCCCGATCTGGCGGCGCGCCTGGGCGTCAGCCTGCCCACGGTGCGGCGCATGTTGAACGAGGCCGCGGCGCGCGGTGAGGTGCTCAGCCTGGGGCGCGCGCGGCGCACCAGGCACGTGTGGCGGCGCGCGTTGCGTGGGCAAGTGGCGGATTGGCCGGTCTACCGGGTAGACGCTGAAGGGCGGGCAGAGCCGTTTGCCCAGCTCACGCCGATTGAGCCGCAGGGCACGGTCATGCCGATGGCAGGCGTGGGTTGGCCGCTGCCGGACGAGTCGCGCGACGGCGTGTGGCCGGGGCTGCCGTACCCGCTGCAAGACATGCGGCCTCAGGGCTACATGGGACGGCAGTTTGCGCGCGCCGTGTCGGACAGCCTGCAATTGCCGCCCGACCCGCGCGCCTGGGGCGACGACGAGGTGCTGATCGCCTTGGCCCGCGCCGGCAGCGACATGGTGGGCGATTTGGTGCTGGGCGACGAAGCGCTGCGCCGCTGGCAGGCCGCGCGGCTGGACGCTGCCCAAGCGCCGTCCGCCCAAGAGCTGCCCGAGCACGCGCTGGCGGACAGCTACCCGGCGCTGGCCGATCAGGCCGTGGCCGGTGGCGGGGCCGGCTCCAGCGCGGCGGGGCAATTTCCCAAGTTTGCCGCCTTGCGCGCGGTGCCGGCGCCGGAGCAACCTGGCCCCGGTGGGGTGGCGCGCACGCCGCACGTGCTGGTCAAGTTTTCGGGCGCCGGCGGCACGCAGGCCGAGCAGCGCTGGGCCGATTTGTTGCTGGCCGAACATCTGGCGTTGCAGGTGTGCGCCACCCAACTGGCCGACCACGGGGTGACGACTGCCTACAGCCGGGTGCGGGACGCCGCTGGGCGCAGGTTTCTGGAAGTGGAGCGCTTTGACCGGCACGGCCTTTGGGGCCGCAGCCCGCTGGTCAGCCTGGAAAGCGTCAATGCCGCCTTCCTTGGTTTACCGCATCGCCCCTGGCCGGAGCTGATGGCGGCTCTGGCGCGCGCCCGTTTGCTGGCTGAAGGGGCCGAAGCCGCGGCGGCGGTGCTGTGGTGGTTCGGGCGGCTGATTGGCAACAGCGACATGCACCTGGGCAACCTCAGCCTGCGTCCGCGGGGCGGCTTGTTCAGCCTGGCGCCGGCCTACGACATGCTGCCCATGCGCCATGCCCCGTTGGCTGGTGGCGAGCTGCCGCCGCTTGGTCTGCTGGAGCCCGCGCTGCCGCTGCCGACCGAGCGCACCGCATGGTGGCCCGCCGCGGAGGCTGCGGGGGTGTTCTGGCGCCGTGTGGCCGAAGACGCGCGCGCCAGCGATGCCCTGCGCACCCAGGCGCAGGCCAACGCGGGGCGGCTGGCGCAGGCGCAAGCGGTGCTGGGCTAGCCAGCCGGAACGGGCCTGGCTGGGGCGCTGCCGCTCCTACAATGGCCCGCAACCCGCCGGGCACCGCCCGTGCGCTGGGTTTTTGAGCGATATCGCTGGCAGGCCGGCGCCAATAAATCCTCACCAGCTATTGATTCAGGAGTGAAATGAACGCTTTCCCCTTGCCCGACTGGCTGCCCTGGCTGGCGCTGGCGGCCCTGCTCGTCAACCTGGCGCTGTTGCTGGCCTTGCTGCTGCGCCGTCCGCGCCGGCCCGACGACGTGGCCTCGCGCGGCGAGGTGCCGCAGCTCCTGGGCCAGGCCGTGGGCCCGCACACCGAGCGGCTGGAGCGCGCGCTGCGCCAAGAGGTGGGCGAGCAGGCGCGCGGCAGCCGGCAGGAGTTGGGGCAGGCGCTGGCCACGTTTCAGGACGCCGTGGTGCGCCAGGGCGCCGAGGCGGCGCGCACGCAGAACACCCAGGTCGATGCGCTGGCCGCCCAACTGACGCAACTGCGTGGCACGCTGGGCGACACCCTGGTGGCGCAGTTGCAGGCGCTGGGGCTGTCGATGACCCAGCAGGCGCAGGAGGCCACCCGCACCCAGAACGCGCAGATCGACGCCTTTGCCCAGCAATTGGCGCAGTTGCGCGGTTCGCTGTCGGAAACCCTCACCCAGCAGCTGCAGGCCCTGAGCGAGCAGAACGCGCGCCGCCTGCAGGAGGTGCGCGCCACGCTGGAGCAGCAACTGGCCCAGTTGCAGGCCGCCAACACCGCCAAGCTGGAGGAAATGCGCCACACCGTGGACGAAAAGCTCCAGTCCACGCTGGAAGCCCGCCTGGGCGAGCGCTTCAAGCAGGTCGCCGAGCGGCTGGAGCAGGTGCACCGGGGCCTGGGCGAGATGCACACCCTGGCCCAGGGCGTGGGGGACCTCAAGCACCTGCTGTCCAACGTCAAGACCCGGGGCATGTTCGGCGAGGCGCAACTGGCCCAGTTGCTGGAGCAGGTGTTCTCGCCCGAGCAGTACGCGGCCCAGGTCAGCACCCGGCCGGGCAGCCGCGAGAAGGTGGATTTCGCCATCCGCCTGCCCGGGCGCGGCGGCGACGGCACGCCGGTGTGGTTGCCGATCGACGCGAAGTTTCCGAACGAGGACTACGAACGCCTGCTGGACGCCCAGCAGCGCGCCGACGCCGCCGGCGCCGAAAGCGCGGCCAAGGCGCTGGAGCAGCGCATCCGCCTGGAAGCGCGCGGCATGGCCGAGAAGTACGTCGAGCCGCCGCACACCACCGACTTCGCCGTGCTGTTCCTGCCCACCGAGGGGCTGTACGCCGAGGTGCTGCGCCGCCCCGGCCTGATGGAGGCACTGCAGCGCGAGCACCGCGTCAGCCTGGCCGGGCCGACCACGCTGCTGGCCATGCTCAATTCGCTGCAAATGGGCTTCAGAACCCTGGCGCTGGAAAAGCGCAGCAGCGAGGTCTGGCAGGTGCTGGGCGCGGTGAAGACCGAGTTCGGCAAGTTCGGCGATGTGCTGGGCCGCCTGCGCACCCAAACCCAGACCGTGCTGAACACCCTGGACAGCGCCCAGACCCGCAGCAACGTGATGAACCGCGCGCTGAAGAAGGTCGAGGCCCTGCCCGAGGACGAATCCCAGGCCCTGCTGCCCGGGCTGGGCGAGGGCCAGGACGAGCGCGCCGAATGAAGCGTGGCCCCCTGGTTGCTCATGAATTCATAGCTGACCAGGAAGTGTGGACGCCGGCCAATGTCATTTTTTGCTTGAAATGAGCACGCCATGAACGGCCGCGAGCTGCTGCGCCTGCTGTTGGCGCAGATTTGCGTGCACAGCGCCATGACCGGGGCCCGCCTGGCGGCGCCGCTGCGCGCCCTGCAACTGGGCCAGAGCGCGGCCGAAATCGGCGTGCTGCTGGCGCTGTTCGCGCTCTCGCCGGTGCTGCTGGCGCTGCCGGCCGGGCGCCTGGCGGATCGGCACGGGCTGCACCTGCCGTTGGCGCTGGCCGTGATCAGCGCCACGGCCGGCACCCTGCTGGCGGCGCTGTGGCCCAACTTTGGCGTGCTGTGCGTGGCCAGCCTGCTGACCGGCGCGGCGGCCGGCACGGCGCAGATCACGCTGCAGCGCCACGTCGGGCGCGCGGCCACCGACACGGCCGACTTGAAGCGCGTGTTCAGCTGGATCGCCATCGCCCCGGCCATGGCCAACTTTCTGGGGCCGCTGGCGGCGGGGCTGCTGATCGACCACGCCGGCCCCCAGCCGGGCGACGAGTTGGGCTACCGCGCCGCGTACGGTTTTCTGGCCCTGTTGCCGCTCATCTGCTGGCTGCTGGCGCGCGGCGCGCCCCGGCTGCCGACCCAACCCGCGCCGGCCCAGGCCGAGGGCGCGCGCACCTCGGTGTGGGAGCTGCTGGGCGTGGCGCCGCTGCGGCGCTTGCTGCTGATCAACTGGCTGCAGGCCCTGGCCTGGGACGTGCACACCTTCGTGCTGCCGCTGCTGGGGCACCAGCGTGGCCTGTCCGCTTCGACCATCGGCGTGCTGCTGGGCAGCTTTGCCATCGCCGCCGCCCTGGTGCGGGTGCTGCTGCCGCTGCTGGCCGCGCGCGTGCCCGAGTGGCAGGTGATGTACGCCGCCTCGCTGACGGCGGCGGTGATGCTGCTGCTCTACCCGCTGACCGCTGGGCCGCTCGGCATGGGCGCCTGCTCGGTGGTGCTGGGGCTGGCGCTGGGCGCGGTGCAGCCGATGGTGCTGAGTATGCTGCACCAGGTGGCGCCGCCGGCGCGCCAGGGCGAGGCCATGGCGCTGCGCGTGATGACCATCAACTTTTCGAGCTTCGTCATGCCGATGCTGTTCGGCTCGGTCGGCGCGGTGATCGGGCTGTCGGCCTTGTTTTGGCTGGTGGCCGGCGCCCAGGCGCTGGGCGTGCGCGCCATTCCGGCGCTGCGCCAGGTGCGGCCGCCGCACTGAGCGGGGCGGCCCGGGGCCTGGCTCAGCCGACTTCGGCGATCAGTTCGATCTCGACGCAGGTGCCCAGCGGCAGCGACACCACGCCAAAGGCGCTGCGCGCGTGCTGGCCGCGCGGGCCGAACACCTGGCCCAGCAGTTCGGAGCAGCCGTTGGTGACCAGGTGCTGCTCGGTGTAGTTGGGCAGGCAGTTGACCAGGCTCAGCACCTTGACGATGCGCGTGACGCGGTTCAAGTCGCCCACGGCGGCGTGCAGGGTGCCCAGCAGGTCGATGGCCACGGCGCGCGCGGCGCGCGTGCCGTCCTCGGTGCTCAGGTTGTGGCCGAGCTTGCCGAGCCAGGGCGCGCCGTTCTGGCGCGCGATGTGCCCGGACAGGAACACCAGGTTGCCGGTCTGCATGAAGGGCACGTAGGCGGCGGCGGGCGTGGCCACGGGCGGCAGTGTGATGCCGAGTTGTTCGAGGGTGTCGTAGACGTTCATGGGGGGTCCTTCTCGCTTGGGGGTAGGGGAGGCAGGGGCATCGGCGGCGCCTCGGCCAACGAGGCGGCCTCGCAAAGCTGCACTGTAACGCCCACGGCCAGCACGTGGCTGCCGCTGCCGTGGATCACGCCGCGCATCGGCGACACGTCGGCAAAGTCGCGCCCCACGGCCAGGCGCACGAAGTCCTCGCCGGGCGTGCCCCAGCCGTCGCGGTTGTTGGTCGGGTCCAGGTCGTACCAGCCGTGGCCGTCGGTCTGCTCGGCCAGGTCGGGCAAAAAGACCGACACCCAGGCGTGCGAGGCGTCGCTGCCGATCAGGCGCGGCTGGCCGGGCGGCGGCTGGGTCAGCAGGTAGCCGGACACGTAGCGCGCCGGCAGGCCCAGCGAGCGCAGGCAGCTCAGCATCACGTGCGAGAAATCCTGGCACACGCCGCGCCGCTCGGCCAGCGCCTCGGCCGCCGGGGTGTTGATCTCGGTGCTGTGGCTGGCGTAGGTGAAGTCCTGGTGCACGCGCTGCATCAGCTCGCGCGCGGCGTCCAGCAGCGGCCGGCCGGGCGGGAAACTGGGGCGCGCGTAGTCGGCGAACACCTCGCCCGGCAGCACGTGGGCCGAGGG
>Ga0209794_1001931_pt1 | contig 12762 bp, 9 predicted proteins | sample EBPBio232013_DNA_FD_185869 | JGI IMG/M metagenome (GOLD analysis project Ga0209794, IMG submission 185869) | Wastewater treatment Type I Accumulibacter community from EBPR Bioreactor in Madison, WI, USA - Reactor 1_5/23/2013_ DNA (SPAdes)... | ecosystem: Engineered > Bioreactor > EBPR >... | reverse complement strand
TCCGGAAACAGGCGTCGATGAGGGCAGCCAGCTCGCGTTTGAACAGGGCGCGGTTGGCAAGCCCGGTCAGCGGGTCGGAATAGGCGAGATGTTCGAGCTGGCGCTGGGCGTGCTTGCGCTCGGTCACGTCCTGGATTGTCCCGATCAGGCCGAGGACGCGACCTTCGGCGAGTTCGGCCTTGCAGGTGAGGGCGAGGTCGCTGACCGAGCCGTCGGCGTGGCCGACCTGTACATCCACGGTCTCGGTGCGACGGGTGCGGATGACGCTGCGCTGCATTTCCACGACGCGCGCCGCGCCGTCATCCAGAAAGCGCGCGAGAATGTTCTGGTGGGTGGTGTCGAAGGTCTCCGGGTCGAGACCGAGGAGAGCGAAGACCTCGGGCGCCCAGGCGACCTGCTTGTCGCCGAGCCGGTAGCTCCAGGTGCCGATCTTGCCAAGGCGATGCGCCTCCTGAAGGGCGCTGGTGCGGCGGTCGAGCATGTCCTCGGTGCGACGCAGCTTGGTGATGTCGCTGGCCGTGCCGCGGTAGCCGAGGAAGACGCCGTTCGCGTCGAAATTCGGCTTGCCGCTGGAGCGGATCGTGACGCAGGAGCCGTCCCCTCCTATTACCGAATAGGCGAAGTCTCGAAACGGCCTGTGGGCCTCCATGTCGGCGCGGTGGGCAGCCATGGCGTCGCGGTCTTCAGGCAGGAAGGGCAGCTCCCAACGCGGCTTGCCGCCGGCGGCGACGGTCTGGATCGCCGAGAAGCCACCGTCGTGTATCGCGTGTGGCAGCAGCCGGTGTTCCGCGTCGCTTTCCCAGCACCAGTCCGAGGCCGTCGCGACGAAGTCAGCGAGACGCTGTTCGCTTTCCGCCAGCCGGCGCATGGCGCGCATTTCCTCGCTGACGTCGCGCACGATGCCGGATACGCGACGGATATCGCCGTCTTCATCGCGCTCGGCCTCGCCGTGCACCATGTAGTCGATAATCTCGCCACACCGCCGCAGGAAGCGGCCATGGACCGCATAGGCCTCGCCGGTGCGCCAGCACTGCTCGTAGGCGCGGGCGATGATCGGGCGGGACTCGGCCAGATAGCCGCCGCGCACGGTCAGGATCGGCACCGCGCCGTCGTCGGTTTCCATTTCATACATCGCCGCGAGTTCCGGCGAGATCCAGAAATTGGGGCTGTCCGCGGCCGCTGCCTGCCAATAGCCCATCCGCGCGATGCCCATCGCGCGCTTCAGAAGGTCGTCGCCGCTGATCCGGGGGGCCGGCGGATGTTGTCTGGCCTCGCGCCGTCGCGGGGCCTTCTTTGCGGCCATGATCACGAACCCGAAGAGCTGCCATGCGATTGTCGCTGGGGTGACTTAGCAACTCGTTACGTTTCTCATGGCTGAACGCCAAAGTTGCAGAATTTCCGGAAGGCATGAAGCGATGGCCGGTAGCGGTTCAAACGGTGCGACGATCCCTGTTTTCGACATCGGGCAAGTGCTGCTGCGCTGGGAGCCGAGAGCAGCGCTCGCCCGCATCACCGGCTCGGAGGCCGAGGCTGACGCATTCATGCAGGAGGTCGATTTTGCGGCCTGGCATGGACGGCAGGATGCCGGCCGTCTCGTGGCTGCAGCCGTTGCCGAGCACAGTGCGCGCTTTCCGCATCACGCCGCGGTCTTCGCGGCCTTTTACGACCGCTGGCTGGATGCCGTGCCGGGCGAGGTGCCAGGCACGCGCGCCATTTTCGAGGCGTTGCGGATGCGCGGGCCGGTCTACGGCATCTCGAACTTTTCACGCGAGCTGTTCGACCGCACCGTGCCGGCCCATCCGTTTCTCGGCGGATTCACCGGGCTGGTCCTTTCGGCCGATGTCGGCATCAACAAGCCGGATCCGCGCATCTATCGCATTCTGTGCGAGCGGCACGGTCTCGAGCCACAGGCCTGCGTGTTCATCGATGACAGCGCGAAAAACGTCGAAGCCGCGCGCGCCGCGGGCATGCGCGGCATCGTCTTCACGGATGCTGGCGCGCTTTCTTCGGCGCTCGCCGCGATGGGACTTGCGACGACGGCCTGACATGGGTGGCGATCGCCTCGGACAGGCGATCCCGGTCCAGCGGCTTGGTCAGGAACGCGTCCATGCCGGCGGCGATGGCCGCGGCGCGATCCTCGGCGAAGGCATTGGCGGTCAGCGCCACGATGGGCACCCGGCGGTCGGCCCCTTCACGGGCGCGGATCATGGCGGCTGCCGACAGCCCGTCGCACTCGGGCATCTGCATGTCCATCAGGACGAGGTCGACGGCGAGGGCGGGATCGAGCGCCATGTCCACGGCGGCGCGGCCATCGCGCGCCCAGTGGGGCGTGTGCCCGAGTTTTTCAAGCAGGCGGCGAACGAGGAGCGCGTTGACGTCGTTGTCCTCGGCGACAAGCACCGATAGCCGCTGGAGCGGCGGCTCGGCCGTCGCAGACGGCACCAGCGCCGGCGCGTCGATCGAGCCATCGGTGGTGGAAGCCGCATTGTCGATCGGCTGAAGCTGCATCAGCAGAGACGTTTCACGGACGGGCGAGACCAGCCAGCCGCCGACACCGCGCGCGCGCCAGCGCGCGATGTCGCCGCGCGCCGCCGGCGTCACCAGCAGGACGGTCCGGCCAGAGCGCTCGCCCAGCGCGGTCATGGCGTCGCCCAGCGCATCATCGCCCATGCGCCCGTCGAGAATGGTCGCGTCGAAACGGCCATCGGCGGCGATATCCGCAGCCGAGGCCGCCCGCGTGACCATTGCCCCGCGTGCGGTCAACCGCTGCGCGAGAATGCCGGCCTCGACCGCGGCGCTCGACAGGATCATCACGGCGAGGCCGCCGAGGCGTTCCGGCTGCTCCACCGGGCCGGCGGCGACCAGAGGCAGGCGCACCCGAAAGGTGGCGCCGCGGCCCGGCTCCGACTGCAGCGTCAGTCCGCCGCCCATGCGCTGGACGATACGGCGCGAGATGGCGAGGCCGAGACCCGTGCCGGCATGACGGCGCGCGAATGTGGTTTCGCCCTGCTCGAACTCCGCGAAGATGCGCTCCGCATCGCTCTTGGCGATGCCGGGCCCGGTGTCGCGCACCTCGATGACCAGATGCGCCTCGTCGCGGTCGACGGTGATGGCGACGCCGCCGCTTTCGGTGAATTTCACGGCATTGCCGGCGAGGTTGATCAGCACCTGGCGCAGCCGGGTCGCGTCGCCGAGCAGGCGCGCGGGCAAGGAGGGATCCACCGCGACCGCGAGATCCAGCCCTTTCGCGTGCGCGCGCGTTGCCAGCAGTTCGGCGACGCCCTCGACGAGGGGCAGAAGCTCGAAGGGGGCGGCCGTGAGGTCGAGGCGTCCGGCCTCGATCTTCGAGAAGTCGAGGATTTCATCGATCAGCGACAGCAGCGCGGCGCCGGACGACCTGACGACCTCGGCGTAATTGCGCTGCTCGGGGGTGAGCGGAGTGTCGATGAGCAGGTCGGCCATGCCCATAATGCCGTTCAGGGGCGTGCGTATCTCGTGGCTGACGGTGGCGAGGAAGCGCGACTTGGCCTCGTTCGCCGTCTGCGCGCGGGCGCGCGAGTGCGCGAGCGCCAGTTCCGCCGCCTTGCGCTCGGTGATGTCGCGGCCGACGGACTGAAGTTGTGCGGCGCCCTCGCCGTCGCGCACGGCGTGGTGGCGCCAGGCGATCCAGCGTTCGCCATCCGGCGTCTGGATGCGCTCGTCGATGCTCTGCGAACCGTCGCTCTCTCGTCGGCTGGTACCCCGCTCGAGCACATTCGGCTCGACGGCGCGGCCGACCAGTGCGTCGGGTGGCTCGCCGATCAGCGCGCTATAGGCGCGGTTGGCGAAGGTGATGGCGCCGGCATGGTCGCGGCGAACGATCAGGTCGCCCTGTGCATCGACGAGGCCACGATGAAGTTCCTCGCTCTCGGCCAGTTCGAACACGCGGTCCGTCAGCGTCTCGACGGTTTCCTCGAGCGCTGTGGCCTTGCGCGCGAGCGCGCGCCGCGCATGAACGAGATGCACGACGCCAGCCAGACCAGCGACGCCGAGCGCCGCCGCGCCGCCAGCGACCAGGGCGATAGCATCCACGACCGATCTCCCCGCGACCAAACCCGGCGACGACCCTAGGCAATCGCGGTTGATGCGGGGTTACCGACGGCATCATGCAGCCCCATTGCGACACCGGCATCGTCTGCCCGCGATCGATCGCGCCAAGCCGGAGACCGCGAGGCGGTCTCGGGGGCGCCTTTTGCGGGGGCCGCCCCGGGGGAACTCGCCTCTGGCCGCATCGAGGCGCGCCCAAACGCGGGTGGGTCCCGGGTCACCGGCCTCACGCGGCGGCGCGAACCCGCTCTCCGGCGGCGCGGTAGGTCAGGGCTTCCGCCAGATGATTGCGGCCGATCATGTCCTCCTCCGCCAGATCCGCGATGGTTCGCGCCACCTTGAGAACGCGATGATAGGCCCTGGCCGAGAGACGCATCGCGTCCGCGGCGTTGCGCAGCAGGGCTAGCCCCGCAGCATCAGGTCGGGTCATCTCGTCGATGACCGAAGGCGGCGCATGAGCATTGAGCCGCACGCCGGCATGAGCCGCATAACGTGCGGCCTGCCGGGCGCGGGCGGCTGCAACCCGCGCTGCGACGGCGGCACTGCCTTCGGCCGGTGCCGGCAGGATCAGGTCGGCAGCCGAGACGGCAGGCACCTCGATCAGCAGATCCATGCGATCGAGCAGCGGACCCGAGAGCTTCGCCTGATAGTCGGCCATGCAGCGGTCATTGGGCATGCGCTTGCACGCGAATCCCGGCTCGGTGGCGTGGCCACAGCGGCAGGGGTTCATGGCGGCCACGAGCTGGAAACGCGCCGGAAAGGTCACGCGCTGGTTGGCGCGGGCGATGACGGCCTCGCCCGTCTCGATCGGCTGGCGAAGTCCGTCGAGGACATGCGGCTGGAACTCCGGCATCTCATCGAGGAACAAGACGCCGTGATGCGCCAGCGACACCTCGCCTGGGCGCACGCGCAGGCCACCGCCGATGAGCGCCGCCATCGAGGCGGAGTGATGGGGATTGCGGAACGGCCGCCGGGCGGTGAGCCGGCCGCCCTCCAGTTCGCCGGCGACCGAATGGATCATCGACACTTCCAGCAGCTCGGCAGGCGCGAGCGGCGGCAGGATCGACGGCATGCGGCTCGCCAGCATGGACTTGCCGGATCCGGGCGGGCCGCTCATCAGCAGGGCGTGCCCGCCGGCCGCGGCGATCTCAATCGCGCGCTTGGCGCTTTCCTGGCCCTTGATGTCATGGAGATCGGCGAGGCCCGGTTCGACCGCCCTGATGCCCGGGACGGGCCGGGACAGAACCTGCGCGCCGCGGAAATGATTGACGAGCTGGAGGAGGTTGTCGGCCGCCAGCACCTCGACATCGTCGCCCGCCCATGCCGCTTCCGGGCCGCAGGCGGCCGGGCAGATGACGCCGAGACCCATGGCGTTCGCGGCCATGGCCGCCGGCAAGACGCCTGCGACGGGCGTGATGCGGCCATCAAGCGCCAGCTCACCGAGGACCATGAAGCCGCCGAGCGCGTCAGGCGGGATCGCGCCGATCGCGGCCATGAGGCCGAGCGCGATCGGCAGGTCGAAATGCGAGCCCTCCTTCGGCAAGTCGGCCGGTGCGAGATTGACCGTGATGCGCCGGCCCGGCAGTGCCAGCCCCGACGCCACCAGCGCCGAGCGCACTCGCTCCCGCGCCTCGCTGACGGCCTTGTCGGGAAGACCGACAATGTTGAACACCACCTGCCCGGAGAGGACGTGGACCTGCACGTCCACCAGCTTGGCCTCAATCCCCTCGAACGCGACCGTCGCGACCCGTTGAACCATGGCCCACCCCCGATGGCCATCCATGCACGAGATCCGCATAAGAACAATAAGGGAACATCCGTATCGCCGCCGGCGAGGGCCCAGAGCATGCGTCGCGGCGTTGCAGAGGGCGGCTGCCGCTGGACCGCGATCTCCGAGGCGCTAATCGGGCGCCTTCAGAGATCGTGGTCTGGCTGTTAACAAGTAGCTAGTCTGCACCAGATAAGGGCGGCGCTCCGGCGCCGCCTTTTTCTTTGCGCTACCGCTTTCACGACGGCAGACGGGCCTGCGGCCTCGGAAATTCGCAAGGCCCGGAGCGCTCAGAACCGGAAGACAGTGGCCGCCGCCTACTTCCTCTTCGCCTCGATCACATCCCAGATCTGCGCGGCGATGTCCGGCCCGCCGAGCCGGCGGATGGCGCGGATGCCTGTCGGCGCCGTGACATTGATCTCGGTGAGGTTGCCGCCGATCACGTCGATGCCGGCGATGATGATGCCACGCTCCCTCAGCGCCGGCCCTATGGTCTCGCAGATTTCCCGTTCGCGCGGCGTGAGCTGCGTCGTCTCGGCGGCGCCGCCGCGCACCATGTTGGACCTGAGGTCGTCGGCTGCGGGCACGCGGTTGACCGCGCCTGCGAATGTCCCGTCGACGAGGATGATGCGCTTGTCGCCGTCGCGCACGGCCGGCAGGTAGTGCTGGATCACCCAGGGCTCGCGGGTGAGCGCCGCGAACGTGTCGAGGAAGGAGCCGAAATTCTCGTCGTCCTTGCGGATGCGGAAGACGCCGGCGCCGCCATGACCGTAGAGCGGCTTCATGACGATGTCCCCCATCTCCTTCCGGAACGCGCGGATCGCGTCGAAATCGCGGGTGATCAGCGTCGCCGGCATCAGCTGCGGGAACAGCGTGACGAAGACCTTCTCCGGTGCGTTGCGGACGTGGAAGGGGTCGTTGACGACCAGCGTCTGCGGGTGGACGCGCTCGAGGAAATGCGTCGCCGTGATGTAGTGCAGGTCGAAGGGCGGGTCCTGCCGCATCAGAATCACGTCGAAGCTCGCGAGCGGCACGCGCGCGCCCTCGCCGAGGGTGAAATGGTCGCCCTCGGTGTCGCGCACGGCAAGCGGATGGGCGAGCGTGCTCGGCACGCCGTCGCGCATGGCCAGCTTGTCGGGATGGTAATAGTGGAGGTCGTGACCGCGCGCCTGGGCTTCCAGCATCAGTGCGAAGCCGGAATCGCCGGCAATCCTGATCGACGCCATCGGATCGGTCTGCACCGCCACCTTCAGGCGCGCCCTGCCGCCGATTTGGGGGGCGGCTGCTTCGGCCTTCTCGCTCATGCGGTATTCCTTTCAGGCATCGGCGTCGAATGCACCCTGTATATGGCGCGGCCAATGGCCTTTCGATACCAGCATCAGGTCGTAGCGCCTATCGCCGGCCGCATGGCGGGGATGCCGCGCGCACCAGAACTCGGCGGCCTGCGTGATCCGGCGGCGCTGCGCGGCGGTCAGGGCGATCTCGGCCGAGGCGAGGTCGCCCCGCGCCTTGACCTCGACGAAGACGAGGATGCGGCCGCGCTTGGCCACCAGGTCGATCTCGGCGCCGGGCGCGCGCCAGCGCCGGGCGAGGATGCGATAGCCCTTGGCGACGAGCATGAGCAGCGCGGCGGTTTCGGCCAGCCGGCCGCGTCCCCAGGCGGCGGTGCGGCGCGGATCGGCCTCGCGGCGCGCCATGGTCAATCCTTCGCGAGGGTCAGCGCCCGCTGATAGAGGTCGCGGCGCGGCAGGCCCGTGGCCTCGGCGATACGGGCGGCGGCATCCTTCACCGAGCCTTCGGCAAGGGCTGCGCGCAGCAGAGCATCGACATCCGCCGCCTCGGGGACGGCGGCCGGGCCGGGCGGGCCGACGACGAGGACGATCTCGCCGCGCGGTTCGCCGGCTTCGGCATAGTGGCCGGCAAGATCCGGGAGCGAGCCGCGCCTGATTTCCTCGTGGGCCTTGGTCAGTTCCCGGCAGACAGCCGCCGCGCGGGGGCCGAGCTCGGCGGCGAGATCGGCCAGCGATGCGGCAAGGCGCGGACCGGTCTCGAAGAAGACCAGCGAGCCGGGAACGCCAGCCAGCGCCTTTGCGCGCTGGCGCCGGCCGACGGTCTTCACGGGCAGGAAGCCGTCGAAGAAGAAGGCATCGGTCGGCAGGCCCGCCGCGACGAGGGCCGCGAGCGGCGCGGAAGGCCCGGGCACGGGGATGACGGGATGGCCCGCCTCGCGCGTGGCCTCCACCAGCTTGAAGCCGGGATCGGAGACCAGCGGCGTCCCGGCATCCGAGACCAGAGCCAGTGCCTCGCCGGCGGCGAGCCTTGCGAGCAGTTTCGGCCGCATCTCCGCGGCATTGTGCTCGTGATAGGGCGCAAGCCTGGTCGCGAGCCCGAAATGGTCGATGAGGCGGCGCGTCACACGGCTGTCCTCGCAGGCGACGAGATCGGCCGCCGCCAGCGTCTCGATTGCCCGGATGGTGATGTCGCGCAGGTTGCCGATGGGCGTCGCGACCACGTGGAGGCCCGGCTCCAGCGGGCGGGCGAGGAAATCCTTGCCGCCGATCAGGTAGCGGCGGCTGGACGGGGCGGGGGCTTCTGGGGCGGTCATCACGGTACTCTCTTGCGCGGACACTATGGCCTTGCGCCGGGTCGCGTCCATCGCACAGCCGCATGTCAGAGGCCGCACCTGTTGCTGATTCACCACGCAGAATCGGTGCATGCTGTTTGACCCGGCCCCTGCCTCGCGGCTATGCCGATGCAGGGGGCGTTCAGCGCATATGGAGGCCAGCAGTGGTGACGACAACGGCGAAGCGGGGCGAAAACCCGGCGCAGGCGCGTTCCTTCGGGCTGCCGGACTTCCGGGTGGTTGAGGTTCTGCCACGGCGCGAGTTCATGCTCGGCGCGGCGTCGCTGACGCTTGCTGCCTGCTCCGGCGCCAATATTTCCGGTCCGGGCGGCCCGGTGGCGACGGGACCAGCGCCGACGGCTCCGGCCGCGCCGGGTTCGACCATCGGCACCGGCTCGGTGAAGATCGCGCTGCTGCTGCCGCTTTCGGCCGGTGGGGCGGCCGGCAATACCGCGGCGGTGCTGCGCAACGCCGCCGAGATGGCCGTGGCGGAGTTCCAGGGCCCCGACATCACCATTCTGGTCAAGGATGACGGCGGCTCGGCCGCCGGCGCTCAGGCGGCCGCTCAGGCGGCCATCTCGGAAGGCGCGGAGATGATTCTCGGCCCGCTTCTGGCCGAATCCGTTCGGGGCGCGGCCGCCGTCGCGCGACCTGCCGGCAAGCCGATCATCGCCTATTCGACAGATACCAGCGTCGCCACCCGCGGCGTCTATCTGATGAGCTTCACGCCGCAGAACACGGTCGACCGCGTCGTCCAGTACGCGGCCCAGCAGGGCAAGCGCTCCTATGCCGCCTTCGTGCCGAATTCGGCCTTCGGGCAGGTAGTGCAGGGCGCCTTCCAGGAAGCGGTCAGCCGCTCGGGCGGGCGGGTCGTCGCGATCGAGACCTTCCCGCTGGAGGCGAACGGCGTGACCGCGGCGGCTTCGCGGCTGTCGGGCATTGCCGGCCAGATCGACGCCATCTTCGTGCCCGACCCCTATGACGGCACGGCTGTTCGCGCGCTGTCCTCGGCCGGTATCGATACGCGCCGCGTCCAGGTGCTGGGCGTCGGGCCGTGGGTCGGCAATCGTGCCGCCGCGCAGGCCGCGCCGACCGCCGTCTATGCGGCGCCGGACGAGGCGGGCTTTCAGAATTTCGCCGGCCGCTATCGTGCCCGCTTCAACCAGGACCCGGCGCGCATCGCCTCGCTGACCTATGATTCCGTGTCGCTGATCGCCGCTCTCGTCCGCACGCAGGGCTCGCAGCGCTTTTCGGAAACCGTGCTCACCAATGCGTCCGGCTTCAACGGCGTCGATGGTCTGTTCCGTTTCCGGGCCGACGGCTCGCCGCAGCGCGGCCTCGCCATCATCCAGGCGGGCGGCCGCGTGGTCAGCCCGGCGCCGCGCAGCTTCGGCGGCAGCGCCTGACGGACATCCTCTCCGGGACGGATTGATCGAGGCCGGCCGTCGTGCCGGCCTCGTTGTTTGCAACGCTCAGCCAAGGCCGAATTTGACGGCGACGCCGAGCGTCGCCATCAGGCCGACGAGCGGCACCACGCCCACCTTGAAACGGAAGGCTGCGACGAAGGCGATGATCGCAAGTGCCGCCGCCTTCCAGTCCAGCGCCGCGATGTCGATGCGCGGCAGGCTGACAGGCCCGAATGCGATGCTGTCGACGCGTCCGAAGAAGACGTGGAGCGCGAACCAGACCGCGAGATAGAGGATGACGCCCACGACGGCAGCGGTGATGCCCTGCAAGGCGCCCGCTAGGCGGCTGTTGGCACGCAGGTCCTCCATGTAGGGCGCGCCGGCGAAGATCCAGAGGAACGACGGCGCGAAGGTGACCCATGTCGTCATGGCCGCTCCGAGTACGGCCGCGACCATCGGCGTGAACGGCTCGGGCATGCGCCAGCCGGCAAGGAAGCCGACGAACTGGGTAACCAGAATGGTCGGGCCCGGAGTCGTTTCCGCGAGCCCGAGCCCGTCGACCATTTCGGCGGCGGTCAGCCAGCCCTTCTGTTCGACCGCGGCCTGCGCCAGCCAGACGAGCAGGGCATAGGCGCCGCCGAAGGTCAGCATGGCGAGTTGCGAGAAGAAGACGCCGATCTCGGTCAGCAGGTGCCGAGGGCCGAGAAGCAGCGCGGCCAGAAGCACCGGCGCCCACCAGATCGCCGACCAGACCGCGACGGTACGCAGTGTCACCGCAAGACGGCCGGGCCGGGCGGGCGCCAGCGGTTCGGTTGCGGCCGGCATGCTGACCAGCAGCGCACCGGCCAGCGCCGCGAGCACGACGATGACGGGGTAGGGCACCTTGAACAGGAAGATCGCCAGGAAGGCAGCCGCCATGACGGCGTAAAGCGCCACCGTATGGCCGACGCGTTTGCCCATCTTGATCACCGCCTGCACGACGATGACCAGCACGGCCGCCTTGATGCCGAAGAAGATGCCGTCCACGAGCGGCACGCCGCGCGCCGTGACGTAGAGCATCGACAGGCCCAGCACGACCAGCGCGCCAGGGACGACGAAGAACAGGCCGGCGACGAGGCCGCCGCGCAGGCCGTGCATGAGCCAGCCGATATAGGTGGCGAGCTGCTGCGCCTCGGGGCCGGGCAGCAGGGTGCAGTAGCTCAGCGCATGGAGAAAGCGCTTCTCGTCCAGCCACTTCTTCTCATCGACGACGATGGTGTGCAGCATGGCGATCTGGCCGGCAGCGCCGCCGAACGAGAAGAGACCGACCTTGGTCCAGACGGCGAGCGCCTCCGAGAAGGGAACGTCGGGGAGCGCGGCAACTCGGGTGTCGGCGGCGGTCATGCGCGGTTCGTCCAGGAATGGGTTTCGCTGCGGGCGGTGGTGATCCATGCGTAAAGCCCATCCAGCATGACAAAGCCATGACGCAGCATGGCCTGATCATCGTCGCCGGCGAGCGCCGACAGGCCCAGCGAGGCGGCGAGGTAGCCGGCAGCCTGGGGGCTCGACGCGAGATCGTCGGTATCGGCGGCGCGCACGATGACGGCAAGTTCCGCGAGCGGGGCGAAGCCGGCAAGGCCGCAGGCCTCCAGCAAGGTGTCGAACGAGCAGCGCGGTCCGTCATGTTCGATCGGTGCGCCGGGCGTGTCGAAGGCGATGCCGCCCGTGTCGGCGGCCACCGCGAGAACCTGATCCGGTTCGACGAAGAGGATGCGGGCCTCGGGGTCGAGGAACCGGCGGATCAGCCAGGGGCAGGCGACACGGTCGATCTTGGGCCTGCGGCGCGTCACCCAGACGCGGGCGGGGCCGCCATAGGCGTCCGCCGCGGCGCGGGGCAGCGTCGGATGGCCGGCCGCAGCCCAGCCAAGGCTGCCGCCGGCGAGGATCGACGCGGATATTCCGAGTTCGCGGAGTTCGGCGGCTGTGCGCTGGCTGCGGTTGTGGCCGGCCTTGCAGGCGATCACGACCGGCCGGGACGGATCGATGAGCGCGGCCACCGCAGCCCCGGAACCGTTGGCCGTCCAGCGTGCGGCCGGAAGGTCGGGCTGGCTGGCGCGGATGTCGGCGGCGCGCACGTCGATGATCTGCGGCCAGCGTGGGCCGCCGAGCAGGCGCGCAAGCGCATCGGGAGACAGGGCAAAAGGTAGGGGATAGGCGTTGTCGGACAAGCGAGCCTCCACCGGGATACCGGTCGGAGACGGTGCTTGGGTGGCATTGGATAGCCACCTGACGGGGCGACCGCCGAAGGCCCCGCTGGCATCAGATTGCCGCCGTCCTCCGTCCTTTGCAAGAGGCCCGCACGGCTCCCATGCGGTCGATGGCAGCCGTTCCGCCACCAAATCGGCTAGACAGCCCAACAGGGACAGGAGGATCGACCGTCGTGGACCAGAGCCGCAACGCGGCCGCCGAGCAGGCCCAGCGCTCGCGGCTGAGGGGCATCGGACTGATGTGCGCGGCGCTCGCGTGCTTTGCCTGCCTCGACGCGCTCGGCAAATGGCTCGGCACGCAGATGGACCCGATGCAGGTGGTCTGGACGCGCTACTGTTCGGCCCTCGTCGTGGCGCTCATCATCTTCAATCCGCTGCGCAATCCGGGCGTGCTCGTCACCCAGCGCCCGTGGATCCAGGCGATCCGGTCGGCCCTGCTGTTCGGCTCCACGGCGATCAATTTCATCGCGCTGCAGTTCCTTCAGCTCGACCAGACCGCCTCGATCATGTTCGCCACGCCCTTTCTCGTCGCGATCCTTTCCGGCCCCTTCCTCGGCGAGTGGATCGGACCCCGGCGCTGGGCGGCCGTTGCCGTCGGGTTTCTCGGGGTGCTGGTGATCACCAGGCCGTGGA